>Ga0209647_1000741_pt1 | contig 29810 bp, 24 predicted proteins | sample GraSoi_2013_60cm_FD_185827 | JGI IMG/M metagenome (GOLD analysis project Ga0209647, IMG submission 185827) | Grasslands soil microbial communities from the Angelo Coastal Reserve, California, USA - Sample 9_17_2013_60cm (SPAdes) (version 2) | ecosystem: Environmental > Terrestrial > Soil >... | reverse complement strand
GCTCGCCGCAAGGGTCTCAAAGGGCCGAGAGTGAACGCGTCGGTGCTCATCTCGGGCCGCGGTGACGACCATTCCATGGCTCCATCGATCAGGAGGGCTGCAACGCAGGCATATGAGATGGCGGGGATCGGTCCAGAGGACATTGACCTGGCTGAGGTACACGATGCCGTTGCTCCTGCGGAAATTACTATCTACGAGGATTTGCGGTTTTGTGCTCCTGGAGACGGACCAAAACTGCTTGAAGACCGGGTAACGTGGTTGGGAGGAAAACTCCCTGTCAATACTTCAGGCGGGCTGTTGGCTCGAGGACATCCCATTGGGGCGACAGGATTGGGCCAGATCGTAGAAGTGGTGTGGCAACTGCAAGGTAAAGCCGGGAAGAGACAGGTGGAGAACTGCCAGGTTGGCTTGACGCAGAACGGTGGTGGGCATATCGGCTTTGACCTGGCAGCCATGGCAGTTCACCTCTTCTCGGTATAACTCGCCCCTCAGCTAGAGAGGCAACCCATGGAAGAGGACATCAAAGTCCCAACACTCTACATCGACCGCGTAGACGAGCGAGCACATCTCGACCGCCTCAACCGTGTGCACCGCGAACGCGACCAGGCCGCTACGAAACGCTTCCTTGACAACCTGCGCCACGTGGCCTGACCAAACTCGTAACACTACATCCCCACCCTCGGCCGATACTGCACCGCCTCGGCCACGTGATTGGCCATGATCATGTCGCTGCCGGCCAGGTCTGCAATCGTTCTCGCTAATTTCAAGACACGGTGATAGGCGCGGGCCGAGAGGTGTAATTGCTGCACCGCTGCTTTGAGTAGTTTCTCCCCCGAGGCGTCGGTCTGGCAGAACTCGCGTACCTCTGTTGGCCCCATTTCGGCGTTGCAGGTCAGCTTTGTTCCTTTGAAGCGTTCTAATTGGCGTTCACGGGCGGCTTGCACCCTTGCACGGATGGTTTTTGAATTCTCGATTTGTCGCTTGTCGGCGAGTTTCTCGTAATCGACGCGGGGGACTTCCACGTGGATGTCGATACGGTCGATGAGCGGGCCGCTGATCTTCTTCTGGTAGCGGGCGATGGCCATGGCGGAACAACTGCATTCTTTCACAGGATCGCCGTAATAGCCGCAGGGGCAGGGATTCATGGCTGCGATCAGCATAAAGTTCGCGGGGTAGGTGACTGTGCCCTGGGCACGCGAGATTGTGACAACTTTATCCTCTAAGGGTTGACGCAGGACCTCGAGCACGTTCTGACCAAACTCGGGCAGTTCATCTAAAAAGAGTACGCCACGGTGGGAAAGGCTGATTTCGCCGGGGCGCGGCATACGACCACCACCGACCAGGCCCGCATGGCTGATGGTGTGGTGGGGCGCACGAAATGGCCGCTGTAGGATATCAGAATTAGTGTCGTTGGTGCCAAGTTTAGTGTCGCTGGTTGACAAGTTTAGTGACCTTGATGCTATCATATGGAGTGTTTGATTATCAAACTTCCCAGATGATTCGTCCGCTAAAGGTCAGCTCTAAGCTTTTGCGAATACATCAAAAAGAGGAAGGCCGAAGGGGGGACTCCTGCTCATGTATTCGTTAAAAATGTCTCCGCATCGGCCTCTTGCCTACTCTGATGGCACATCGATGTCTAAAAAAGGCAGGGACGGACAGTTCCATTGACAGTTTATTCCCAAAAAATTGCCCAAGATATGCAGTTCGGTTTTCATATGCATTCCTGCATTGTCTGGTGGTCTGCTTCCCGGAAGAGATAAATCCTTTCAAGGCAACGTATAACTACTAGCACTACCACATATGGAGAGATGCCTGTGCGCTTGATCACCCAACAACAACTTGGCGCGTATCGCCTGCTCCAGTTCCTTGATTCTGGGGGCTTCGCCGACGTGTACCTCGCCGAGCATACCTTTCTCAAGACGTTACACGCCGTGAAAGTCTTGCACATGTCTCTGTTCGACCCGGAAGAACAACACCGCTTCCTTACTGAAGCTCGCCTCCTTGCTCGTTTACACCATCCACACATTATCCGGGTGCAGGATTTTGGCATCGAAAATGGCACCCCTTTTCTGGTCATGAGTTTCGCTCCCGGGGGCAATTTGCGCACACGCCATCCTGAAGGCTCGCATGTTCCCCCCCAGACGGCTCTCCGTTACGTCAAGCAGGTGGCCGCCGCCTTACAACACGCTCATGATCAGCACTTCATTCACCGAGACCTGAAACCAGAGAATTTGCTCCTGGACGCCAATAACGAGGCCGTGCTGAGCGACTTTGGCATCGCGATTGTCGCGCGCAGTTCGCACTCGCAAATCCTGCAGGATGTGGTGGGAACGGCAACCTACATGGCTCCAGAACAGCTGAAAGGACGTCCCCGGCCGGCCAGCGACCAGTATGCCCTGGCAGCGTTGGCGTACGAGTGGCTGTGTGGAGCTCCCCCCTTTGACGGTCCCACTCCCCTTGAAATCGCCACCAAGCATCTGAGCGCTCCTGTGCCAAGCTTGCTCGTACAAGCCCCCGATATCTCGCCTGCTTTCGAAGCCGTGCTGAACAGGGCGCTGGCAAAAGAGTATCATCAGCGCTTTGAAAGCGTCCAGGCCTTTGCAGACGCGATGGATCGTGCTTTTCGCAGCGACACCATGCCCCAGCCGGCCCCCGCGAGACAGACAGAGAGCGAACAGCGCCTGGACCCCCCTGTGGAACACCCTCACGAGGAACAGCGCCACTCGCGCCGCTACGTGCTGGCCCTGCTGGGCACGGCCGGGGCACTGGCGGCTGGAGGCAGTTATCTGGGCTGGTGGGCGTTGTCTAGTACCAGTTCACGCTCTCCGCTTTCAAAACTTCGGCGAGCCTCGTCGCCAGTCAGCACAGCTGGGTCGATTGGCAAAACTGTTTATATCTACAGCGGACTGAGCAACTCAGGCATTCAGGATTTCCAGCTCGATACGCTGGCCTGGTCACCCGATGGCACACGCATCCTGTCAGCGGGCAGCGGATGGAGCGCGTTTCCGATCTTTGGCAAACTCACCGAGTGGCACGCTTTTACAGGCGCATCTCTTCTCACCAGTGACACCTATGCAGGAGCAGATAATCCTTATCCCTATGGCAACAGGAAAGGGGCCACCTGGTCGCCTGATGGCACGCGTATTCTGGCCACGACCACAACAGATATACCCCGCAATGGCGTGTTTTTCGGGGTCCACCTCCTCGACGCCGCGACGGGCAAGGTCTTGCTCACCCCACCCGTCGACAGCATCGCCCATGCCTGGTCGCCCGATGGAAAATCGATCATCTTCCTTGGTTTCTATACTGATCCGAACAATATTCCTCCTCCAAGCCAGGCGAAAGACCGGCACATTGTCATCTTGGACGCGACCACGGGTCAGTTGCTACTCGATCACGATGTGGCATCCGTGTACACGCTTGACCCGCCCGCTCTCTGGACTCCTGGCGCGGTCGACCTGGATGTCTGGGCACCAAGCACCCGCTATCTGGCCTCGTTTTTAAACAGCAGCGTCAATGTCTGGGAGGTATCGCAGACCCAGTTGCTCTCACGCTATCACGGCGACGGCTCAGCTCCCCAGAAATTCGCCCTGGCCTGGTCACCCGACGAGCGGCGGATAGCCTCCGGCTGGGGCTCTGCCGTCCATATCTCCACGGCTCTGACTGGCGAGCATGTCCTGACCTACCAGGGGCACACCCAGACCGTCAGAACAGTAGCCTGGTCGCCGGGTGGCAGCCGCATCGCGAGCGGGGGAGAAGATGGCACGATTCAGATCTGGGAAGCGGCGACTGGCAGACTCATCGCGACCTACCGCGGACATACTGCAAACGTCCTCACGCTGGCGTGGTCGCCTGATGGGAACTATATAGCGTCTGGCAGCGCAGACGGAATGGTGTATGTATGGACAGCAACGTAACACAACACCAGGTGCAGCGTGTGCAACACCCGGAGGTCGGCGCCTATCGCCTGCTGCACCTCATTGGGCGCGGCGGGTTCGCCGATGTCTATCTCGCCGAGCACAACTACCTGCAGACGCAGGTCGCAGTGAAGATCTTTCGCACGCGTCCGGGCGATGAGCAGATGGAACGCTTCCTCGCACAGGTGCGCCAACTCGCGCGTCTGCAGCATGACCACATTCTCCCTCTTCTCAGCTGCGAGGTGTGGGATGGCTCGCCGGTGCTCGTGCTGCCCTATGCCAGCGGTGGAACTGTGCGCCAGCGCCATCCCCGCAGGAGCCTGCTGCCGCAGGAGGAAGTACTCACCTATCTCCGTCAGATCGCGCCAGCCCTGGATGCCGCTCACCGGGTCGGACAGATCCACGGGGATCTCAAGCCAGAAAATCTGTTGGTGACAGAACAGGGGCAGCTGCTCCTGAGCGATTTTGGGCTCGCGCCGGTAATCCAAGCCACGGCCGGCAGGACACCGGCTCCCGTCACCGGAACTGTGACCTATATGGCGCCAGAACAGCTGGCGGGACAACTCGAAGCCGCCAGCGATCAGTATGCGCAGGCCATTGTGGTCTACGAGTGGCTATGCGGGGAGCCGCCCTTCGTCGGCACCTATACAGAGGTAGCCATGCAACACGCCCTGCTCGACCCTCCCTCGCTGTGCCAGCGTCGTCCCGACCTCGCGCCGGAGGTCGAGCAGGTGCTCGCCCGCGCGCTGGCCAAGCATCCTGGCGAGCGTTTTTCCAGCGTCGAGGCCTTCGTCAGCGCGTTGGAACGGGCGAGCCGTGCGCCGGTAGCAGTCGAACAGGCCGCAAAGCGAGGACTGTCGCGGCGGGCGCTGTTGGGAGGTCTGGTTGGCGTTGGAGGAGTAGCTGCTCTTGGCGCAGCAGGCCTGGTCTGGAGAGGATCTTCCCATCCCGGCCAGAGTGCCCTGCTGCCTCTCTATACTTATCACGGACATACGGATAAAGTCTACGGCCTCTCCTGGTCGCCGGACAGCACGCGCCTGGCTTCCGTCGACCTGAGTGGCACGGCCCAGGTCTGGCAGGCGGTAGCAGAAGGTCAGACGGCCCGCGGAAAGCTGCTGACCTCCCGCACCATCAGCCCCGCAGTGACTATGGCTGGCACGGGCGATGCCACAGCCCTGGCCTGGTCTCCTCGCACCGAACTCATCGCGCTCGGCGACAGCTCAGGCAAGATTCTGCTCTGGGAGGGTGCGAACCAGCACAATCGCGCTGTGGTGCGCGATTTCTCCACCCTGGGCGCATGTGTGACATGGTCGCCCGATGGCGCGCAACTGGCCGCGGCCTATCTCGATGGGCAGAACACGCTGTGTGTGGCTTTTTGGGAACTGGCAAGCGGGAACCGTCTCACTCCCCTGCCCTTTCCTGGCATGATCGAAGTGGCGACGACGTACACCCAGAGCCCCATGCTCCTGGCCTGGTCGCCCGACGGCCAGCGTATCGCGCTCAGCAACGGGAACACCGTCACTCAAATTCGGGTGTTGCCCGGCGGCCAGATCCTCGCGACGCTCCCCATCGGCCCCAACAGTCTGGCCTGGTCTCCTGAGAGCAGCTACCTCGCCGCCGATCATCAGGTCTGGGACGTGGCCACTGGTCGTCTACAGCACACCTATGGCCCACAGAGCCAGGCAGTGGACTGGTCGCCCGACGGCACCTATCTTGCGACGGGTGGCAAAGACATGCGCGTCTCCATCTGGGAGATCCGGAGCGGCAGGCTGGTCCAGACCTGCCAGGGTCACAGCGCCCCCATTAAGGCGCTGCGCTGGTCACCGGATGGATCGTTGATTGCCTCCGCCAGCGATGACCAGACCGTGCGTCTCTTCACGGCACAGTTTGCCTGAAAAAGGGAGAAGGAAGAGCGGGTTTGCGTTCATGTTGGAAGGCTGTGGCTGGACTGGAAGCAGGAGTAATCGATGAGCGACTTCCCCTCTCGCTGAGGAGAGAGCCACTCAGCGAGAGATCAAATGTTCGCTCACAGCTTTTCGACAGATACATCGAATTGCTGCCCGAAATCGCTAATGTATCAGAGATGTCAAATGAGGATAGATCATTCTCTTCGATACCCATTGCCAATTTCAGCTCAATAATTTCTAGAAGATGCCTTTGTCTCGCATCCCAAAGTAGCACAATTGTTTGTCCTTTCCAATTATTGTGTATGGTTCCAATTTTTTAGAAGGACTACGTTGTCGTTAAAAGAGCATCAATATCCTCACGAAGGAAAAGAGTATATCTACACCCTAATTTCACTCCACGACAGACTGGGGAAAGTACGCCCTCAGCTACTAGTAGACTGATCCTGCGAGAGGATACATGTAACATCGTCGCAGCCGTACTTGAGAATGCGTAGGTTGTTCGAAACGCTTCTATTGCGTTTTGACGAAAGAAGTGGTGAACTCCCTTTCCATATGGTACTTTTTCATGCTCAAGCAACCCTGCTTTTGCAATACTGTGCACCACTCGTTTAGTAGTGTGAAGTTGCTCAGCAGTTTCACGGACACCATCCCGAGAGTTGTGTAAAGACAAGTAGTAACCAAGCAAGCAAGGATGTAAAGACCACACGTGCTGCCCAGCGAATCTGATAGAAAGGAAAAAGGCAACGCAGACGCCTCACCACTCCTCAGGAAAAGCTTGCATCCGGCATTTTGTTACACAGGAGCCGCGATAAACACCACCTCCCTCTGACCCAGCCTCTCTGGCTAGTTGCATAGCAGCCAACACTCATCAGCAAACCGCCTTTAGCCGACGGGGATCTTTGGCAAGCGGATATCTTGCATCACAGCCCACACAATCGTCAGGCAACTGGTTTCCGTCGTGAAGGTATCAATCGGATCCGTGCGCCGACGCACATTGCTAAACAAACTTTCAATGGCGTTGGTACTCCGGATGTAGCGGTGCATCACCGCAGGGAAAGCGTAAAAGGTCAAGAGATGCTCTTCATCTTCATTCAGGCTGCGTACCGCTTCGGGATAGCGCAGGCGGTATTTGGCTTTGAAGGCGGTCAGATTGAGCATTGCATCTTCTTTCTGCTCCTGTTTGAAGATGCCCGTCAGTTCGGCGGCGACCTCTTGCTGCTCCCGTTTGGGAATGGCATTCATCACATTGCGCTGTTTGTGAACCAGGCAGCGTTGACGAGGCGTCGCCGGAAAGAGGGAGGAAACCGCCGCGAGCAATCCATCATGCCCATCCGTCACAATCAGATCGATGTGGCTCACGCCACGGGTGCGCAGATCTTGCAGCAGACAACTCCAGCCATCCTTGTCTTCCTCGGCGCAGGCGCGAAAGGCCAGCACTTCTCTGCTTCCTTCCAAATCGACTCCCAGCGCGGTTAAAATCATCGTGGCATCGGTTTGTGTCCCATGACGCACGGTAAAATGAATGCCATCCAGGTAGATGATGCGATAGTGAGCGAGTAGCGGACGCTCGCGCCAGGCTTCATATTGCTCGGTTAGAGCCTGGTTGAGACGGCTCACGGCGCTGGCGCTGGGGGCGACTCCCAGCAGTTTTTCCGCCACTTTTCCCACATGATGGGTACTAGTGAAACTTCCAAACATATCCGTCAGGGCTTCAGCGACCTCTGGTTCATAGCGACCATAGCGCTCAAACACCTGCGTATGAAAGGCTCCGGCGCGGTCTCTGGGGACGTTGAGGTCCTCAATGCGCCCAGTGGGGGTCACGAGATCGCGGGTGTAGGACCCATTGCGGTACCCACGGCGCGTGGGCGTACATTCCCCCCACGATGCTCCGATGCACTGCTCCAACTCTTCCCGCATGACGTGTTCGATCAAGACCTGCACGGCGCTCACGGCCAGGCGGCGCAGGTGCTGACGAAACTCCTCCTGATCCGGCGCGACGGGTGACGAGGACTCCAGTGTTGAACCATCCGGGGACGATGTGGTAGGCTTGTTCTTGGGGACAGGCATAATACGCTCCTTTTGGTGAAATGATCGAAGTATGCTAAAGGACCTGTCTATGCCTGTAGTATCCTCTCAACTACCCCTCTTCGCAAGACACCTCGCCGTATGATACGCAGATTCGGGTGGTCAGTCCACATGGGCAAAGAACTTGCAAGGTGCCCTCAATCTAGGTACGATTGACATATCAGCACGTCTCATCGTGTTGGGGAGACACGGCGCCAAAGCGCAAGCGCATTCAACTGAGGAGCAATGAGCGATGGACACCAGTGTGCAGGAGGCGACTTCCATGCAACCTATCAATCTGTTTGACTATGAAGCGCTCGCAGGGCAACGGATGGCGCATATCCCTTGGGCCTGGGACTATTATCAGGGCGGCAGTGAGGATGAGGTGAGCCTGCGTGCCAATCGAGCCGCCTTCGAGCACCTGCGACTGCGCCCACGCATGTTGGTCAACGTTAGCACGTGCGACTTACGGACGAGCGTGTTGGGCACTACCGTCAGCATGCCCATCCTGGTTGCCCCAACGGCAGGGCATGGATTGGCTCACCCTGATGCGGAATGTGCCACCGCACGCGCAGTGCAGCAGGCCGATACCCTCATGGTCGTCAGCACCCAGTCGACGCGCAGCCTCGAAGAGATCGCACAGATCGGCCGATGCCCCCGATGGTTTCAACTCTACATTGGCTCCTACCGCCAGGCGGAACAGCTGATCAGGCGCGCTGAGGCAGCGGGCTATGGTGCTCTTGTGCTGACCGTGGATACGCCACGCCGAGGCAACCGAGAAAGGGACATTCGCAACGATATAGGCAGGCATCTCGAGGCTGACTCTCCTACTGTGGGCAGTGGTAACGCCTCCCCTCTCATGGAGAGCACCAGCAATGGAGAGGAACCCTCCATCATTGATTCTCTCACCTGGGAAATCCTCCTCTGGCTCCGCTCCATCACCAAGCTTCCCATCCTACTCAAAGGCATCCTCACAGCGGAAGACGCCCTCTTAGCTCTAGAATATGGGGCTGCTGGAATTATTGTTTCCAACCACGGCGGTCGCCAACTCGATGGTGTCGTCGCCAGCATGGAGGCCTTGCCCGAAGTGGTCGAGGCGGTTGCCGGTCGCTGCGAAGTGTACGTCGATGGCGGCGTTCGTCGTGGGACAGATGTCCTCAAGGCTCTGGCCCTTGGTGCTCGCGCCGTTCTCCTTGGCCGCCCGATCCTCTGGGGCCTGGCGGTCAACGGGGAAATCGGTGTGCATGACGTCTTGCAGTTGTTACGCGCCGAATTAGAGCTTGCGATGGCCCTCGCTGGCTGCCCTACTCTCTTGAGCATCACCCGCTCTCTCGTCAGATAAGAAATGAGCGCCAGCAAAGCAGCATCGGAAGATCTGTTTTTTGACCATGTGGACTGACCACCCGAATTTGCGTATCATACGGCGAGGTGTCCTTCGCAAAGCCTCTTCTTTACACAACTTTCGGGATGGTGCCGTTTCACGTGTCGTCAGTAACCCGAGTTCCTCTCTCCTCTGCTTATGGAAGCCATCGAGAAAGCGGGCTATTTCTTGGCAGGAGAGCCTTAATCGTTGAAGGAGGGGACCACGCTTTCCTGTATCTATGGGCTTTAATCGGCCGCTGAGAACTTCTGCCAAGACGCGCGCTATGGTAATCCCGTTTCCTATACGATGTATGGCCTGAGAGAATGGAAGATCCTCATCACTGATCAGAGAACACGGGCTCGCACGGCTCACTACCCTGGTGATAAACTGCTCTACATCTGCGTCCCTGTACATCCAGAGGATATATCCATCTATCTTTGGGCCTCGTACCGGAACCAAAAGCCCGGCATCTGAAAGCGTTATCCGACTGTGCCCAAACGACCACGCGGTCGTCCTCGCAAGGTCGCTTGAGCATGTTCACCGGTTAGTGGGGTCGTACCGGAACCGGAAACCGTAGATCTTTATTGTACGGCACACGCGTCACCAGGACTGGCCACTGCCCCTCTTGCGCTGGACGATAGACATCGGTGGCGAGTTTGACACCGTCGCGCATGGGAACCATGATATTTTCTTCGATCACCATATTCATATGTAAAACCTCATTCTTTCTGTGCTGTTTTTGGGTAAGGGTGAAGTCACCTACAGAGAAAAGCAACGAAGCCTATCTGGTTGTTCGCGATACAAGGACCGCTGCTTCTCTCCATGAGTGTACCACTTGCAACAGCCGGTAAGAAGACCTGCCATGCGAGCGGCCTAACTCACCACGCGCCGGTGGAAGAGCTTGAGGCCGCCCCAGAGGGCGAGAATGAAAGAGGCGCAGAGCGCCAGCCCCACCCAGCCGATTGCGAGCGTTTGCAATGCCCGCCCATGAATCGGCGGGACCATGGCATAACGCATCCCCTCGGCGGCGTAGGTGAGCGGGTTGAACAGCGTCACGACTTGAAACCACTTGATCGCGCCGAGCGACGCCCAGGGATAGAAGGTACAGCCGGTGAATATCAGCGGTGTGAGCACCAGCGCGAAAATCAGGGGAAGCAGCTGTATCGGCACCGCCGCGCCTAATACCAATCCGACCGATGCACCCACCAGGGCAACCAGCACCATCAGGCCGATCAAGACGCCGAGCTGGTCTGCACGCACCTGGTACCCGCTGCCCAGGATCCACAAGGCCAGCGGAAAAATGAACGCGCCGCCAATCAGTGCGCGCAGCACAGCTAACACGACCTTCTCGACGGCCACTAGCGCGACCGGCAGCGGTGCCAGCAAGCGATCATCGATCTCACGAAAGACATTCAGGTCTCTTGCCAGATCTATCGCCGGACCTTGCAACGCCGTCAGGAACACGGTGAGCGCCACGATCCCTGGCAGCAGGAGTGTTGAGAAGCCCACGTTGGCTGCGCCAATGGTCGGGAGCACCTTGCCGAACACAAAGAGGAAAAAGAGGGGCTGGATCAGCGTTTGCAGCAAAAACGTGATCACTTCCCGCCGCATCACCAGCAGATCGCGGCTCACAATCGCCACAAAGGCGGTCAGCGTTGCCCTGGCGTTGCTACGCGGTTGAAACCCGTGCTGTTGGGTAGAAGGTATGAGAGCACTCATGAACGTAAATTCCTTCCTGTCAGGTAAATGAACACATCTTCCAGGCTCGGTCGCGTGAAACGCAGATCGAGCAATTCGCCCTGCTCTTGAATCACTGCCTGCGCTGCGCTGGCAAGCAGGATGCCGGCGTCCGAACTTCCATATAAGCGGTAGGTAAGCGTTTCAGGCTGGCCTTCCAGGGCCAGTTGCTCTACTTTCGTGACCCCTGACAGTCTCCCAAGCGTCGCGCGGAACCGTTCAATCTGGGTGCCTGTTGCTCCATCTACCGACGCATGGAAAGCTCCGACCGCCTCAGGAACACGTAGACGCAATTCCAGCATTGTGCCACCGGGGATCAAGCGCTTCAACCCGTCAGGGGTATCGAGCGCCAGGATACGGCCCTGGTCCATAATGGCGATCCGCTCACAGAGCCTGTCTACTTCTTCCATATCATGGGTGGTCAGCACAATGGTCACGCCCTGCTCGTGGAGCGCACGAATGCGCTCCCAAAGGAAAAGGCGCGTTTGCGGGTCCAAGTTGTTGGTTGGCTCGTCGAGGAACAGCACCTCCGGCTCATGCATCAGCGCACGCGCCAGCATCACACGCTGCTCCAGGCCTCCCGAAAGCCAGCCCAGCTTCTCTTTCCTACGCCCGCTCAGGCCGAACTCCTCAAGCAAGGTGTGAGCGCGCGCTGTTCGTTCGGCACGCGGCACGCCATGATAGGCGGCGTGAAAGGTCAAGATCTCGCCCACGCGCAGGCTCCGATCCAGGTTGTTGCGCTGGGGGACAACAGCGATCCGCTGCTTCGCGCCAATGGGGTTGGCGACAACGTCGATACCAGCGATGGTGGCCCGTCCATTGCTGGGCAGCACGCTGGTCGTCAAAATGCCGATCGTCGTCGTTTTGCCCGCCCCGTTTGGCCCAAGTAGTCCGAAGGTTTCGCCGCGCCGCACACTGAACGAGATATCGTCCACGGCGTTGTGCTGCGCGCGCGCATAGCGCTTCACCAGGTGTTCGACTGCAATGGCCTGTGTGGCTTCTTGTGTTTTTAGCATACTTCACTCCTTTCAGAGAGAAACTTTCTTCATAGACTTCTCATTTTCCCGGCGGATTACTCATAAGCAAAGAAGAGACAACAGCTCACCAGGACATACGTATGTACGTATGTCATCTCATAGTGCAAAACCCTTGACCTTTGCGGCTTGCTCACGTATCCTCTCTCAAGGAGCGGGCGGCTTGGCTGAGACGCAATGCCGACCTGCTTGAGGATACTGAAAATTGAAGCAAGGACAAGAAGCGCGTTCCTGGCCTCCTCAGCAGGTGGCCACGCTTCTCCAAAGATCTCATCAAGAACAATACACCAGGTTTGTAAACGCAATGTGAACTACTGACAATTGTGCTCATCATCGCTTCACTTGCATGGTTGCTTGTTTCTGGCGAGCTTATATCAAGTCCGGCTGAATCCCGTTCCATGCACGGGATTCGACACTATTCAACCGAATTTGATACTATTCCACTGGCAAAGAGACGATCACGGTCGTCCCAATACCTGGTTGGCTCGCTACCCCAATGGTGCCCTGATGCAGCTCCACGATTTTTTTGGCGATCGCGAGTCCCAACCCGCTGCCAGCGTTCGAACGCTCCCGCGACTGGTCCACCTTATAGAAGCGCTCAAAGACATGCGCTTGCGCTTCCTCGGGAATACCCATACCCGTATCCGTGAACCTGCATTCGATGTGGCTGCCCCGCCGATGCACCTCCACACATACCCTTCCGCCTTCTGGAGTAAATTTGATGCTGTTGTGGAGGAGGTTGCTCCACACCTGACTGAGCAGGTCTTCATCGGCGAGGATTTCGACCTCTTCCAGGGCGACGTCCATGTCGAGTGTTTTGCTCGTCCACTGTGGCTCACAGGCCAGGATCAGGGTTCTGATCTGTTTATCCAACCGGTAGAGTGTTGGCTCAACCTTCACGTGCTTTGATTCCAAAGAAGCGAGCTTGAGCATATTGTCGGTCATCCTGGACAGCCGCATGCTTTCCGTTTCGATAATAGTGAGATAGTGGTGTCTGTCCTGGGCACTCAGCTGCTCATCGTGCAGCGCCTGGGCAAACCCACGGATGGACGTCAGCGGCGATTGGATTTCATGCGAGACATTGGAGATGAACTCCTGCCGCAGGTGCTCCATCTGGTTCAATTCCAGGGCCATCTGATTCACACTCTTTGCCAATTCACTCGCGAAGACATTGGCCCTCAAGGGAGGATTGAGCCTGACCTGAAAATCTCCTTTGGCGATTTGCTCCATCGCCGCGAAAATTGGTTCAAATAGCCCCATTTGTCTTCGCCTTACCCCTTGTCTTGCATTGATCAAGGAGAAGAAACCAATGAGTATCACGGCGTACAACGCTAAACCAAGCAGTGAATTAATCACCTGAACCAGGAAGGGGGGAGGAGCGTGGCCAATGGTGTGATACAGCCACGCCGTCAGGAAAAAGGTGCCAATCAACAGACCGGTCAAGAGCAGCAGAAAGAGTGTTCCCGTCGCGATTATCCGGATCGCTGGCTCCAGCTTCTTCATGAGCCCACCTCCAGACGGTATCCCAACCCCCGGATGGTTTTGATTCTGAAGGAATGACGACCTTCGGGAAATCGTTCGCGCAGCCGATTGATATGCACATCCAGGGTGCGCTCGTTCCCTGCAAAGTCGTAGCCCCAGATATCCTCGATCAGTTGGTCGCGGGAGAAGGTCCTTCCCGGAGCGCTGGCCAGTTTAAATAACACTTCGAATTCTTTCAGGGGCAGGGTGAGGCGTTCCCCATGCACGCTGACTTCAAAGGTTTTGCGGTCCATGAGCAATTCCCCCACCTGGACCCGCTGCGAGGTGGCAATGCGATAGCGTTTCAACAAGGCTTTGACTCTGGCGACCAATTCAAGTGGCTCAAAGGGCTTGACCAGGTAATCGTCGGTGCCCACCTGGAACCCTTTGAGTTTTTGGCTGGTTTCTCCCCTGGCCGTGAGCATGAGGACGGGAACATCGTAGTACCTGCGCAACTGGCGGCACAGTTCCCAGCCGTCCATCTTCGGCATCATGATATCGAGGATCACCATCTCCACTTTGAGTCGCTCAAGGACTGAGAGGGCTTCCACCCCATCGCAAGCTTCAGAGACGTCAAACCCTTCATGCTGCAAAAAGACCCGGGCCAGTTCCCGAAGATGCGGATCATCATCCACAATCAAGATGCTGCTCATGGGAGCGCTCCGTTCCTTTTCTCGTACTCAGGTAATACAAGAACCGACAATCAGGTATCCAGCTTTTGGGGGCAGGTTGTTTCTTGTTAGAAACAAGGGTACCAGTTTCGCAGGATCGATCAGAAGAAGGATATCACATTTCCTTTAACTGAATATAAACAGAGTGGTAGGCTTCCTTCGCATTTTGGATGGATAGGTATCCTACTTTACGAACTCTACTATTGAGTCGAGGAACTGCTGGGGTAGAACCGCATTAAACGGTGGTCGAGGGTGAAAAACCATGAAAATCACGCTCAGTTCACCTGGCCTCCACCACTTAATGTGGTTGTACCACTGCACCCCTTCTACCAGACCACGGGTCAAGTCAAATCTCCCAATCTGAGAGGTATACTGTGAAGTAGAGCCAAGAGAAGGAGAAGCGAGATGCCCGGAAGAACTTTCAGTCGAGAATTTAAGCTTACGATAGTACGGCAACTGGCCAGTGGAGAGAAACGACCAGCTCAAATTTGTCGCGAGCACCATCTCTCCAACAGTATGGTCTCACGTTGGCGACAAGAATATGATGCGCGTGGTGAGGAGGCCTTTGCTGCCAAGCACCTCAGTGAGAGCGAGGCGTTAGTGGCCCGTGTCGCCGAGCTAGAGCGCTTCTGTGGACAGTTAGCGATGGAGAATGCCGTGTTAAAAAAGCCTTGGCCAAACAGAAATCGCCGAGCGACATACAGTGATCATGCAAGCCCATCAGCAGTATCCGACGCTTTCCATCCGCCACCTGTGTTCTCTTTTAGAGGCGAATCGAGCCTGGTATTACGCCAGCCAACAAGAGCATACAGGGGGTGATCCCGAGGTGGCATTACGCGATGCCATTGAGCTGATCGTGCTGGAGTTTCCAGGCTACGGCTATCGCCGCGTGACCCATGCACTCCAACGAGCAGGATGGACGATCAATCACAAGCATGTATTGCGAGTGATGCGCGAAGAGTCGCTGTTGTGTCAGCTAAAGCGGCAGTTTGTGCCGACGACGGACTCGCGACATGGCTATCAGGTCTATCCGAATCTCTTAGCGACGATGGAATTGATAGCACCGAATCAGGCGTGGGTAGGAGACATTACGTACATTCGCTTGCCCAGCTGTTTTGTCTACCTTGCAGCTCTGTTGGATGCCTACTCACGACGCTGTGTGGGCTGGAAGTTATCCAAGCGCATCGATACCGAGCTGGCTTTAGGGGCTCTGGACATGGCACTGGCGACACGCAAGATTCAGCCAGGTCTGATTCACCACTCCGACCGTGGAGTGCAGTATGCCAGCACGGCCTATGTGGAGCGACTCCACAGCGTGCAAGCTCAGATCAGTATGTCAGCTGTCGGCAATCCGTATGACAATGCCAAAGCCGAGAGTTTTTTCAAGACGCTCAAGCGAGAGGAGGTGTATCTCAACCAGTACCCAACCTTTGCTGAGGCTGAAGCCAATATTGCCCAATTCATCGAAGATGTGTACAATATGAAGCGCTTACATTCCAGCCTCGGGTATGTGCCTCCTGCGGAATTTGAGGAGGCCTACTTTCAGAACAGCAGAGTTTGACTTGGACACTGGTCTGGTCTAACGGGTTCACTCCACGGCATCGCAAAATAAGTTCGTCTATATCAGCGAGCGGCTCTTGAAACCACATAAATTGTTCCCTCCTCCTGCTTTCTTCTTAGCGAGAACGTGTTGCTTTCATGTTAACCTTTTACCTCTTTGAGCTTGCGCTTGACTTATTCTCGGCTGACCTGCGTATAACGAATAGTTGTTTGGATAGCAGGAGTGCCACTTTTGGTGATATGCCCCAAATAGTAGGCGACCTCTTCCAATTCCCAACCTCCAGCTCGTGCTCGATGCCCGAAATCGTGACGCAGATCGTGAAAATGGCTCTGCATCCTTTAGAGTTGAACAGGGGTTTTTCCACTGCTCAAACCACGTTTATACATTCTGTTTTAGAATGGGCGGCTAGGCGTCTTTTACGGTACTCCCTGCTCAAGTATCTCCATTTCTTCACTCGTTAAACCATACAGTTTGCATATCAATAGATCTATCTGCCTGTCCGCTACCTCAATCTGACGCTGGAGAACAGTTTTGTCGTGTGCCGTGTTCACAATAGCTAGTTTCTCATGCAGCGATAGCATGTGTTGAACTAACTGCACCAATGGGGCTTGTTTTTGGAGCATATCCATAGGGACCGGAATAGACTGAACCGTGGTTTGATTGAGCTGAGGGAAAAGATGCTTATAGGCGGTGAACGTTTTGTAGATGTAGCAGCGTACAAAGCGGCTGTTCAGGAGACCGAGCAAGGCTTCGTGCGCAAGATCAGGGCAGGACACGTGCAGATTGTATACCGACTGCATGGTGACAAAACCTACGGTATCTAACGCCGCAATACAGCGATCACCTGTCTTCACGATCACGATTTTTGGGGCCTGGTAAAGCGCGGCGTCTTTTGTTGTATTTTGCACGAAACGCGAAGGCTGGTCAATGTGATAGCGGTCGATATCATCGCCAACGAGGATGGGAATGGGTCCCTCGGCCTGCACCTCCTTCTTCCCGATTTCTTCCCCTCGCGAGATCTTCGCAACGCTGTCTAAACGCCTACACTCGCTCTCTACCCTCGAGAGAATGGCTGCTTCTTGATCTGAAGCGTGGACAAGCAACCTGTGCATCTGATCTGCTACGAATCGCTCCCGGCTGCATGTGTGTTCGGTCACTACAGTCCTGTCGCCGCGTATCTCGCTCAGTATTGCAGTGGGTTGCTCGCCCTTCGCTGCCACGAACACAACAGTGGAGACATTCGCCTTAAACACCGTGCCACAGTGGTAGATGCTTTCAAGACCTTCGCTCAGTAACATCGCCCGGGTGTTTCGGGTTTCATCCCGCGCTAACAGGGCGTCGGGTACAATCAGAGCGAAGCGACCATGACTCTTTGTCAGGTTGAGACCCCGCTCAATGAAGAGCCAGTAAGTATCGTACTGATCTCTCGCGAGGGTAAATTGTGAGCGGAAGTAGTGCTTTGCCATCTGATTGTGGTATTCGCCGAAGATGTAGGGCGGATTGCCGATGACTGCGTCAAAGCCGCCCCCTCTCATAATCTCTGCATACTCGGCATCCCAGTCGAAGGTATTGATGCGGTAGCGCTCTTCCTCATCGAGGAAGCTCATCTGTTCGTTATCATAGAAGTCCGGCCCAACAAGGGAGTTCCCACACTTAATGTTGTTGCCCAGATTCGGCAGCACTCGTTCATGGAACAATCGAAGCTGGGTAGCCAGGCTTTCCTCCGACTCACCCTCCAATACCTTGAGCAGCAAGCACAGCTTCGTCACCTCAACTGCTTGCCGATCCAGGTCCACCCCATAGATGGTATTGAGCAAGATGCGCTTGCGCTCGGCCGTGGTCAACCGCCAATCACCACCGGGTCCTTCGTACAACTCCTTTCGGTGCTTCTCTGGCCCATCTGCCAGATAGTAATCGCGGTGCCAGTCAAGGAGGTACTGGTAGGCTCCAAGAAGGAATGAGCCGGAGCCGCAAGCTGGATCGAGGATCCTTAGTTTTGCAGCCTGCCTCGGCGTTTTTCCTGTCAGGAGCTTACCAACCGTGTGTTCAACGATGTAGTCCACGATATGCGTCGGCGTGTAGTAGACCCCGCCTGCTTTCTTGACTTCAGGTTTTTCCTCGACCACTGCTCGATGCCCCTGGGTGAGGCGGATCACCTTCCCTAGAAACTGCTCGTAGACCTGGCCAAGGATATTGGCCGGGAGAACCGAGAACTCGTAAGGGCTGTCGGGATAATATAAATCCCTGATGATTTCCTTCAAAGGCTTGTCATCGATCGTGAGAGTCAGCGTGAAGGTATCAGGCGCCTCGGAGCTATCTTTTTCTTGCGTGAAATGGAACAGACCGGAATTATATTTGGCATCGGCCTCGTGAAACACTTGACAGAGCGCCTCGTATATTTGCCCACCATCCTGGAGTTCCAGCAGTCGCTTATACGGTTCAATGCTTCGATCTTCACAGATGCGCAGGAAGATGATCCGGTCAATAGTCATCTGGACAGCGAAGTTGAGATCGCGCGCAGTGAGCCCTGGATTGCGAAGCGCGAGGTTCCGAGCCAGCACTTCGCGCCACTGCTCTATTTCGGCAAGAAAGACAGCATCGACCTCAGCAGTTCCTTTCTTCGCCCTGGTCGACTCAGCGTATGTATCAAAAAAGCCCTTGAGTACCGCTTCATGGGAGAACACAGTAGCAATCTCATCCCACCGCTCGGGATAGTGCGCATAGGTGAAGTATTTTACGCGTGCCGTAGAGGCTTTGTCTGCCTTATCGGGTTTGATTCGGCAGTCGTAGACCGCGAACTCCTCGAAATCAGTGAGAATGCTGAGGGGAAGCTTCGCCGACCATGCATAGCGGCGTAACTGGAAAGCTGCGTCCATATCCTCCTTGATGTTGACCGATGGTCTCTTCGTTTCAAGGAAGAACTTTCGGGTTCCCCCGATACGAAAGCAGTAATCAGGGGCTTTGGTAGTACCACCCACTTTGACAGCATCTTCGTAGATAACGTCTTTGTAGGCCTCAGCATAACCTCGCTCGTTGCTCATGTCCCAGCCGAGAGCCTTAAAAAGTGGATCTACGAACTCGATCCGAAGCCGAGCTTCGTTGTAATTGTTTGAGCGATACGCATCGCGATTGCGGCCAAAACGCTCGACCAGTTCAAGTACTTCTTTGGGAGCAGTCATCTTTTCCTCCTCAAGCCCTTCCTAAAAAATAACGAATACCACTGCATACCTCTCATCCACCCCTATGCAATGGCTAAAGATCGTCCTCAGGTGTCACCGATCTTACATATCTTCTCGACTGATTTGATCAGTCATAATTCGTCACTTATAGCCTGTAGAGGTAATCTTGCAGTTTGCTCAGTTTAGCCTATCGTAAGAGTCATGGCAAGCCAATTTGGATATTTATGCTACTCAGCTGGGTAGCATATCTCTCTATCAGCATATTGCAGAGTTAAGTTGCGGATGTTCAGCGGCGAATATCCAGTACCTGCGATGCTCGACTAGAGGATTAGGGAGAAAATGGACTGCACCCCATTTTGTCGGTGCAGTACGAGCACCGGACTTGATTACCACCTTCTACCAAATTATAACTGAACCTCAACCAGATCATAACCAAAGTCTCTTCACAAGCACATTGCTCCTCTGGCATAATTACTTGCACTTTATAGACACTTTTGAAATTAGACAAGTATAGTCAGGATGGATAGGGCACTGCTGCAGCGTTTTGTATTTTCTCTGGCAAGATTGTTGGGTCTATGGTATGTTACCGACGATATGCTTCCGGATCAGATAGCGGAGAATGCGCTTAAGAAATGGAAGACTTCCTCGGCAGCTTTGGCGCACCTCCTTCAAATTGAGTCCCCAGGCACAAACGTACTGCTTGCATCGTGTCTCTTATGGAGTTCTGTTGAGCTGGGCAATCCATCACCAGATCTGCCAACGCTCCAGAAACTGCTTGAAGAGCTTCCAGTGCAGATGCGAGCAGAAGCATTTCAACTTGCTACGAACAGTGACACAGCCCGAGCTGCCGATCTACTTCTACAATTATTACCCTCCGCACCCCTCGGTCTTGCTCTCGTTGCGAAGAAGATCACAGAACAATGGACAACGACGGGACGCCATGACGATCTCGCCCTGATATTTTATCAATCTCTGACAGCTTATGGTGCTCCGCAACTGGAGGTACGATGGCTCATAGCACACGCACTCGTAGCACGGTCACAATTTATCCAGGCCGAGCCAAAGATGCGGTGAGAAATGGACTCACCTGGGCAATCAATAACGGAATGGTCGGGGGTCATGTGACCAAGATCACACTGATCAAAAGGCAGGGATATGGCAGGGCAGGCTTTCCCTTGCTTCGCAAGCGGGTACTTCATGCGGTGTAGCTCGAGAAGAGGGCAGACCCATCATCTCGTTGCTTTAGTAGGTGCTTGGTGGATCAGGATAGCTCTGAGGAAGGCCAAGCGTGGAAAAATTGTGGCACCACTGAGAAAGCATGTGTTCTAAGGCGTGTTCATCACGAACACACATGTGCAGATCAATCGTTGGCCGCTCCTTGAGTGCGTAATCAAGGTCATTGCCCCACTCTAGTTGCCACGCACTTAACTCAATGTAACGAACATCATATCCTTTGATGGAAAAATCAACCGGCTCGTATTGCCTCTCCCGTGTCCAACGTTCCCTGGCTTTTTGAAAGGATGTTTCCATGAGCGGTTGGACATAGACTCACGCTCGATATTCGGCCTGGGTCGCTTGAACTTCTGCGGCTCTATCCCCACCTAAATGAAGCCGATTCAGGATGTGCTGTGGAAGTGCTATACGATTTCACCTCTCCAGAGCAAGTAGAGCCTGTGGCCGTGTTTCCTTCGCTATCTTACGTTGAGCACGATGCTCAGTCAAGGGGTGGCTTGCCTCAGATGAAGCACGGAGCACATGGTGGATCTTTTTTCCTCAAATTGAAAGCGATGGCTCTACAGCAAGCGAGTACTAAGCCCCCAAAGGGATATTGGTGGCGAAATTAAAAAGTGGGGAAAGATCGCACAAAAAAACTACGGCGGCAAAACTGATCTGAAGAGATGCTGTTCCAAGGAGGCGAGATAGGTCTGCGGATCGCGGCGGAAGCGGAGTTGACTGCGACGATCCTCGTGGCGATAGTCGAGTATCTGACGTAGGGTACGCCAGGCTGTGATATCGGAAGGGCACAGTTCCGCCGCCGAAACGGAAACGAGTCGACTAGCACCTGCGGCGACTACGCGTACCGAGCCGCGCACGACGAGCGTTGGTGACGCCCGTTTGCGTCCGGTGACACGCCGTTCTACATGGCGAGCCGTGCCAAAGAAGTGTTCCAGCTCATTGTTGGTAGGAGGCAGATCTTTCACCTGGTAGCATGCAAAGAGGCCATCCCAATAGCTGGCAGTGACTTTTTGGAAGTGCGGGACCGCAGGAGCCAACACTCCAAGTCGGTCTTGCTGTTGTACCATGGTTGCCAGGAGTTGCTGGTATTCTCGCTTCAGGGTATCCACATCGCACTGCTCGGCATTGGCGAGGAGGTGGGCTGCTTGATGCACCCATGCATAGGCTTGTTGGATCGCAGGCCAGAGGTCCTTGGTCGTCGTCAGTCCGGCTTGCACGAGCCGTTGGAGACGGCTGAGTTCGTTGGGAAGCCCCTTTTTTGCTCGACACGGGCAATCGAGTCGGAGATGTCCTGAAGACGCTCTTTGAGTTTCAATCCATCGGCATCCAGAGGTGGTTGCCCATCATCGGTCAACGCACTCCTCACCGCCAGGCACTATCCACGGATTGCTTCAGCCTCGTCATCGGTGCGCTCTTCTAGCGCTCGCTCAATCGGACGCACCCCACGCACCTGTTTCTTCAATTCTTTCTTCGCATGGCGATCTGCATCGGAGATTGGCTTGACAGCCTCACGCAGGTAATGAAACTGGCATACTTGGTGGGGAATACCCGGCAGCGCGCTCACCACCGCGTTGCGGATAGAGCGTTGCCCATCGGTGATCACGCCTGTGATGGGAATATCCAGCTTTCGACAGATGCACGCTGCTTCCCCCAGCAACGGAACCAGGTCGTTCTCCGTGGCTCCCAACAGACTTCGCGCCACCAGCACCTCCCCCGAACAGCAGTCGCGCAGCACCCACAACACCTCGTGTCCCACATCCGGCTGCAATCCATCGAGCGCCAGGATCACCTGCTGGTGTTCCTGCAGTCGGTCCCGTAGCCGCTGGGAATCCGCCAAATGGAGTGCCAGCAATTCTTCATTCCGGTAAAGCTGATCGGTGACGGTGCGTTGCGCCACCTGGAGACCTCGTCGCAGCAATTCCTCGTGAATCTGCGGGATACTGCGCTGCTGCTGATAACGCAGCTTCCCTACTAATGCGATCACATCGAGGCCAAACTCTCCATGGGGCAACGCCCATCCACCCTCCTCTTCCGGTCGTGTTGGCTGGTGGAAACGTGAGCAAGCCGCGTTTCGGCACCGATAGACCTTGAGGGTCAACCGCGTGACTGCTTGTAAAGTCGTTACGGTCCGATGACTGTGATGGCCCATCCGCATCTGACTTCCACAAGCTCGGCACATGATCTGAAGCGGTTCAAGCACCACCTGTTGAGAAGCTTTTGGACGTCTTTGTTTTCGAGCCATGGGAAACTTCCTCCTTCTCCAGCAAGATGGGGGATATTCGGCTCCCCACCTCTTTAGAAGAGCAGCCGCTCCAACACGCGCTCATGCGCCTCATAGGCTTTGCGGCCAAAGAGCACAACTGTCACCTGCTTCAGGCCAGTTTGTTTTTTGAGATGCGCGATGATCGTACGCAAAGCGATTGTCGCCGCCTCTGGCAGGGGATAGCCAAAGGCCCCGGTGCTCAGCGAGGGGAAAGCAATGCTCTCCAGGTGATACTGTTCTGCCAGATCGAGGCAGGTCTGGTAGGCATTCTGAAGCATTCTGGCAGGGTCCTCATGATAGCTGTAGATCGGGCCGACTGCGTGGAAAATATATTTCGCCGACAGGTTCCCAGCAGTTGTCACCACTGCGCTCCCTGTAGGGCAACCGCCGATGGTGCGACACTCCTCCAGAATGCTCGGCCCACCTGCCTCATGGATCGCTCCGTCCACACCACCCCCACCTGCCAGCGCATGGTTCGCTGCGTTCACAATCGCGTCTGCGTGTATCTCAACGATGTTCCCCTGTATCAGCGCCAGTGTGACGCCACTGACAATAGAACTCTTCTGCATCATACACCCTCTTTTCACACGTTGTTGGATTGCCGAGGCTCGCTCCTCACACACCACCCGAAGTCGAGACAAACCTGCTGGTTTCTGGCTTTGAGTGGACGAAGGCGGGGAAAGCGACAGGAAAAACTGGTATGAGTCCGATCTGGGTCTTCTCCTGCACGGTTTCTCGACGTTGAAGCCTCTGTTTGGGCATGAACATCCTCTTTCTGCACGCACGTGCGGAAATCAACTTTTGAACAAGGTCGTTGTTGTCCTTCAGTATATCCCTTGCAGATTAGGTTTGCCATTCTTGAAAAAAAATCTGATTGAGCGGGCTTATCTGGTGGGGGAACGGCTCGGCTTGGCGGTGTGTTGCCAGGATGAGGCTGGTCCCTATCATACCATTGCCTATCCAGCCACACGCTGGCAAATGCAGGGCGACCCCAGGCGGGTTGATCCCCATTTTGAGCGCAACGGGGTCACTACATTCCTGACGCTGTTTCGCCCGGCGACAGGGGAGGTGCGCGTCAAAGGGGTAAGCCAGACCACCAATGCCATCATCCATCGACTCTCTCAAAGACCAGGTGAGTCAGATCCTCGCCACGCTGCCTGAGCCGACCCAGGTTCTCAGTCCAGAGGAGAATCGGGCCTTGTGGGAAAGGTGGCGCGAGGGATTGACGTGCAAAGTCACGTTGATCCAGGATTTACCCCCGCTGCGCATGCTGCTGATCTGGGATAATAGTGTGGGACATACCGATGCGGATCTGCTCTGCTGGCTCTTTCGCCAGGGCGTCTTGCCGCTGTGCACGCCTTTGGGCGGCAGCTGGCTCAACATGGCGGAATCGATCCAGCATCTGCTCAAAGCCCGCGCGCTGGGAGGACAGTATCCCAAGACGCCCCAAGAGATCATGAGGCTCTTCGAGCAGGCCGCCAGCAGCTGGAATACGCATCCCACACCATTTGTGTGGGGAGGTAAACGTGCCAGGCGTCGCCAGCGTGCGAGGCAACGACGGCTGGGGCTGGGTGGCAGCGGAGCTTGGACGCCGCGTCCGATTCGCTTTCAGTTCACTGCCCTCGCTCATTACCAGTAGCGAACCAATAGCAATGAGCAAAGCAAATGACCCAGTCACAGCCATGGAATTATTAAATTTACACCCATGCTCGCTCTGGCGGCGGGTCTCCCTCCCCCTGACTGGGTTCCTGCTCGAGGATGCGGCCAGTCAAAGGGCTGAAGAGCACGATATTGCTGGTCAGTTCTCCATGCTCGCCCAGCCGCTCCAGGCATGCTTCCAGCTGGTGCACTGAGGGGACGACCACCTTGAGCAGCGAGCAATACTGACCGCTGAGCTTGTGCATCTCCATGATTTCGGGGAAATCGGCGGCGCTCGTGGTCTTCATGAGACACTTCCCCGGAGCGCATCGCAACTGGATCCAGGCGGTGAGCGGCAGACCGACTTTCGCCAGGTTCAGCTGGGCGTGATAGCCTGTCAGAACGCCAGCATCTTCGAGCTTCCGCACGCGTTCGGCTGCCCCCGGAGCCGAGAGCCCCACCCGTCGCCCCAGTTCACGGTAGGAGAGGCGAGCATCGTGCTGCAGTTCACGCAAAATGTGCCAATCGGTGCTATCGAGCGGAGTTTCCTTTTGTAAGACCATATCAGCAATTCTCCTTTCATTGTTGCTTTCTCCGAGCCTATTCCTTTTCATTTTGCCTTCCTTTTGTGGCTCCTGCCTGCTATCATTATGATCAAAACTGATGAGAGTGTCAATCCTGATGGAGGTCAAACACCTGTGCCGCACCAGCTTCTCGCTACATCTGCCCGTTCATCCACCCTGCACTGGTGGCAACGTGGCGTGATTTACCACCTGTACCCACGGAGTTTCCAGGATAGCAATGGCGATGGCATCGGAAATCTGCAGGGCATCATCACGCGTCTCGACTACCTGAGCTGGCTGGGGGTGGATGCCCTCTGGCTCTCCCCGATCTTTCCCTCACCCATGGTTGATTCTGGCTACGACATTGCCGATTACTGTGCGGTTGACCGGCTCTTCGGCGATCTCGCAACCTTTGAGCGACTGCTTGAGCAGGCCCATCGCCGGGGTCTGAAGGTCCTGCTCGATTTTGTCCCCAATCATACCTCCGACGCGCACCCCTGGTTCATGGAGGCACGCTCTGGGCGCACCAGCCGCAAGCGCCAGTGGTATCTCTGGCATGACCCCGCGCCAGATGGAGGCCCTCCCAACAATTGGGAGAGCTACTTCGGTGGCCCAGCCTGGACCTTTGATCAGCACACGGGGCAGTATTACTTGCATCAGTTCGATGCCAGGATGCCTGAGTTGAATTGGCGCCATCCCGCAGTGCGGGCCGCCATGTACGACGTGATGCGCTTCTGGCTCGACCGGGGGGTCGATGGCCTGCGCGTCGATGTGCTCTGGATGCTCATCAAGGACGAGCAGTGGCGTGACAACCCTCTGAATCCAGACTGGAAAGCAGGGGACTTGCCCTGGGCCCGCCAGCTCCGGCTCTATAGCGAGGATCGACCGGAGGTCCACGAGGTGGTGCGCGGCATGCGGGCAGTGGTAGACAACTATGCCGAACGCGTGCTGATCGGAGAAATCTATCTGCCGCTCCCCCGCCTGCTGCGCTATTATGGTGAGCGCTTGCAAGGCGTGCACTTTCCCTTCAACTTCCAACTCGTCCTGCTCTCGGAGTGGAATGCGCAGGCGATCCGGCAGGCGGTGGAGAGCTACGAAGCGGCCTTGCCGGTGGGGGCCTGGCCCAACTGGGTGCTGGGCAACCACGATAAGCCACGCCTGGCCAGCCGGCTTGGGCGGCGAGCTGCCCGCGTCGCCACGATGCTCCTGTTGACCCTCCGGGGGACGCCCACCTGGTACTATGGCGATGAGCTTGGCATGCAGGACGTTCCGATCCCAGCCCATCTGGCCCATGACCCGCAAGGCAAGCGCCAACCGGGCTTTGGACGCGATCCCATACGGACGCCGATGCAGTGGGATGACGGACCCCATGCCGGCTTCTGCCCGGTCAACGTGGAGCCATGGCTGCCACTGGCTGCTGATTACCATCAGGTCAACGTGGCAGTGGAGCGTGAAGATGCACGCTCGCAGCTTGCGCTCACGCGTGCCCTGCTCAGCCTGCGCCGCACGAAATCAGCGCTCCACAGCGGCAGCTATCAGGCGCTTGAAAGCCGATCCGAGCACTGTTTTGTCTATCTGCGAGCACAGGGAGAGCAGCGCCTGGTGGTGGCCCTGAACCTCTCAGCGGAGGCACAAGTAGTGAGGGTGCCTGAGTTGGGTCAGGGCCGTCTGCTCCTTTCGACCTCTCTCGATCGAGAGGAACAGGTGAACCTGGCTGCTCTTGCGCTGCGGAGCCAAGAAGGGTGCGTCATTGAACTCAAGGAAGCTCACACACTAGGAACTCTGGGTGTATTCTCAGAAGAAGGAGGATGAACATGAGACACGTATTGAGTAGTCAAGTGGAAAGCCAAAGCGCTGGCTCGTCGAAGCGGCGGAGACTCCTCATGACCTCTACCTTGTGGATCGTTCAGGGGGGCTCTCGCTCCTGTTTCTGGTCGCTGGCAGCATGAAGTTGATCCTGCCGATCGAGATGATCACAGCGCAGATGCCGCTGCCGCTGTCAGGCCTGTTCTTGCGGTTCATCGGCGTAGCCGAGGTGGCATGCGCACTCGGCCTGATCCTGCCCGGACTCGTGCGCATGCGCCCGATGCTGACCAGGCTTTCCGCCTGTGGGCTGCTGCTCGACATGATCGGGGCGACGGTGGTCACGCTTCTGGGCGGCAAGGGTACTGCGGCGCTGCTCCCTTTGGTGGTGGGGCTGCTGTGTGCAGCCGTCACCTACGGTCGCCGGTCCTCCCTCACCGCAGCCTGACCAGCCGTCGATTCTTCTGGTGCGGCTCGATGGAGAGATGGCTCTGCGAGCAACACCAGGAGATCAGGGTGTAGGCCAGGAGGAGCAGCGCATACCGAACAGGAGAGCGTTCCCCTGGCCTGCCAAGCATGAATGGCAGGAGAGCAATGTTTGAGCTTGATGCGGGAGGTGACAGGTCTCCCGCTCGCAGCCCAAAGTCATGGCGATCCAGTTCGCCTAAAGTCCCGTGCTCGGCGCGGATCGTATGTTTACGCCACACTGAAAGGGGATCATCCCACGGGATGATCCGGCGATATTCCTTTCTTCGTCTGTCTGCTATACTCTGCTCAAGCGGTGAGAGCAGCGCAGCACTTCACTGCAAATCCGTGGCTGGATGAGCTGCGGAAGTTTCGTTCGTTTCGCGAGGAGGTTTCTCCTATGGAGAACACGATGAGAAAAGTGATTGCATCCCCGTTTATCAGTCTTGATGGCTTCATAGCGGGACCGCAGGGAGAAGTGAATTGGGGTGTCGGAGGGGAAGAATTTGACCGTGATACACTCCCTCTTCTCCTGGGGAGGGTGGATACGATTCTTTTAGGGCGTGTGACCTATCAAGAGCTTGCTGCATACTGGCCCTTTGCTTCAACGGAGGATGACATCAATGCCGAACTGATGAATACCATCCCCAAAATGGTCTTTTCACGCACGCTCTCGCAGGTGGAATGGGGCAAATGGGGCAATGCCAGGCTGGTGAAAGATGATCCAGTACAGACCATCGCAAACCTGAAACAGCGGCTGGGCCGCGATATGGTGATCTTCGGCAGTGGCAGGCTGGTCTCGCAGCTTGCGCAGGCTGGCCTGGTTGATGAATTTCAGTTGCGAGTGCATCCCGTGGTCCTGGGCGCTGGCGTCCCGCTTTTTAGGGATCTCAAGGAGCCGTTTCAGCTTTCCTTGCTCGAAGCGACGCCTCTATCCCAAGGGGTCGTGGTCCTGCACTATCAGCGAGCCGGAGAGAAGGGATGAGGATGAAATCCATCTGCACCTCGTCTCCGCCCTGCTTGGGGAAGGCATCCGCTTGTTTGATCATCTTGGCACGCTCCCCCTTGAACTGGAACCCACCAGGGTCATCAAGTCAAGAGGGGTCACCCACCTGAGATTCAACGTCGTCAAGTAAGAGACGCAAGGCGTGGATTCGTGCGCGAAACTCCACGCACGAATCCGACTCGCCGTCATCCTAGCTTCCATGCTCGCTCACGCATCTATTTGACGCAGGAAACGAAGGTTTTTGATATTGCCTGCTTGCTTACCCATGTAACTGGACAATTTTTTAACAATCGGCCCATTTCATTCTGTGATTTACAATGTGGGACAAGGGACCTTGTCTCTAAAGACGTGTGTCTGATGGTTCTGGCGGACCTTTGGCATCCCGTTTGGGCTTGGATCCCCCAACGCGCCTGGGGCGCTGAGGCTTCGCTGCTGATCTCCTATCATCCGGTGCTGAAGAGGCCCCGCTCTCGTCTTGTGGTGGAGCTTCCCACGGGTTGCGCAACGAGACGTACTTTCAACTGAGATAGCTTCCCAGGCTCGTTTCATTGTCCCGCTTGTTTTTAACAAGAGATTAAAACTACCTCTGCCTTAGAAAAACAAAAGTGCCATGAAGCACGCCGTTAAGCTCACCAAATGATGTGTGAAAACTCGTTGCGCAACCTGTGGGCAGGCGGGGGGGTGTCGGGGAGAGGATCAGGGACAATGGGGGTGCTTTCTGGGGAAAGCAAGGCCAGGGGCAGTTCGCGACTCAGGGGAACACTGCTCAAGTCTACCAACAGACGCCCGCGTGCTGCACTGTCCGCCACCACTTTCCAGATCGCCGCTTCCACCAGAGCCTCCTGCCATCGGCCTGCCAGCCGTGGCACGAGATCCTTGATACAAGCCACTTCGCCCCAGGGCCAGACCTGGTACAGGGAGGCTTCAATCTCGGTAAAGGCAGCAAAGCCCTGGCGTCGGGCATGCAAGAAGACCAGATTGTAGTGTCGCTGGAGGGGAAGCTGCTGCTCTGTGGCAATCCAATAGACGCCCCGCCGGGCTCTCGCCAGGCGACGTGCCGCCTCGGCTTTGGCTTGTTGGCGATCTTGTCGTTTCTCGTCCTCCATCCCCGCTTCAGCGATGAGCAGCCTCCCAGTGGTCAAGGTTCCCACCACATCGGGCAGGTAATCGTGGGGTTTACCGTCGAAGACATAGCCAATGGCAAATGGTGCCTCTTTGGGAATGGGGAGACGGTAGGTCGTAGCGAACTGGGCGGAAGTGTCAGAACTGAAAACATAGTCTGTAGTTGTGGTCGCTGCGGTACAAGTTGAGCCTGCGTGACCTAGCCGAAATGTGCTTGGCGCGCGGCTTTGAAGTGACGCACGAAACCATCCGGGACTGGGAAGAGCGCTTCGCGCTCCTGATGGTGGAGCAACTGCGTGCCAAGCGCAAGGGACAAGCCGGTCGTTCCTGGTACGTAGATGAGACCTATGTGAAAGTCCACGGCAGGTGGTGTTATCTCTATCGCGCCATCGATCGTGACGGGAACTTGGTTGATTCCATGCTGAGCGAGACACGCGATATGGACGCCACGAAGCGCTTCTTTCAGCGGGCGAGTGCAGTGGTTGGTCACAGACCAGACCGGGTGACGACTGATGGTCACGATTCCTATCCGCGTGCGATTCGCGAGATGCTGGGAGATGAGGTGACCCATCGCTGCAACCGGTATCTCACCAATCGGTTGGAGCAAGACCATCGTGGCATCAAACAGCGCTATTATCCCATGCGTGGGTTCGGCAGTGTGGCATCAGCAGCACGATTCTGTACCGCATTTGATGAACAACGCCAGTACTTCCGCTGCCGCACGACCATGCGGGAAACCGTCCCACTGGGGGAACAACGA
>Ga0209647_1000740_pt1 | contig 29815 bp, 29 predicted proteins | sample GraSoi_2013_60cm_FD_185827 | JGI IMG/M metagenome (GOLD analysis project Ga0209647, IMG submission 185827) | Grasslands soil microbial communities from the Angelo Coastal Reserve, California, USA - Sample 9_17_2013_60cm (SPAdes) (version 2) | ecosystem: Environmental > Terrestrial > Soil >... | reverse complement strand
CGGGTATGAAAGATCCGAGCCGAGGGCGCATGGGCACGACTTTGACCGTATGCCTGTTTCGCGACAAGGAACTCTCCATCGGTCACGTGGGAGATTCGCGGGTCTATCTCGTGCGAAACGAAGAGATGCGCCGACTGACGGATGATCACTCTTACACTGGCCTGCAATTAAAGCTCCGGCTGATCACTGAACACGAAGCCCGTGCAAGCCGCTTGCGATCAATGTTGACGCGAAGTGTCGGCCCGGAACCGATCGTGCGGATGGATTACCAACGATTAAAACTGGCTTCCCACGACCGAATTCTCCAGTGCACCGACGGTCTCTACTGTTTCGTGAACGATGGAGAGCTTTCTGAAGGAGTCGACCGACTTAACATGGATGAAATTTGTCCCTATCTCGTTGCCCTCTCTGAGCGCCGCGGAACGGATGATAATTTGACCGCTCAAGTGGTACAGATTGACCGGCTAAGCGAACCTCTGTATAAGACCTCGATTTCATTCCTGAAGACCTCTCTGCACGAACCTGAGAATCACATGTCCCACGAAGTTCAAGTAGGTGAGGTGCTGGATGACCGCTTCCGAATCGAAGAGGTGATAAGCCGGAGCGGGATGGCGTCGATCTACAAAGCCAAAGACCTTGTCACTGATCAAACCGTGGCAGTCAAAGTGCCGCATATGCAGTTTGAAGCCGATTCGGGATCGTTTGCCCGGTTTCAACGAGAAGCGGAGATCGGGCTGCGCTTGAATCACCCCAATATTCTGCGCTTCATTAAAGTCACTAATCAGAGCCGTCCATACATCGTGATGGAATATTTGGAGGGCCGCACGCTCAGCAGTGTAATGAACGAGGTGCGGCCGATCCCGATCCCGGACGCCGTTCAGATCGCGAGCGCGCTCTGCGATGCCCTGGCTCATATGCACGAACAGAAAATCGTGCACCGGGATCTCAAGCCGCAGAATATCATGATCTGTGATGACGGATCGATTCGGATCATGGATTTTGGAATCGCCAAAGCCACCGAGATGCGTCGCATCACTTTTGCTGGATTCAGTCCTGCTATGGGAACGCCGGACTACATGGCGCCCGAGCAAGTGAAGGGAAGACGAGGCGACGAGAGAACCGATATCTATAGCCTCGGTGCGATTCTGTACGAAATGACAACCGGTCGGGTACCGTTTGAAGGGCCAAACCCGTTCATCGTTATGAATTCCCGCATAACTGGCGACCCAGTCGCTCCACGGAAGGTTAATCCGGAGATTAGCCCTGAGCTCGAGGAAATCATCCTCCACGCTATGGAGCGCGAACCGGCCCGGCGCTATCCCACGGCTGCCGCAATGAAGGCGGAACTGGATGATCTGGAATCGGTGAAAGTTACCGGAAGGCACCAACATTTGCAGTCGCCAAAGGTCTGGAAAACGCGATGGCAAGGGATGCGCCTAGTGGTGATTTCGGCAGTTCTCCCGATCGTTGTTTTCATTGTCGCCTTGATCGTTACGCATTGCCACCGGTAGTAGTCTGATGCTCCAGCCTCAGGGGATCTATGCTGCCGCCTTGGTAAATGCCAAATCGATACGCATTCGTAGCGCTCAGAGCCCCTGAGGCTGGAGCATCAGACTACTCATGCCACAATCCGAAGCAGCGCCCGGCAGCCGGGTTGGTCTCGACGGTTTTCGACAGTCAGTGTTCCCCCGTGGGCTTCTGCGATCTGGCGACTGAGCACCAATCCGATTCCGCTACCTCCGGGCTTGGTGGTAAAGAAGGGAACAAAAAGGTTGGTGGTATTGGACAGACCGGCACCTTCATCCAGTACTTCGATTTCCAAATTGCGTCGATCGAGCGTCCAGCGGATGCGCACTTCACCGTGCGTTTCGGTTACTGCATCAACTGCGTTTTTGATCAGGTTAATTAATGCCTGCTCGATTTGATCCGGGTCTAAATTAACCAATCCCTCGAAACCCGGTTCAACCACTACGTCATACGATACTCCAACTTGGCGGCGCGTCGCACCAACTCGCCAATCTCGCAGGCTTGTCGGCGTGGAGCCGGTAGCCGAGCCAATTGCGAGTACGCCTCCATAAACCGGCCGAGCGCCGAAGTGCGGTCCCGAATGACATCAAGTCCAGCGATCAGATCAGACTCCCACTCTTTTGTACGTTCGGGCGGGTTGCGCCGGGCAACCATACTCAGGCTGTCCGAAATCGACTGAATCGGGCCAAGCGAGTTGTTTAGCTCGTGGCCAAGCACTCGAATCAGTCGTTGCCAAGCTCTTCTCTCTTCTTCCCGTAAGGTCTGACTTAAGTCGGACAACACCAGCAGTTGATGGGGACGTCCTTGCTGCCGGAAAGCGGAACGACGGATCTCCCAGCGCGTTCCGAAACTGCCCGGAAACGATCTCTGCAACACCCCACTCCGGTTTCCTTGGAGACACTCCGATAAGCCAAGATCCGAAGCCGTAGAACCAAGAATTTCTTTGCTCCGCCGATTCAAGAGTCTGATCCCGGCATCGTTAACCAGGCGAAGCCGGTCTTCTTCATCAAATGTGAAAACCGCCAGATCGATGTTCGAGATCACGGCCAAAAGCAAGGCATTCGTTTCGGTGGCTTCCTGGCGGTCAGTCTGCAATGCTTGGCTCAGTCCGTTAAGCTCACGCATCACCTCTCCGAGGGCATCGGCCCGTCGCGCTGACGCCGCTCGCAGGGAGTAATCACCTTCCCGTAGCGCCGCCAATAGGTTCGAAAGCGTCCGCAGCGGGAAGAGAATCTGTTCACGCGCGGCCATGACGCAGCCGACCCAAATGCCGATTATCATCAGAGCGCAGGTTCCGCTCGCAACCGGGGACCAGCCACTTCGCCATAGCAACACGATCGCTATGGCAATGGCCGGGAGTCCGCCGAAGACAACCAGAAGTTGAACCGTGACAGCAAGAGATACGTTTAACGAAACGCCATTATTCCGACTGGCCATCGCCCAATCTTTCAAACTCATTAGAGGCCGAACTCTTGTAGTCGGCGATAGAAAGTGCTCCGACTCAAACCAAGCGCCTCGGCTGCGCGCCGAACGTTTCCGCTGTACCGATCCAGAGCTTTCTTTATTAGGAGCTTTTCGATCTCCTCCATGGTCAACTGTTCAAGTCCAGTTGTCGCTGAGCTGGTCGCAGAGCCCATGGGAACAAGTCCGAGATCGCTGGCCTCGATTCGATCGGAGTCGGCCATCAACACCGCTCGTTCAACGGTATGATCCAGTTCCCTGACGTTGCCGGGCCAAGGGTGCCGCAACAGCAATTGATCGGCTTCCGAACTAAAATCGCTCAGGTTTTTTCGATACCTCTCTGAGTGGAAGCGAAGAAAATAGCGAGCTAAGACCGGTATGTCTTCCACTCGGTCGCGCAGAGCTGGTAAACTTATTTCGACGGTGTTCAGGCGAAAATAGAGGTCGCGCCGGAACCTACCGGATTCAACGTCAGCTACTAGATCGGCGTTCGTCGCCGAAATCAACCGCACATCAGCTCGCCGTGGTCGAGACGAGCCCAGGCGCTCAAACTCTCCCGTTTCGAGTGTCCGCAATAGTTTGGCTTGTTGAGCGATCGGAACATTCCCGATTTCGTCCAGGAAAAGAGTGCCTCCATCCGCCAGCTCGAACCGACCGGGTCGATCGGATTTAGCATCGGTGAAAGCCCCTTTCACATGACCAAACAATTCACTCTCAAACAGACTTTCGCTCAAGCCGCCCATGTTAATTGTTATGAAAGGTTGGTCGGCGCGATCGCTCGCTCCGTGCAGAGCACGGGCAATCACGCCTTTACCCGTTCCGTTTTCGCCCGTAATGAGCACATTTGCTTTCGCCGGAGCGACCCTTCGAATCATCTCGAGAACGGCTCGCATCGCGGCTGAGTGCGCAATCAGCGCATCTGACTCGCCGAGAAGATCCGAACCAAACGAACCGGCGACCTCCTTTCGCAGGAGCTGATTCTCCGCTTCTAATCGGTTGGCTCGCCGAGTCTCAGCCTCCACTTGGAGCTGCGTTTGAATGATCGAAAGAACACGGGCATTATCCCAGGGTTTTTGGATAAAATCGCGGGCACCGCTACGCATCGCCGCCACCGCAAGATCAACCGTAGCCCAGGCCGTCATTACCAGCACGGGTGGTGCCCCTTCGATTTTCTGCAGTTGCTGGACCAACTCCAACCCCTCTTCACCACTGGTTGTATCACTAGTTTAGATCGAGCAAAGCTAACGCAAATTCCTGTTCTTTGATTAACCGCAATACCTCACGAGGCGAGGTCGCCGGCTCGACTCGGTATCCCGCATTGGTCAGAAGGATCCGAAGCGCCTCCCGGACTGCTGGTTGGTCATCGGCCACAAGGATGCATGTAGATGCGGTCATAAACAAGAATCTGCTACGATACGGACTATAGCCGATGGGTGCCTCCGGAAAAGCCTGGTGTTCCCAGCGAGCAATGGAGTGATGCGCGACGATCACTAACCGCAAACGCCATCGGATCGTAAGGCCTACCTCTCGGCGCGCAGAATCTCAAACATATTTCCGGCCAACCAGAACGACCGAGAGCATATTATCTAACAATGTCGGATGAACCGCGAATTCTCGAATCCCGCTGGCTGAACACAACCGGAAACTGAAGCGCTATCACGCCCCCCAGATTCAGAACTCTCAGAAGCCCGGAAATGATTGTCATTCCGCGCGCCGAAGGAATGTGTTGAAGAACGAGGCAGCTATTTACAAAATCGAACTTCTGGGCAACCCACGATAGGTGGTCGTCGGACTTCACGAATTCGACGTTCCATACGGCGAAGCTCTGACAATTGCGTTCTCCCCACTGCTTCCAATGGTCGTCTGTGTTGTCCATTACATCACTCTTCCCAGCTCCCGGCGAAGGAACTGCATTAAGTCACGAATCGTTCCGACATCAAAAGCGAAATGGGCGCCAACAGATTCGAATAGTTCCGGTACGCTCCGGCTATTGCCTAAGGCAAGGGCTGCCTTGTACTTCGCCATTGTAGCCTCCGGATTTTTTAAGCTGTTTCGCCAGACCTGCAGCGCTCCCAGCCAGCTCAAACCGTACTCAATATAGTAAAAAGGCGAAGTAAATATGTGGTGGTAATGCCAAACTTTTTCCAGCTCTCTCTCTAGTCCTGACCAATCGGTTTGTGGCATGAAACGGGCGATCAGCTCACGAGCTTTTGCGTCGATACGACCAATCGAAGGCGCCGCGGACAATTCGGCATACAACCAATGTTGCATTGCATCCATGAATCCGATCCAACTCAACAAATGGACGACCTGGGATATCTGGGTCCGGTAGACTCGCGCCAGTTCCTCATCGTCATAAAATCCTCCGTGGTTCCGATGTAGAAACGGCAGGGCCAGGACTTCCATCGCTTGCGAAGGTATCTCAACAAACGCGGTCGCAGAAAAATGGTTCCAGACCAGCGGCTGTGCTTGCATGCTGGCGTAGCCATGAAAGGCGTGACCAAATTCATGCAACGTGATTCGCACGTCGTTCTCAGATCCGACAACGTTTTGCAGCACGAACGGCATGCCGCGCCTTGGAAACGAGGCGCAATAAGCATGGCACATCTTGTTGGGGCGTGAGCCCAGGTCGACGAATCCTTGGCAGAAGCGAGCGAATTGTTGACCCAGTTCAAAATCAACGCTGGAGAAAATCTTTTGCATCCCGTTTTCGAGATCAGTCACCGAATGGAAGGGCCGGAGAGGTTTTCGGTTGTAGGGATCAACTGGCGCGCGCCAATAGAAATCCCAGGGCTTAAGCACTGCAACCCCTAGCCCTTTCCGTTGGATTTCCAAAAGCTCCGAAGCAAACGGAACAACTTCCTTTTCAATACTCTCATGGAACTCGTAGCATTGCTCAGGCGTGTAGTCGTATCGGTGATAGTTGCGCCAGATGAGCTCCCGATAATTTCCGAATCCGGCGTTGCTCGCCATGGTTGTGCGGACGGTAAATAACTTTAGAAACAGCTCATCCAATTGAGGGCTCAATTGGAGGTTAGCACGTTGCCAAGCCCTCCAGGCTCTCTCGCGAATTCCTCGGTTTGCGTCGCGTAACTTCTCCTGGATCGCAGGAATGGTGAGTTTTTCGCCGTCATAGTTCACCAATTGACTGCCAGTCAGCCGTGAATAGCGAGTAACAAGGTGTGCCTGCTCCGCCTCTAAAGGAACGTTTTCCGGCCGGTAAGCCGCGGAGTCGGTACGCATCCGCTTCAGCACAAGAATGGCTTCAGCCGGAACATCCGGCGCGGTAACCGCCAAGATCTTTTCTCTCAATCGAGCATTGGCGATTGTGATCTTGGGCCGAGTCACTTGATTGAAGTGCACCAGCTTATCGTTGGCTTCTTCGTCGGCCGTATTGACGTCGACCGACAAACTCAAGAAAGTCTGTAGCTCTTCGACCTCCTTTTCCAGGCCGCTCCAGTCCAGAAGAAATTGATACGAATTATCCGGATCAAGATCGCGCCGATTCAGAGCGGTATACTTTGGCTCCAATTCGCTCCAGGTGAGAACCTCAGTTGCCGGAACTGTCATAGGAAGACCACATCATAAACAGCCAGAATTAGGAATTCAGAATCCGGAATTCAGAAGAAGCGTTTCAATTGTGCAGGTTGAGGCATGGGCACCTCAATTGCGAGCCCAACCTGCAACCTGTAAGCTGTAAGCTGTAGCCCGAACCCTATAACCGTTTATGCATGCAATGATTCTCGAAAAGCCGGCAACTGCTCTGCAGCACCACGAAGTATCAGCGCCTTCGCCCGGCATCGGACAAGTGAAAGTCCGGGTTCTCGCCTGCGCCGTTTGTCGAACCGACCTCCACGTCGTCGACGGAGAACTACCGCAGCCGAAACTACCGCTTATCCCAGGTCATGAGATTGTCGGTGAGATTGTTGAGTGCGGTCCGGAGACAGAGTTTCTTCGCTCGGGAACTAGAGTAGGTATCCCCTGGCTCGCCTGGACCTGTGGCTCGTGTCGTTACTGCCAATCAAACCGCGAGAATCTTTGCGAGAGCGCAAAATTTACCGGCTACACAGTTGACGGAGGTTACGCGGAATTCTCGCTGGCTAACGCGGCTTTTTGTTTTCCTTTGCCAGACCTTTACGGCCCGGTCGAAGCCGCGCCGCTTCTTTGCGCCGGACTCATTGGCTATCGATCGTTAGCGATGACCGGGCCAGCAAGCGAGGGTAAGCGGTTGGGTATCTATGGATTCGGTGCGGCGGCCCACATCATCGCGCAAGTGGCCAAATATGAGGGACGCGAAGTTTACGCTTTTACCAGGCCAGGAAAAGCCGAAGATCAGGAGTTTGCTCGGTCACTTGGTGCGGTTTGGGCCGGCGGCTCGGACGAGCTCCCTCCTCAGCAGTTGGATGCAGCAATCATTTTTGCTCCAGTGGGCGGCCTGGTTCCCGCTGCGTTGCGCGCCTTGCGGAAGGGAGGACGGGTTGTTAGCGGCGGAATCCACATGAGCGATATTCCATCGTTTCCTTACTCTCTCCTTTGGGAAGAACGGAGCATTCACTCCGTCGCGAATCTAACTCGAGCCGACGCAACGGCATTCCTGGCCCTAGCTCCGAAGGTGCCGGTGCGAACCGAGACTGAGACTTTTCCTATGTCGCAGGCCAACCATGCGCTGGGACGTTTGAGAGCAGGTCGCATTCAAGGTGCGGCCGTTCTCGTTCCCGATTGGCAGGGATAGATGGCGTCGGACGATTGCGTCCGGATGGCGATCAATCATTCCATTGTACACTTTGCGAGCGACTTCATATTCGCTGGTGGGAGGAGTTATCACGTTCCCGCGCAGGCAGGGGGACAAGTCAACGATTTTCTCTGGCATGTGTCTTTCTGGTTAGAGACGCAAGTTTGAGAGACGCGACCACTGTTACAAAAGCTCAAAACGAGGGAAGACAGCCTTTTACTCCCAAAGGAGTATTCCCGCTAGACTCGAAACGCAGAGATCTCTGACCGGCGGACGGCGAACTGTGTCGCCTACCCCGCGCTTGGATCAAGTGAAGCGATGACGCTCATTCTTGCGGTGGCAAAGGGACTCCGTGGCCTTTCTCACGTGCCAGATATTCCTCGACACGCAGAAGATTGGCTTCGCCGGCTCGCTGAACAACTCGCAACAACTGATCCATCGACGCAACTTCCTCCAACTGCTCTTTCACAAACCATTGGAGAAAATTGTCGGTCGTATAATCAGATTCAGCCTTGGCCAAGGACACCAGGGCGTTGATTTGTGCGGTGACCCGCTCTTCCTGCTCAAGCGATAATTTCACCGCTTCTTCGGCGGCTTTAAAGTAGGCCTGCGGAGCCGGTACCGCCGGAATGTTCACTCGGGCACCGGCATCGAGGAGAAATTGGATGAAACGCAGCGCGTGCTCTTTTTCCTCCTCCGCCTGCTTTTGGAAATGGGCGGATAGTTCGGGTAAGGCTTCCGCCCCAAAATGGGCCGCGATGGCGTAATACTGCAACATCGCACTGAATTCATTGCCGATCTGTTCGTTGATCGGCGCGACAACCTGGGGATGGGCAACCATGCAAAAAGTCTCTGCCGGAGGCCCAAGAATTACAACGTGGAAATAACCCTTACGAGAAACGGATTCCCGCCTTTTGCACTTCCTGATAAGGCAATAGCCAGACTAGAGATTCATCATGGAGATCGACTACATCGATTCGGTTTCCGAACGGATCACGGAAAACGCACCGAAACCCTGGAATGAGCTTTAAACCGTACTTCTTTGTGACTTTCTCCCGAACTTCCGCTAGCTGGGCTTCATCGCGGACCATCAATCCAAAATGGCGTCCGTCCGGAGGCGAGAGCTTTTCCACTTCAAACATCGCGAGGAATTGGTGTTCTCCCACTTTGAAAAACGCATCGCCCTCCCCGTCACTTTGCAATTCGAGATTGAAAACGTCCTGGTAAAACGCCTTTGCCTTTTCAATGTCGCTTACCTGGATGGCGACGTGATTCACTCCATAGACATGTACACTCATAGGTTTCTTTGAAAGGATTCAACCGTGCTCATGCGGGTGTTCTTTAGCTGACGCACCACACTTACTCCAAGAACTTCTCGCGATGAGGGCGAAGATCGAGCTCGAGAGTCCAAGCGGAGCGATCCTGTTTGACCAATCCCCAATAGGTTTCTGCAATCGCCGCCGGATTCATGAGCGGCTCCGCAGCTTGGTCTTCGGTCTCCGTGCTAAACTCACTCTCTTGAATCACGCCATCGACGATGATATGAGCGACATGAATGCCCTTCGACCATAGCTCCCTGGCCATAGATTGAGCGAGACCACGCAGCCCAAATTTTGCACTGCTGAAAGTGATAGCCGCTCCGCGAACCGATGAGGTCGCGCCAGTGAAAAGGATACAGCCAGCGCCCTGCTTGAGCATGTCAGGAACGACTGCTTGCGAACAGAGGAAGGAGCCGAGGACACCGACTTGCCAACCGCGGATAAAGCTTTCCGGAGCGACCTCAACGAAGGGCTGTCCGAAAGGGCCACCCGCACTGGCATTGTTGACTAAAAGATCGACTGGACCGAGTTGTTGGCGGATTCGCCGGAATGCCAGGCCCACCTGATCAGCCTCACCGATATCGGTGGGAAAAGCGAGAGCGCCTTTTCCGCCAAGCTCGCTGGTTAACGATTCGAGAAAATCGGATGACCTGGCTAACAGAGCGACCCGGCAGCCTTCTCTAGCAAATTTACGTGCCAAAGATGCTCCAAGTCCTGGACCAACACCTGCGACTACGGCCACTTCAGGGACAAGAACATTCATAGGTTCGCGGTTTTTTCTATGGAGTGAGGTAGCGGCACAGTCGCCGCTGCCGACCCTTAAACTGTCAATCCCGCATGGCAAACTCCGCGCGGGTCAGACGTGCGATATGATCTGCAAACTGAGGATACTTCTCTTGCAATTCAGCTCGGTACCCCATTGCAAAATCGTCAAACTCAAAACCTGGCGCCAGCGTGTTGCCGAAAAATGAATAGGATTCCGATTCGGCGCCGATCGGCATGGATCCTTGCCAGACGTCGCGGGGAACCACGAATTGCGGATGTTGTCCTTTGAATACGTCGGGGCCGATGACAACTATTTCACCGCGGCCATCAGGGTAGAGCAACAGCATCTCCAGGGGATCTCCTCCATAAAAATGCCAAATTTCATCGGTCATTAATTTGTGGATGGCAGAAAAATCCTCTTTGGTCTGGACCGCATAGATGGCCGTACCGGCGACACGACTGCCTTTGTAGCGGACCGGCAAGCTCTTAGCATCCAACACATCCTCGCTGCGATACGTAACAGTGAACCAAGGACCTTCGGCTGGAATTTTTTCCATCTTGAAACGCTGAATAAGTTTTTGGGCCATGCCAACGGGTTTTGAGCGCGAAAAATCAGCCATAATAATAGCGTATTAAAGAGGAGTAACTCGGAGCGTAATCTACGCAATCTCTGATTGAGGTCGAAAATCCATTTTCGCCTTACCAATGAGGGTATCTCGCTGTTCCGGGCTATCCACTTCTTCCACTGCGGCATTGGTTAAAATCACCGCTAGCGCGCGCCGTAGTCTGCGAAGGCGGCCTCGCGATCTGTCTGTCGCAACCCGGAAGCTCATACCGGTTCAAACAGCGGTACGATTTTCATCGCCGGGCACAAAACTAATCCCTTATCGGTAAGCCGGATTTCCGGGATAACGGAGAGCGGCAGCGGAAAGAGAAGGGCGAAATAAAGAGTTCGCGGCCACATGGGGCGCGGATTGAGCAGATCACATACCACACCGCTTCGCGGTGATAACAAATAGCAAATGACAAATAGCAGATTAGGCTTTTTATTCTGTTCATTCCCGTGATTGCTACTCAATCGAAACAGCTCCTTCCGGTCACAATTAGCGATCGCAAAAATCTGCTATTTGCAATCTGCTATTTGTCATCACCGCGAAGCGGTGCTGTGTGGTGGCATGGGAAAAGCTAACTCCGGTCTTGCAGACAATGGAAATCGTTCGGCGCGATTCAGTACCGGCCTTTGTGGCCCCCGACAAAACGATCATTCGGGAGCTGGCCGCCAGTAGAAACTCCTCGGCCAAGAAACAGAGCCTGGCCGAAGCCACTATCGCGGTCGGCGACTCTGTGACCGAACACTATCACAAGGTGACCGAGGAATTTTACTTAATCTTGAGCGGTACTGGCCTGATGAAAATCAACGATGAGGAAGAGCAAGTGAATCCAGGCGACACGGTGATTATCCTTCCGGGAATGCGCCATAAGATCACTAACAATGGCACCGTTCCCTTAGTGCTGCTGGCCTGTTGTTCGCCCGAGTGGACGGCGGAAGACCAGGTGCTTACCGAGTAGCGCGTTTGGCGTTATCGCGTGATGGCGGCAGGATCTGTGCGCCTCGAATATTGGGTAGCTCCAAGCGTGACCGCCTCCACATTCTAAGTGCTAAGCTCTGGATTCTAAATTCTAACTTAACCCCTACATTCTGCTCGCACATGGATTCACTTCCTGTCACTCACTATTCGCGCTATGCCTCCACCGAGCCGCCCAAAGCCAGCATTTGCATCGTTGGCGGTACCAACATCGCGCATGCGCTCGCCACCTCGTCTCACGTCTCGATCGCTTTTACACTGGAGACACGATTCGGCTCTTCCCCCTCGGTCTACTACGGAGAATTCGAAGGCGCACCTTTTTATCACGTCACGCTGCATGGCTCCTGCACCGCAGCATCAGGAGTCGCCGAGCAGGAGTCTCTGCTCAGAGTTTGGGGCACTCTACATCATCTTGGAGTGAGTGATGTTCTTGGCGGTGCTACGGCTGGAAGCATCAATCCCGCATACAAACTAGGCGACTGGGTTATTGCCGACGATTTTATTGATTTCAACATCGATCGGAAGCGTTCGATCGCCGCTGATGTCCTTGATGCCGAATCAGCCAGGATTCTGCCCCGGCAGGTGCCAGCTGATGACCCGATCCTGCGAAAGATCCTGTGTGAGGAGGCAGCCCGAGTTGCCGGGAAAGGAAACGTCCATGAAGGGGGCGTGATCATCCAGGCTGCAGGCGGGCGATTTGAAACTGCCGCTGAGATCAGAATGTTTAAACAGCTTGGCGGAGATCTGGTAACGATGAACGTACCGACTGAAATGGCGTACGCCCGTCAACTCAACATGAACTACGCCAGTGTGATCGCCATTTCCAACCCGGCAGAAGGATTGGGAACATGGGATTGGAAAACTTTGAGCGATCTCTATCCACGGCTACGTGCCCAGAGCATCGACATCTATCTGGCAACCGTCCGACGGATTCATCACCTCCCGGAACGCCGGCGCATCGGTGATACGTTACGGGTTCATCCGGATTTTGACTGAGGCCGAAACTGCAGACGAAGCCGTGATTCGCCCCTCGATTCGGCGGTCGCGGAGCGACACGCCCTACCTCCCAAACAAAAAATGGAGCAAAAATAAAACTGCTAACACGTAGGTCACGACGCCTACCTCTTTGCCGCGACCGGTTCCTACTTTGATTGCGACATAAGTAAGCAGACCAAACGCGATGCCCTCGCTAATGCTGAAGGCGAACGGCATCATAATGATGGTCATGAAGGCGGGCGCGGCCTTGGTAAAGTCGGTAAGGTCTAGTTCTCCCAATCCTTGCATCATAAAAGCACCAACGATTACCAACGCTGGAGCCGTCGCAACCGCGGGCACAATCAAAATCAATGGCGTTAGAAACAAGGCCAACAGGAAACAGATCGCGGTAACAATGGTGGTAAGTCCGGTATGTCCGCCGGCCTCAACGCCAGCGGCACTTTCGATATAGCTGGTCACGGTCGAGGTACCCAGGGTTGAACCGAACATCGCCGCACAGGCATCAGCAAGTAAGGCCCGGCCCAGTTTAGGTAAGTTGCCTTTTTCGTCCAGCAAACCTGCTCGTTTTGTGACCCCGATCAAGGTTCCCATGTTGTCGAAGAGGTCAACGAACAACAACGCCAGTACCAGCGGAATCGAAATCACGAGATGCTGCCAAAAGTAGCTCAGATCCAGCTTAAGAAAGGTCGGGCTCAATGACGATGGCCAAGTAAAGATCGCATCAGGATGTTTTGTTAATGTACCGGAACCATCCGATGCGGGCACAAAGAAGCCTACAACCGTAATGAGAACAATGACCAGAATAATAGCGCCCGGCATCTTTCGCGCGATCAAAATGGAGGTGAGAATTATGCCAATAATTACTAACCACGGCGCTGGCTTGGTCAGATCCCCGAGGGCAACGAAGGTAGCCGGATTAGCCACAATCTCTCCTCCGTTTTTCAAGCCAATCAATGCGATAAAGAAGCCGATACCAGCGGTGATAGCGATCTTTAATTCCAAAGGAATTGCTGTGATAAGCTTTTGGCGCAGGCCGGTAACAGAAATGATGAGGAAAATGAGGCCACTATAGAAAACATATCCGAGCGCCGCCTGCCAAGGTACCCCTTTACCCAAACAGATCGTATAGGTAAAGAACGCGTTAACTCCCATACCGGGCGCAAGCGCGATAGGGTAGTTTGTAGCCAGCGCCATAATGATGGTCATAACCGCAGAGGCCACTGCGGTCGCGGTCACTAACGCTCCTTTGTCAATTCCTGCCTGCGACAGAATCGCTGGATTTACCGCCAGGATATAGGCCATGGCGGCGAAGGTAGTAAGACCGGCAACGATCTCACGGGCCAGAGTAGACCGATGTTCTGATAGGGAGAAAATGCGTTCGAGCATGACAGTAATGCAGCAGCTTTCGTGACAAATTAGAATCCTGGAAAAGCATGTTCTCTCCCGCCGTTCTCGTGCGAGTAAGCATTCCGGACTCGTCGGTGATGCCGGCTAATTCCTGTAGTCGTTGCTCAATACGGCGGGCCCGCTCGCCCCACGAATCGTTTGCCATTCAACTGCCTCGGTACGTGCTGTAAGCCCAAGGCGAGACCAGCCCGGTCGAGCAATCTGAAATCGGATCGGAACGTTCTGAAGAAAAGTCTCTTTGCCCATGCGTTCGAAGTAGCTGCCAACTTGGAATATCAGTTCGTACTCGCCGGCAATCATCTCGTCGGGACCGAGCAAAGGCACATCGGTTCGGCCGTCCAGATTCGTAATCGTCGATCTTATCAATTTTCTGGTGTCGCCGTTCAGTTGCCAAAGCTGGACAGAGATGCCCGCCCCGGGTCTCCCGATGGAGAGATCGACTATGTGCGTGGAAAGTGTTCCTTTCATAGGACGAGATCGCCGAGCCGCAATCTGGCAATCTTGGAGATTTCTGCCAAGGCGGTTTGAAATTCAGCTTCCGGATTGTTATCGAGTCGAGCTCTCATTGCGCTTACAATCGAATCTGCGCCGTTGAGTCGAGCGCAAATGATAAACGGAAACCCAAACTCGATCTGTTTTGCGGTTGGAGCGACGAACATGACCGAATCCATCGCCGCATGAAGCGCGTCGACCGACTCGAATGGACGATGGCCCCAAGCGCCCTGAGCGACCCAAGCCGAATGTTCGTAGATAGATCCGAAGTGCAGAATAAAGGACGCGTGATCCACATTGTTCACATCGGCTAGTTGGTGAAAAGCGTTTGCCATGGGAATGATGGAAAAGTGGATGGCTCGTAAACTGCTTAACTCCTATTCTAGCAAATCACACGCCAAAAGAAGACCCTATGAAGCCCTGGTCCAATCGCTACGGTAAAGCCAAAGTCCGGGTCCTGAAAAAGCTGCGCGAGAATGGCATCGATACGTTCAAAGAACTAGAAGTAAAAGTCATCCTGGAAGGAGCGTTCGATACGGCCTACTCCGCAGGCGATAACCGAGAGATAGTCGCTACCGATACGATGAAGAATACGGTTAACGTATTCGCCTACGAAAAACTGGGCGTGGAAACCGAGCCATTTGTGGTGGAACTGGCCGCGCACTTTCTCGATAAGTATCCGCAGGTCAGCGGTGTCGAGATCGAGACCGAAGAAAGGGTTTGGGAGCGCATTACAAAGGATGGGTCGCCGTCTCCAACTAACTTCTCCGCGACGATGTTGTCTACATTCGGCTCTAAAGAGAGCCCGTCGGTTCAGACTACCTTGTACGAAATGGGAAAAGCTGCGTTGGCCGCTTGCTCGGAAATTGACCGAATCAGTCTGACTATGCCAAATCTGCATTGCCTGCTGATTGACCTCGCTCCGTTCCGCCGCCCCAACCAAAACACACTTTTTCTGCCGACCGATGCGCCCCAAGGCTGGATTGAAGGCACCGTCGCGAGAGGCGAATGACAAATAGCAAATAGCAGACAGCAAATGACCATGAGAGGCGGCTCGCCGACCGCTTTGCTTCCATAAATATTCCCGGGCTGTTCGGCGTCAGTTAAAAATGCCACTCGGAAATCTTTTGGAATATCGCCGATAGCAGGGATTTTGTAGCAATCGGAGATCGGCCAACTTCGAAAAGGCTTCATGGCCGATTGCGCTCTCTGGGATACGAGGGACTTGCTCCCATACCGCTCAAAATTGCCCCACCAACCATCCGAATTGGTGTCACTACTGATCTATCGAGGCGCCCGATTGGAAGCAAACAAGGCATGGGTGGCCGGTGAGGTGGTGTGGCCGGAGGCTAAAGCCGGAATTTAGAAAGCTAGAAGCTCGAAGAGGAATCGGCGAGCGGCCCACTCATTGGTTCGATCGCGGTCTCGTATGCCGTTTCGGACGAATCTTACGAGTAACCCCAGTTTTCCGCTGCGAATCGGTTGGTCTCTTCGAAACAGGCCTGATCGCTTTTCTATGGCCCACATAAGCCAGGACCATATCCACGGCCGTGGCAAGATATTGACTGGCAGAATAAGGGGATCGCTCCGCCCGACTGACCCGAAGGACGTGAACAAAAATGATTGCCGCCAACTGATGGACAACCAGGTCGATTTCCGTCGCACTTAAAGACGCATGCGCGAGAATTTGCCGTATCTCGCGGCGCATCGGCGCAAAGACCTCGCGCAAGACATTTCTCTCTTCCTCGCCAAAGTGCTCCGGGTCTCCGACAAATATGCGAATCAATGGCAAATTTCGATTGATGAAGGTCACCTGCGCTTTAGCACATTCTAGCAGTTGGGTTCGCAAATCCCTCGGCGAACTCTGAGCAATTGGCACCCGCGCGGTTTCTTCCAAAAGCAAGCGGTCCATAACCGCTGACAGCAGCCTCTCCTTGGTTCCAAAGCGCCGAAACAGCGTCATCTCGCTCAATCCAGCTTCGGCTGCAATTCTTCGGGTAGTGGCACCTTTCAGTCCGCTGCGGACCAGAATACGACCAGCAGCGTTCTGCAGTTTATCCAAGGTAATGTCCTTTGCCGGAAGAGCTTTTGGTCGTCGACGAGACACTCTGAAGACGCTAACGATTCGGCGCTCGGAAGCCAAGCAAGAAAGCTCGATGCAATTGAATGCTTAGATGAATTAACCGCTGGATCGGAGTGTCGGAATAAAAGCCGAGCGCTTAGGCGCTTGTGACCTTAGTGCGGGTAGGGCTCCAAACCCTCACCGCGTGAGCACCGAGAAGATAAAGCCGGATCAGGCCGCCAATTTTTCCGAAATCGCCAGCGATGGCCAAGCTAGTTCGGAGAAATCGACGAGGATGAGGTCCGGCATCGATCGAGCGACCCCTATTGTAATTGCTCGATCAATTTTGCGTCGCGTATTCATTAGCCGACAAACGAGGTTAAGCACATAACGAAAGCCGTGACCAAGGCAGCCGCCATGACAACGACAGCGACCAGGTTACCCAATCCGTAGATCCGTTCGGCTTGCCGGTTGATCCCAATTACGTACTTCGAGCGGTCAACCCGGGCATCGATTCTGTCTTGGACGAAGCCGCGCCCCTTCGGGAGCCGGGCAATCACCTCGGCTTCACGTCGAACACGCCTTGTTAGCTGGCCCGCATAAGGTAAGAGTACTATATTTTCCATAAGTGTCTGATTAGTTGGTGGTTAGGTTGTTTACAGGTAAGCCGTCTCGGCTTACTTACACTTGCGACTTTTTCCTTGTGCATGCGCCATGCCAACTTAGTGTCTAACCGTTTTCTCAGGTGGTGAAAGACCCGATTCTCGAGGAGAAAAATTTTGGCAAAATTGAGTCTGTATAGTCAGGGAGACCCTGCAGCGGCGTCTGGAAGTTCCAGAAATGGGACGACTCACGCGAAAAATGGGACGAGAATGCCGGGCGAATAAGCGGCGCTGTGCACAATTTCCGAAAAGTGCGTGAGCGGACCAGTCACCAGGCGATTGGAAGGTGATGCGAAACGAAAAGACCGCTCATCCCGCGTCGGGCGTTGGCTCGTCGTTGTGCCTCAAGGCGTCTAACTGAAACTCCACTACCTGCTGCGGAGTGAGCGTCGGGTTGGGGTTCAGGTCCAGCGGCTCGGATGATAGAGCCAACGTTCGGGAAAAGAGCGTGAACATGCCAGCCGTAATGACGACCCGAGTCATCCTTTTATGAGCCGGCCAGGATATCACGGCACGAACAGTTAGCGCGAAGCGATACTAAGGCTAATTCGGCACCGAATCGAGGAAAGACGCAATTATGCGAAATAAAGTGCTGCAGCACGATTGTAACAATCCGAGATTTGCTCCAAATCGAGTATTTTGGAACTAAGAGTGGTCCGCTGACTCTCATGAAAATTAGCTCATTCAGGGTCGCTTTCTCGCTCGCGGCCAGTGACGCCGCGATGACCGACGAGCAGATCGCGAAAGTGAAACCAGGAGTGGTATTGATTCCATTCACGGCGGGCAGCATCGCGCTGGCTTACAACTTACCTGGTGTAGAATCCCTGAAGCTTTCGCGCGAGGCGTATAGCGGGATCTTCCTCGGCAAAATCACGAAATGGAATGATCCGGCAATCGCGAAAACGAACGCAGGGGTAAAACTCCCGGCCACAGCGATCGCCGTTTGTGGGCGTTCCGATGGTAGCGGAACGACCTTCGTTTTTGCCGAACATCTCAGTACAATCAGCCCGGACTTCAAAAGCCAAGTTGGAGAAGGCACGACAGTCAATTGGCCAACCGGTGTTACCGCCAGAGGTAACAGCGGCGTTGCCGGGCTAGTCAAGCAAACGCCCGGCGGCATCGGCTATATCGAGTACGGATACGCGAAGGATAGTCAATTGAGCTTTGCCCAGCTCCAGAATAAGTCCGGAGCTTTCGTTACGGCAACGCCTGAGTCCGGTGCGACGACGCTTGATACGACGCAATTTTCCGGCGACGATTTGCGCGGTTGGCCAAGCGATCCGGATGGCAAAGAGGCTTATCCTATTGCCACATTTAGCTGGCTCTTGTTGTACAAGAAATGTGACAGCAAAGAAGTTCGGGAAGCTTTGAAGAAGTTCGTGAGCTATAGCCTGTCCGACGGTCAGAAGTTCGCTAACGAGCTTGGCTATATTCCTCTCACGAAAGATGTCGTCGGAAAATCCGTAGCAGCGCTAGGATCGATCGAATAACGCTCGGTTCGTTTGTCTCGACAGCGGATTCGGGACCCGACTGTGGCCGGTTGGTGCGAGACAGTCATGGTTAGCTCGGCCGGAAACAAGGGCAAACACGGGATCCCCAAAACAAAAGGCATGCAAAACCCGTCGTGGCGCAAGTCGGCCGGTAAAAGGCTGTTACGTGATTGTAACAATCTGACATTTGCTCGAACTGCAATCCTTTGGGACTTAGAGGAGTCTCCTATCTCTTATGAAAATCAACTCATTGAGGGTCGCCCTCACACTCGTGGCGGTTTCTGCTGCGGCATACTCTGCCTCAGCACAAACGAAGTTGAACGGCGCAGGCGCCACTTTTCCCGCTCCGTTGTATCAGCGCTGGATAGCAGAGTTCACAAAAGCAAACCCGAACGTCCAGATCAACTATCAGGCGGTGGGTAGCGGCACCGGTATCACCAACTTTACCCAGGGGATCGTCAACTTCGCTGGCAGTGACGCCGCCATGACTGATGAGCAGATCGCCAAGGTTAAACAAGGAGTTGTTTTGATTCCTGCCACTGCGGGCAGCATCGTCTTAGCTTACAACTTGCCAGGCGTCGAAAGCCTCAAGCTTTCCCGCGAGGCATATAGTGGGATATTTGTCGGCAAGATCACCAAATGGAATGATCCCACGATTGCCAAGGCCAATGAGGGAGTTAAGTTGCCGGACACCGCCATCACAGTCTGCGAGCGTTCTGACGGTAGCGGCACCACATTCGTATTCACCAAACACCTCAGCGCGATCAGCCCGGACTTCAATACCCAGGTCGGACAGGGTACGACAGTGACGTGGCCAACCGGCGTTGCCGGCAAGGGAAATGATGGGGTTACCGCCCTGATCAAACAAACCCCCGGCGCGATTGGGTATGTTGAATATGGTTACGCGAAGAATAACAAATTGACGTTCGCACAGCTTCAGAATAAGTCCGGAGCTTTCGTCGCGGCGACTGCCGAATCCGGCGCGGCAACGTTGAACAGCACGCAATTTCCATCCGAGATTTTGCGCGCGTGGCCAAGCGATCCAGATGCCAAGGACGCCTACCCGATTTCGACGTTCACGTGGTTATTGTTGTATAAAAAATATGATAATAAAGAGGCCCTGGACGTTTTGAAGAAGTTCGTGACCTACGGATTGTCCGACGGTCAAAAGTTCGCGGACGAACTTGGCTATATTCCTCTTCCGAAAGAAGTTGCTGCAAAATCCGAGGCGGCGTTAAAGTCAGTTGAATAGCGTCTCAATTATAGGAAGGTTGCCTCTCATGTCTGAGACCGCCGCTGGGACCTCGACCGGGAATGAGTTTCGAAAACGGCGGTTGCGGTTTGATTTATTTCTGGTCCTGACCTGGGTGGCGTCCGCGGCTACGGTCATCACCCTCGTTTGGATCGTCTGCAGCATCCTGCAGGCTGCGCTCCCGGCAGTAGCCGCAACGGGATTCGGTTTTTTTACGAATTCGGTCTGGAACCCCAATCGGAATATTTACGGAGTTTTTCCGTTCTTGAATGGGACGGCGGGAAGTTCTGGGTTTGCTTTACTTTTGGCGCTACCGCTCGGCGTTGCCATCGCCATCTTTTTGAGTGAAGATTTCCTGCCTACTGCAATTCGCCAAGTGGTCCGATTTGTGGTCGAGTTGCTAGCTGCGATACCGAGCGTCGTTTACGGCCTCTGGGGTATCGCGGTGATCATTCCGATCGTTCAGTCCTTGGGAGGATTTTTAAGCCAGCATCTTGGGTTTCTCCCGTTTTTTGCGCCACCCGCTACCGGAAACAGCATGTTGACAGCCTCTCTCGTTCTCGCGCTCATGGTGCTTCCGACGATCACGGCGATTTCGCGCACGGCGCTGGTCGCAGTGCCGAAGACCTTGCGGGAGGGATCTTACGCGGTCGGTGCGACGCGCTGGGAAACGATCTTTAAAGTCTTATTGCCGACGGCCGCGCCGGGTATCGTGGCTGCAACTATTTTAGCCTTCGGCCGGGCGATGGGTGAAACGATGGCGGTAGCGATGCTGATCGGTAATAGCCCTCGTTTAACCTGGTCCTTGCTCTCACCCGCCGGAACTTTAGCCGGCCTCCTCGCCAATCAATTTGGCGAGGCCTCAGGAATGCAAGTCAGCGCGTTGATGTACGCTGCGCTCACGCTTGTGCTGCTGACCCTGCTGGTTAATGTCGCCGGCGAGCTGGTGCTCCGTCATACCCAAAAAACCATCAGCGGGATACATTGATCATCATGAGCGCTGCAATCGATTCAGCACCTAACTTGTCTATAAAGGCGGGTTCCGGTTGGGATCGCTTTCGCCTGGCTCGGAATACGTTTTGGACGGTGCTTTGCGTCGGCTGTTCGTTTTTAACGCTGATCCCTCTGTTCTCGATAGTCTACCTGGTCGTGGTCAATGGATTGGCGCTATTGACTCCAAACGTGTTTACCCAACTGCCTCCAGCTCCCGGCTTGGAAGGGGGCGGATTCGGAAACGCGGTTCAAGGGACGGTCGTGATGGTCGGCCTTGGAATTCTCCTCGCAGCGCCACTCGGGATTTTATCTGCTATTTACATTTGCGAGTATAATCGACGTTCCTCCTTGGCCGGAGGTGTTCGGTTCATTGCCAAACTCCTGACCGGAGTCCCTTCGATCATTTGCGGTGTTTTTGCCTTTGCGGTGGTCGTGCTTTCCACGGGTCATTTCTCGGCCATTGCCGGCGGAGTCGCCCTGGCCGTGCTTGCACTACCGACCATTCTGCTTACCAGCGAACAAGCTATTCTGGGAGTTCCGAACTCGCTTCGAGAAGCTTCGTACGGAATGGGAGCGACCAGGTTCCAGACCATTTTTCGCGTAATTCTGCCGGAGGCGCTTCCCGCTATCATGACCGGTCTCATGCTGGCAGTTGCACGTGCGGCCGGAGAAACTGCTCCCGTCCTGTTCACCGCCCGTTTTAGCCAGTACTGGATTCAATCACTCAACGATGAAACCGCTTCTCTTGCGGTTCTGATCTATAATTTTTCTACGCTTCCGTACGACTATCAGATTAAGCTCGCCTGGACAGCTTCGCTGGTGTTGGTAGTGCTGGTGACGATCACTAACATCACCGCGCAATTGGTGTTTTCAAAAAGACGTCGTTAGGGATCCAGGAGGGACCGCAGAGACCGGCAAACCCTGTATAGGTCCTATGAGTCGTATAGGACCCAGAAGATATATCCCGCCGCGACCACGCGTCCCGCCGAAGGAGGAAGCTTGTTGCGAGGACGGGAGCTTGGCTACCGACCTATTTCCTATAACTTATCGGCTGTTTCCCCGGCATCTCTGGTGCTGCGGCCTCTCTGGGACCGCCCCATAACAAGGTCACCGACGCGCTCACGATATCGATCGCGGCGTCAAACTTTCCGCGTAGGAGGTGACCCTGAACGTCGTTGAAATTAACCTGCGGATCTGGGATGAAGAGGTGCGCATAGCCGACATCGAAGGCTAAATACGGCAGTGGTTTGTATTGCAGACCGGCGGACAGAAAATAACGATTGTTATCGGGAATGCGTGGATCACGCAGGCTTGCGTTCTTGATCGGCGTTTCATCGTAAGCCAAACCGGTTCGCAAAGTCAGCTGCTTGGCCGCATACCATTCCAAACCGACGGCATAACGGTAAGAGTCTTTGTATTGCAGATTCAAGACATTGGCCGGAGTGCCGGGATTATTGAACGTAATTGGGACTTGCTGTAATCGGCTCCAACGCTGGAGTTCGATATCACCCATGAGCGCGAAGTTGTGCAAAAATCGCTGATAGATACTGAAATGGTAGATCTCGGGAAGATCCAACCGGGCAGTTGCGCTTTGATTAAAAAAGACATTCCGCAAAGCGTTCCCAGCCGGGAATGCTGGAATTGGCAAGGTCACGCCAGGTAGAGGTGAAAACGCCCCGGAAGCACCGGCACTCCGCTGAATTGGGCACTGCCGCTTATTTCATGTTCGATGCCGGATCGATAGCTGAATCCGATTCGTCCTTCTTGCAGACACGGTATTTCGTTACCTTTCAGATATTCGAAGATTGCGCCCACCGTGAAACCGACGTCCCAATCATCGCCGTGCACCTCAGCGACTCCATCGCGTCCCTGCGGAACAAAGCCGGCTTTGGCGTAGGCCTGTTCGGTCGCTGTGACGAACCCGGGAATGAATGGAGCGGGAACGCCAGATGCGGCAAAAGCAGCCGGCAGGGCCGGAAAGAATTGACTGCTCAATATATTGCCTCCGATTCCGCCGAAATCGACGGCTTGGCTCAGCCTGGCGGAGGCGTACTGAATGTCGAGGCTAGCGCCGACGGATATCCGGTCAAAAATTCGATAAGCGATGGTTGGCTGAATGTCGAACGTTTGCAGCTTGGTTCGCAGAGCGGCGTAACGACCCGCCCAGCCGGGATTATAGTCTGTTTCCAAACCAAACGGGACACTCAGCCCAATTCCGACCGCCAAATCGCCGTATTGCGAACTGCGAAAAACCGGTTGAGAAAGAAAAAGGTTCGGAATCAGATGGTCGACTCCGCCGTCCCCGCCGTTTCCACCGGTGATCTTCGCTCCATTAAATGGTGTTCCTGGAGCGCTAATGATCGAGCCATTGTTCGAAAATGTTCCGCTCGGCATGATGTAGTGCAGGCCGGCTTGAAACTCTCCTTGCGGCAACAGTGCAATTCCTGCGGGGTTAAAAAAGATAGTGGAGGCATCTTCGGCTTGGGCCGCACCTCCAGCATACGCGGTACCTAGACCGCTGACACTCTGTTCATTAATAACGAAAGACCCTCCGCGGGCCGAAAGGCAAACAAATCCATTAAAAGCAACTGTGGCAGTTACAGAAAAATAAATGCAGCAACGAAACCGCGAGCACTTCATGGGGAGGGGGAGAACATCCCCAGAAAAGCGCACCCGGTTTAAAATTACAATAAAATTTCTGCTAAACAGAAATTCTATAATCCCCTAGACTTAAACCTTTTAGAATTGTTCCTCGGAAAGTTCGACGGCGCTCTCGCCGCCTCGGACTACGGTGTGAGCCAAGCCTGGCGCTGTGGCCAATACGTGCTCAGCAAAGAAACGAGCAGTCGCAATCTTGCCGGAGTAGAAACCCAAGTCTCCCTTGCGCTCGGCTAATCGGTTTGCCGACACCATCGCTCCCCGAGCAAGCTGCCAGCCGCCGGCAACAATCCCGAAAAGTTTGAGGAAAGGTACCGCTCCGGCCATTACTCTTTTTGGACTCACCGAATAATTGGCGACGATGTACTCCACGGCATTTGCCAGCGCGTCCACTCCTCGAGTGTATTCGTCGCGAATGCTCTCCAAAGACGCGTTGGGTTGCTTTGTTCTTAATTCTCCCTCAAACCGTCGCATTTCGTTTACGACAGCGCGCACGGCCTTGCCTTGATCGCGAATGATCTTCCGGCCGACCAGATCATTGGCCTGAATCCCGGTTGTTCCTTCATAAATCGTAGTAATCCTGGCATCGCGCCAATGCTGGGCCGCCCCGGTTTCTTCGATATATCCCATGCCTCCATGTACTTGAATTCCCAAGGACGCTATTTCAATTCCAGTTTCGGTGCTCCAGCCTTTCACTACCGGGGTCATCAAGTCGACAAATGCCTGGTTACGTTTCCGGTATCCTTCGTCGGGGTCTCTCATCGCCAAATCACGGGCGCCGGCCACAACATAAGCAAGTGAACGAGTCGCCTGGGTCAGCGATTTCATCAGTAGCAACATGCGCCGCACATCAGGATGCCGGATAATGGGCACCGCCTCGCTCCCTCCCGAAATATCGCGCCCTTGGAGACGCGTTTTGGCATAGGCCAACGCCTGCTGGTAGGCACGCTCGCCAATCGCGACTCCTTCCAGACCGACGGATAACCGGGCGAGGTTCATCATGATGAACATATATTCCAGGCCTCGATTCTCCTCGCCCATCAGGTAACCCACCGCACCTTTCCGATCGCCGTAGGACATCACACACGTCGGACTTCCGTGTATACCCAGTTTGTGCTCCACCGAAAGACACCAGACATCGTTCCGCTGTCCCAGACTCCCGTCCTCGTTGACCAGAAATTTCGGGACGATGAATAGCGAAATCCCTTTCACTCCCGGTGGGGCATCGGGTGTACGGGCAAGCACCAGGTGAACAATGTTTTCCGATAGATCGTGTTCTCCGTAGGTAATGAAAATCTTTTGTCCGAAAATCCGGTAGGTACCGTCGGCTTGCCGCACCGCCCGAGTTCTGACCGCGGCTAGGTCCGAACCGGCCTGGGGTTCAGTTAGATTCATTGCGCCGGTCCAACGGCCTTCCACCATTTTTGGTAGAAATTTCCTTTTCTGATCATCGGTTCCACGCAGCAACAGTGCCTCGATTGCTCCCTGAGTGAGCTGAAAGGAGGCAGAAAAGGCCAGGTTGGCCGATTTCCACATTTCTTGTACCGCGGCGCCAACTAGGCCAGGGATCGCCTGACCCCCATATTCCGGCTCGAATCCGAGGCGGTTCCAGCCAGTATCTATATAGCTCTGATACGCTTCCCGAAAACCGGGCGCCATAATCACATTGCCGTCCTTCCAGATCACACCTGCTTGATCGCCTACTCGATTGAGCGGTGTCAGAACTTCGCTGGCAAAACGGCTCGCCTCCTGCAGGATCGCGTTTACTACCTCTTTGTCTGTCTCCTGCCAGCCGGGTAAAGCAGTTACCTGATCGAGTCCAGCAAGCTCGCATATGACGAACTGCATATCCCGGAGCGGCGCTTCATAAGTACTCATAGGGCTAAGGTACAGTGATCGGTGATCGCTAATCAGTATTCAGTAGTCGCTAGTAGTCTGGAAGAAGGGTGTCGTCCCGATTAGTGCAGTCTGCCACTGGTTGCCGACTACTGAATACTGATTAGCGATCACCGATCACCAACAACTCTCTTCCCTTCCGCGATGCTTTTCAAACGCTTGTAGTCACAATAGCCCCAATTTCGCCTTACTCCGTCGCAAATTTTCGACGACCAGTTCGGCAATGTCGAGTACCTGCGGCGCTCCTGGTCTACCCGCGCTTTCGCTGGCGTTGAGCATTGATTTGCAAAATGGACAACCGGCTGCGACCACTTGGGCGCCAGTCTGCTCTGCTTCTCGAAACCGGTTCTCTCCAACTCGCATCGTACCTGGTTCCTCTTCCTTCCAGAACTGAGCACCGCCTGCGCCACAACAAAAACTATTGTTACGGTTTCGAGGCATCTCTATCAGCCGATCGGGATGACCACCCGAAAGGACGGTACGAGGAGCGTCGTAAACGCTGTTGTGCCGTCCCAGATAACAGGGATCATGATAGGTGATCTTTCCGCTCAGGATCATCTCGGGAAGTCTCCCTTCGTGGATCAGTTCTTCGATTAACTGGCTATGATGTAGGACGCGATAGTCTCCGCCCAATTGCGGATAATCGTTCGTTAGCGCATTGAAACAATGCGGACAAGTGGTGACGATTCGCTTGGGTCGGCTTTCCTTCGAACTACGCCCCTCGCGGTGGGAGGCTTCCGGCCTCGTCCGCGACGGCGGCCCGGACCCATCATCAGGCACAGCCGCTTCCCCAGACGAGAGGACAGCATTCAGTGTTGCCACGTTTTCTGTCGCTAAATTGTAGTATAAATACTCATTTCCCGCCCGCCGCGCAGGGTCACCGGTGCATTTTTCTTTCTTGCCTAAGATGGCAAAACTTACCTTTGCCTGCGTCAGGATCTCGGCTAAAGAACGCGCGACCTTCTGGGCGGAGGGGTCATAAGCACCTGCACATCCCACCCAATACAGAACTTCGAAGTCCGGATTTTCCTCGACGGTTGGCACCTTGAGATCGCTGCTCGGCCAATCCGCTCTCGATTCTTGGGCTACCCCCCAGGGATTGCCAGAGCGTTCCATGTTGCGGAAAGCACCATTGAGTTCTGGCGGAAATTGTCCCCTGGTCATGACCGCGTCCCGCCTTAGATCCACGATATCAGTCAGCTGTTCGCAACCAACCGGACACGCTGCAACACAGGCCCCGCACGCTGTACAGGCCCAAAGCGCGCTCTCATTGAGCGCAAATTCCATTACTGGTCGGGGGCTCGGATTTCCGGCGGCTAAGTTCGGCCGAATTAAATTGAGCTCGTACCGCTTATTAATTTCGATCGCAGACGGCGCTAAAGCCTTACCGGTGACGTGAGCGGGACATACATTGGTGCAGCGATTGCATTGAATGCAGGCGTAAGGATCCAAAATCTGAGTGAATCGGAACTGTTCCAGCTTGGCTACGCCGAATTGTTCAATTGCCTCGTCCTCAAAATTAATTGGAGCAAGGGCCCCGGTCCCCACTTTCTTGCCGGCTCGGTCGCGTCGTCCTAAGCCCAGCCGGATCGGCGCCACGAAAAGATGGATGTGCTTTGAGCGCACGAAGTAAGGGAGAAAAGCGAGGATTAACCCAAGCGATGTCCACCAACCGATGTGCCAGCCGATCATTCGATTCGGACCAAATCCGACGCAGCGGGCGATCACACTTGCTACCGGTTGCCAGCCGTCGACTTGACGTTCAGCAGCCAGCAACGACCCGGCCCCGATCAGACGAAATCCAACATGGAAGAATATAAATGCGGCAACGATAAAGCTATCCCACCGAATGCCTCCAGCTCGCACATTTGCATGAAGCAAGACGGACTCATTGAAGCGCTCCAATTGGGTGTCGTTCCGAATAAAGCGGCGCCAAAGAAAAAAGACTATCCCGATCAGCACCAAAAACCCTAAAATATCCGCACCCGCTCGAAACCAGTTTCCAACCAGAGAACCACCCAACCAGGTAAACCAATGACGCGGGCAATAGCCTTCCACGACGTCCACTAAATTAACTAGCATGTAAAAGCTGAATCCGTAAAAGATAAAGCTGTGAAAGAAGCCTACAATTGGGCGGCCCCGAAAGACTGTGACCTGAGTGATTGTTTGAACTATCGCCTCGCGAACTCTCTCGAATGCCGAATTTGTCCTTGAATAGTACTCGGGCTGGCCGCGCCTGATAACCGCAATAATCTGGCTGAATCCAAGATAGGTGTAATAGATCGAGAGCGCCGCTAACAGAGCGAACAGTATTTTCTCCGGGACGGTCAGCATAGGTCCGCAGAAAGGTTACGGGTTGCGGGTTACGGGTTACGGGTTACGGGTTACGGGTTGCGGGTTGCGGGTTGCGGGTTGCGGGTCGCGGGTTGCGGGTTGCGGGTTGCGGGTTGCGGGTTGCGGGTTGCGGGTTGCGAGCCGAACGATCGGCGCACGGCTCTTAACCCGCAACTCATAACTAGCATCTGCGATTCACCCCTTTTTCGGTTTTACGGTTCAAAGCTGCGCGGTCAGCTGAGGAAGAATCTCCAGCGCGTCCCCCACTAAGCCATAGTCGGCCACCTGGAAAATCGGTGCATCGGGATCCTTATTAATAGCCACGATCACTTTCGAATCTCGCATCCCCGCCAGATGTTGAATGGCTCCCGATATACCGACAGCGATATACAGATCCGGGGCAACGATTTTACCGGTCTGGCCGACCTGATAGTCGTTGGGTACAAAACCGGCGTCCACCGCCGCACGAGACGCTCCGACGGCCGCGTTTAACTTTGCTGCAAGTGCTTCCAGCAATTTGAAGTTCTCTGCTTTTTGCAAACCTCGCCCTCCGGAGACGACCACCTTGGCGGCGGTCAATTCAAGCTTTTCGCCGCTCGACAGCTGACGTCCAAGCAATCGGGTGCCGCTCGGGTCATTGACAATCTCCTTTACCGACTCGATAGGCGCGTTTCCTTGCGCGACGGCAGCAGCGTCAAAACCTGTAGAGAGGACGGTCAGAACTTTGATGGCATCGGTTGCTGACTGCACAGTTGCAAGTGCGTTGCCGGCATAGATAGGCCGGATAAAGGTATCAACTGTGAGCACCTCGATGATCCCGGAAATTTGCTGGACATCGAGCCGGGCGGCGATGCGAGGGAGCACATTTTTTCCGAAGGTAGTTGCCGGCGCCAGCACATGCGAATAGTCACCCGTCTGGATGTGCTGTAATACTTGAGCAGAGACAGCTTCAGCCGTCTGCGCGCCGAGATGCGAAGCATCCGCCAGAAAAACCTTATTCACACCGGCGACACGGGCACTGGCCTGGGCAACTACTTCTGCGTCCTCTCCGACGACCAAAACGTGAACCTCTGGATTCCCGCCTTTTTCGCTGATCTTGGCGCCGGCGCTGATCGTGTGCTGAGTGGCGGGCTTTAAGGCAACGTTATCATGTTCAGCAAGGACTAGGATAGACATAGGGGAATAAAGGAGTATTGGAATTGGAATACGCCATCACCAATACTCCATTCCTCCATCACTCCAACACTCCTTTGTTTCTACTTAGATGACTTTTGCCTCGTCCCGAAGCTTAGTGACCAGTTCCTCTACGCTTGCCACCCGAATTCCCGCTTTACGAGGACGCGGCGCTTCGACTTTGAGAGTCGTTAGCCGCAGCGTAGGGTCGACCTGAAGATCCCCCACTTTCACGATATCCAATGGCCGTTTCTTCGCCTTCATGATGTTGGGAAGAGTCGTATACCGAGGCTCATTGAGACGCAGATCGGTTGTGATCACCGCCGGCAGCGGAAGCTCCAGGGTTTCCAAGCCTCCGTCAATCTCTCGCGTGACCACAGCTTTTCCACTGGCCAACTCCAGTTTCGAAGCAAAGGTCCCTTGTGGCCAATCCAGTAACCCGGCCAGCAACTGGCCCGTCTGATTGGAATCGTCGTCGATCGCTTGTTTACCGAGGATGACTAATTGCGGGTTCTCTTTCAACACCAGTGCCTTAAGCACCTTGGCAACTGCCAGGGGTTCTAGATCGTTCTCGGATTCGATCAAGATACTCCGGTCCGCACCCATGGCCATCGCGGTTCGCAGCGTTTCCTGGCAAGCCGATGAACCGATCGAAACCGTGACTATCTCGGTCACGATCCCGCGCTCCTTCAGGCGAATCGCCTCTTCGACCGCGATCTCGTCGAACGGATTCATCGACATTTTGACATTGTCCAGGTCCACCCCGGAACCATCGGATTTGACCCGGACCTTTACCGTGAAATCAACGACTCGTTTGATCGATACTAAAACTTTCATGGAGCAAGCTCAGTGCTGAACTCTAAGAGGAGTGATGGGCGATGGTAGGGCGAAACAGATCCGGCGAAAGCAGGATCTGTGAGCCTGGAGTATTGCAGCAATGAAGTGTTGGAGTAGTGGAGCATTGGGGTCTAAAGCTGACGTGTGGCAATGCGTGGCGAACACATTCTAAG
>Ga0209647_1000739_pt1 | contig 29926 bp, 21 predicted proteins | sample GraSoi_2013_60cm_FD_185827 | JGI IMG/M metagenome (GOLD analysis project Ga0209647, IMG submission 185827) | Grasslands soil microbial communities from the Angelo Coastal Reserve, California, USA - Sample 9_17_2013_60cm (SPAdes) (version 2) | ecosystem: Environmental > Terrestrial > Soil >... | reverse complement strand
TGTTGCTTGGCCACGTTTACCTGCAACTAAAAGATGCGAAGAACGCGGCAGACCAGTTCGAGGCCGCGCTGCTTGTGGATTCGAACAATAGTGAAGGGCGCCTGGGACTGGCGGAAGCGCAAATTCAGCAATCCGATTTTGCCGGGGCGTTGCCCGATCTCGAAGCGTTCGCCAAATCTGATCCGCGAAATGCCGCTGCTCTCCGGTTGCTCGCGCGCGCCTATCGCGGACTTGGCAGAGAACAAGATGCCAAGCGCGCTGAGGAGCAGGCCCTAGCGCTGGGAAAGAAGTAATCGGGAAAATGCGGAATTAGGCGTAAAGACGGCGCATGGCCGTCTGAGGACGTGGCAAGCCGCGTCTCTACAGAAGGCCGGAACACGGGTCATTTACATTTACATTCCTTTCACATTTCCGCTTTATGCTAGTTCGTTACAGCGAATCGCTCGTTCTTGCTCTGCGTGAGTTTCCATGGCCCGAAAAAAGCCGTCCCCGGCTTCACGAACGAAGCGGCGTTCGACTTCGACGCGGTCCCGGGCTGCGGTATCTCGCCCGCGTCCGGCTCAGTCCCGCAATGTTAATGAAGACTTAGTGGGAGATGAGCTGTCGGCCCTTATCGTGAGGGGATGTCTGATCGCCCGCGACTCGGTTTTCAATGTCCGGGATTTTCTGGTGGACGGTTCGCGGCTGGCTTTCCTCGCGATCAAAGATTGTGAGAAAGAACTCGACCAGATCGAGCGCAAGATCGATGAGCAACTGCCCGAAGCCATCACGCGTGTAACCGAAGCGAAGGCACGTGAGTTGCTGGCCTGTCTGAAGTTCATCACCGACCTGGAACGCATCGGAGACCTCTCCTACAACGCAGTCATGCAACTGCAATCGCGCCGGGAAAAGTTACCCGCGGCGGACTCCCGTCAACTGGTGGAGATGGCTTCTCTGCTTCATGAAATGCTGGAGCAGGTGCATCAGGGCTTCCTCAAGCGTGACGTGTCGCACGCGCAGATGGTTCTAAAATCCGATCCGGAAGTGGACCGCTTGTGTCATTCCTTGTTTCAAAGACATTTAGCCCAGCCGAACATTCCGAGTGGAAAGCAGAACTTTGACGTCCTTCTCGCGGCGCAGGCACTGGAGCGCATCGGCGATCACGCCAAGAATCTGGCGGAAGAACTATACAGTTTGGCCGAAGGCCGGTCGTTGCGGCACAATGCCAGAAAGCTCTCGACGGCTTAGTCGTGCGGGTGCCGGTTCTCGATGCGAAGCCGAGCTGCCGCTCGGCTTGGACCCTTCGACTTCGCTCAGGGCGGGCTCGCGAGGGCGCCCGTCCCCACACGGGCCAACTGCCGCGCCGTCTCAATCAATGAAAATCGTGCGACGCCGTTTCTGCTCGCGTGATGTGGAGCGGTGAAACTGTCTCGGCCCGGATGTGGATCACGTTGTCTTGGTTCTGCAGAATTCCCTCGATCATCAGGAAGCGCTCGGAGATCAGCAACACACGATTCTTCTGCAGAAGATCGGGAGCGACAATCGCATTCGCTATCCCCGTTTCATCCTCCAGGCTCAGGAACATCATTCCCTTGGCCGTCCCGGGGCGCTGGCGGGCAATCACACATCCGGCAATTCGCAAGCGTCGTCCATTCGGCTGGTGCGCCAGATCGGAAGCGCGATAAATCCCCATCTTCTTCATTTCTGCCCTGCGGTACTGCATGGGATGAGGGCCGACCGTCAGGCCAGTAGCGCGAAAATCCGCCACCAATCGTTCTTCGTCCGTCATGGCTGCGAGCGGAGATTCGTCGTCAATTTCTGGAAGCTTGTCCAGCAACGGTCCCGACCAGCGTATGGCACGCTCAACCTGCCACAGCGCATCGCGGCGATGAAGTTTAATGTCTCGAACTTCACTCGCCACTGCATTTAACGCGCCGATCTCAGCCAGCGTCTTCAACTCATCCTCGCGCAGCTCGGGTACACGACGAGCCAGATCCTGAATCGAAGCGAATGGCGCCAGGCTGCGCTCCCGAACCAGCGCCTGCCCCGCCGGCTCGCGCAAGCCGCATGCGTAGTTCAGGCCGATGCGAACTGACGGCTGACGGCTGATGGTTGTCGGCTCCAGCGTGCATTTCCAATCCGACCGCGTCACATCCATCGGCAGCATCTTCAATCCGTGCCGCTGCGCATCTTTCACAATCGTTGAGGGATGGTAAAAACCCATCGGCTGATTATTCAAGAGCGCCGCCGTGAACGCGGCCAGGTAATGACATTTCAAATAAGCGCTGGCATACGCAATCAAGGCAAAGCTGGCGGCATGCGATTCCGGAAATCCATAAAGAGCAAACGAAGTAATCGACTGGATGATCTGCTCCTGGGTTTCACCGAGGATTCCGTTGCGCGTCATGCCGGCACGCAGCTTTTCTTCGATCGGTTTCATTCTCGCCTCAGAACGTTTGAAGCCCATGGCGCGGCGCAACTCCTCCGCTTCGCCGCCTGTGAAGTTGGCGGTGATCATGGCCATGCGCAGCAACTGCTCCTGAAACAGCGGCACGCCCAGCGTGCGGCCCAGCACCGTTTCGAGCGACGGATGGGGATATGTGACTGCCTCTCTGCCCTGCCGTCGCTTGAGAAATGGATTGACCATATTTCCCACGATCGGTCCCGGCCGTATGATCGCGACCTGCACCACGATGTCATAAAACTTCTTCGGCATGAGGCGTGGCAGGCACGCCATCTGAGCCCGGCTCTCGACCTGGAACATTCCCACCGTGTCGGCTTTTTGCAACGTGGAATATACGAGGGGATCATCCTGGGGAAGGTGCGCCAGATCTACTTCTTCGTTTTTGTCATGATCGTGATAATGATCGCGAATCAGTTCGAGAGAATCTTTCAGCGCCGCCATCATGCCCAGGCCCAGCAGATCGACTTTAATGAGGCCCATGTCCGCGCAGTCTTCTTTGTCCCACTGCACGACAACGCGGCCTGGCATGGAAGCGGGCTCGAGCGGTACGACGGAATCCAGACGGCCTTCGCAGATGACCATGCCGCCCGAGTGCTGCCCCAGATGCCGCGGCAGATCCTGGGCGGCGAGACACAACTCGAAATATTTGCGAATCCGGGGATGCGTAAGATCGAGTCCGGCATCGCGCAGACGACGGTCGAGCGCATCATTCTCGTCTTTGAATTCCCAGGTTGCCACTGCCGCTGAAATTCGCTTCAGCGTGTCCGGATCAAATCCCAGCGCCTTGCCCATTTCGCGCGCTGCCATGCGATTGCGATACGTGATTACGTTGGCGGTCATGGCCGCTCCACGCTGCCCATAACGCTGATAGACGTACTGGATAACGCGCTCGCGCTCGTCGCCGCTCGGCAGATCGAGATCGATGTCGGGCCACTCGCCGCGCTCCTCGGAAAGAAATCGTTCGAACAATAATTCCATGCCGATCGGATCCACCGCAGTGATGCCGAGCGAGTAGCAAACCGCGCTATTGGCGGCCGATCCGCGGCCCTGCACCAGAATGTTCTGTTCGCGGCAATAGCGCACCAGGTCCCAGACGATCAGGAAGTATCCGGCAAGTTTCAGATGTTCAATCAAGCTCAGCTCACGCTCGATCTGCCGCCGCGCGCGCTTCTTCATCTCCGGAGCTGCCTGCCCATACCGGCTCTGCCATCCTTCCTGCGTACGCTCCCGCAGAAACGACATCATGGTTTCTCCGTCTGGCACGGGATAACGTGGAAACTCGTATCCAAGATCGTTCAGCGTGAACTCAAGCCGCGAGGAAAGTTCAACTGTGTTTGCGATGGCATCCGGAAAATCCGCAAATAGGGCTCGCATGGCGGCGGGAGATTTGAGATAGCGCTCGGCATTGCGCGCCAGCAGACGTCCGGCGGTGGCTAGCGTACGATGATGCCGCAGCGCAGTGAAGGCATCCGCCAATTGGCGCTCACGAGGCGTGGCATAGTTCACGCCATTGGTCGCGAGCAGGGGCAGGTACAAAGCTTCTGCGATTTCGATCGCAACCCGGTTTCTGTATTCTTCCTCGCGATGAAAATGGCGTTGCAGTTCGACGTAAACGTTTGGCTGGCCGAAAATCTCCATTAGTCGCTTCACCGCTTCGAATGCTGCTTGCGGTCCACCTTGCTTTAGGGCCGCGGCCAGCGGTCCTTCTTCTCCACCGGTCAGGCATATCAAACCGCTGGCATGCTCAATGAAATCCGAACTGGACGCCGAGGCTCCTTCTTTTCGCCCAACCCGCAGCTTCATTTTCGTAATCAGGCGGCAGAGATTTTGATATCCAGCGCGCGACGCGACGAGAAGCGGAAGACGGGAACTGCCAAGGTGTCTTTGTGGTGAAACCGCAGCACACGTCACTTCTGCTCCAATATGCGCCTTGAGTCCCGATTTTTTTGCGGCGAGATGGAAACGTGGCGAGCCGTACACGCCATCTCGATCGAGCAATGCCATCGCCGGCATTCCCAGGTTCGCGCACACTGCGATCAATTCCTCGGGAATTGAAGCCCCTTCGAGGAAGCTGAACGCGGAGCGGGAATGGAGTTCAACGTACATTGGCCGTCAGCTATCAGCTCTCAGCCATCAGTTAGTTCGCATAACGCTGAAGCTGAGAAATGGGAACTGAAAACTGCCTTAGTCATACGTTCCTTCTACAAACCAGTTTCCGCTTAGCTTGTCTTGCACTAAGCGATACAAAACGAGTGCATTGTCTGCGGGCACGGCGATGTCCCACTCTTCGCGCGACCAGCCTTCCTGTTCTGACCAGTCGCCGGAAGAACGCCAGGGGCCGGCGGTCCAGACGATTTCGCCGGCAATGTCTTCGCGTTGCAGGCATCGCATGCGCACCGGCTTCGCTTCGCGCAAAGTAACGCTCGCACCGAGCGGCGGACGGAACAGGCGAAGGGCGATTACAGCGCTCATTTGTTCTTTCGCGTTTTCTTTTGCGTCTTCCTCGGGTTTCTCTTCGAACGGACATACACTGCCGTTTTCTTGCATGGACATATCCTTTTTTCGATTTCCAGACTGCTTTGATCTGTGTTCCGCAGGTGCGAGCTCTGCGGGCACAAAGTGCCGCATGGTAAACGCGCCTTCGCGATGTGTATCCAGTAACTCCACCGACCCCACTCTCCCCTCGCCGACAATTCCCGCGATGCGGGCCAGCGTAAGTTCCAGTTTTTCAGGCTCGGGGAAAACCGGCTGAAACAGGCCACTCTGCAGGGCTCGCGGGCACGCCGGATCCGCCGACAAATGAATCTTCACGATGGGCGCTCCCGGCGGATGCGCCTGCAAATCAAGCTGTAACAATTTAAGAAATATTTTTTGATCCAGCATGGGAGTGGGCAATCGCAGCGTGCGAGTGAACTTTCGGGAGGGGGTGCAGGTGAAGGATGCGCAGCCATTCTGTTGCGTCGCTGCAAGCTCCAGGTTTAGTTGCAACTCCTGCACAGCCAGCGCCCGGGCTCCCAGCCGCGCGCACACTTGCTCCAGCATGCGGTTCAGCAAAAACGCCAGCGGTTCCAGCAGCACGATGGGATATTCCAGCTCCACACTCTCGGCAAAAATCAGCCGCGGTTCCAGTACACTCAAATTGCGTGACGCCGCGCCCCGCGCCAGCTTTTGCAGACGGACCCCAGGCTGTCCCAGGCGCTCGCTGAGCGGAACTTCGGGAAGAGTCGCCAGCGCGCGCAGTTTGCGAATGCCCCAGCGATCAAACGTTTCCACCCAGCGTGCAGCTTCCTCCAGGTCGGAAGAAAAACTTTCCAGCAACACATCCACTGGCAGATCTCCCAGGCGCTCGGCTTCGCGGCCTTCGGGAATCAGGGTTACGCCGGGAAAGCCGCGGGCTGCGAGCAAAGCAGCATCTGGATTCGGGGCCACGGCAATGTTCGCTTCCAGTCGCATCTGCGAGACGCGACGCGCCAAATCGCGGGCAATCTTCGGCAGCGGACCGAACAACGGCTCGAGCCCGGCAAGGTTCAGCAGCACGGTGCCGGGGGAGGCGTCTTCTATTTCCGGGGAAAACGATTGCGCGCAATCGAGCAGCGCAGCATGTGCCGAGGTCTCCTGCGACTCGGAGCGCGCACGCAGTACCAGGTTGTCCCATGCTTCCAGTTGCGACTTGGTCGCGCCTACCTCTACGCCTGATTGCCGCGCTCTTTCGTTGAGCGCCGACACATTCTCCAGCGGAGACCGTCCGGTGAGCACCGCGATTGAGCGGGCACGCAACTCGGGCTCAAAGCGAATGATCGCTTGCACGGAGAAATCGGGGATGAAGATGCAGGCAAACATGAAGCAGGTCTCAGGTCTCAGGTTCCAGACACGCTATCTGATGATTTCGAACTTTCGACATCGTCAACGCGAGTGCGATTATCCCGCCCATGCGGCTCGACTCGTGAAACTTGCCGTCGATTGCACCGGCTTGCGTTCTAATGTTCTTTCAAACCGCGAACGCAACAACTCGGCGGTGATTTCGAATTGGTCCAGTAATTCCGAATGCGGCAATTCCAAATTTGACGCCCGGTTTTCTGAGAGCTGAAAGCTGAGAGCTGACAGCGGATTTCCTGAGGCCTGGGATCTGGCACCTGACAGCTTCACCAGCATCGACGAGCAGCTTCCGGCAATCGGCTGCTGTTCTAAAACCAGCAGCGCCGTTGGCGTGTGCTCAATTGCGCGGCGGAAGCGGAACCATGACGCCAAAGGAATTCGCCGCGCGCTTGGCACCGGAATATCGCCGAGATCGAGAGCAATCATTCCGAAGCCATTGCTCTGCAGCAGCAGGTCGGTGACTTTCAGCATTTGCCCGAGCCGCGCTTCCCAGCGGCTAAATCCGGACCCATTTTTAGCGACTTGCGGTATGCCTGAAGGCATACCCTGATACGAATCGCATGAAGACAGCCCCTGGTACGAATCGCTTCTTTTTGTGCAGCCTGCTTTGCGCGCACTCGAAGGATGTTTACGCGACGGATATTTTTCTCCGCATCGTACCCACAGCAAACGGCTCATCTCCATGCCCGCGGCCGCCGCTGACGCGGGATCGAAGGCATCGCTCGCATCCACCAGCGCGCAAACTTCTCCTCTTTGGGTAGCGCGGGCCAGCGCGAGAAGCAACACACTGGTCCTTCCCGATGAGGCCGTGCCGCAGATTTCCGTAAGGCAACCGCGAGCGAGGCCGCCGGTCAGCAAGTCCAGTTGCGGAATGCCGCTCGAAACCATTTCCGGCGCTGGGCGCACATCGAGGCGGGAAGCGGGAACGATGGCTGCCAGCTTGGGGATGGCGCCTACGTGAGCCAAAATCTCCGCGGTCTTCTTCTTTGCGGTCGAGTTCTTTGCGGTCGAGCTCGGTGGAGAAGATGGCGGAGAAAAAATAAAAGGGCGGCCTGTGGCCGCCGATGAAAAAACCGGAGAGGCAGACATAATTCCTCGGTATTGTCAGGGAACGCAAAGGGCAGGGTCAGCCCAGGCGAAGTCTTTATGTATGTTCGCTTTTTGTTCGCCTACACGAGTATCCCTCTCCGCCACTCCGTTGTCAAGTTGGTTCAGTCCCTATCAGCAGCCAGAAACTGCAACTTAAAGATTCACAATGCTTTGCGAATAATTTTTCGCGACGAAATCGTACCGCAAAAACGCTGGCTCACGGTAAGCCCACCAGAACTTTGGCGAGCACGAGCTTTTGTTATAATCGGACTTCGTTGCAATCCACCCGAGTGGCGCTATCGTCTAGGGGTTAGGACGGAAGATTCTCAATCTTCAAACACGGGTTCGATTCCCGTTAGCGCTACCAAAGTTAACCGCAAGGGCGTCCTTTTAGAATTGGAAATCAGAGCAGAGGAGTCGATGGTCGCGCACGTTATTCCCGAGCCTATCCGGCGGAAGGGTCCCGCTTTAGTTCTCATTGCCCCGATTTTCTTTCTGCTCTTTTTCTTCTGCTGGCCATCTTTGGTATTGGCGCAGGAGAGTCCTTACATCGTTACTTACAACCACTACCTCGAAGAGCCCGGCAGTCTGGAGGTGGAGTATTTTTCTACTTTTGGCACACAGCGCGGCGGCGACGATTTCCATGCCTTTTTTGCGGAATTTGAATACGGCGCCACCGCATGGTGGACGACCGAGTTGTATCTGGACGGCCAGACGACCTTCCACGACAGCACCGTGTTTACGGGATTTCGATGGGAGAACCGGTTCCGTCTGCTGCAGCGCGAGCATGTCGTCAATCCGGTGCTCTATGTCGAGTATGGGCAAATCAGTGGGGCAGACAAGATTCTGAAGGAAGTCGAGGGTCACGATGTTGAGTCCGACTTCAACGATTCGAACGCCTCATTGAGGAAGGAGCACAAGCACGAGTTGGAGTTCAAGCTTCTGCTTTCGAGCACATTCAAGGGCTGGAACGTCGCCGTGAATCCCATCGTCACCAAGAACCTGTTGCCGAGCGAGTCGTGGGAGTTCGCGTACGCCGTCGGTGCAAGCCGTCCGCTTGTGCTTAAGGCTTCACCGAATCGCTGCAATTTCTGCCTGGAGAATTTTGTCGCCGGAGTCGAAATGTACGGCGGTCTGGGCAACACACAGAGTGCAGGGTTACACGACACGTCTCACTACCTTGCACCCGCGCTTGCATGGAATCTTCCGTCGGACTGGACTCTTCGTCTTTCGAGCGGCATTGGTCTGAACGACAGCAGCCATCGGCTTCTATTGCGCTGGGGGATTTCGCGTGAGTTCTCCGGCTTTGGCGAGATGGTCCGGCGGTGGTTCGGGGGCCAGCGATGAAAGGGCTCTTCGCCTTATTTCGTACTGCCCGAGGCATTGGTCCTGCGATCGGCATCGTGGTTGTTGTGGGCATTTTCGTGACTTCAGGAGGCCTCGCGCAGGAGAAGGATGCCGGGGCGGGCAAGATCAAGCAATCAACTTATGCTGCGCTTGGCGAAGCTCCTGAAAAGGCGCGTGTGAAGAAAAACCCTTTCGAAGGCGAGGCTGGGGCTATCGCGGTAGGGGCGAAACTCTTTGAACAACACTGCGCCGAGTGCCATGGAAGAAATGCGGGGGGCACGAAGAAGGGCCCGAGCCTCCTGCGGGAAGAGGTGCAACAGGCCACGCCCGGCACTCTGTTTTGGATCCTGACCAACGGAGTTGTCCGCCGGGGCATGCCGGTCTGGTCGAAGCTGCCGGAACAACAGCGGTGGCAGATTGTTACATTCCTGAAGTCGGTGAACTCACAATCAGAGAGTTTGCAATCAGCGAAACCTGCTCCGCAGTGATCCACGTGCCGGCGACGCAACTTCCGCCGCTTCATCGTCCACGAGACTTGAACAATTCGAATTTTCAGGCATAATTCGCAGGTTATTAATTGCGTAAAATCCCGCAGCCGGGTTGCTTGAGGTTTCATGGGCCGAAAACAGTCTCCCATCCTGAACAACAACAAATTGAAGTTGGGCTTCTTCTCTCCGAACTGCTCGGGCGGCATGTCGGTCACGAAAGTTCCCGAGCGCTGGGTCAATTCATGGGACAACAACATCCGGCTGGCGCAACTTGCCGACGAAGCGGGCATCGAGTTCCTGCTGCCGATCGCGCGTTGGATCGGTTACGGCGGGGAAACCGACTTCCACGGCAGCGTGCTGGAGACGCTCACGTGGGCGACTGGGCTGCTCGCGCACACGAAACGGATCAACGTCTTTGCTACGGTCCACACGGCGTTCATTCATCCTGTGGTCTCCGCCAAGCAACTTGCCACCGCCGACCAACTCGGCCACGGGCGCCTCGGTCTCAACATCGTTGCCGGCTGGAACAAGCCCGAGTACGATGCGTTCGGCATTGACTTGCCGGAGAAGCACACTGACCGCTACGCGCTCGCGCAGGAGTGGTTCGACGTGGTCAAGACGATCTGGAGCCACAATGGCCCGTCCGATTGGAACGGGAAGTTCTACCACCTGAAGGGCGTGTATGGATTTCCCCGTCCCTATGATGGCATTCCGCCCATTATGAATGCGGCCGGATCGGGCGAGGGCCGCGAATTTGCCGCGCGCAATGCCGACTTTCTGTTTGCTATCTCCGTCGATCTCGAGAAATCCAAAGCTGAAGTGGATGCGATCAAGGCAAATGCCGCCAAGTTGGGGCGGAATACCGGCGTTTTTACTTTGTGTCACGTGGTTTGCCGCCCAACAAAAAAAGAGGCCGAAGAATATTACCGTTATTACGCCCATGAGAATGCCGACTGGGGCGCAGTGGACAACCTGATGCGACTGCAGGGCATGCACGCGCAATCTTTTCCGTCCGAGGCGCTGGAAATGCTGCGTGATCGCTTCGCCGCCGGACACGGCACCTATCCGCTGGTCGGCGATCCCGACACGATCGTGAAAGAGATGGAAAAGATTCCCGCATCCGGCTTTGCCGGGACGACCCTGAGTTTTGTGGACTACGTAAAAGAGTTTCCATACTTTCGCGATGAGGTCATTCCGCGTTTAGAGAAGATAGGCCTGCGCGAAAAATTCGCAGGGCAAAGCGCTGCGGACGTTTGAGCGGCCGCAGCCCCACCTTAATCATTAAGAATTGTTAATCTCCAATCTCCGGCTGACTCTCGTGATAGGTTAAATCTGAAATGAAGACCACTGCCCGCCTCGCCCTGGATGCCGCATCCGTGCGTGGAGTGACTTATGCTGACGCGCGGGTGGTGTCGATCTGCAACCGCTCGCTGACCACTAAGAACGGACGGGTGGGACATGCCTCGGAGTCCGAGTCGCTCGGCATCGGCGTGCGCGTGATCGCGGGCGGTGCGTGGGGGTTTGCCGCATCTGCGGACTTAAGCCGCGCCGCGGTGGAAGGGGCGGCCGCGCGGGCGATCGAAATTGCGAGAGCTTCGGCGCGTGTAAAGCTGGAAGACGTCCGGCTGGCGCCGGAACCTGTGGCGGTGGCGGAGTGGGCGACACCATACAAGATCGATCCGTTCACCACGTCGGTGGAGCAGAATCTCGATCTTTTGCTGAAGGTTGATTCGGAAATGCGCGCCGTTGCGGGAATCACGCTTGCCGAAACCGGCATGAACTTTCAGCGCGAAGAATCGTGGTTTCTTTCTTCCGAGGGCTCTGACATCCATCAGACGAAATATTCGACGGGCGCGGGATATACGGCATATGCCTTTGCCGGCTCTGAGATTCAGAAGCGATCCTATCCGAACTCGTTCGGCGGGCAATGGCAGAATCGCGGGTACGAACAAATCGAAGAGATGAAATTGGTGGAGAACGCCCGGCGCGTGGCGGAAGAAGCCGTCGCGTTGCATCGGGCGGATCAATGTCCGGAGGGTGCGTCCACAATTATTCTGGATGGATCGCAACTGGGCTTGCAGATTCACGAATCCATCGGGCATCCGATTGAACTGGATCGTGTGCTGGGCATGGAAGCGAACTTTGCGGGGACATCATTTCTTACAATCGAAAAGCTGGGAAATCTGCGCTACGGCAGTGAACTGGTGAACGTCGTGGCCGATGCCCGGCAGGAGCACGGACCGGGCCTGGGAACCTTCGCCTATGACGATGAAGGTGTGGCTGCGCAGTCAACGCCAATTATTGCTAATGGACGCTTCACGGGATATCTGAGTTCGCGCGAAACGGCGCACACCATCGGCGCCGCGCGATCCGGCGGAACGCTGCGCGCTGAAGGCTGGAACCGGCTGCCCATGATTCGCATGACTAACGTCAGCATTCTGCCTGGAGAGAAGCCGCTGAGTTTGGAACAGCTTATTGCCGCGACCGAGGATGGAATCTACATGGAGACCAATAAGTCCTGGTCGATTGATGACAAGCGGTACAACTTTCAGTTCGGATGCGAGATCGCTTGGGAGATTAGGAACGGCAAGCGGGTGCGGATGCTGAAAAACGCTTCTTACTCCGGGATCACCACCGAGTTTTGGAATTCGATGGACGCGATCTGCTCGCGCGATGAATGGACGCTGTGGGGAACTCCAAACTGCGGCAAGGGCCAGCCGCAGCAAGTCGTTGGCACCGGACATGGGGCGAGCCCGGCCCGGTTTAGGAATATTCGCGTCGGCTCGGCATATTCGTAGAGACGGGGCTTGCGCCGTTTTTGCGGCGCGGCGACGATTCTGTGGAGGGGGAAGACGCGGCGAGCCGCGTCTCTACTGGAAATTCGGGAATGTTGACTAAAGAAAAAGCCGCAGATATCTTTGACCGTGTTCGCCGCTTCTCGTCTGCTGACGAGGTCGAAGCCATCTTCACCGGCTCCCGCTTTGCTTTGACCCGGTTCGCCAATAACACCATTCATCAGAATGTGGAGGAGGAGAACTCCGTCGTTTCGATCCGCACGAATTTTGCGGGGCGGACGGCGCGCGCTACCGCCAATCAGTTTGATGACGAGAGTTTGCGGCGGGCGGTGGAGGCTTCAGAGAATCTCGCGCGAGTGCAGGCGGCGGATCCAGATTTGCTGCCGATGCCGGATGCACAGGAAGCGTATGGAAGGACGGGCGAGACGCCCGTCGCTCCATCGTCTACGTTCTCTGCTCCATCATCCAGGTTCTTCGAGCGGACGGCCGCGATTACTCCGGCCGATCGCGCTGAGGTCGTCAAGGACATCGTTTCTGTTGCCGGCAAACACAAGCTGACGACGGCGGGGATCTACTCGAACTCGGAATCCGAGGAAGGAATCTTCAATTCGCGCGGCTTGGCAAATTGGCATCGCCAGACTCTGGCTGAGATTTCCGTCACCATGCTGGCCGAGGATTCTTCCGGGTGGCAGAAAGCGAATTCCCCCGATATGAGTAACCTCGAACCCGCGCGGCTGGCGGAGACGGCGGCGCAAAAAACGGTCGAGTCAGCCCATCCGCGGGAGATTGCGCCGGGGAAGTACACGGTAATTCTTGAACCTGCCGCCGTGCTCGACATTGTTGGGTTCATGTTCTGGGATTTCAGCGGGGTGGCGATTCTGGACCAACGCTCGTTTCTAAACGACCGGATCGGCACCAGACTCTTCGGCGAGAACATCAACATCTGCGATGACGTGGCGCATCCTCCACAGGCGGGTTCGCCGTTCGATGGCGAGGGGATGCGCCGCGAGTGCGTGCAATTGGTCGAGAAGGGCGTAGTGAAGCGCGTGGTGTATGCGCGCGCCACCGTACAGAAGATGAAGAATTCGGAGTATGCGGCCAAGGTCGGCCCTATCGAACCCACCGGACACGGATTTCCTTTGCCGAACGAAGTTGGCGAGATGCCGATGAACATCGTTTTCGGCACGCCGGAAAAGCCGCGAAGCGTTGAAGAAATGATCGGCTCAACCGAGCGCGGCGTGCTGGTTACACGGCTGTGGTATATCCGTGAAGTGGATCCGTACGAGAAGATCGTGACCGGCATGACTCGCGACGGGACGTTCCTGGTGGAGAACGGCAAGGTGCAGTATGGTCTGCGGAATTTCCGCTTTAACCAGAGCCTGATCTCGATGCTATCGAATGTCGAAGCGATGAGCGTGCCGGTTCGCGCCAGCGGAGAAGAGTCGTTTGATATGGTGGTGCCGGCGATGAAGGTGCGGGAGTTTAATTTTACGGAGGGGACGAAGTTCTGAGCAGTCAGGGGTCAGCATTCAGCATTCAGCACTCAGCATTCAGCATTCAGCACTCAGCATTCAGCACTCAGCACTCAGCATTCAGCACTCAGCACTCAGTATTCAGTACCCCGCCTATCAACCTCTACCTTCTTGATTAGACCAGCTAGCATCTTCTTGACCTCGACGATGGACTGATCGAGCTTTTTGTATTCCTCGTCGGAAAGAAAACCAAGATCTTTGGCGAGCAGAAAATGATACTCGAGTTCGCTGGCTGATCCGGCGGCGATGTGCAAGTAACGCTGGAACTCGGCATTGCCACGTTTACCGCATCCCTCAGCAATATTTGCCGCAATCGAAGCCGAACACCGGCGGATCTGGCTGACGAGGCCATAGATTTCCTGTCTCCGAAATCCAGCTGTACCGCGATAACTGGCCAAAGTAAGTGCATGTGCCTTCTTCCAAACCATTAAGTCTCGAAAACTCTTCATGTAGACCTCCTTGGGCCAGCACAGGCCTGAATGCTGAGTGCTGACTGCTGAATGCTAGCCGCTGGCAGCTCCCACCACAGTGATGGCCCTCACAGCATCTCTGGTACGCCCCTAAGTCGCTGTACCAGTGGCACTTCGACGCCTTTGTTCCATGACTTCCGTAACTTTGCATTGCCGGTGCCGGGGTGTAATCTCGGCCTGAAATGTGCACATGCTCAATTGGAGTGGTGCACGGCACGAACCGGAAGGAAGGTCGTCGCAAACGTGTCTGAAACCGCCAAGGAAACCGTTGCTGAAGTCAGCAAGAATCGTAGGGGTTATACGGACGTGCAAGGTGCGCCGCGCTTTCCCATAAAACTGCCGGTGGCATTGAAGTCGACGTCGGCAGTCAACCAGTCGGGAGTGACCGGTCAGGAAGTAACAGAGAAGACGGTCGAGACCGAGAATATTTCCGCCAATGGCGTCCTGTTCCGCATGGATGCCGACGTGCCTGTCGGTTCGGCGGTCGATTTTACGCTTTCTCTTCCCGCCGATGTCGTGGGCGCAGAATCCGACGTGCAGGTGGATTGCCGCGGGCGAGTAGTGCGTAGTTTTGAGGATGGTGGCCGGCGTGGAGTCGGTGTGGTGATTGACGAGTACCGTTTTGAGCGCAGATAGTTTGCGCGCAGAAGTTCGGCCGCGCAGGTAGGCGCGAAAAGAGGACGGATGGGCAGCACTTCGGTCAGCACTTCGGGTAGTGTCGAGCCAGGCGAAGGCGTCCAGCCTGAGGACGGCAAAGGCACGATCCGCGTGATTGTGGCGGATACCCAGGCCATTTTCCGTGTCGGGCTGCGAAAGATCTTCGCGCTTGAAGACGACATTCGGGTTGTCGGCCAGGCCGAGAGCCTCGATCAGACCCTTGCTGCCATTCAAAAGTTTTCCGCCGATATTGTGATCTTCGAGGCGGCCCTGTCGCCGAATCCCGCAGACGCTGTTTCCGATCTTCTCCGGCTAAGTGCCACTTGCCGTTTAGTTATCGTGCTGCAGGAGCCCGATCAGGAGATGACGCTGGACTTGTTCCGGCGTGGCGCGCATGGCATCGTTTCGCGCGAAATTGAGCCGGAACTGCTGGTCGAATGCCTGCGCAAAGTCGCTCAGGGTGAATCCTGGCTTGAGAGCCGCGCCGTCGCCTGGGTGATGGAAGCCTATCGCACGCAAGGCGTGCGCCCGGCAGGGTCGCGTCCCAAAGTGTCGCTTACCCCCAAAGAGTCGCTCATCGTCTCCTGTGTTACGCAGGGGATGAAGAACAAAGAGATTGCCTTACGAGTAGGCACCACCGAACAGGTGGTCAAGAATTATCTTCGCAAAGTTTACGACAAGCTGGGAGTCGCCGACCGACTGGAACTGGCGCTCTACTGCCTGAGTCATCGCGTGGTCGAGGGCGTCGGTCAGGCCAAGCCGGTCGCACCCGCCCCGCCAACGAACGGTCATGCTGCTCCGGAGGCGTCCGCAACGCCGAATGCCGCAGCCGCTGCTTCGGGCTCCCGTTCCTGATTTTCCTTCCAGAACAATTCCTAATCGCAGAACGGCTGCCGGGCCCTGGCTGCTATGGCCGAGGGTGGAGCTTCTGCTATCCGCATCGGTATCAGTATCAGTTGTCATCCCTCATAGAAGTGGGGAATCGGCGGCTCGCGGGCATTCCGTGGCGCTGTTAGAATCAAGACAATCGCTTCGCAGGGCGCCGGAGAGATGGCCGAGTGGCTGAAGGCGCACGCTTGGAAAGCGTGTTTACTCGAAAGGGTAACGTGGGTTCGAATCCCACTCTCTCCGCCATACTTTCAATGGCTTAGAAGTCGCTATACAACAGGAATGCGGCGCTGATAATCCCACTTCGTGTTTGAAATAGTGGCTCGTGCCGTTGCTCCTTCCGATAGTTGTTAACATGGGACTGCGCTGGAAGACTTGTTCAGTCTCATGGCCTCCCTGAAATCACGACGGACCTGCTCTTCGCGTTTCAGGGCCCGGTTGAGTTCCTGAAGGATCTTCAGCAACTCGTCAGGATCTCTTGCTTCCAGCGCGGCGCTGCACAACTCTCGCCAGTTCTTGTGTTCTCCTTCAACCATAGTGTGAGCCATAATGCACTTTCTCCCGACAAAAGAATCGATCAGTAAGGTCAGAGCGTTCAAAGAGTAGATCGTCCCGAGAGTCGACTGCCCCGGCAACTCATTCGCGCTTTCTACACACTGCCTCGGTCGAAGCACAATGGCAGGCAGGAAGGCCCTGCCCGCCAAGCTTCACGATTAGAATCGGAAAACGATTCCAGCGGATGGCTGCGCGGTGTGCGTCCAGCTGTCAGTGTTCAAGGCCGCGAGCCCGAAGTCCGGATTCTTGTACACAAAACCTCTGTATTCGGCGCGTAAAGAAAAATGCCGCGTCAGGCCATAATCAGCGCCAGCACCGTACAGGAATGCGCCTTTCGCCTGATTGTCTGCGCCGGGCACAAATCCCCCAGCATTGCCGGTGGGACGGAAGATCAGGCTACCGCCTCCAGCGAGCACATAGGTGCTCACCCTTCTTGTGGGGAGAGGAAGGTTGAACACCAAGTCGCCAGTAACCTGGTGTATGTCGGCCTGTATCCTGGATTGTCCTAGACTCGCAAAATATTTCTGAGTATTTCGGTCAAAGCCATAATTGCCTTCCGCAGAAAGCCAACGGTTGATGCGATAACGGTATCCCACCAGGAATCCTCCGGTGTCTGTAGCAGCCCTCGAGATTCCGTTGCCGTTCGTGTCTCTCGTGAAAACCCCGGTGCCTTGCAAACTAATCTCCGAGCGGTCTTCCTGAGCCGCGGCGTCCAAAGTTAATAACATAACAAGGCTTACAAGCATGATCGCAGTTCGTCGCAACATGTGAATCCTCCGTTCTTGAATGTGTGTCTACGATTCCAGCCGCGATGGTCGCGGAGCACGAACCGTTTTTCACATTCAATACGGGCAACTGAGATGCCGAAGTTGCGTTTGCCCTTGTGCGATTGTCAAATACCTGAGCGAACGAAGGTTGCGCAACGCGAGCACGAGACTGCGCAGATGGATTGTCGAACGCCTCGACACACGATTCGTCATGTGACGAAATCCGCGACATTTTTTCGAAGCCTTATCCCTCCTCATTACATCTGATGAAACATATCGACGGTTTTGGATTAGTCGCCCCTTCGTCGTGGCGACGGCAATGGGCGGATACGTGTATGTGAACCGTGACAACCCCTATGAGCGCGCCGTGTCCGCAAACAATCTCAGATCTGTACGCGCAATTATGAATGCGCTGCTGCTCGCGGCCGATGTCGTCGATGCCTGCAGCGCTTGCGACACTGAACTTTGGGAGGTTAAAGGATGAGCTCCTCGCCGATGCCGGACCAGGTCAACTCTCAACAATCGCCCGTCGCAAGACCGGAACTACAAAGCGAAAGCGATCGACTGAAGTTGCTGCTGGACTTGACGAACGCATTGGTTTCGAATCTGGAGCCTCGCGAGGTGCTCCGCGCGATCTCGGCGAGCATTCGGCAAGTCATGCACTGCGACGTTGTCGGGGTGTGGGTGCCGTGCAGGGAGCAGGGCCAATTACGCCAGCTCGCCATGGACTTCCCGGAGAGTAAGGGATTCTTGAGGGAGGATTGGCAACTGCCGATCGAAGGGTCCGAGTTGGGCAGGGTATTCAAGACCGGCGAGCCTTTTGTCGTACGAACAAGAGCGGGTTTCATGAGTGATTGGGCAACTCCCATGGCTCATGCCGAAGCCATTGAGTCTGGCTGCGCTCTGCCCCTGACCAGCCGTAACCGGACGGTCGGCGTTCTTACACTCGGCAGCCGGGTCGAGAACTCAGTCAGCCCGGAGGACGTTGATTTCCTTTTGCGAGCGGCGGGACAAGTGGCAATCGCGATTGAGAACGCCTTGGCCTATCGTGAAATCACTGAATTAAAGGACAAGCTCGCACAGGAAAGACTGTATTTGGAAGATGAGATCCGTGGCGAAATGGACTTTGAAGGAATTGTGGGACAGAGTTCGGCTCTCCGCCATGTTTTGAAGCTTGTGGAAACGGTCGCTCCCAGTGACTCGACGGTATTGCTTCTTGGGGAAACCGGCACGGGAAAGGAATTGATTGCGCGAGCGATCCATGAACGCAGCCGGCGCAAGGAGCGGACACTGGTAAAGCTCAACTGCGCCGCGATTCCTACAGGGTTGCTCGAGAGCGAGCTCTTTGGACATGAAAGAGGTGCGTTCACCGGCGCGATTGCGCAGAAGATTGGCCGCCTCGAACTGGCCGACCAGGGCTCGCTCTTCCTGGACGAGATCGGGGATATTCCCCTCGAGATCCAGCCCAAACTGCTGCGAGCGTTACAGGAACGTGAGTTTGAAAGGCTGGGCAGCAATCGGACCAAGAAAGTCGACGTGCGACTGGTGGCGGCCACCAATCGCGATCTCGAACAAATGATGGAGAGGCGCGAGTTCCGCAGCGATTTGTATTATCGCCTGAACGTGTTTCCGATCCGTATCCCGCCTTTGCGCGAACGCCCGGAGGACATTCCGCTGCTGGTCCGCTACTTCACCCAGAAGTACGGCCGCCTGATGAACAAGGAGATCGAATCTATTCCCGCTGCGGCCCTGAGGAAGCTCTCGAGTTGGCATTGGCCAGGGAATATTCGCGAGCTGGAGAATTTCATCGAGCGTTCGGTGATCCTTACCCACGGCACCGCGCTGCAAGCTCCGATCGGTGAACTGAGCAACAACGGCCGGACTACTCCAGTGGCCGGGACACGCGAAGGGAATGAACGCGATGAGGCAGTCCGCGTCTTGAAAATCACAAACGGGCGAGTAGCGGGTCCCAATGGAGCTGCGGCACGCATGGGGATCAAACGCACGACCCTGATCTCACGCATGAAGAGGCTGGGCATCGACCCGCGAAAAATATCGTGAGCAGCCTTTCAGGCTCCTTTTCGGTCCCTTCGCCTGTGTTTAAGCCTTCACCGCAAGATCGCTTTGACTGTCTCCAGCCTCGACAATTGTCGATCCTGATTTCGACATTCTTCGACACAACTATCGCCGGCTTCCGTGTCGCCAATGGATTCAACAGTTTGGTAGGGCGCCAGGCGATCTGGTTTTGGCAAGCATGGTGCGATATCCGGTTTGGTCACAAGTGCAATATGTTGAGGATTTCCACCATCGATACGCCGTTACAGCGCACGCTTGTCGTGGAAGGAACCCTCACTGGACCCTGGGTTGCCGAGCTCCGCACAACCTGGAGAAATGCAAACCGGGAGCTAGGCGGACGCAAACTGGCCGTAGACCTGAGCAACCTGACCGTCATCAGCCGCGAGGGAGAAGGCGCGATCTTCGATCTGATGAAGGAGGGGGCGAAGTTCTCCTGCGGTGGCGTTCTCACCAGGCACGTTTTGAAAGAGCTTGCACGGAGGAAGCAGCAGGAATTACCAGCGAGGTGAGTATGCCGAGACGAAGCACATTATTGTGAGCCCTACTGTTATGAGCCCTACGCACTACGCGAGCAGCGATGATTTTTGCCGCATCTTCTACGAAGAGGCAGACAGCTTTTTCCGGCTGTCATTCCTGCTGACGGCGGATTGTGACAAGGCGGAGCGGTCCTTTGTCTCCGGAATCGAGGATTCGGTGAAGGGAAGCCATATTTTCAAAGAATGGGCGCGCTCATGGGCTCGGCGAGCGGTCATCCAGAACGCGGTGCGGATCATCAACCCGAAGCCAACGGGGGAAAACGCTCCTTCGGGCTTGAGTAGGGGTACGACGCTGGCAGAGGAGCAAGTAGAGATTTCCGCGATTCTCGATCTCGCACCGTTTGAACGCTTCGTTTTCGTGATGTCCGTTCTCGAACATTATTCCGAGCACGAGTGCTCCATTCTTCTGGGCTGCTCACGGCGGGATGTGATTGCAGCGCGAAGTCTCGCGCTGCGGGAACTCGGAAATGCGAGGGAACTTCACGCTGAGCGACAGGTCGGCGTCGGCTTAGAAAAACAACCCCCCAGCGACCATCGCGAATCCATCCACCTCAAACCGCCTGGCCGATTAATCGCCGGGTTATACAGAAGATGTTATGCCTAGAGTGCAGTGTCCATCCGTACCTGCAGGTGACGCCGGTAATAAATCCCACGATCGACGCCATACTTTCAACCGCCTTTGAGCAGTGAAACCCTTGAAACGGCTCCATCCCCCACTAGTACCTTTTGATCTCAAATCCGTGGGGCGCCAAAGCTCGTTTTCGGCCACCGGTCGACATGCACTAACGTGTTTGTCTCACGCGAGCTCGGCTGGATAGAATCACGGCACTCAACCTAAGTTTGAGTTTGAGCAGTCATGTGTGAAAGCAGCAAGAACCCGCGCATCCGTGCGGTATCCCATGTGATCTGCGAGCTTAATTCAAGGAGTTCCCATTGCGCTTTATACAGATTTCTATTGCCAGTATTTTGGGTTGGATTGCCATCATAGCTTCGGTCGGGGTTTTCGCGGCAGCCCAAGTCGCCACGCCTAGTTCGATCAATCATCTTTACCGCATACAGCTGTCCACGGGGCAAACCATTTCCAGCACGTGGAATGGAGCGCGATTGCAGAGCGCGACCCGGCTTACATCAACCCCCGCCGCCGGATGGGCGTTGGTCGGCGCAACTGCAAGCGATCGCAATGGCACAAAAAAACTGGTCTATTCCGACAGTTCGACCGGTGCGTTGGCAGTCCATGTCTACGGCCGGAATGAGAGCTTTCTGGGATCGGCTTCCCTGGCCCCCCTTGGAGCGGGCTGGACGGCTCGAGCCGTAGCCGACATTGCTGGCGACGGTAATCTGGAGGTAATTGCCGCTCACGAGAGCACGGGACAAGTTGGCGTCTATTTCTTTGGCGGTCCTCAAGGGACTACTCTCCTAAGAAGCGAAACCATCAGCCCGCTATCTGCACTCGGATGGAACGTGGTCGGAGCCGCTGATCTTAACGGCGATGGTCGCCCCGATCTCATCCTGCAAAATTCTTCCACGCGCCAGGTCATGGTCGCTTATCTGGGAGGATCGAGCGGTACGACCGTTACTGCAACTCAGGATCTGAATAGTAGTAGCTTCGGCGGGTGGACTGCGGTGGGGATGCAGGACATGAATAAGGACGGTCATCCCGACCTGATTCTTGTCAACGATGCTACGGGCGAGAGTATCGTCAACTACTACGGTGGAGCACTGGGTGTCGCTTACAAGGGATCGAGCTACGTGGATCGTTCCGGCTCCGTTGATTGGACGCTCGTCGTTCCAAGCAGTTCTGCGCCAGCGACGGTTAGTGCGACAAGCACCGCCGCGCCTTCCGCTATCGTTGGCCCTGCGGGCTCCGATTCGTTCGCCGCTCAATCGGCGGGTACAAATTTAGGTATAACTCCCGTCCTTATTTTCAACGGGACGGGCACCAGTCCAAGCGACGTAGTGGCGGTCGAGGCAGTGGTTACTTCGAAGTTGCTTGCCTATCACACCGTAAACTCCAGTCAGCTCAATGCCATGAGTGCATCTCAACTGATGGCGTACAGGTTGTTTATTGTGCCCGGCGGGAATTCGATAATAATAGGCAACAATCTCTCGTCGAAGGCTACGACAACGGTTCGCTATGCTGTTTCTCAGGGCCTGAACTACCTCGGCATCTGCGCAGGCGCGTTTTTCGGAGGATATTCCAAACCCTACAACGGATTGAATTTGACATCGGGGGTATGGTTTGGGTTCTTCGCCGATCACTTCAAGGGAATCAACAAGGAAGCCGTAGCCATTTCATTTCCTGGTGGGACTAAATTGGATATTTACTGGCAGAACGGTCCGCAGCTTTCAGGCTGGGGAAAAGTCATCGGCAAGTATCCCAACGGCACGCCGGCGATCACTGAAGGGTACTGGGGAAAAGGATTTGTACTTATTTCCGGAGTGCATCCGGAAGCGCCCGCTGGCTGGAGATACGGGATGAACTTTTTTACCCCGCTGGATGTGGACCTCGCCTATGCGGGCACGTTGGTGACCGCGGCATTGACCCGCACGACATTGGCTCACTTCTGAGTTAAACAGCGACGCGGTGTGCGGCTTTTGAGCACAGGGAAGTGGAATCGATCTCAGGCGGGGCTTCTGCCCCGCCTGGACGGGGCGAAGCCCCATCACCACGCGGCCTGTGGCTTTCCGCCGTGTTAGAGCTGAGGTTTAGCGATGGTCTGGGTTATTTTCCATGTGTTCTCGATGAGGAAATCTCCGTAAGCGATTTTACCGGGATCTACGCGAAGGGTTGCGCAGCGCTGCTGTACATCGATCTCCAGGCCCTTCGATTCGATCGCCAGATCGATACGGTAGAGCCCAGGTACCACCGGCAAAGTGGGGCATTGAAACTCGATGACGCCGGTCCCGGGCTCAAGTTGGAGGCCTCCGCTCAGGGACTCGGTTGTGAGTTGGGCGCACAAGTATCCGCTCGGCCAGTAAATCGAGACTCTAAAGACCGCATCGGGAATGTTCTCCAAAGCTCTGTATGCAAGCCGCGCTACGAGAGGGTAACCGGTTCGAATCCCTTCGGGAGACTCAGGTGCGAAGAACGAGATACCGGTGGACTTAGCCGGCGTTCTGGTGTCGCTCTCGTCCACGGACGCATCTTGCCCGGCGAAGGTCATCTGCTGGTATTCGTCGATCACTTGCCGCGGAGGGCCGTCCGAGAGGATGCAACCGTGGCTCAGCAGCAGCGCGCGATCGCACAAGCGGTAAACCGCGGCGAGATCATGGGAAATGAAGACCATGGTGCGACCGTCTTTTCGAAGCTCCGCAATCCGTTCAAGGCATTTGGCTTGAAAAGCAGCATCGCCGACGGCGAGGACTTCATCCAGCAGGAGGATATCCGGATCGAGGTGTGCGGCAATGGCAAAACCCAGGCGGACGAACATGCCCGATGAGTAGCGTTTGACGGGTACTTCGATGTACCTGCCGACGCCGGAAAATTCGATGATACTGTCGAGCTTGCGCCGTATTTCCGACCGTCGCATCCCCAGCATCGCACCATGGAGATAGATGTTTTCAGCCCCGGTTAGTTCAGGGTGAAACCCAGAACTCACTTCGACCAGCGCGACAAGCCGCCCACGGATTGTGATCTCACCTGCCGTAGGCGTGGTAATACCCGAAAGAATCTTCAATATCGTAGTCTTGCCGGCGCCATTGTGCCCGACTATTCCAAGCGCCTCACCTTCATTGACCTGAAAGCTGACGTTGCGCAGAGCCCACATCTGCCCCGGCCGCTTTGCAGACCGTCGCCCGTACCAGCGTTTCGGAGAGTCGCCGTTGGCTCGGATACTGTACTTCTTCGATACCCCGTCAAACTTAAGGTCGATCATTTCAGGTCACTACTCAGGTCACTCCGCAGATCCCATCCACTCAGATCAAATCCGCCATCGTGGCCTCCGAAGACTTGAAAAAGGCATAGGCCAACGGGAGGCTCATAAAGGCGACGGACCCAGAAAGAGCCAGATTCTGAAAATCGGGCGCTGTCCCGTGGATCACCACCTGGCGGAACCCTTCAATCAAGCCCGCTACGGGATCGAGCAGATAGAGGCCCCTGAACCGCAGCGGTATGGACTGAAGGGAGTACACAACCGGAACGGTGAACATCCACACCTGCAGGAGAAACGGCATGGCCAGCCCCACATCGCGAAAACGGACTTGCACTGCGGAGAAGAACAGCGCGATCGCGGCGGCGAAGGCAGCCATGATGACCACGATCGGTATCGCATAAAGCAAATGCCAGGTCAGCGAAACTTTGTAATAGACCATCAAGCCACCCAGAATGAGCGAGGCTATGCAAAAATCCGCCAGGCTCGCGACCAGGTACGACAGTGGGATGATTTCTCTCGGGAAATACATCTTCGTAAGAAGGTTGGGATAGAGAACCAGGCCAGTCACTGCACTGGAAATAGTGCCGGAAAAGAATATCCACGGCAGCAGTGCGGAAAATACGAATACGGGGTAGGGAACTCCGCCCGTGGCAACGGTCGTGACTCGAGTAAAGATGATCGTGTAAATGCCCATCAAAGCGAGTGGTTGAAGGGCGGCCCATGTCCAGCCAAGGGCCGACTGCTTGTAGCGCACGTTAAGACGAAACAGACTCAACGTATAGAGCAGATCTGAATAGTGGACCAACGTCCGCAGGCCAGTGAAGATGGTAGCTATCGAAAACGCCGGTGGATGAATGACTTTGACGGGGCGGCCGGGAGCGCGCGCCAATCCGCTTGCGGTTTCCCATGTGGTCGGATGCGTCGGTGCGCCTGCTGAGCGTGCTGTCATTTGTGAGGGAACGGCGGCTTCTGGAGTAGTACTCATTCGGAGTGGCATTCTCTCTGCTAGGCGGCCGACTCCGCCCGCGTTTCAGAATCAAATCCGCGGTATGAATCGCTTGAAAGAATCCATGAAGCGGATTGCACATCTTGCTGGTTTCTTATCATTTGTAATCGGTTCCCAAGGGCTTGACCAACGAGACGGACGTGTGGCTCCCGGAGCATCTCGTAGTGTCCGCATTTCAGTTCACAAGTTTCAACGCCCTTTTCGGACCGTGCTCCCCAGCCCATTTGCGGATCTCGAACATAGAAGAAAGGTTGGCGTGGCCGTTTGAATAGAAGCACTGGAGCCCGAAACTGGGGTGGCTGAAAGTTCTTATCCGGCCAATAGGCACGGTTCCAGCCACTACCGGTATTGGCATCGACTGGTGAGGTCATCCGTCTGAACACTTGGCGCACAGTCGCGAACTGTCGGTCGAAGGATAATGTCCGAAAATTTCGGAGGCGTTGCATGTAATAGTCGATGGCCCATAGCGAGCGGATCTGGGAATTCTCAAGGACCCAGGTGTCGAAAATGGTGAACAGTCCTACCTCTTCCCCTTCCGATTCCAGTTGGAGAATCATCTGTTGAGCAATCAGGACTCCCTCGCACATAGCTCCCAGACAGTAAGGACCGTGGGGCTGCGCGGATCTCATGGCGGTTACATACTCTCTGCCCAATGCCTGCAGTTCATCACTGGTGAGAGGACGACCCCAGACAACCGGAGCAGATGCCTGCAACTTGTAAGTCGATTGGCTTGACGGCAGGTGACGCGCGAGTTGTGCGAATCCAAATGTGTCCACTCCAGGTGCAGCGACAGCAAAGAATGGGAGCGCATCGTTTCCGTCGTGAAGCTTCATGGCGATAGGATCGGGCTCCGCCGGCGAGTTATCACGGAGCAATTGCGCAAAAGCTCGAATGGTCGGGGCACGGAAGACGGAAGAAACTGAGACTTTGCGTCCGGTGGCACTCTGTACTTGCGCAATGAGTTGAGCCGCAAGAAGAGAATGACCCCCGATCTCGAAAAAATTGTCGTCGATGCTGATTTGTGGCAAATGGAGCAGATCACTCCAAATGCCCACCAGCAGCTCTTCTTCCGCCCGGAGCGGCTCGCCTGGCCGTCCCGGTTTCAGCCCACGGGATGTTGACCAAAGTGTCGGCGTTTTTTGTTTGGAGCGAATGTCCGCAGGTAATAGCTGTTCCGCCGTTCGATCCACGGCCGCTTCCGTGGGGGGAAGATCCATGATCCGTGTTTCAGGACTGCCAATAACGGCTTGAAGAAGGGTAGAGTAATCGGCGAGCATTCGGCTCACGTCTTCGTAGCGGAATAGATCGGTGTTGTGGTCGATTTGAGCCCAGAACTGGCCGCCTTTCCCTTCGATAATCGTCATGCTCAGATCAACGATCGCCTTAGTGGGAGCTACTCTGTAGGAATAGGCGGTCAAGTCGCCGAAAGTATCGGATTGCACAGCCGCCTTGATCACTGAGAACATCACCTGGAAGATCGGGTTGTAACTCAAGTTCCGCTCGGGCTGAAGAAACTCCACTACCTTCTCGAAGGGAACGTCCGAGTTGGCAAATCCTCGGAGGGTGGTTTCGCGCACCTGCCCCACCAGTTCTGGAAATGTCGGATTAGCGGACAGGTTATCGCGCAGGACAAGGGTGTTTACGAAGAATCCGACCAGCCCCTCGATCTCCACCGAGTTACGACCCGCAACCGGCACTCCTACTGAAAGGTCCGGCTGCCCGCTGGCCCGATACAGGAGAATCTTGAAGGCGGCGAGCAGCAACATGAACGGGGTCGATTGCAGGCGAACTGCCAGCGCCCTAATGCCGGCAGTGGTCTCATCACCTAACGGGATTTCCTGACTCGCGCCTTCAAATGTTTGTTCAGGCAAGCGCGGCCGCTGCATCCGCAATTCCAAAACAGCAGGTGCATCTTCGAGTTCGTCTTTCCAAAACTTCAACTGCTGTTGAACTTTCGCGGTCTTGAACCATTTACGCTGCCACTCGGAATAGTCACCGTAGGTAATGGGTAGTTCGGGAAGCGGGGATGGGCGCTGAGCAGAAAACCCACTATAAAGGGCCGACAACTCTCGTGCCATGATCTGCATCGACCATGAATCGGTGACGATGTGATGCATGGTGCACAGAAGAACATGGTCCGTGTCGGTGACGCGAATGAGTCGGGCGCGAAATAGTGGCCCCTTGCTAAGGTCAAAGCTCTTTTCCACCTCCGCCTTTGCCAGCGGATAGTGCTCGCTTTCTGGATCTGCTGAACGCGTGATGTCAGTGACCGGAAGACTCACGGAGAGACGCGGTAGGACAAGCTGTACCAATTCTCCGCCTTCAAGCCTGAAGATCGTGCGCAGGCTGGCGTGGCGATTCGCCAACTCCTGCAGGCTCGATCGGAGCGCACCGATGTCGAGCGGTCCGTGCAGCCACAGTCCGAAATGCACATTGTAGGCCGCGGTCTTGGGCCCCAGTTGATCCAGAAACCATAGTCTCTGTTGAGCGAGAGAAGCAGGATAGATCTCCGTCTGATTGGACTGCAGAAGCAATTCAGCAAGCAGTCTCCTTTGCTGTGCAACCCCGACCTCTGAAGTTTTGAGCCTGGACAGCATGGATTCAGAATCTCCTGAAGTTCCCGTCATTTGCTTCCCTGATGCAGTTAGTGCGCTGCCGAGACCCGGACAGGCCTGGACATTGTGCCTCCGAACGCTTTTGTCTTGGGCGTAACCCGCCTGAGTGAACGGCAAGGAACGAGAATGGTTGTGCCATTCCGCTCCGAAGATACAGACCGGCGACACTCGTCGCAGGCACTTCGACCGAAACCGGCGGCGAGAGCGACACCTCTACCCCTGAGGCAATCATGGTGTTGAAACCCGAGAGTGCAACTTTTTGCATATCCGGGCCAGAATACGCAGCGTCAGTGAGATGCGGCATATCGGTATTTGGTTTTCGGGTCCAAGGTCGAATTTAGGTCTCCGTGGGCGCGAACTCCCAAGTGCCGGGGCAGGGGCTGGCTCGACTCATCCGGAGTTGGGAAAAATCGTACCAAATCCCCCCAACCCTTTTCATACAATCGACATCCCATCTGCGCTACTGCTTTTGCCGTCCCCCAAGTAGCGGAAACAAATACTTCTAGGGAACAAGAATGAACCTAACGGGTGTCCCAGCTTCGTTTGCCCAAGAACGACTTTGGTTTCTCGATCAACTGGAGCCAGGAACCGCAGCCTACAACCTGGTTCGAGCCTTCCGGATCACTGGTCCCTTGAACACGACGGCCCTGACCTCGGCTGTTGGCGCAGTTATTCGGCGGTATGAGTCATTGCGCACGATTTTCGAGAGCGTCGATGGCCAAACGAGGCAGGTCGTGTTGCCCGAAGTCGATGTGCAGGTTCCGATCTTGAACCTGGCGCATCTGCCGGAGCACGAGCGTAGACCGGAAGCGCTAAGGATTGCCAGCGAGGAGGGTAAGAAGCCATTCGACCTGACCCGTGGGCCGTTGCTCCGAACTGTTCTGGTGCAACTCAGTCGAGACCAGTACATCCTGGTGCTGGTGATGCATCACATTATTACGGATGGATGGTCGATCTCGATCCTTTTCCGCGAGCTGGCTCATTGTTATGAGGCTTTTATGAGCGGCCAGGAACCCGAACTCCCCGAGCTCCCGGTTCAGTATTCAGAGTATGCGCATTGGCAGCGCGAATACATTACCGGCGAAGTGCTCGCAAAACAGGTAACGTACTGGAAAGGAAAACTCGCCGGCGCGCCAACCATCCTCGATCTGCCCACGGACCATCCCCGCCCCGCTACTCATAGCTGGCACGGAGCGACCGAGGAACTGATCTTCGAGGGCGACGTTCTTGCAGCGCTGAAGGAATTTGCGCAGACCGAGGGCGCCACCCTGTTTATGGTGTCGATGTCGGCTTTCCAGGCGTTGCTCTGGCGCTATACCGGCCAGGACAGCATTCTTGTCGGCACTCCTACCGCAGCCCGCAGCCAGATCGAAATCGAGAACTTGATCGGCTTCTTCGTGAACACGCTGGTCTTCCGCGCCGACTTTACCCCTGACATGAGCTTCCGCGATCTGGTTCGACAAGTCCGCGCATGTGCCTTGGACGCCTATGCGCATCAGGATGTTCCGTTCGAGAAATTGGTCGAAGAACTGGTCCCGCAGCGCTCGATGAACACTAGCCCTCTCTTCCAGGTGATGTTCACTTTCCAGAACATTCCGAAGCAGATCTTTGAAATTTCGGGGCTTGAAATGGAAGAACTGGAGTTCGAGACCGGCATCGCCAAGTTCGATCTTTCAGTGGAGGCTTATGAAGACGGCCGATTCCATTTCCGGTTCGAATACAACACGGATTTGTTTGAGAAGCAAACCCTCCTCAGAAAGCTGTGCCACTTCCGCAACCTGGTGAATGCCGTTCTCAAGAATCCGGACGAGCCTCTCGCTCGGATTCTGATCATGGATGATTGGGAACGGGAACAAACAGTAGTGCAATGGAACAAAACCGCCGTCGATTATCCGGGGGATCCTCACATTCATTCTGCCTTCGAGCGCCAAGCTGCCCGGACGCCTGACTCGACGGCACTAGTCTTCCAAGGCGAGAAATTCTCTTACTGGCAGATCAACGAGGATGCGAACCGGCTGGCGCACTACCTGATAAAGAAGGGAGTGGGGCCGGGCAGTCTCGTAGGAGTCTCCTTTGAACGATCTCCAGAAATGACAGTTGCGATCCTGGGCGTGCTCAAGGCTGGAGCGGCCTATGTGCCTTTTGATCGTTCTTACCCGATGCAGCGGCTCACCTCCATGCTCGAGGACACCCGCGCCGAGTGCGTCCTGTCTAACAACGGGATCAGGAAAAAGCTCCCTGACAAAGTTTGCAACCTGATCCTGCTCGACGCCGATGCGGAGCTTATCAGGAATGAGTCCCCGCTGAATCCTCTTCTGGATTTGTCAAGCGTCAAAAGCGCCTACGTGCTGTACACATCGGGATCGAGCGGGAAGCCGAAGGGGGTGGAAGGGACCCATCGCGGGGCGATGAATCGAATGAGATGGATGTGGGAGAGATATCCATTCGAGGAGGGGGAAGTTTGCTGTCAGAAGACGAATCTGGGATTTGTGGATTCGGTGTGGGAGATCTTCGGGCCGCTGCTGGCGGGCATTCCGAGTGTGATATTGCCGCAGGAGGCGGTGCTGGATCCGGAAGAACTTTTGCAGATTCTGGCCGAGCACAGGGTTACGAGGATCGTGCTGGTGCCGTCGCTGTTACGAATGCTGCTGGAGCACGCACCGAATCTCGAGGAGAGGGTACCTGAGCTGAAGCTGTGGTCGTGCAGCGGAGAAGTGCTGACGGGGGAGTTGGCGCGACGGTTCCGTCAGGGCTTTCCGGAGGCCACGCTATTGAACATTTACGGTTCGTCGGAGGTGGCGGCGGATGTGACGTGGCACGAGGTGGGAGAGGAAGATGTTGGCGCGACGGTGCCGATCGGCAAGCCGATCAGCAACACGCAGGTGTACGTGCTGGATGAAAATCGGAATCCGGT
>Ga0209647_1000738_pt1 | contig 29962 bp, 32 predicted proteins | sample GraSoi_2013_60cm_FD_185827 | JGI IMG/M metagenome (GOLD analysis project Ga0209647, IMG submission 185827) | Grasslands soil microbial communities from the Angelo Coastal Reserve, California, USA - Sample 9_17_2013_60cm (SPAdes) (version 2) | ecosystem: Environmental > Terrestrial > Soil >... | reverse complement strand
TCCGAGCCGCCCGGTGATGGAGAGTTTGTGATTCACTACCGGAAGCATTCCGCTCAGAAAGAGCAGCGAGCCGACCTCGGAAGCCTCGACATAGGCTCCCAAGGGCGTCGGCGCCTCTGGGAGCACCAGGCCGAGTTCGCGCAAGCGCGAACCCGTTTTTGCGATGGTGGGACTATTACCGACCGGCATGGACCCCTCCATCCACTCGGATGTTTTCGCCCGTTACGAACGTGGCGTTCTGGAGATAGAGCACCGCGTCGACGACGTCAGAAATTTCACCCATCCGAGCGAGCGGATGAAACTTCGCCAGCGCCGCATGATTATCCTTGGCGTGCAACGGCGTGTCGATGTTGCCGGGCGACACCGTGTTGAACCGGATATTGTTCGCCGCGTACTCCAGCGCCAACGCCTTGCTCACAGCCGGCATCGGCGACTTCGACAGCACCGCCAAAAGTGCGGGCACGGCGCCGCTCGGTTGATCCGCCAGGACCGCCGAGATGTTCACCACATGCCCCGAATTTTGCTTCTTCATCTGCGGAATCACCTGCTGCGACATGTAGAAGAAGCTGGCGACGTTGGTATTCATCACCAGATTGTAGTCTTCTTCGGTGTAGTCGGTGAACGCCTTCGGAATGAAGATTCCGGCATTGTTGACCAGCAGATCAATACGGCCGAAATGCTTGAGGGCTGCTTCCACCACCTCGACGGCGGTTTCCTTCTTGCTGACCTCTCCATCCACGAGAACGAGATCAGGCCGAGGCTTGAGCTCCTTCGACTTGCTGATCGTACGGGAGGTGGCCACGACACGCCAGCCGTGTTCGAGCAGCGCCTGTGTAATGCCCAGGCCGATTCCGCTGGAAGCGCCGGTGACGATGGCGACCGGTTGCTCGGTGGTATTCATCGAATGTCTTTCTGGTTGAACTTGTGTTGTTTAAGGTGAACGGAGACTTTAGGAGCAAATCCCCGCGCCACTAAGCTCCGCGCCATTTTTGCCACGTTTATAAAGTGACTGGTTGCTTGCACGACGACAGCAAACCACATGCGGCGACCCTTGAGAAATTGAGTGATTTTATCGTGCCAATGAATATTCTTTATCCTCGTGCGCGTGACCGATCTCGACCTCGATCTGCTTCGATGTTTCGTCACAGTGGTGGAGAGCGGCGGCTTTACGCAGGCCTCAAAGCGGCTTCATCTTACGCAATCGGCGATCACGCTTAAAGTCAAACGACTCGAAGACTTGCTTCAGCGGCGGCTTTTTCTCCGCACGAGCAAACCGCTGGAATTGACAGCCGAGGGAGAAGTGGTGATGGGCTACGCGTTTCGGTTCTTGGAACTAAACCAGGAAATGGTCCAGCGCATCACGAAGCCACCGGAAACCGAAACCGTTCGCCTCGGTACAGTGCAACATTTCGGCTATCATTTTCTCCCGATCTGGCTCTCCGAATTCTGTAAGGCATGGCCTAATGTCCGCTTGGTAACGGACATGGGAATGACGTCGGAGCTGTTCAAAGGCTTAGAGGAAGATCGATTCGATCTCATCGTCGCCGCGCCCGGTTATACCGCGCTGTCAGAATACAAAATGGCGTCCATGATCCAGGAGCGCCATCTCCAGAGGGAAACGCTCATCTGGGTCCAAGCAGAAAACTCGAAAATCGATCCTGGCAAGGACCCGCTTCCGCTGGTCATGTTCGGGCCCCTTTGCCGCTTCCGTCCCATCTGCTTAGACACGTTGCGCAAGGCGGGCCGCGCATGGGAGATTGTCTATGACGGCGGCAGTCTTTCAGTCTTTCTGCCGTGCAAACGGCCGTAGAAGCCGATCTCGGCCTCTCCGTGCTTTCGCTGCTATCTCCGGCTCCCGGAATCCAAAAGGCGGACAAGAATTCCGGTCTGCCGGCACTTCCCCAAGCGGACCTTTCTTTATACAGTCGCAGGTCTCCGTTGCAGCCGATGGTTCAACGCCTGGCATCCTTTCTCATTGAGGTGGTCGGACGTTGGGAAAACGGCGCTCGCCCAGGGCCGAGACCTCCCAGCAAAGAACTGAAAGAGCCGCCGCTGATCCTCACTCCTGCTTGAGTCAGGGTGCGGCCTCGGTACGCCGATACGCCGATACGCCGATACGCCGATACGCCGATGCGCCAAGGGAGAACATGCTGTGCGGGAAACGTTCTCGTGCGAAACTCAAATATGCGGAAACAACTCATTAGCGCCACTGAACCGAGCCCTACCGGGACGTCTGAGGAATGGTTGAACCTCGAAGAAATTGCTCGGGTCGAAGTCTCATCGGAAGATCCCCAACATCCGATCGAATCGGCATTCAAGCACGGCGAAACTCTTGGTTGGCGTGCTGGCCAACCAGGCGAACAGCTGATTCGGCTGATATTTGATGAACCAAAAGGCCTTCGACGGATCTGGCTGCGTTTCTCGGAGGCAAAAGTTGAGCGAACGCAGCAGTTCACCCTGCGCTGGGCGGAAAGCCAAACCGGTCCTTTCAGAGAAATCGTTCGACAGCAATGGAACTTTAATCCGCGCACTTCGACCATGGAGGTAGAAGATTATAAAGTCGATTTGCATCACGTCTTAGCTCTGGAATTAGCTATTGATCCAGATCTGGGTAAGAACCAGGCATTCGCGGCATTGGCGGAATGGCGCGTGGCTTAGCCGCGGCTTCCGCTGCACCCTCAGGTACGCACGTAAAGGTGGGTGGGGCTGTAACCGCTATCGGCCACTGGAAGAAAATCCGCGTTACAACCTGGAATCGACCGGTTCACTTCCAGAGCCTTCGGGTGCCAGTCTCGAAATGGCTCTGATCTTTTTCGGTAGCGGCGACTGTCCGCCTGGGCCAGAGCGTTTGCCAGTTCTGGAAGATTGAACGGAGCAACTGATCAAGCTCACCAGAGAGCGCAGTCGCCATCGTGTGGCCGCTGAAGAGATATCATTGTGCGCAGACTCCCGCCCGGCACCTTTTCCCCAAGAAGCTATTTCGCTGATGGGAACTCTCTGGCCGCTCGCACCAGCGCATTGGCAAAATTGTCAACGTTCTTATCGACAATGAAAGCGGTCACTCCATCATTCAACGCCTGTTGAAAGGCGGCCGGAGCAGCTTCGCCATGGACGCAGCTCGCCACTAATTTATCCTTGGCAAAGGAATCCATCGACCATTGATGGTAGCCATCGAATTTCGAACGATCGACATCGGTTCGAGCCGGAATCGAGCCCTTCAACCGGTTGAATGTTTCCTGCGCTTCCTTGCTGCCGATGCTCTTTAACCAGGCCAAAGCCGCCTCTTTGTGCGGTGCGCCCTTAGCTACTGCGAACCCGTCAGCAATGATAACAAATGAACCGTCGGTACCGGGATGACCCACCCAACCGAAATCATCTTTCTCTTTCATACTAGCCTTGAGAAATTCGCCATCGGCCCAATCACCCATGGAACTAAATGCTACCCTGCCTTCCATCAGTGCTTGAATAGCCTGATCCCAACTCAAAGCTGAATGGTCCGAATTGACATAATCCTGCATTTTCGCGAACAGCTTCATCGCCTCTTTCACCTTTGCATCGTCCCATTGCATTGTACCGCTGAACAAATCCGTCCAGCCTTTTGGTCCGATGACACCAAGCAAGGTGTTCTCAAAGAGCTGGGCTGAGGCCCAAATCCCTGAATCACCGACCCCCAAAGCAACAATTCCCGCTGCTTTCAGCTTGTCACACGCCGCAAAGAACTCGTCGAAAGACATTTTGTTGCCAACTTTGATCCCGTTCTTTTGGAGCAGTTTAGTATTGTACCAAAGCACATTCCCGCGATGGATGCCGGCGAGTACGGCATAGATCTTTCGATCCTTGGTCATCAAGTTCACGACCAACTCTTTCGGAAAAGATCGATCCCAGCCGTCACTCTTGTAGAGATCGGTAATCGGTTCGCAGTAACCGGGATCCACGTACTGACCAAGCAATTCCCAACCGGGATGGGTTTGCCAGCTGTCGGGTGGATTACCCCCGGACAGACGAGTTTGCAAAACGGGTCGAGCCGCGGAGCCGCCGCCGCCCGCCACCGTAGCGTTGACAATTTCAACCCCGGCATTCTGGTCTTTGTAGACGTTGAATAACGCATCAAGTGCGGCTGCTTCGCCGCCCGAAGTCCACCAGGAAAAGACTTCCAGCTTAGGTTCACTAGCCGCAAGAGCAGCAAGCGGCGTCTGCACCATAGCGAAGAGTGACGCCAGCGCGATCAGGGAGGGACTATTACGCATTGGTGGTTGAGGAAACAGGAGTGTCGCTCGCCGGAACGACTTCCTTCTTCATGGAACTGGTTCTGGCTAGTAAACGACGCCTCGTCATCCAGGCGTTAAGCTGGTCGAACAACACCGCAGCAATGACGACCAATCCAATGACGATTTGGCTGTAATTCTGCGGAATATCCAGGATGACCAAGCCGTTGGAGATCATCTGGAGAATGATGGCGCCTAGAAGCGCCCCGAGCGCTGTCCCTTTGCCGCCAATCAGGCTGGCACCACCGACCACCGCCGCGGCAATCACGTTCAATTCGTAGCCTTGTCCATCACCCGAAGAGCCCGCACCGTAGTATCCGAGAGACAAGACGGCAGCGATCCCGGCAGTTAATCCGCTCAGAGTGTAAGCCAGCAGCTTAACCCGGCCCACTCGGATACCACTGAAGCGGCTGGCAATTTCGTTTCCTCCGACCGCATAAATCCTGCGACCAAATGCCGTCTTAGACAGTAAAATTCCCCCAACAATGGCGACGATGATCATCACGATCAGCGGCACCAAGCTCAAACCCGGGAGCAGCTCCCAGCGCACAAATTGCCGAAAGGCGGACGGAAAACCACCGACCGACTGACCGCCGGTCTGGACAAAAGCAATTCCGCGATAGATCGCCATCGTCCCCAGGGTGATGATGAACGGATGCACCCTGAAAGTGGTAATCATGGCGCCGTTGAAAAACCCAAGCAGCGTGCCAACGCCGATCGTTACGATCACACCGAGCACGGTAGCAACGCCGCCTCCGGACGGACCATACGGCGACAGCACCAGGGCGCCGCACACCGAGGCCAGCGCGTAGATCGATCCGACCGACAGATCGATCCCGCCCGTGATAATCACCACCGTCATGCCGACGGCCATAATCGCGAAGAAACTCGTGTCCTTTGCGATCTGCACAATCGTTGCGGCATTGAAGAATTTGTTGGCCGAATCGAAGGCCGGCACTTGCTGACCTTCAGTGTTGGTCACCAGAGCTCTTTGGCGTTTACCGTCAGGGGTCGTTTCGAATCTCGGCATTTGCACCGAACCGCCAAAAATCGCCAACACCAACCCGAGAACGACGATGATGATTATGAGGCCGCTCTCAGGGTATTTTGAAAAATCAAACTGGAATTTGCCGGGGGTGGCCACTGGCTTAGAACATCTATGTCCTACTGCTTGATTCTCACCTTTAAATCACCGCCGTGCAACCAGAGCTACGCTATAGAATCAACTTAGTTTCCGTCGCAAGGAAGGGAACATGGTTCGGTAGGGCGAAAACCTCGGCGCTTTTGGTCGGTCCGCCCTTTGGTTAGGCTTCCCCATGCGCCGGGTTTGAGCCATTCGTTACCCGCTGATAATTACTGTATTGGTGTACGGCTCAATTGGGCAATACACCAACGTGGGTATTGGCGTCCAACACGGGCTCAAACCCGGCGCCTCGGGAGGCATAACGAAAGGGCGTACCTACTAAGCGCGCCGAGGTTTTCGCCCTACCGTAGCGGGCGAGATCATGCCGACAGATCCCTTCGCCCTTTGCCCCTGTCGCCTTGCCTCCTTATGTTGACGCGCATGGACAGCCGCCGGACCGCCGAATTTATCGCCACCATAGATCCCCCAGGCTTGAGAAATAAAATTCCGGGCGGCGACTGAAGCTCGCGCCTAAAAGTCCGTAGTATAAAAGTCCGCGCTATGAGACACATTCAAACTTACTCCCGATTCGTGCTAAACATTCACCGTTCGTCTGATAGTGATGTGGCGAGGTAGGGCGTGTCCGGCAGCCGCCGGACGGCCGACCGGGGCCAGGTGGCGAGAACAGAAAAAGTAAGTAATAAGAACAGGAAGGAAGGACCATTGAAAGCACAGGAGGTTCTTGATGCAGTGAAACGCTACGTAAGCGAGTCCGGAGATAACGAACGCCAGACCGCAATCAAACTCGGCGTTTCCCATGTTACTTTATACCGGTGGCTCGCTGACAAAGTACAGCCCCACAAACGTCGGTTGGCACAGGTTGCAGGTCTCCTTAGACGTATTGGATACATTTAACTTTCCCACATCGACCACTTGTTCGGGCGGGACAAATAGCAAATAGCAGGGTGCAAATGTGAACCATTGAGATCGCCCGGACAGGAATCTTCTCATACGAGACGGCCGCAAGATTGGCCCAGCCACGGTTTCGTCATCAATTTGTCATTTGTCATCTGTCATTTGTCATGCGCTTCGCTAGTGGCGGGTCTCGGTAGAGCCTTGAATTTGCGAGAGGTCGCCTTCGCTAAGCTTGCGCCGGAACAGATCCAGCGCCATTGCGTAGACCGTTCGTGCGGCGGCCGCATCGTATCGAGCGCCTTCGTCCCGCATGAATGCATGGGCGCCGTTGAATTCGTGCCAGCTGAAATTTGTTCCAGCGTCGGCCAGTGCATTGTAAACCGTTGCCCGGCCTTCGCGGGGAATGTGCGGGTCTTGCCGGCCAAACACGACCAAGAGTTCACCTCTGATCTCAGGGATTCGATCGAGCGTGTCGTCGTTCAACCCTTTGCCCAGACTCCGCTTGTGGATGTCGGTCGGATAACAGCAGGTCGCTGCGAGCACTTCGGGGTTGGTTGCTGATCGGAAGGCAAGGTGTCCACCGATACAGAAACCCATAGAGCCGATCTTGCCGGTACATTTAGGATGCGATTTCAAATAACTCAGTGCAGCCTTTGCGTCGGCATCGTAGCTGGCGAGTTCTTTATTGATTTTGTCAGCGTTGCCCCGATCCGCCCCCGCCTGGTCGTATGGAAGCACAGTACCCGGTTCTTCGAGCTCATGAAATATTTCCGGGACGACGACCACGAATCCGTGTCCGGCCAGCAAAGCAGCACTACGCCGAATCGGCCCGGTCACCTGAAAGATTTCGGAGAACAAGACGATCCCTGGGTACCGGCCTTCAGCGACCGGACACAAAACGTAGGTACGCATTGGCCCGGCTGGCGTTGGGATATCGATGAATTCGTTGTCTGTGATGGTCATAAACTTTTGGATGGAATCGTGCTCGGACAAACGAGCGAATAGTTGAAATGAGCGAGCGAAGTTAATCGCAAAATGTTTTAAGCAAAGGTTCGAGAACTTCTAAATTCTGATAACTTAGCCGAGGAGCCTGTCGGATTTTGGCGTCGGTTTCGCTATGTTGCAATGGAAAGAGGCGCGAAGCGCAGATAAGATGTGCGCCTGAGAGTCCGCACCAACACTCCGCCCGGGCGCAAGATCCGGTGTATTCGTGCTACAACAAAGCCTAAATGCTCAATCGGTACATGAAGGAGAGAGGCGCCAGCCCAGATACCGTCGAATTTGGCTTTACCCTCGATATTTCCAAACTCGAGAACCCTACGGGTCGATGGAGGAGCCGCTCAGCCTGCTGCGCAATTGCCGCGGGAACAATGGAGTATCAAGAAAGGAAAAGTTCTCGCTCTTCATCGAACTGGGGGCGCGAACTTGAAACTAGGGATCTCTCTACCCAAAACATACCCGGTTTTAATGGCGCCATGAGCGGGAACAAATTTTAGGTCGGGCCTTCCGTTGACGGCATAGAGGGCTCTTTCTCTGGCAGCTGAATCATTTCGGATTTGAAATGCCCATCCGAGAGGAGCCTTCACTCGAAACGCTGTGAGAGGCCCGGAAGTACCGACGGGGACCTGAGTTCCACAAAAACCGACCGCAGCGGTCAGTCCCAATACTATCAGAGTCAGCGTCAACCGAAGCGATAAAATAGTTCTCATTCCTTTTCTTGGCTTGATCTTTTTACTAATCGTTGGCTAATCCCAGCGAGACCAGAAGAGTTCGGTCGACAACCGGTTTCACTCTCTGGCATTGGTCGACCTGGAACCTCTGTATTCCGAACGCCGTATCTTGGCCGAGAAACCCATCGACGACGCCAGCGTAGTAGCCACGATCGCGTAGGGCGATCTGGACCTTTCTGACGATCGCAGTGTTACTGTGATCCATCGGGTGCGACAACGACAGCGGCGCCTGCTCGCTAGTACAAGCTCCCAGAGAAACAGCGGTTCCGACAAAAAGTATAAGCCGAGGTATTCCTGCCATATTTTTCTTGTTTCACTCTTCTTTGTTCGTTACCACGCAAAAAACCTCGCCGCAATCGCCTTAGCCGACGCAGCTATGATCGCCGGAAACATCCCGATTCTGATGTAAATTTCCAACGATAATCCTATCGTGGATGCGAACTGCATGCGGGAGAAAAGAGTACGTCCACAAAATACGCTCTTACCTTTCCCTATCGGCCGTACCAAAAAACGCCTGTGCTCAGCGGTAAGACCTGATCACCTTTTGCGTAAGTGTACTAGAAGCGCTGCAGCAGATTCTAATTTCACTTCGCTGTTTCTGTCTTGAGGACGATCGCGGCACTTTCCGTGTCGAGAGCGAAGCGCAGTTCTCCGTAACGGTTTTCCGTTCTGGGCATGCCGTTAGAGTTGCCACTGGGTTCTTCCGCATATTCAACCTGGAACCTGCCTTTCCAAACTTTCCCAGTTCGCTCCGTGATCTCGACCATCCAGATATCGGCACAACCAACGGCGGACGCATCGCCATTGCTGGCGTCCAGATGCTCCGGCGGGAGCTGGCTCGCGGTCTCAATAAAGGCGGCGGTAAGAAAATCCTGGAAGTCAGCGTCTTCTAAGTGTTCCAGGATTTCCGGGATAATCATTGATGTCGGGATATGTAGAAGCATGGCTGCTAATTCCTTGCTGAATCGATCTTATGACCGACGCGTCTGACAATTCTTTGCGATGACTAACATCTAACTTCCTCGAGTCCATCCTGGCGCGATCTCCGTTTCTTTCATTCGTCGGGACTTAGATTCCGTGTATGTTTTTGGTTAGAACATGGAACGTCGGGGAATTGTATCCTGGAGCGACTTCATTTCCAGGATCTGAAGGGATATTTGTTTTCGACTCGTCCGAGCTATAAATTAATCATCTCAGGGAGTCAGACACAAACACTATTCTGACTAATAGAGCTATCTTCGTTCGATGATAGTTTTCTTCTCCGAGTACTGAAGCCACGATTACCTCTTGCCCCAAGCGCCCGCTGAAAGCCGGGCGTTTGATATTGGCAATCCTGATGATGCATCCGACGTTTTGATTATCTGGATGGGTTAGGAGCTGTCAATCTAAAGAAACACTTCGGAATGAAACGACTAATCATATTCGACATCCTCCGAGGCATCTTCTTGTTGATGATGATCGTTGATCATTCGCCATCGCAGCTTCGGCTTTTTACCGATCAGCCGATCGGATTTTTCTCGACCGCCGAAGGTTTTGTGTTTGTTTCAGCGTTTTTGGCCGGCATGCTTTTTCGCCGGCGTACCGACGAGTTAGGGTTTGCCGCGGCCCGGTCAGCTACGGTGGGTCGAGCATTGCGCATTTATCGCGCGCATTTGCTGACAGTTTCTTTTGCCTTTGTTATTGGCAGTTTTTTCTTGGGTGAGTTTGCGGGAGTTGGCGATTTGCTCGATCAGTATTTGAAAAACCCGGCGGCGGCACTCGTTGGGTCTGCCGTTCTGTTGTTTCGGCCGCCGTTGATGGACATCCTCCCAATGTATATCTGGTTTTCGTTGTTAACGCCCTTGGCATTCTTAGCGGCGAAGCGGTGGGGATGGAAAGCCGTGATTTATACGAGTCTTGCGGTGTGGCTTATCTCGCAGACGCGAGTGAGAGACTTGTTAGTCACTGCTTCCAGCGGCATTCCTTATGTAGAACTTGGACCATTTGATATCTTCGCTTGGCAGCTCCTTTGGATCAGTGGCCTATTCTTTGGTCAGCGCTTTCAAGGCGGCGCCGTGGTTACCCATCTACCCAGATCGCTTCAGCGCGTCTTGCTGGCGCTGGTCATTGGATTTCTCGGTTGGCGATGGGGATCGATCTACCTGGGCGTAGATTTAACTAACCAAACTTGGTTGCTTGACAAATGGCACCTCGGACCGCTCCGGCTCATCAACTTTTTTGCGATTGGTTGGCTTATCTCTAAATTGCTGAAACGGTTTGAATGTTGGCCAGCTCCCTTTCGCCCATTGGCACTGATTGGTCGGCATATGCTTCCGGTTTTTTGCTGCCAAATTTGTCTTTCGGTTTTATTGATTGGTATGGTCGAACCACTTAAAGACCGAGAGCCGATAGCCTCCGTCCTCGTGCTTTGTCAATTGCTTTCAGCCTTCCTGCTCGCTTGGCTCTTGGAGTGGATCTCGCGGAGTAAAAATTCTATGGCCCTACGGCCGAGAACTTTTGCGACTCACCGGAGGGTTCTAACCGCAGGAAGCTGAGTCATGGAGAGTACCCGCATTTCATTCACTTCTCGTACGTTACGTATTCCGGAAACCATCGACTCTCTGCCAACTTTTTACGCAGCGCCTCCGGTTCCGATTTGGGAGCTAGCCCTTCTTCTTGAGCCTTTTGTCCAACCGAATAGGCAATATCGAAAGCAACTTCTCGGATAGTTTTGACTCTCGGAAGGAGAGAGCTGGTGGGATCTTGCAATGCCGGTGAATGATTCCCGAGGGTTTTGGCTGCGGCGAGCAGCATTTTGTCGGTAACTCTCCGAGCACGTGAACCGACGACTCCCAGGCCGACCGCCGGAAAAATAAACACGTTGTTGCATTGAGCGATCTCAATGGTTTTTCCGTCGTATTTAACCGGCGCAAAAGGCGATCCAGTCGCGACCAGAGCTCGACCTTCCGTCCAGGCGATGAGGTCGGAAGGTTCCGCTTCGGAACGGCTGGTCGGATTTGATAGTGGAAAGATAATTGGCCGATCGGTTTTTTTGGCCATTTCGCGAACAATCTGCTCGGTGAAGATTCCTTTCACTGTGGACAAACCAATCAGCGCAGTTGCGTCGACTTTGCCGATCACTTCGGCCAAAATGATCTGACCCTTTTGATTGCGTGGCCAATTTGAGATTTCTTCGGGCGATCGGGCGTAGATTTTCTGCTCATCCGAGAGGTCTCGGCGATCGCTATCTATTAATCCATCTTTGTCGACGATCCAAAAGCGAGCGCGCGCTTCCTGTTCGGAAAGACCCTCTTCAACCATCGCGGCACGGAGGTAATCGGCAACCCCAATGGCAGCCGAACCAGCGCCGACGAAAACTATCTGATGCTCCTTAATATTCTTTCCCGCGACCTTGGAAGCACCAGCGATGCATCCCAGAACTACCGCGGCGGTTCCCTGGACGTCATCGTTAAAGGTCAGAAGTTGGTCCTGGTACCGTACCAACAACGGACGAGCATTAGGCGTGGCAAAATCCTCCCACTGTAGACAGGTCTGCGGGAGCTCCTTTTTTATCGCCTGCACGAAGCGGTCCACAAAATCAAGGTACTCCTGCCCGGTTACTCTTTCGTGGCGCCAACCGAGATATTCCGGCTCGCTCAATTTAGGATGATTGTTCGTGCCGACATCCAGAATAATCGGGAGTGTCCTCGACGGATGAATTCCTCCGATCAAGGAGTAAAGCGAGAGCTTGCCAATTGGGATACCGAGACCACCTACTCCTTGATCCCCCAGTCCAAGGATGCGTTCACCATCGGTAACGACGATGACGTCTACTTCCGGGTTCGGACGATTGCGCAAGATTTCGGCGATCGAGTCGCGCAAGGGATAGGAAACGATGAGTCCACGCGGCCGCCGATAGATATGACTGAATTGCTGGCAGGCGAGGCCGACCGTCGGAGTGTAGACGATCGGCATCATTTCCTCAACATGATCAAGCATCAACCGGTAGAAGAGGGTCTCATTAGTATCTTGTAACTGCCGCAAATAGATGTGGCGCTCGAGATCTGTTTCTTTGGCTTTAAAAGCTTCATAAGCGCGACCGACCTGTTGTTCGAGTGACTCGACGCTCGGCGGCAAGGCGCCGTGCAGACCAAAAGTGGCTCGCTCATCATCGTCGAACGCCGTTCCTTTATTCCAGATTGGCGTGTCCAGCAGATCCATGCCGCGAAGCCCGGCGGGAACCTTAACTTTGCTCGAAGATGGCATAGAGAACCTTTCTTTGACTGATTGTTGGCTAGCAGATAGGGGAAAGCGCCATTTCGTTTCGCTACTCCGCAAATGGCAATTGCAGCAGCAACCAGTAAAATAGCACAGGTGCAGTGGGGAAGACTACCTCGATGACGCGAGGACCATCAGAAATAGGCATCCAATCCTCAAAAAAAAGCCGTCATGCCGTCAAGTCTTCCAGCAACTCTGCGCTTTCAGCTAAATCCACCAACATTGGCAATGTTACCGTGAGGGCCTAACGCCGCTATCGGCGGAAGGAACGTTTGATTTCTTACTCGAATGGGCTAGGCGAGAGCCGTTGACCTTCCGCATCGAAAACCTAGGATAGCCCGAGATTCCTTCTTATGGACAACATTCAAAACGACAGCAGAGGGACGACCGCGTTCCCGTTCCGATTAGCCGCGATCGATCTCGATGGCACGTTGCTTGGGCCCGATAAGACCATCAGTCCGGAGAATATCGCTGCGGTCGACCGGCTACACCAAAATGGGGTAACGGTCATCATCGCATCTGGGCGACGCCACCAGAATAGTGTCCGGTTTCAGCGGCAGCTTCGACTCAGTGGACCGATCATCGCGTGTCAGGGTGGCCTGATCAGAGACGGCGAAAGCGGCAATGTGATCGAAGCGCATTTTCTACCACAAAGCGTGACGCGCCAGATCATCGGCGAAGCAGAAAAACGCGATATCCAGACTATCTACTATCATCTTGACCACTTGTATGTGGGGGCGCGGAATAACAAGTGGGTAGATCTTTACGAGGAGCGGGTTGGCGAAAGGGCGGAGATATTGCCCAATCTGGAGCAACTCGATGGCCGTCGGGCGCTCAAGATTGTCTGGTACGGAGATCCGGAAATCCTGAACCAGACTCGCCCGGAAATGTCTGCACATTATGGCGAAAAGGTGGATATCCTTTCGACCGAGCGGGAGAACCTCGAGTTTATGCCGCGCGGAATTAATAAAGCGACCGCTCTGGCCAAAGTCGCTGCAGAATTAGGCGTGCGCCCGGACCAGGTCTTGGCCTTCGGTGACGGCGAGAACGATGTCCAGATGCTAGCCTGGGCGGGAATGGGTATAGCTATGAGCCATGGCAGTCAAGCGGCCATCAACGCAGCTAAACGGGTCAGCCCTAAAGGTCCGCCCGAAACTGCGTTTGCGCGCGCCGTGGATGCTTTGTTCGAAGAGCGGCGGAGCGTCTAGCTGTTCAGCAGGTTTCGCGTGATATTGCTTCACATGATTTCGCGGTCGCCGCCAGTGCGTCAAGCAGCGCGCGCAGCGAATTCGCGGTACGGCCACGTTGCCAGACAACGAGAAAATCCCAGGTGGCTTTGATATCCGAGAGCTGCACCATCGCAACGCCGGCCACGGGAAAACTTTTCAGATAAGCTGGTAGCAATGTGACCGCTCCTTCGCTCCCAATCAGGGTAAACCCCTGCGAAAGACTGGCCGCTTCCTGCACGAATTTTGGCCGGAATCCAGCTGGGCGGCAGAGTTGAATGATCCAGCGGTCTCGCCCTGGCACGTCTTTTTCGGGCGCGCTGATGAAACGTTCACCGCGCAACTCCTTGAGCGAAATGCGTTTTCTCGAGGCCAATGGATGATCGGCAGGCATAACCGCCACTAGCGGCAATGTCGTTAGCTTGCGGGTGTAAAACTCGCTGGAAAGCAGGGCGCCTTCTTGTCCGATCAGAGCGAGATCGATTTCTCCTTTTCGCAGCGCAGCGATCTGCTCTCCAGGTGAAAGGTCCAACAGCTTGACCTTCACTTCGGGATGGGTGTGGCGCAAAGCGGAGAGGGCGGGATCCAGAAAGATCTGGGCAGCGGAACCGAGGTAACCCACTCGGATAAGGTCACGCTGACCGCGAGCGAGCCGGCGAGCTTCGGCCATCGCGGCATCGTAATCGGCCAGGACACTTGGTAATGAGGTTGCTAACGCCTGTCCGGCGGCGGTCGGACGAACGCCGGCGGTCGTGCGTTCGAGCAATGCTCCGCCGACCTCGTCTTCGAGTGTTTGCATCTGCCGAGAAAGCGCGGATTGCGACATCCGCAACCGAACGGCAGCACGGTTAAGACTCCCTTCCTCCAGGGCAACCAGGAAGGCCCGAAGCTGTATCAACACGAGTTCAGGATATGCGCAAACTGCATAACGGCAATCCTAAACCAACATTAGTCTGGGTTCTGCCGGCTCACTAAAGTCGACTTATTCAACAAATATAAATCTCATGAATGCCCTGAAATTACTGTTTAAGACCGACAATGATGTTTCCGCTTTCCTGCTCCGAGTATTGCTCGGCGTAGTCTTCTTTCCGCACGGTGCCCAAAAGGTTCTCGGCTGGTTTGGCGGCTACGGTTTTATCGGTACGATGGGTTTCTTCACTGGGACGATGCATCTTCCGGCATTGTTTGCCCTCTTAGCCATCGCGGCCGAGTTCGCCGGAGCGATCGCATTGATTCTCGGCCTGTTCACCCGCGTGGCGGCACTCGGCATTGCGGCGAACATGCTGGTTGCAGTGGCGATGGTGCACTGGCAATACGGGTTCTTCATAAACTGGGCCGGTAACCAAAAGGGTGAAGGCTTCGAATTTCAACTGCTCGCGATCGGAGTGGCCGTCGTACTGATGATCTGGGGTGGGGGCAAATGGGCAGCCGATACGGCGATTGAAAACTCGCTTCGAGGGACCGGCTCAGACCGTGCAGCCACCCGAAAGACACCGCAGATAACAGTTCCGACCAAGACAACCGTATGAATCAACCCGAAACGCCTGGTTTCCTGCACACCTTTGTGCCGGGCCGTTCGGCGCGCACCTTGCTCCTGCTTCATGGTACCGGAGGCAATGAAATCGATCTCATCTCGCTCGGGCGCGCTCTGGATTCCGATGCAAACCTACTTAGCCCGCGTGGCAAAGTCCTGGAGAACGGTATGCCGCGGTTCTTCCGCCGGTTGGCGGAGGGGATTTTCGATGAAGAAGATCTTATCCGCCGCACGCACGAACTTGCCGACTTCATCGAGCAAGCGTCGACGAAGTATGGTCTTAATCGGCAAAACCTGTTGGCGATCGGTTACTCGAATGGCGCCAACATTGCCGCAAGTCTGCTCCTGCTTCGAGCGGGGACTTTGGCGGGTGCGGTCCTTCTGCGACCGATGGTGCCGATCGTTCCTGAACCGCTACCCGATTTGAAGGGTGTACCGGTGCTGGTCGTGTCGGGCCGTTACGACTCGATCATCCCAGCGGATGAAGCCCTCCAGCTCGTTGCCACACTCCGCGGTGCCGGCGCGGAGGTGAGTATTTCATTCGAGAACACTGGCCATGGGCTGACCGAAGGAACGGTCGAAATTGCCAGGCGGTGGTTGGCGACGGTCGGTCGAGTGACAGAGTTAGAGAGCAGTGAAATTAGGAATCAGCAGGAGGCTTCAGCGCCCTGATGAATGGTATCCAGCTTGAATACCTGGCCAGCGCTATGTCACTTCTCCCTCTTCCCCAATCTCTAACATCGCAGACGGACAAGCCGCGCCGCAATATCCTGCAAAAAACGAGTTCCTCTCTCAACACCCCGCTTGAACAGATACGGGTGATCATAGCCGACGATCACCCGGTCGTTCGGGAAGGGCTGTCGAGCATTCTCAGCGCGTTAGAGGACGTCCAAGTTGTGGCTGAAGCCGCCAATGGAAAGGAAGCCTGCGAGCTCTATGATCAACATTCTCCCGACGTCCTTATCGTCGACCTCCGGATGCCGGAGAAAGATGGACTACAAGTTGTTGCTGAATTGATGTCTGGCCGAGCGCCCAAACCGCGGATCATTGTGATAACAACCTACGAGAGCGAGGAAGATATTCGCCGCGCCGTAAGTGCCGGAGCCAAGGGTTATCTGTTGAAAGCCGCGGATGCCCAGCAGATTGAGGAAGCGGTTCGCGCGGTCGCTGCCGGACGAACCCTATTTCCGACTGAGATCACCTTGAAGTTGGCGGAATCGGTGGCACATCCCGAACTCACGAAGCGTGAGCTTGAAGTTTTGCAGTACGTCGCCAACGGCAGAAGTAATAAAGAGATCGGTGCGATTCTTTATATCAGCGAACCTACGGTAAAGGGTCACGTCAGTTCTATCCTGGCCAAGCTGGAAGCGATTGGGCGTGCCGAAGCTATTGCCATCGCAAGGAAACGCGGGTTGATTCATGCTCGCTAGAGCAAATTCCTCGCGAGTCGGCTACTCCGTCACCATTAGAGAGCAGTGAAATTAGGAATCACCAGGAGGCTTCAGCGCCCTGATGAAGGGTCTTGTCATAGCGCATAATCTCCCCAATACCGCTGAATTTTCAAAGTTCGAACCAATCGGCCGCATTCTTCTAGAGCATCCGCGGTTGCATGATAATGATCCGCGAGGTCCAGCATCTGCAAAGGCACTTCTAACTTCTCATCCGCCAAGATTCGACTATCGCGGATCTGTTCGACTGCCTGATCCAAATCGGCCAAGGCTCCTCGGACCGTTGGAAGGTCGCGCCGGCAATCACCCCGGCGAAAGCACTCAGTAAAGGCATCCAGCATCTGCTTGAACTCAATTTCTAATCGCTCAAACGGCGGTCGCAGAATCGCTTCCGTGGTTTTCGGCAGGATCTTTGGGTGAGAAACCAGCTCCGTGATCCGAGTTACAGCCGCTTGCAGCGCGCGAACCAAAGCGATGACCCTGGTTTTTTCTTCTTCGGCACATCCGGGTATTCGAATCTGACGAGTAACTTGCAGAGCCTCTACCGGTAGAATCGCCAGTTGCGTTTGAATTTTCTCTCGATGGGGATCTCCGCTAAGCAACGCTTTGGTCTGTGCAAAAACGGCGATCAAATTATCTCGCAGGATTCTTTGGGGCAGAGCGGGCCAGATCAGTCGGCCGATCACGGTCGCAACTCCCATTCCGATGATGAGGCCAAGAAAAGTGTCGATGATCGTCTGCGATGGCACCGGCTCTTGCGGATTGAGCCCGACAAAGGCGCTCATAGCGATCAACGCGACCTGCATCCAAAAGTTAATGCCAGGAATCCGGATGGTGAGAAGACCGTACAAAAAAAGAATGAGAAACAACGTCAGGTTCATGACCGCGTAATTCGCGAGAAATGGGGTAGTCAGCAAAAGGAGGGCCGCGCAGAACGCAAGACCGATAGCAGCGAGGAACGCATTCTGAAAAGCCCGCAGATCGCCGGTGCCGCCAGCGCGCAGGAATGGCCGTCCTAGTATAGTGAGCGTCCAGGCCATGAGCGGAAGTGAAGTTGGTCCGGGAGGATTGATCCACTTCAGAAGAAGGATTGAAATCACTGCAGCCAAACCGCCCTTTACCCCAACCCTCACCCAGAACCAGTCGATCGTCGGAAGAAAGTCCCAGTGGGGCTTGGCCTCGGGCGGTGGTTGGCCGAAGCGTGGGAGACCCTCGATCAGGTTGCGAATATTGTTCAGGTTGTCCCGGAGCGAGCGCAGAGCAGCGAAATGCCCAGCAAACTTCATCGCAATCCCGGTTGGCACAGCCCTCAGGACACCCTGATCCCGGATCTCGTTGAGCTTTTTCTCAAAAGCAGCAAACGCCTCATTCAAACCGCTTGAGCGTAATTTTTCGCCGGGCCGATGCGGTGCAGTCAGCATGGCAAACTCTTCAGAAATTGCGGTTTCCAGCACCTCATGCTCGTGCTGCAGATGGTCCAGAATGGAACTCTCTCCTTCACGTCTCCTTAAATCGAGTGCGGCGTGAAACAGGTTCGTCAGAGCCACTAGAAAAGCGTTGTAATTTGAAAGGCGAGCGGAAAAGACAGTGCTTTCCCGAGATCCAGCTTGCAGCAGATTTCTGAGAACGGATAACTGCTTGCCGAAAGCTTGATGAATTTCTTCCACATTGGCCTGAGCGCTCGTTCGGCGGACGTAGAGCTGCAGTGCGAAGAGTTCCCTCACCGTCTTAAGAGCGTCGCGCCCAGCCGCGGCAAACTCTTCCCGTGCGTAGCGGGGCCACAGCAAGGTCGTTACTATTAGCGCGCTTCCGGCCCCGACTAAAATCTCCAGCGCTCGATTGAGTCCGATCTGCCAGACCTGACTGGGATCGGCGACTCCGTAGGTTGCAACGGCAATGAGGGTGACACCGACCAGGAAATAGGCGTAGGGGACCTGGCTGGCGGGGAATTGCCCAAATTTGTAGCCGGCAAAGCCAACAACAAAGAAGAGGACGGTTAAAAATATTGCTGGTGTCGATGCATAGTCGCCTACTAACCAGACCCCAAGCAGGGCGCCGCCGATTGTACCTAGTGCCCGCATGATCGCTTTGACCGCGATCGAACCGACATAATGTGAGCTCATCATCACCAGCACGGTGAGAATGGCCCAACTGGAATGCTCCAGGCGCAAGATTTGGGTGCAAAACAATGCGAGCAAGCCCGCCAAGCCAAGCTTTATTCCGTATCGTACTCCCAGGTCAGCAAAGACACTCTGGAGCGGCCAGTGCCATCTCGGAGCAAGAGGAACAGCTTCGGTCCGGGCAACCATAGTCACGGCTGTACAGTACTGTTGGGGGGCGTTCCTTCCGCATGCTCGAATTCAGCCGTCATCGCCACAGAGACGGTTTGACCGATTCGTAACGGCACCGGACTGCGTCCCAAAACCTGGATGCGGACCGGGAAACGTTGCGGGAGGCGAACCCAATCCACGGTCTGATTGATCGAGGGCAACAATCCAGTGGAGTCGCTGCCGGATCCGTCCTGGACGTAGATGCCCCAGCCAACGCTCCGGACAATACCTTGGAAGGGCTGGTTACTATAGCCCATGATGGTCATATTGGCTTTCTGGCCAACCTGAATATGCGGCAACTGCGTTTCTTTGAAATACGCTGCAATCCAGAACGAACTCGTGTCGACCAAGGCGATCAGTTGCTTACCAGCGGTGACATAGGTGCCCTCGCTCGTGTTCATGTTGGTCACGTAGCCGTCCACCGGAGCAAAGACTTTCGTATAGTCGAGGTTTAGTTTCGCTAGTTCGAGATTTGCTTTCGCCGAGGTCAGCTGTGCTTGCGCGGCCGAAAAAGCGTCTTGTGCGTTCTGAAAATCCTGCTGGGCAGTCACGTGTTTTTTGAAGAGGTCGGTTTGTCGATCGAGGTCTTGCTGGTGCTGTTTCAAGTTCGCTTCGTCATTCAGAAGCTGGCCGGTCGCCACGTCGACCTCGGCCTGAAAGTTGGCTGGATCGATCTCAAAAAGCAGGTCTCCTTTTTTCACGTCTTGGTTATCATGGACTGCAACGTGAATGATCGGACCGGATACGCGGGGGGCGATTCCAACGATATTCGCGCGGACTTGGCAATCCCGGGTCCAGGGGTTTTGGATATACTGCTGGTAAAGAGCGACAGCGGCCCAGCCGGCCAGGCCAACAACGACCAGCGTGATAAGATAATTAAGCAGCCTCGCCTTCATGGTAAGAACACCATTCCGATGATCGAGCTGAATAGAACAACCAGCGCGAGGAAGAAAAGCGGAAGATGCCAAATATAGCGCGACCAGCCCGTGCGCTCTATGATTGCGACGACGAACCACGCTGCCAGAAAGCCGAGCAAAGCGATCACTACAATCCAGGGAATGAGGAGCTCGGTAAACTTGATCTCCGGCCGATTTAACGACACCGCAAAGAGGCTCATCTCGCTACTGTACGTTTTCTACCGAGATTAGATCAATCGCGGAGAATATCGTTGATGATCCCCCGAGTACTTGTTGCCGGGGTTGGCAACAGATCCCTTGTACCGGTCAGGCGATCGGTTACGTCGGTTGCCTGCGTGGGTCAATCTGGGGTTTCATGACCTGAACTGCTCGCGATAACGCTTCGAAGCCAGAATCAAAGCGCAACTGACGCGCTAAGCGCGTCTTAACCAGCCACTAGTGCGCTTACGGGCTGCGATCCAGTCGTTTCATGGCGACTTTTAGCGCTTCAACGCTGTTTCCTATTCCTTCCTGCTCTTCCTTATTTACCTCAATCTCGAACTCATTCAGCACACCCTTGCGCCCTACTCGCCGCGGCAGTGAAAGGGTTACTTCATACTTCTTGCTGTAAGCAGAAACAGGAATCACCATGCACTCGTCGCGCAGGATGATCTCGACCACTCTGGCAATGACGGTCCCGATGGCAAACTCACTCGCCCCTTTGCCGTTAATCACATTGATATTGCCTTGCCTTACATATTCCTCTACGGACTTTCGGAAGGTCCGCTCCGCAAGCCCTCTCCCGGCGAGGTACGACTCGAGCGACACGCCGCCGATCGTCACTTGGGACCACAAAAGCACTGAGCTTAGTCCGTGCTCTCCGAGAACTAATGCCGACACGCATTCCGGCGCGACATTCAAATAGCCGGCTAACGCCGTCTTGAATCGAAGACTATCAAGAAACGTACCGGTACCTAGGACAGCTTTACCAATTGCCAGACGTTGGGTCAGCTCGGTCATAGGATCCAGCGGATTTGTTGCCACAAGCAGTACGGCATCGGGTGCCGCAACTATTACCTTGGGAACGACGTCACGAAAAATCGGATCATTGGTGTCCAGTAGTCGGAGACGTCCCGCTTTGTCTCCCGGCTTATCGGCGCCGCCGGCCTTCTCGTTGATTCCTGGTGCCAAGACCACCACCTCTGCCCCGACGAGATCATGGTAATCTCCCGCTCGGACCTGTGGCCCAGACACTAATGCGCTTGTCTGGCTGATATCCAATGCTTGGGACACGGCTAATTGATCGTCCGCATCAACGAGGACCAACTCTCTACACGAATCCCTTAATGCCATGTTTAACGCGGCTTCACCACCGACACGACCAACACCAACGATTCCTACTTTCATAAAATTAGCTGCGGCTGTCTCTCCGTTTTCACGGGTTACCTTTGTCTACCTGCGCTCGATCGAGCTTTTTGATAGCACCTCCTGCAATCGTATACCCTCAAAAGTAGCTGAGATGATTGAGACCGTCCTGAAGCTCCACGTCGACCGGGGCAGATGGGTCACCGCCTAAGAGAAAAACCAATTGCATCGGGCTGGCCTCTCTGGGGACCCTTCGCGGATGTGGGATTTCGTTGTCTACGATCCATTCGCTATCGTCCGGTAAACGAAACATAACAAGGACATGGCTACCGGTAATTGGCGTATTGCGAATGTGCCATCGGTAGAAGATCAGGTGGCCATGGATCCCGTTAGCCGCTAGTTTGGTGGAAACCGCTACAGCATAATCCATGCATTGGCCGTCTTTTCCCTTCCCTTTGATAGTCGGGTCATCCGCGATCATGTATGATAACGGCTCACTGCGCGCAAAAGAGGTCGACAGGAAGTAGCCAATTGCGGCGCCCAGTATAATTAAGATCGAACAATAACGCTTCTTCATGATCGCTTGGATCTATAAAGTTATCACCGATCAATGACCTCTCTATTGTTACAAAGAGCGTTTCTTGTTGACTCGATTGGGCAATTTTCGATCACACTTCATATCGTCTTCTCAGTCTGGTCGCGGTTTTCGGTGTTAACAACCGGCAGCCGTGGATCTACACCAACGTAAGGTGGTTAGTATGCCCGTACAGCTTAGCCCGAAGCGCGAACCTCGAGAGTTAGTAGAAATGAGGCTACCGTGTGCTCAGCCCCCTAACCAATCGACTTCAGGAGAGCCAATCGAACGGCCTCTCGCTGCCCCGGCACGGGGAGTCCAACGCCAATCGCTGTCTAAACAGTGTTTTCGGCTCGTGATCGACCCACGCGCCAAAAAATCTTCCGCCTTACTTTGCGGAGACAGCGTAACTCTGAACGGCGGAGGACCTCACCGATTAAAAGCGGATAGTCTGAAAGCGTCTTCGTTCTCATTTCGGTTGACTCGCTTCTCGCGTGACTTTTCTCGATTCGGTAGGAACCATGGGGCTAACCGATGGTGTAGGGCTCACGCTGGATGACGGCACGGCCATCGACTGGTCCGGCATTTGGCCCACTCCGCTAGTGCCGGTCGAAATGAGACCCGAGTTTTCGGGAGTTTCGATAACTCCGTAGGGATCCTGAATGGGACTTTTGCTGAGAAATTTTGTGGCGGTCCATAAATCTCTGGTAATCCCTCCCAAACGAACCTGCGTCGTACCCGTAGCAGGATCTTCCTTGACCACCTGAACGAGAGTTCCAGGAATGAGATAGTAAGCCCGAAGATCGTCGACCATTTGCAGTTCCAGCGCGTCGGTGCGGTGGTTGGTGATTCGTTGGACATCCTCCTTAGCCGGACAGGCGTACGGCCCGTCGACGGTGATCCAGCGATATCCTTGTGTTACCAAATCACTATAATTGGCGGCCAGAGCGGTGCCGGTCAGTCCAAAGCCAATGCCTGCAAGAACTAGCATCCTTAGTCTCATAAATTCTCCTAACACCTAGTAGACAGAAAGTAATCCGTCTACACTACCGAACCTAAGATTGAAACGCCGTCTATTGCTATTGGAAAAACGAGTATTTTATTTCCACTCGAACGAGTCATGTCTCTTTTTTGTCCTGGCAGGGCGAACCCCGACGGATTGGACGAGATGGGTCGGCGTGTCTACCGAAACAACGGTCAATGCCACCCCAACAATCCGCGATCGCTCGATGCGAAATCAGCAAGGTGGCAAGCAAAACGGTAGGACTCGGAGAAAAGAATGGAACAAACCTCGAGTTCCTCTTTATCTCTTGGCGTATACACCACAAATACGCTAACCGGCATCAAGCCGTAAGACCGAAGGTAGTGTGGCTCTGCCCAGCCACGGAACACTGCCCAATGAGCGGCTTCGAAAGGCAGAGCCAAATATATAGTCGGAGCTTTAAGCAGCACACGAGCAAACTCCCGGCCGGTAATAAATGCCGAGGGATCTGCCACCGCGGCGATTTGCTTTACTCTGATCGAGATTGCCCTCCGACGATTGACGACCGAGTCAAGAGATTCGATCTGAGGCCAAGTCAGAACTTTCTCGACTAGTTGACTCAGGTACTTCGGATCACCATACCCGTTACACTGAATATGCAAGGGACCACGGAACGTTCTGGGTTTAGTTCCCTTTCTTCGCGGAAGCCCGTTGGGTCCGACCGGAGCTATTAGGGCACCGTCTCGCATATAATGGTATCGTCGCCCGGCAGACGCCGGATCAGTTGGCTGTTTTTCAAGGTGCGAGCGACGAGACGGTCCACTAGCATATGTTCTCCTAAAGCAGAATCAGAAGGTCTTCATAAGTTGGGTTGCGGGCCGAAGGATAGGTTTGGTTTCGACTAAAACTCCCAGTCGTCATGTCCTTTACCTGAGTCCTTCGACCCGACATCCCCCCCAAATGTGCGGCTCGGTACGGATGGTCTGGCACCCTAGCTGCGACCACCCTTCGCCGAATTGTAACTAATAGGACCAGACTAATGTCCGTCCGCCATACATCGCTATTAGCAAAACGAGTGCTTTTATTCCTACCCGAAAAGGTGATGCCGTCATTACCCGAAGGCTATGCCCGTGGAGTATTGGTAGCGGCGACTTGGCTGTCCGAAATAGTCCGGTGAGCTTCCGGGCGGGTGGGTTTACTATCCTGGGACGAAGTCGGATCCCAATGCGCTCCTCGGCGTCGACCATTCGCAAAAGCGTCGTAGCCCCGGAAAGGCAGATTGCTGGTAGGAATTTCGTGATGCGAAATTAAGCTCGAACCTGGTCCACGATTTAAGTCCAACGATTAGTGCATCGCATAATGGTACATGGAAGCGCTAGCTCTCAGACCATAATCTCTAGCCTTCTGCGATTCAGCAGCCTCCTAGGAGGTAAGCCGAAAACTCTTTTGAAATGACGGGTAAGATGGCTCTGATCGGCGAAACCGACATGGTGTGCAACTTCGCTGATGGTGAACTTGCCTGTGGTCAGAAGTTCCTTCGCTTTTCTGACCCTGGCCTCGACGACATACTGGTAAGGCGACTTGCCGGTTGACTCTTTGAACAGCTTGGTAAAGTGATAGGGACTCATGTAAACCGCCTGAGCAATCCCGGAAACAGTTAAGTCTGTGTCCAGTTGATCTTGAATATATTCCACAGCACGCACCAGCTTTTCACGAGGCAACCCGCCATACAGCCTTTTCGGGCCTACCACTGTCGCGCCATATTCGCGTAGGAGGTGAGCGGCGAGCGCTATTGATAATGCCTCTCCATATATGCGGTCAAGGGCATCGCCGGTCTGGATTCCGGCCCGCAATGCCAGAGCAATGTGGCGAAGTGTAGGGTCGGTACTTCGTAGCTGCTCAACCAGTTCGATACGGTCCGAATCCAACTCCAGCCCCACGGCAGTGCGGCTAATCAAAGCAGAGTCCAGAGCCAGAAGGAGAACGTTCACAAATACGCCCCTGTCTACTTTCAGCCGCTCAAAAAGAGGTTGATGGCTCGGGCAGAAGGAAATCGAGCCTCTTGCCTTTAAGACGCGCTGAAACCGCCCCTCTTTCTTGCATTCCCAAGTAGTGGAGTGCCCAATATTGATAGCAATCACATGCCGCTTCCACATTACATCGGCCAGTTCAATGCTGGAAAATTCGTGCTGTTCCACCGTGACATCGTTCCATTTTGTACCCACGCTCGAGAGAACAACCCGGGAAGGGGTACCGCCAGGCAAGGGTTCTCCGTTTGTGTGCCAGAGAGGAATACTGTGCGGGTACTTCATTGTAATTCTTACCGTATCGACGAAGTCAAAAGAAGAGCCTTAACATCAAAGTTTATGGTACCAGGCGGTTTTTGTCCGAGCTGTCGTAATCGTTGTCTTAACTGAGCAGCTCTCGGTTGTTTGTTATGAGAGGAGTTTATCTAGCAAAGAACCGCTCGAAGCTTCAAAAGAATCGCTCGAAGCTTCAAGATAACCACAACGTCTTCAATGAATGTCCGCGGGAGGACGCAGATCTATGAAGGGATCACTACACCAAATGGAAAGAATCGTACGCCGAGCTCGAAATTCCGAGGAGCGATTTCCAACGGATTTTCGCGGATGCGCCACAAACCAGGCGGCAGAAGTCGGCTTATCGGACAAATGGAACCGTCAGATCTATCTCAAAGTCCTGTTTATTCACTGAGGGAAATCTATGAAAGCAACTGCTAAGGAACAGAAAGCTCTCCCATTAACAAATGACTTTGTGCGCTACTTAGGAGCATTTGAACACCTGCATTGGCTCTTCAGTCAGAGTGGACCTCGCGCCTTCGCGCACGCCATAGAGGTGACGGGCACAACCACGGTGGATCAATGGCGTACCGCCCTTGATACATTGCAGCTAAGCCAGCCATTTTTCTCCGTCCGGATCGACGTTGACGATGACAAAAGGCCCTACTTCCGTCAAGTTGATGGCTCACCCATCCCGATGCGAGTGCTTGACGGGAGGCTGGCGGCGAGCTGGGAAGCGGAGATGGGCAAGGAAGTGTCCACAATGTTATCGGGTGATCACGCCCCATTGCTTCGGACAGTTCTCATCCACGAAGCGGAGCGTTCCATCTTCGTCATCACCGCTCATCATTCGATCAGTGACGGCGTTTCCATGACGGCGGCTCTCTGCGACCTGGTGCGGGCTTTGTCTGGCGAACAACTAGAGCGGCGTCCTATGCTGCCGAGCCCAGAGAACGCACTCGGCGTCGTATCCAAAGTCCCAACAGTCAAGGACCAAACTGAGCATGCTGTAGCTAAAGGGAACGACCGGACCAGCTTTGCGCAAAGCTATGTAGAACCGTTCGCGGTCCAGAGCCTACGCCTGGACGCAGCATTGACCAGCCGCCTTCGGCAGCGTGCCCGTACGGAGGAGACCACTCTGCATGGCGCTCTTTGCTCGGCAGTAATTCATGCTGGCAGAATGACATCGTCTGACTGGAGGCAAGAGACGTTGCGACTTCTCTCTCCAATTAACGCGCGGAAGCAGTGCGGGATAGGCAACACATCTTCGATGTGTATCGGTGCGGCGATCATCCCCATTGCTCCCGGCCTAGAGCCCGATCTGTGGAGCTTGGCGCGGCGTATCAAGTCAGAGCACGCGGGCCCAGTCTCCCGGGAAGGTCTCATCCTTGCGCTCCAGATGATTAGTGATGCCGTGGCGAATATAGCAGACGTCCAGAGCGCTTTAGATTTCATCGAGCCCGTATTCGCATACCAAGTCGCCGTTTCGAATTTAGGAGAGCTTTTATGCGCCGCCGGCAAGGAGCCTGCAGTTCGGATTACTTCCATGTGGGGTCCATCGAATTTGCTCGGATTCGAAGCGGAGCAGCTCATAAGCGCAGTCACCATCAATGAGTGTCTTCACTTGCTGCACACAGCATACTCACCCCTCCCACATCTCCTGGAGGAGGTAAGTGCTACTCTTAGCGCCATGTGTGATGAGCAGCCGACGTCTGAAGCGGTATAAACCGCCGGATCAATTACTCACTCAAACTCAGACATCATCAGCCGTAGCTCTTTCCAAGCCAGCGGTCGGGAGGATAAGTTTATCAAGCGTGATCGGAAAATCGCGCACCCGCTGCCCCGTCGCGTTATAAACCGCGTTAGCAATTGCTGCAGGGATCCCGGTTACACCGATTTCGCCAGCCCCGCGAGCTCCAACGGGATTGAAAATGGTATCCGGCTTACCGATAAAATGGACATCGATGTACGGCACGTCGGCGTTAGTAGCTACTAGGTAGTCAGCAAAATTGGCGTTCGCATAGCGTCCAGTCGTTTCTTCCAGGTGTGAACCCTCCAAGAGAGCCATTCCAATGCCGAACACAATTCCACCGATCACCTGGCTCCGTGCAGTCTTAGGATTTACCACCGTGCCGATGTCCATGACCGTCGTCACTCGCTTGACCCGTATCTCGAAAGTCCATTGATTGACTGCGACTTCGCAGAACTGCGCTCCAAAAGAATAAAAAGCATATTTCTCTTGCTCCTCGCCAGAGGCAGCAGTCTCCATCGCTTCTACTGATCCACGGCCAATGGCATTCAAAACAGTACCAAAGTCTGCCCGCTTTCCGCCTCCGACGAGCTGCCCGTTTTCGTACGAAACATCCTTCATTCCGCTGAAAGGTGACTTCTTGTCCCGAACTGCGAGCTGAATCAGCTTCCATTTTGCCGATTCGGCGGCTTTCTGAATGGCTGGACCGACGCTCGCGGTGGACTGCGAACCGCCGGCAACTGGGGCCGGTGGAAGGGCTGAGTCGCCTATTTCCGGACGAACTCTCTCTATCGGCAGGCCTAGACTCTGCGCGCCAATGATGGCTACCACCGTCCACATCCCAGTCCCGAGGTCCTCCGTCGCCAAGGATACTTGCGCAGTTCCATCTGCTTGAAGCCTGACTTTCGCCGACGACCTGCTGCGGTGACCCGGATAAACTGCAGTTGCCATTCCCATTCCTCTCAGCCAGTCACCATCGTTAACTGAACCAGGCTTGGGGTTTCGCCTCGACCAGCCGAATCTTTCCGCTCCAACCCGGTAAGATTCCGCCAGAGTTTTTGATGAATATGGAACGTTCCTTCCTGGATAAACCTCTGCGTAGTTTTTCATTCGCAGCTCAATCGGATCCATTCCCAGCATCACCGCGAGCTCGTCCATGGCACATTCGAGAGCAAACATCCCTGGGCTTTCGCCCGGTGCTCGCATAGAAGTAGGTGCTCCCACGTTGAGTGGCACCAATGTCTGACTCACCTGGATGTTCGGAGACTTGTAAACGAAACGAGAGGTTCGTTGGGCGGCGGCCTCGACGTACACGCCAGCAAAACCTACGGTTGAATGCACATCATGCCTAACCGCTTGGAGAACACCGTCCCTGTTTGCGGCCAAAGAAATACGCTGAATGAGGGCGGGACGATGGCCGGTCAGCGTGAACATTTGTTCGCGAGTAAGAATCGTCTTTAGGGGTCGGTTGAGAGCGCGCGCTGCTGCCGCTGTTAAAGGCGAATGCGTCCAGACCGCCTGCTTACTACCGAACCCGCCGCCAATGAACGGACAGATAACCCTTACGTTATCTTCATTCACGCCCAGAATCGCCGCAACATTTCGTTGCTGCCCGGGCACAAATTGAGTCGCATCATAGGTTGTCAGTCGATCGCCATCCCATACCGCCGTGGTCGCATGCGGCTCCATCGGATTGTGGTGATAGATCGGTTCTGTATAACTCGCCTCAAGCACAACTTCAGCTCCTTGAATAACCTCGTCGATCGACGATACCCCGTTAGCGAGAATTGCTACCGCGGGTTTCTGTCCGTCTACTGCTACCGGAGGAAATGCATGGGTCAGCCCTGCCTCCCAGCTGGCCACCGGATGCTCCTCTCTGTAATCCACCTTTACGCGAGCCGCTGCATCTCGGGCCTGCTCGAATGAATCGGCGACCACTAATGCAATAATCTGGCCATAGTAGCGAATTTTGTTGTCCTGGAGCGGGGGATCGATCTCGCCACTGTTAGCTCCTTCTTCTTGAGTTAGACCGTCATAGAGCTTTAACGAATGAAACGGGGTATAGACTGCCACCACGCCGGACGACTTCTCCGTCTCAGAAACGTCCATCGCCCGGATTTCACCTCGCGCGATAGTGCTGGTCACGAGATAGCCATAAGCGACATTTCTGATCGACTGATCACCCGAATACCTCAGGCCTCCGGTGACTTTCAACCGACCCTCCATCCGATCGTGGGGCTTACCTAAAACATCTGCGCTCACGCTAAGCCTCCTAGGTTCATCAGCGCTCGAACAATGGTCCTCTGAACAAGCTCAACTTTGAATGCATTGTGTCTTAATGGCTTGGCACCGTTGGCCGCGAGCTTCGCAGCAGCTTCGAAAGTCTGTTGGTTCGACGGCCTGCCGATTAGTGCGTCCCGCACTTTCGGAAGATTCCACGGTTTTGTGCCCACCCCTCCAACGGCGATTCGAGCATCTCGAACATTGTTTGCGTCCACCTCGAGCGCCACGGCAACCGAAGCCAGCGCAAACTCGTACGATTCACGGTCTCGGATCTTCAGGTAGGCGGACCTTCGTGCCCATGGTAGTCGCGGAACCCGAATCTCCGTGATCAACTCGCCCGGTTTGAGTTGATTCTCCTTGTCTGGCGTCTCACCTGGAACCTGATAAAAATCATCCAGTTTCACGAGTCGATTGTTGTTCTCGCTTTGTAGGATAATGGAAGCGTCCAGGGCAACCAATGCCACAGCTAAGTCGCTCGGATGAGTAGCGACACAGGATGAGCTAGTGCCGAGAACCGCGTGCGCCCGGTTCCAGCCATCAATCGCGGGACAACCGCTTCCCGGTTGGCGCTTATTGCAGGGTGTACTCACATCTCGGAAATATCCACATCGGGTCCGTTGCAGAAGATTTCCTCCCATGCTAGCCATATTGCGAAGCTGGGGGGAGGCACTTTTAAGCAACGCTTGGGAAATGACTGGATAGTTGGCTACTACCTCCGGGTGTTCTGCTACATCACTCATTTTTTCCAGTGCTCCGATCCGTAGGCCATCCGATGCCAACTCGATGCCGCGCATTGGCAACCGATTGATGTCCACCAGTTGCGGCGGTGTCATTACTTCGAGCTTCATCAGATCTATCAGCGTGGTTCCACCAGCAACAAACTCTGAATTCTGAACCAAATCAGACGTAGCTTCCCGAATGCTGGAAGGAACTTCGTATGTGAAAGTTCGCATCGTTACCCTCCCGCTTTCATCTGCCCCGCTG
>Ga0209647_1000737_pt1 | contig 29998 bp, 26 predicted proteins | sample GraSoi_2013_60cm_FD_185827 | JGI IMG/M metagenome (GOLD analysis project Ga0209647, IMG submission 185827) | Grasslands soil microbial communities from the Angelo Coastal Reserve, California, USA - Sample 9_17_2013_60cm (SPAdes) (version 2) | ecosystem: Environmental > Terrestrial > Soil >... | reverse complement strand
GTCGGACCAGGCCGAGCGCGATTTGCATGCCTGGCTGATGGCCGACCCGCGCCGGCGCGTGGCGCAGAGCGAGCTCGACGCCATGCAGGATGCCGATGCGCGGGACAACTACCGGCTGGTGCTCACGTTGCGCGACCGGCTGCTCGACGCTGGCACCGTCGAGGCGTGTTACATGGGCCTGTTCAAGCGCACGGTCGATACGCCGCCGCTCTTCATCGAGCAGATGGTGCACGTCATCCTGCGCAACATCCTCGAGGGCTGCGACGATCCATTGCGCGTGCGCTCGGCCGAGCTCCTGTTCCGCGAGCAGAAGGCGACCATCCAGGAGGGACACGCGCTGCTCGCCGACCTGGAGACCGTGGAAATGCACGCCGCTGGCAACCGCTACGGCAGCATCGGCCGCCTGATCGTCGAAGCGCAGGGCGATCTCGGCAAGGTCGATCTCGACGTGCTGGACAAGGCCAACGCCGCGCTCTACTGGGAGCGCGAGTCGCGTTACGACACGGTGATCAGCCTGACCTACGGCCGGCCGGCGCTCGATGCGCTCGCGCGGGTGCTGGAAATGTGGGTGCAGCATTTCCGCGGCCTCGCGGTGCGCGTGCGGCCGATCCGGCGCATCGACGAGGCGCGCTGGGCCTGGCACATCGGTCTGGACGCCGAGTCGACCGCGATCCTGAATGAGCTCTGGTCCGGCACCGAGGTCGAGCAGGGACGCATGCAGCGCATCCTTGCGCTCTTCGCCCTCCAGTTCGACGACCCTGCGGCGATGCGCGGCGACATCGCCGGCCGCAGCGTGTATCTCGCGCTGTCAGCAGACGAAGACGGCGTGGTGCGCATGAAGCCGCAGAACCTGCTCACTAGCCTCCCGGTGAATGAAGCCTGATTACTGGATTCGCGCCAAGCGCGCGCTGGCCCGGCGCGACCCGATCATGGCGCGCATCATGCGCGAGCATCCGAAAGTGTTCCTGGCGCGGCGCGGCGAGCCGTTTCTCACCCTGGCGCGCGCCATCGTTGGCCAGCAGATCTCGGTCAAGGCGGCACAGAGCGTGTGGGATCGCCTGGTCGCCTGCGTCGGGGACGTGACCCCGCAGGGGGTTTTGCTCAAGGAAAGAAAACTGCTGCGCGCCTGCGGCCTGTCCGATCGCAAGACCGAGTACATCGCCGACCTGGCGCAGCATTTCGCCGACGGCGCGATCCACGAGCATCGCTGGCCGGAGATGCCGGACGAAGAGATCATTGCCGAGCTGGTCGCGGTGCGCGGCATCGGGCGCTGGACCGCGGAAATGTTCCTGATCTTCAATCTGCTGCGCCCCGACGTGTTTCCGCTCGACGACCTGGGCCTGCAGAAGGGCATCCGCGTGTCTTACTTCAAGGGCCGCAAGGTGTCGCTGCGCACCATGAAGCGGCTGGGCGAGACCTGGCGGCCGTGGCGCTCGGTGGCCACCTGGTACCTCTGGCGCTCGCTCGATCCGGTGCCGGTAGAATACTGATTGCGAGTCGCGGAGCGGAGGCGATGAGCGAGCTCCTTTCCGGTTCCAATGCTCTGTTCTCGCGCGACGAGTCGCAGGCGTTGCGCATGCGCCGCTATCTCATGGCGGCGGGAACCTCGCTGCTTCTGTGCCTGACGCTACTCTTCTTTGCTTTTGTTGAGCGGCTGCCGTGGCGCGTGGCAATCGAAGGCACCGCCGGCGTGCTGGGCTTGATTCTGCTGTTCTTCGTGCTCTTCCGGTCCGGCCTCAATCTGCGCTTCTCCGATCCGAGCCTCACCACCGAGCAACTCGGCGCAGCGCTTTTGCTTCTCGCCTACTTGATGGCGCATGCCGGCGCGGCGCGCAGCTCGCTTGTGCTGTTCTATCCGGTGGCGATGCTGTTCGGGGTCCTGCGCTTGAACAGCCGGCGGCTAATGGCGCTTGCCTTTCTCGCGCTCGCCGCGCACGGCACCATGCTCGCGTTGCTGATGGCGCGCGAGCCGCTGCTCGACCGCGGCGCGCTGCTCGCCGAGTTCGCAGTGCTCATAGTGGTGCTGCCCTGGTTTGCCGCGATGGGCGGTTACGTGAACCGTTTGCGCACGCGGCTCTCCGACAGTAATCGCGATCTGAAGCGCGCCTTCGATCGCATCGAGCAGCTCGCGGTGCGCGATGCCCTGACCGGCAGCTACAACCGCCGCTTCCTGATGGACTGCCTGGCCGGCGAGCGCTCGCGCGCCGAGCGCCTCGGCACCGCGTTCGCCGTATGCCTCGTGGACCTGGATCATTTCAAGGCGATCAACGATGACTTCGGCCACGCCGCCGGCGATGCGGTGCTTATGGAGCTGCCCGTCTTCGCCGCCGCCGGGCTGCGGGCGATCGACGTCTTCGGGCGCTTCGGCGGCGAGGAGTTCCTGCTGGTTCTTCCGGGCGCCACCCTGGAAGGGGCACGGGCTGCAGCAGAGCGTGTACGCCGCTCGATCGAGGCGGCCCGCTTTCCCGCTCTGGGCGAGCGCCCGGTGACGGTCACGATCGGTGTCGCCGAGCACGGTAAAGGCGAGGACGTGGCGGCGCTCCTCGCGCGGGCCGACCGGGCGCTCTACGCCGGGAAGGCGCGCGGGCGAAACTGCGTGGTCATCGGCTAGAATCCGCGCGACGTGAAGACCACCTTCCTCGAGTTCGAGCAGCCGATCGCGGAGCTCGAAACGCGCATCGAGGAATTGCGCTACGTGCAGGACGACTCGGCGGTCGATATCTCCGAGGAGATCCAGCGCCTCACCAAGCGCAGCCAGACGCTCACCAAGGATATCTACGGCAAGCTCACGCCGTGGCAGGTGGCGCAGGTGGCGCGCCATCCGCAGCGGCCCTACACCCTCGACTACGTGCAAGCGCTCTTCACCCATTGGGAAGAGCTGCACGGCGATCGCACTTTTGCCGACGATACTTCGATCGTCGGCGGCATGGCGCGCTTCAACGGCACCGCCTGCATGGTGATCGGGCATCAGAAGGGCCGCGACACCAAGGAGAAGATCGCGCGCAACTTCGGCATGCCGAAGCCCGAGGGCTACCGCAAGGCGCTGCGGCTGATGAAGCTCGCGGAAAAGTTCGCGCTGCCGGTGTTCACCTTCGTCGACACGCCGGGCGCGTATCCCGGAATCGATGCCGAGGAACGCGGCCAATCGGAGGCGATCGGGCGCAATCTTTTCGAGATGGCGCGGCTGCGCACGCCGCTCATCGCCACCATCATCGGCGAAGGCGGTTCCGGCGGCGCGCTGGCGATCGCCGTCGGTGACCTGCTGCTGATGCTGCAGTACGCGACCTACTCGGTGATCTCGCCCGAAGGCTGCGCCTCGATCCTGTGGCGCAGCGCCGACATGGCGCCCGAGGCGGCCGAGGCGCTGGGCATCACCTCGAGCCGGCTGAAGACGCTGGGGCTGATCGACAAGATCGTGCCCGAGCCGCTTGGCGGCGCGCACCGCGATCCGCAGGCCGCGGCGCAGGCGCTCAAGCGCGCGCTCGCCGAGGCGCTGAAGCAGGTCCAGGAGAAGAAGCCGAAAGAGCTGGTCGAAATCCGGCTGGAACGGCTCATGGGCTATGGCAAGTTCAAGGAAGCCCAGGAGCGCTGAGCTCACCGCCGCCGCAGGGCGTGCGCTCGAGGGGCTGCAGGGCAAGCGCATCGTCGTCGGTCTTTCCGGTGGCGTGGACTCCGTTGTGCTCTTGCACGCGTTGGCACAGCGCACCCCGGTCGCGGCGGTGCATATCCATCATGGCCTGAGCCCGAACGCCGACCGCTGGGCGCGCTTTTGCCGGAAGTTTTGCAAACGCCTCGGCGTGCCGCTCACGGTGCGGCGCGTGCGGGTGGCGAAGAAAGGCGAGGGGCTCGAGGCGGCGGCACGCGCCGCGCGCTATCAGGCGCTGCGCAAGCTGCCGTTCGATGTGCTCGCGCTTGCGCACCAGCTCGACGATCAGGCGGAGACGGTGCTCATGAGCCTGCTGCGCGGCGCAGGGCCGCGCGGCGCGAGCGGGATGCGCGCGCGCGCCAGCTTCGATGGGCGGGTGCTCGCGCGTCCATTGCTCGAGGTGCCGCGCGAGTCGATCCTGGCCTACGCGCGTGAACATCGTCTGACGTGGATCGAGGACGAGAGCAACGCGTCGGACGCCTTCGCGCGCAATTTCATCCGCTTGCGCATCGCGCCGTTGCTCGCTGCGCGCTATCCGCGCTGGCGCGAGGCACTGGCGCGCGCGGCCCGGCATTTTGCGCACGCCGAGCTGAATGCCGGCACCGTGCTGCGCGATTTCCTCGCCAGCAGAGGCCTGCGCGCGCCGAGCGAGGCGAAGCTCGTGGAGATGCTGAAGCAGCTCACAGCGGGCGGCGCGCGGACGCGGATCAGACACGACGGCGCCGAGTTGCGCGTGTATCGCGGCGCGCTGACGCTGCAAAAGCCGGTTGCGCAGCGCGCCTTCCATCCGGTCGCCTGGCGCGGCGAGCGCCGGCTCGAGCTGCCTGCGCTCGGCGGCGAGCTGCGCTTTCGCAGCAGGCGTGGCGCAGGCATTGACCAGCGTTTCGTGACGCAAGGAAACCTGGTGGTGAAGCTGCGCTCGGGCGGCGAGCGACTGCAGCCCGATCCGCGCCGGCCGCGGCGCACGCTGAAAAATCTTTTTCAGGAAGCGGGCGTTCCACCATGGCAGCGCGAGAGATTGCCGCTGCTTTATAGCGGTGCCGAACTGGTGTGGGCGCCGGGCCTTGGCATCGACAGCCGGTACCAGAGTGGCCACGGACGGCGCGGTTGGGTCCCGGAATGGCGTGTAACCTGCTAAAATTGCAGGTTAATTTTGCCTATAAGGGAGTTTTTTGGATGGCGCTGGAGCGCACCCTTTCGATCATCAAGCCCGACGCGGTGAAGAAAAACGTGATCGGCCAGATTCTTGCGCGCTTCGAACGCGCGGGGCTGCGCATCGTCGCGGCACGCATGACGCACTTGTCGCGCGCCCAGGCGGAAGGCTTCTACGCCGTGCATCGGAGCCGCCCGTTCTTCAAGGATCTGGTCGAGTTCATGATCTCCGGCCCGGTGCTGATCCAGGTGCTGGAAGGTGACAACGCCATCACCAGGAATCGCGAGCTGATGGGCGCGACCGATCCGAAGAAGGCCGACAAGGGCACGATCCGCGCCGATTTTGCGGACTCGATCGATGCCAACGCGGTGCACGGCTCCGACAGCGTCGAGAACGCCAGCACCGAAGTGGCGTACTTCTTTCCAGCGTGCGAGGTTTACGCCAGGTGAATCTGATCGGCCTCGACGCGGCGGGCCTGGCGCGCTTCTTCGAGGCACAGGGCGAGAAGCCGTTCCGCGCGCAACAGCTGCTGCGCTGGATCCACCAGCTGGGCGCGACCGATTTCGAGCGCATGAGCGATCTCGCCAAGGGGCTGCGCGCGAAGCTCGCAGCGTCGGCGCGCATCGATGCGCCGGAGGTCGTGGGCGATATCGTGGCGGAGGATGGCACCCGCAAATGGCTCCTCAAGGTCGACGAGGCGAATGCCGTCGAGGCAGTGTTCATCCCGGAGACCAACCGCGGCACGCTGTGCATTTCGAGCCAGGCGGGCTGCGTGCTCGATTGCGCGTTCTGCTCGACCGGCAAGCAGGGCTTCAATCGCAATCTCAGCACGGCGGAGATCGTGGGCCAGTTGTGGCTCGCCAATCGCCTGCTGGAGGGCGCAAGGCCGGTATCGAACGTCGTGATGATGGGCATGGGAGAGCCGCTGCTCAACCTGGACAACGTGATTCCCGCGTTGCGGCTGATGCTGGACGACAATGCCTACGGCCTGTCGCGCCGGCGTGTCACCGTTTCCACTTCCGGCGTAATCCCGGGCATGGATCGGCTGCGCGACGAATGCCCGGTCGCGCTCGCCGTGTCGCTGCATGCGCCCAACGATGCGCTGCGCGACCGCCTCGTGCCGGTGAACAAAAAGTACCCGCTGCGCGAGCTCCTCGCCGCCTGCAATCGCTACCTGGAGAAGGCGCCGCGCGATTTCATCACCTTCGAGTACGTGATGCTCGACGGCGTGAACGACAGCGAGGCGCAGGCGCGCGAGCTGGTTGCTCTCGCCAAGCGCGTGCGCTGCAAGTTCAACCTCATCCCGTTCAACCCGTTCCCCGCCTCGGAATTCAACCGCTCCGATGCCGATCGCATCCGCCGCTTTGCCCAGGTACTGCAAGGCGCCGGGCTTACGGTCACCACGCGCAAGACCCGTGGCGACGACATTGCCGCGGCCTGCGGGCAGCTTGCCGGCGATGTCGCCGACCGCACGCGGCGCCGAGCGCTATACCGCCTGAAGGAAGTGCGCGCATGACGCGGTTCGCCGCGCTCGCGGCCCTGCTGCTCGTCGCGGGATGCGTGACCAAAAGCACTGGGCCGAGCGCGGACACCGGCACCATCGTGGGCGAGGTCGGTGATCCGCGGAACCGCGCGCGCACCCATACCGAGCTCGCTTCGATCTACCATGAGCGCGGCAACATGGCGATTGCGCTCGAGGAACTGCGCCTGGCGACGGCGGCCGACGCGTCCTATGCCCTGGCCTACAACATGTTCGGGCTGGTGTACATGGACCTGCGCGAAAAGAGCCTGGCCGAGGAGAACTTCGAGCGGGCGCTGAGCCTTTCGCCGAACGATCCGGAGATCAATCACAATTTCGGCTGGTTCCTTTGCCACAGCGGGCGGGAGCAGGATTCGATCCGCTACTTCCTGCAAGCGCTGCGCAATTCGCTGTATACCGCGCCGTGGCGCTCTTACGCCGCGGCCGGCGTGTGCAGCATGCGCGCCAACAACGTCAAGGACGCCGAAGAATTCTTCCAGCGTGCCCTGAAGCTCGATCCCGACGAGCCTTCGTCGCTTCTCCAGCTCGGCCAGATCCGCTATCGCCAGGGGAATATTGACGACGCGCGCAAGCTGGTTTCGCGCTATAACAAGCTGGTGTCGCCGAATCCGGAATCGCTGTGGCTGGCCCTGCGCATAGAGCGCAAGCTCGGCGAACGCGTCGCCGAGCAAAGCTACGCCAACCAGCTGCGCAGGCGCTTCCCCGCCTCGCGCGAGTACCAGTCGCTGCAGCGGGGTGAATATGACTGATGCGGTCGGTGCCGAGCTGAAAAGCGCGCGCGAAGCGCGCGGCCTGTCGGTCTCGGAAGTGGCGCAGCAACTCAAGTTCGCCCCGCGCCAACTCGAGGCCCTGGAGCAGGAGCGCTTCGATCTGCTTCCCGGCGGAACCTTCGTGCGCGGCATGGTGCGAAGCTACGCGCGCCTGCTGAAGCTTCCGGTCGAGCCGCTTCTCGAGAGCATCGCCGGGCGCTTCGCCGCGCCCGATGCGAACAATCTTGCAGCGCGTTACAGCCAGCCGGTGCCTTTCTCCGACAATGCACGGCGCTCCACCTTCGTGTACCTCGGCCTGTCGCTCGGGGTGCTTGCGCTGGGCGGCGGTGTCGCCTACCAGTGGTACCACGAGCACAACGCCCCCAAGGTCGCCGCGGCGAAGCGTCCCGCGGCGAAGCCGACCGCAGTAGCGAGCGTGGCGCCGAAGGCGCAACCGAAGACCATCGACGAGGCCGCCGAGGCGCAGGTCACTGCCAAGCTGGCACCGCCGCCGCCAAAGCAGATGGTGGTGGACAAACCGGCCGTCGAGAAGGTGGCGAGCACCAGCATCGCCAAGGTCGCGACTGGGGTGCATCGCCTCGTCATTCGCTGCGAAGAGGAAGCCTGGATCGAAGTGAAGGACGCGAACGAGCGCATGCTGGTCTCCTCCCTCAACCCGAAGGGCGCCGAGCGCGTGGTGCAGTCGCGCGGGCCCCTGACGCTCGTCATCGGCAACGCGCATCACGTCCGCATCACGCACAACGACCGGCCGGTCGACCTCGCCCCGCACACCAAGCTCGCGATCGCCCGCTTCACGCTGCCATGAGTAGACGCGTCTCGCGGCAGGTCCGCGTCGGCGGCGGCGCTGCAGCTATCCTCATTGGCGGCGGCGCGCCGATCGTGGTGCAGTCGATGACCAATACCGACACCGCCGACGTGCAGGCGACCGTGCAGCAGGTCGCCGAGCTGGCGCGCGCCGGCTCGGAGCTGGTGCGCATCACGGTGAATTCTCCCGAGGCGGCGGCGCAGGTGGCGCGCATCCGCGAGCGGCTCGACCTCGTCGGCTGCCGCGTGCCGCTGGTGGGCGACTTCCACTTCAACGGCCACAAGCTCCTCGCCCAGTACCCCGACTGCGCACGCGCGCTTGCGAAGTACCGCATCAATCCGGGCAACGTCGGCAAGGGCGCGAAGCGCGACGAGCAGTTCGCCACGATGATCGAGTGCGCGCTGAAGCACGAAAAGCCGGTGCGCATCGGCGTCAACTGGGGCAGCCTCGATCCCGCGCTGCTCGCGCGCATGATGGACGAGAATGCGCGCCGCCCCGAGCCGCTCGAGGCCGACGAAGTCATGCGCGAGGCGGTGATCCGCTCGGCGCTCGAGTCAGCCCGCCAGGCCGAAGAGTGGGGCCTGCCGGCCGAGCGCATCGTGATCTCCTGCAAGATGAGCCAGGTGCAGGATCTGATCTCTGTGTACCGCGCGCTCGCCGCGCGCTGCGACTACGCGCTGCACCTCGGCCTGACCGAGGCCGGGATGGGGTCGAAGGGCATCGTGGCTTCGACCGCCGCCATGGCGGTGCTGCTGCAGGAGGGCATCGGCGACACCATCCGCGCCTCGCTGACGCCCGAGCCTGGCGGTGAGCGCACTCGCGAAGTGCAGGTGGCCCAGGAGATCCTGCAAACGATGGGTTTGCGCGCCTTTACCCCCATGGTGAGCGCCTGCCCGGGCTGCGGGCGCACCACCAGCAGCTATTTCCAGGAGCTGGCGCAGAAAATCGAGTCCTATCTACGCCAGCAGATGCCGATCTGGCGCGAGACCCGCCCCGGGGTGGAAACCATGCGTGTCGCGGTGATGGGCTGCGTGGTCAACGGCCCCGGCGAATCCAAGCATGCCAACATCGGCATCAGCCTTCCCGGGACCAACGAGGTGCCGGTGGCGCCGGTGTACGTCGACGGCAAAAAGACCGTGACCCTCAAGGGCGAGCGCATCGCCGAGGAATTCCAGGGGATCGTCGAGCGCTACGTGCGGGAAAAATACGCGGCTTGATGCGAAAAGTGCGCCCGGCCCTGCTCAAGGGCTTCGATCAGGAGTTTCTGCCGCAGGACCAGCTGCAGTTCAATGCGCTGGTCGACATCATCCGGCGCAATTTCGAGCGCTTCGGCTTCCTGCCGATCGAGACGCCGTCGGCCGAGCGCATCGAAGTGCTGACGTCGAAGGGCGGCAGCGAAAAGGAGATCTATGCGCTCTCGCGCCTCGCCGCCGAACCCGACGACGAGGCCGCCACCAGGGGCGCGCTGCGCTTCGATCTCACGGTTCCGCTCGCGCGCTATGTCGCCATGCGCGAGCGCGAGCTGGCGTTTCCCTTCCGACGCTACCAGATCCAGCGCGTATGGCGCGGTGAGAACCCGCAGGTCAAGCGGGGGCGCTTCCGCGAGTTCTACCAGTGCGACATCGACATCATCAACCGCGAGACGCTGAGCTACCTCGCCGAAGCCGAGATCCCGAGCATCATCTACGCCGTGTTCCGCGAGATGGCGATCGGCGATTTCCGCATCCGCATCAATAACCGGAAAGTATTGAAGGGCATGCTGCAGCATTTCGCGGTGGCGGAGGAGCAGGCGGCCGCGGTGCTGCGGGCGCTCGACAAGCTCGACAAGGAAGGCGACGCCGCCGTGCGCGCAGAGCTAGAACGCCAGGGTATGTCCGCCAAGGCGGCGGGCGAGCTCTACCGCATCGTCTCTGCGCGGCAGGGGACGCGCGACACGCTCGCGACGCTGTCCGAGCTTGGCTTGCGCAATGAGCTGTACCAGCAGGGCGTCGACGAGCTGAATAAAATCGTCGGGGCCATCGGGCAGTTCGGCGTTCCCGATCGAGCGTTCTCGATCGATCTGTCGGTGGTGCGCGGGCTCGACTACTACACCGGCACGATCTACGAGACTACGCTCACCCAGCACCCGGACATCGGCAGCATCTGCTCGGGCGGCCGCTACGACGATCTGGCGAGCTATTTCACCAATACCAAGCTGCCGGGCGTGGGCATCTCGATCGGGCTGAGCCGCCTGTTTGCCCGGCTGAAGGAAGCGAACCTGCTCAAACCGCTCGCCAGAACGCCCGCCGAGGTGCTGGTCACGACCCTGGATGCACACTATCTCGACGACTATCTGCGCCTCGCGGGCAGCCTGCGCGCCGAGGGCGTCAACACCGAGGTTTATCTCGAGCGGGCAAAGATCGGCAAGCAATTCGAGTACGCGAACCGCAAGGGTTTTCGCATCGCCATCACCGCCGGGGTCGATGATTTCGGCCGCGGTGCAGTCAAGGTGAAGGACTTGAGCACCCAGGTCGAGTCGGATGTTCCGCTCGCGCAGGTGGTGAATAGGGTAAAAGGCATGCTCGCAGAATCCAACTCGAAGGCGCACTGATGGCGCTCGATCTCGAAGAGCAGGAACAGGTCGCGGAACTCAAGGCGTGGTGGAACCAGTACGGCAACCTGGTGGTCTCCGCCATCGTCGCCGCCGCGCTGACCTTCGCTGGCTGGCAGGCGTGGCGCTGGTACGAGCGCAGCCAGGCGGCGCAGGCCGGTGCGTTGTATGACACGCTGCTGCGCGCGGCGCAGGCCGGAGACGCCAAGGCGCTGCGCGACGCCAACGGCGCGCTGCTCGAGAACTACCCGCGCACGCTGTACGCCGCCATGGGGGCGCTCAGCGCGGCACGGTTCTACTTCGAGCGCAAGGATCCGAAAAGCGCCAAGGCGCAGCTGCAATGGGTCATCGACCATGCCCGCCAGGAAGATTTCCGCGATCTCGCGCGCCTGCGCTACGCGGCAGTGCTGCTCGACGAGAAGGCGTACGACGAGGCCCTCAAGCTGCTCGATGAGAAGCATGCCGCCGCGTACGACGCGCAATACGCCGCCGCCAAGGGCGACGTGCTGGTAGCGAAGAACCAGGCCGAGCAGGCGCGCGCGGCTTACCGCATCGCGCTCGACAAGGCCGGCTCCGGGAATACCGCGTTCCGCGATAGCGTGCGCATGCGTCTCGAGGCCCTGGGCGGATGAACCTGCGCCTCGCCGCCGCTGCGCTAGCCTTGCTGTGCGCCGCCTGTTCCAGCCCGAGCGGTCCGAAACCCGCCGAGCTGCCGCGACTGGAGCACGAAGCCCGGGTGCGCGCCTTGTGGTCGGCGAGGACCGGCGGCGCCGACCGCTTCGTCTTTACGCCCGCGCTCGTCGATGGGTCGGTCTACAGCGCGGCGCGCGACGGCACCGTGACGCGCTTGGAAGCCGCGAGCGGGCGCACGCTCTGGAGCGTCTCGGCGGGCAATCGCCTTTCCGGGGGCGTCGGCGCCGATGCCCGCAGCGTCGCCGTGGCGAACGAAGACGGCGAAATCATCGTGCTCGATGCCGAAAACGGCCGGCGCCGCTGGAGCGCGCGCGTGCCGAGCGAGGTGATCGCGGCGCCGGCGGTCGGTGCCGATCTGGTGCTCGTGCGCAGCATCGACAACCGGCTCTCGGCGTTCGGCGCGCAGGACGGCAAGCGCCGCTGGGTCTACCAGCGCGCGCCCTCGTCGCTCATCATCCGCGCCCCGGCGGGCGTCACGATCCAGGGCGATACTGCGTTCGCGGGCTTTGCCGGCGGCAAGCTCACCGCGATCGCGCTGTCGAACGGCGGCGTGCGCTGGGAGGCGACCGTCGCGCTGCCGAAGGGCGGCACCGAGCTCGAGCGCGTGACCGATGTCGTCGGCGATCCGGCGATGCAGGGCCGCGAAGTGTGCGCCGCGACCTATCAGGGACGTGTCGGCTGCTACGAGGCCGCCACCGGCCGCCAGGTCTGGGCGCGCGACATCTCCTCGCTGACCGGCGTGAGCCTCGATGCGCGCTATGCCTTCGTGAGCGACGACCGCGGCGCGGTGCAGGCTTTCGATCGGACCAACGGCCGCTCGGTGTGGAAGCAGGACAAGCTCGCGCATCGGCAGCTTTCGCTGCCGCAGCCGTTCGGCGAGTTCGTCGCCGTCGGCGATCTCGAGGGCTACGTGCACTTCCTCGCGCGGGATACCGGGGCTTTTGTCGCGCGCTACGCGACCAATGGCGGTGCGGTGCGCGCCGCGCCCACAGCTGTGCCCGGTGCCCTGCTGGTGCAGACGCAAAACGGCGCATTGCATGCCCTGGCGCTGTGAAACCGGTGCTCGCGCTGGTCGGGCGCCCGAACGTCGGCAAATCGACCCTCTTTAACCGCCTGACGAAGAGCCGTGACGCGATCGTGCACGACCTGCCGGGCGTGACGCGCGATCGCCATTACGGCGAGGGACGCTCGGGCAGCCGCCGCTTCATCGCCATCGACACCGGCGGCTTCGAGCCGCGCGCCCACCAGGGATTGCCGGTCGAGATGGCGCGCCAGGCGGAGCAGGCGATCGCCGAGGCCGACGCGGTGGTCTTCGTCGTCGATGGCCGCGCCGGCCTGACACCTGCGGACCGCGACATCGCGGAGCGTCTGCGCCGCCATCCGCGCGTCTGGCTTGCGGTCAACAAGACCGAGGGCATGGCGGCGGACACGGCGATTGCGGAATTCCACGAGCTTGGCATCGGCGCGCCGGCGGCGATCTCCGCAGCGCATGGCGAAGGCGTGCGCGAGCTGCTCGAAGCGGCGCTCGAGCCGTTTCCCGAGGACGACGCGCCGGACGAGGCAGACGAGCGCCATGCGCGCGTCGCTATCGTCGGTCGGCCAAACGTCGGCAAGTCGACGCTGATCAACGCCCTGGTCGGCGAGGAGCGCGTCATCGCCTTCGATCAACCGGGTACGACGCGCGATCCGATCGAGGTGCCGTTCGAGCGCGGCGGGCGCCGCTATACGCTGATCGATACCGCTGGCGTGCGCCGCCGAGGCAAAACCGGCACGCCGCCGGAGTTCTTCTCCATCGTCAAGGCGCTGCAGGCGATCGAGGCCGCCAATGTGGCGGTGCTGCTGGTGGATGTCGCCGACGGCGTGACCGAGCAGGACGCCCACGTCGCCGGCTACATCCTCGAGCGCGGCCGCGCGGTGGTGCTTGCCGTCAACAAGTGGGATACGGCGGACAAGGAAGCGCGCGCCCGCATGAAGACCGAGATCCCCTGGAAGCTCGGCTTCCTCGGCTTTGCCGAGACGCACTTCATTTCCGCGAAGCAGGGCAAGGGCCTCGGCCCGCTCATGCACGCCGTGGACGTAGCGCATGCCGCCGCGATGGCGCGTCTGTCGACGCCCAAAATCACGCGCGCCATGATCGCGGCGGTCGAACGACAAGCCCCGCCGAGGACCGGCCTGATCCGGCCGAAGCTGCGCTATGCGCACCAGGGCGGCATCAACCCGCCGCGCATCATCATCCACGGCAACGCGCTCGACCGGGTTCCGGACTCGTACAAGCGCTACCTGCAGGGCTATTTCCGCGACGCCTTCGAGCTGGTCGGCACCCCGCTTGCCATCGAGTTCCGCACCGGGCGCAACCCCTACGCAAAGAAGCGCAAGCGCTAGTTAAGTTGACAGAAGCAACATCTGCTGCCAACCTATGTGGCCGATGTCTACATACCACCACGGCGACCTCCCGGCAGCGCTGCTCAAGGCTGCCGGCAAGGCGCTCGAGCAGAAGGGCATTGCCTCGCTCAGCCTGCGCGATGCCGCCCGGCGCGCCGGCGTGTCGCACAACGCGCCTTATCGGCATTTCCCGCACCGCGAAGCGCTGCTCGCGGCGCTCGCGGCCGAAGGTTTTGCGCTTCTCGCGGAGCGCCTGCGTGGCCGGCAGGGACCGGAGCTCGGCGTGGCCTATGTGCAATTCGCCCTCCAGCATCCGCAGCGCTTCCGGCTGATGTTCGGCGGCGTCTCGCCCATGGGCGATGCTGCCCGGCAGGCCTATGGCGTCGTGCTGGACGCTTTCAAGGCGCTGCCACGTCCCGAGCTTGCAGCGGCGGCGGCCTGGTCGCTGATGCACGGACTGGCGCAACTGCTCCTGGAGGGACATCTCCCAGGAGCATCGGCGCGCGAGGTCCTCGGCGCGGTGCGTTTTGCGGTCGCGCCTCAGCGTTCCGGTTGAGCGAACTCGCCCGCGCAATCGTCGAGGCGGGCATGACAGCGCAAGAGCCGGAACGCTGGCGCCGCCACCTTGCGCGCGCGCTCGCCGTGCGCTTGCCATACGCGCAGTGCCGCCTCGCGATTGCCGGTCGCGACATATCCCGTCATCGCGGCCATCAGGAGGTATTCGCGCGCTTCCAGCCCGGTCTCCTGCATGGCAAGCAGCGCGGCTGCGTGCTCGCTCATCCGCGCTGCATTGCGCTGCGCGACGGCGCGAAACAGCGCGAGCCAGCGCGCCTGGAACGGATGCAGCGCCGGCACGCAGCGCGCGGCGTCGACGCGCGACCAGAGCGGCGCCAGGTCTTCCCACGCGAGGTAGGGGTTCACGGCCTGCGCGACATGTAGCGCGCTGTGCAGCCAGACGTCGAAGTCGCGCGGCGCACGGCATTCGAGCAGGCGCAGCTTGAAAAGCTCCAGATCCTTCTGCAGCAGGCGCGTCACCCCTTCGCTGGCCGGCGGCAGCTCGCTGACGAGAAAGTTGCGCGCATACCAGGCGAGGCGCGTGTGCTCGAGGCGCGCAAACGCCGCCGAGCCCTCGAACAGCGGATTGGGCGCGCGCCGCGGACGTGACGGCTCGAGCAACTCGAGCACCGGAATGCCCAGCGTACCGAGCGCGACCAGGTCGGCCGCGCTCTTGTCCATGAAGCGCTGGCGCGCGGCATTGAGATCGAGCACCGGGTAGTAATCCGAGTTCGGCGGCATGGCGTAGCTCGCGAAAAGCGGATCGAGTGTCGCGCGGCTGCCGACGTAGCGCACGTCGAAGTCGCCCGCTGCGAGCACGTGGACGGTCCACAGCTCCTTGGCGAGTCCCGGCTGCTCGAAGACGCGCGCCTGCGCGAGGGCGGGAAGCGGCGCCTCGCTCGCCACGATCAGCAGGTCGTGATCGCTCGGCGCATAGACCGCGTAATGCGGGAACACCTCGCCGAGGGCGCGCAGCACCGTCGCCACCAGCGACGCGTCGATTTCGTAGAGCTGGATCCATTGCACCAGCAGCCCGCCAGCGTTGAGATGCGGGCGAACGCGCCGATAGAACTCGGTGGTGAAGAGGCTCGCGACACCGCTCACCCAGGGATTGGACGGCTCGGAGACGATGATGTCGTAGCGCCGGGCATGGGTGGAGAAGAAGCCTTTGGCATCGTCGATCACTATCGCGCCGCGCGGGTCGGCAAAGGCGCCGCTGTTGCGCGGCGCGAAGCCGCGCGCGGCCTGCGCCATCGCGGGCTCGATCTCGATGGTCTCGACGCGCTCGATGTCGAGGCTCTGCAGCAGCGTGTGCGTGGTGAGGCCGGTGCCGATGCCGATCACCGCCGCGGCTTTCGCCTCGGGCTTGAGCGCCAGCGGCAGCGCGCCGGTCAGCACCATGGTGATCTCGTCGGAGCCGCGCTCGCCGTCGCGCTCCAGGTTGATCGAGCCGTCGGACTTGCCGTTGGTGCGCAGGCTGGTCGCCTCGGGATACTTCACCAGGTGCACCGTCGCGGTCTTGCCGTCTTTCTTGAAGAGCACGGTCGCGTCGCGCGATGCCGAGAGGTCGCCGTAGCGGTAGACGCCCGCCGTCATCTTGTTCGCGTCGAGCTCCACGGCGAGCGCCACCGTGATGAAAAGCGCCGCGCACGCGAGCGCGGCATGGACGAACTTCGCGCCAAGGGAGCGCAGCAGGGCGAAGCCGAGCGCGACGTCGATGAGGGCGCCCACGATCACGCTTCCTTTCAGGCCGAGGAGGGGCAGCCCGAGGTGCACCGCCAGCAGCACGCCGGCGATCGCGCCAAGGGTGTTTGCGGCATACACCTGGCCGATCGCCGCCTCGCCGCGCCCGCGGCGCAGGAGCGCCGCGGTGATGAGCGGGAGGGTCATGCCGGCGCAGAACGTCGCCGGCAGCATGATGCAGGCCGCCACCAACGCGCCGGAGGCATTGAACAGGCGGTAGCCCGCTTCGCTTCGCGCGAGCCCTTGCATCAATGCTTCCATCAGCGTGAAGGTCGCGTCGTAGAGCGGCAGCGTGGCGAGCGCGAACAGGCCCATCAGGACCTGCACCAGCGCGAGCAGCCGCGTCGGCTCGAGCGCGGTATCGATGCGCCGGCGCACGGCAAGACCGCCGCAAGCGAGGCCGAAGATGAAGGTGGCGAGCATCAGCTCGAACGAATGCGTCGATGCGCCGAGCACCAGCGTCAGCATGCGGACCCAGCTGATCTCGTAGATGAACGACGCCAGCCCGGTCAAGAAGGCGACGACCAGCAGCAGCTCCACGCCCGATGGGCGTCCGGCCGAAGGGGTAAGCGACGGCGCGCGCATCGGGCGTGCCGCGAGCGCCGCGATCAGCGCAATGGCGAGGTTCATGGCGCCGGCGAGCTGCAGGGTGCCAGGCAGTCCGAGCGTGCCGATGAGGAGGAAGCCGCTCGCCAATACGCCGGCCGCGCCGCCCAGGCTGTTGGTGAAGTAGAGCATCGCCAACGATTCGCCGGCGGCGCGCGGCTCGGCGCGCACCAGACCCGCGCTCATCAGTGGAAACGTGCTTCCCAGCAGCACCGACTGCGGCAGGATCAGCAGGCACGACACGCCGAGCTTCGCGCCGAGCGCGAGCCACTCGTTGCCGAGCGAGGGCAGGAGCGCGTCGTAGGACCAGTCGGTCAGCGCCACGAAGAGGCCGTGAAAGATGAGCGCGGCCACGCCGAGCAGGGCTTCGACGATCGCATACACCATCAGCGGATTGCGCACGCGCGCAGAGAGCCGCGCGCATCCGGCCGCGCCCGCGGCCATGCCGCCCATGAATACGGCGAGCACCAGCGACTGCGCGTACGCCGCGTGGCCGAGAAAGAGCTTCAGGTACTGCGTCCAGATCGACTCGTAGATGAGTCCGGCGAACCCGGACGCGGCGAAGACGAGATAGAGCGCAGCGCGCGGCATTAAGGGTGACAAGCAGGGGCGGATGCTAATTTAGGGCAATGCCCCTGTCATTTCGATTAGGCGCGTTCTACTTCAGCTTTTTTGTCTACGCCGGGCTGCTGGTGGCCTACTTCCCGCCCTATCTCGCGGCACGTGGGCTGGACGCGGCGCAACTCGCGTGGCTGCTAGCCTTGCCGCAGCTTGCACGCGTCGTCGCGCCGGCGGCATGGGGATGGATCGCCGACCGCACGGGGATGCAGCGCGCGATCGTCGCTTTCTCGTGCGCGGCGAATGCGGCCTGCTTTGCGCTGCTGCCGCTGGTCGCCAGCTTCGCCGCGATGGCCTGGCTGGTGGCGATCGCGAGCCTCCTTTCCGCTGCGGCGCTGCCGCTGGTCGAGGCGATCACGCTCGGCGCGCTCGCCGGCCAGGCGGGACGCTATGGACCGATTCGGCTGTGGGGCTCGCTCGGCTTCATCCTCGCGGTCTTCGCCGGCGGCGCGTGGCTCGACTTTCATCCGATCGACACGCTGCCGGCGGCGCTCGTCACGTTCTCGATCGCGGGACTCGGCGTGGCCCTGCTGCTACCGCCTTCGGCTGCTCATATCGCCGCGCCTTCGCTGCGCCTGCCCGCGAACGCCGCAACGCTGCTCGCCTCGGCGTTCTTCATGGCGGTTGCGCACGGCGCGTTGTATGCCTTCTTCACGCTGCATCTGCAGCGCATCGGCTATAGCGGCTCGCTCATCGGCTTTCTCTGGTCGCTCGGCGTAATCGCCGAGATCGCGGTGTTCTTTTTCCTGCCCGCGCTTTTCAGGCGGTGCGCGCTTTCGACGCTGCTGATCGCGAGCGCGGCTTGCGGTGTGGTGCGTTTCCTCGCCATTGGCTGGGCGGCCGATTGGCTTGCCCTCCTGCTCGCAGCGCAGCTGCTGCACGCCGCGACCTTCGGTGCCTTCCACGCTGCCGCCGTCGCTGCGGTGCACCGCGTCTTTCCGGCACATGCGCAGGCGCGCGGCCAGACGCTGTTTTCAAGCCTGGGCTATGGTGCCGGCGGCGCTGTGGGAGTCCTGCTCGCGGGCTGGGCCTGGCAGGTGGCCGGCCCGGGGGTCGCGTTCAGCCTTTCGGCGGGCGCGGCCTTGGCAGGCCTCCTTTTTGCCTATCCCCTGAAACGTGTAGGGCTGTAAGTTGTCCACTTGTGGGCTTGGATAAACGTTTGAGGCCGTCATGAACCGCAAAGTAGTGATTTTCCTTCTCGTCACCGCGGCGTTCGCCGCCGGCTGCGAGACCGTCGACACCACCAAGTCGAGCGCCGTCGGGGTCGACCGACATCAGCGCATGATGGTCTCGTCGGACGCCGTCAACCAGAGTGCCGACAAGGCCTATCACGACGTGCTGGCGCAGGCGCAGAAGCAGAACGCGCTGGATCGCGATACTGCTGCGGTGGAGCGCGTCAAAAGAATCGCGAGCCGGCTGATTCCGGCCACCGGCGCACTACGGCCAGACGCGCCCAGCTGGAAGTGGGAGATGCACGTTCTTTCCTCCAAGGAAGTCAACGCCTGGTGCATGCCGGGAGGCAAGATCGCGGTCTACACGGGCCTCATCGACCAGCTGAAGCCGACCGACGACGAGCTCGCTGCAGTGATGGGCCATGAGATCGGCCACGCGCTGCGCGAGCACGGCCGCGAGCGCGCCTCCGAGCAGATGGTGCAGCAGCTCGGCGTCCAGGTGCTCGGCGCCCTTACCGGGGTCAACGTCAACCTGGCGCAGACCATCGCCGACGTCACGATCAGCCTGCCGCACTCGCGCACGCAGGAAACCGAAGCCGACCGCATCGGCGTCGAGCTCGCTGCACGTGCCGGCTATGACCCGCGCGCGGCGGTATCGCTGTGGCAGAAGATGGATAAGCTGGCTGGCGGCAGCCAATCCCCGCAATTCCTTTCGACGCATCCCTCGAATGCCAGCCGCATTGCGGACGTGACGCAGGACGCGGAGAAGGTGTTGCCGCTTTACCAGGCCGCCAAGGGCGGTACCGCGAGCGCCGGCAAGTAGTTGTCAGATGGCATAATCCTAGGTTTCCGCACTGCGGAAACCTAGAATGCCGCAGACCCTTTACGACAAGCTCTGGGACAGCCACGTCGTCCACACCGAGGACGACGGCACGACGCTGCTTTACATCGATCGTCACCTTGTCCATGAAGTGACGAGCGCGCAGGCCTATGAGGGACTGCGCGAAGCGCACCGCAAGCCTTGGCGCACCGAATCGGTGGTCGCGACCGCCGATCACAACACGCCGACCACCAACTGGGACGAAGGCCTTGCGGGCGTGCGCGATCCGTTCGCGCGCCTGCAGATCGAGACCCTCGACGCCAACATCAAGGAATTCGGCGCCAAGGTCTACTTCCCGTATCTCGACAAGCGCCAGGGCATCGTCCATGTCATCGGCCCGGAGCAGGGCGCGACCCTTCCGGGGATGACGGTGGTCTGCGGCGATTCGCATACCAGCACCCATGGCGCGTTTGGCTGCCTCGCGCACGGCATCGGCACTTCCGAGGTCGAGCATGTGCTCGCCACGCAGTGCCTGGTGACGAAGAAGATGAAGAACCTGCGCGTCAACGTCGAGGGCGCGCTGGCGCGCGGCGTCACGGCGAAGGACATCGTGCTGGCGATCATCGGCCGCATCGGCACGGCCGGCGGTACCGGCTCCGCCATCGAGTTCGCCGGCAGCACCATCCGCTCGCTCTCGATGGAAGGCCGCATGACGGTCTGCAACATGGCCATCGAGGCGGGTGCCCGCGCCGGCATGGTTGGCGTCGATGAGGTGACGCTCGAGTACCTCAAGGGCCGCAAGTTCGCACCCAAGGGCGCGCAATGGGAACACGCGGTCACTTACTGGCGCACGCTGACGAGCGATCCGGGTGCGAAATTCGATCGCGAACTGACGCTCGATGCGCGCGAGATCAAGCCGCACGTGACCTGGGGGACGTCGCCCGAGATGGTGGTGCCGGTGGATGACAGCGTGCCCGACCCGGAGAAGGAAAAGGACAGCTCGCGCCGCGAGGGCATGGAGCGCGCGCTGCAGTACATGGGACTCAAGCCGCGCACGCCGATCACCGACATCCGCATCGACAAGGTGTTCATCGGCTCGTGCACCAATTCGCGCATCGAGGATCTGCGCGCCGCGGCTTCGGTCGTCAAGGGCAAGCGCGTCGCCTCCAGCGTGAAGCTCGCGATGGTGGTTCCCGGCTCGGGCCTGGTGAAGGAACAGGCCGAGCGCGAAGGCCTCGATCGCGTGTTCCGCGACGCCGGCTTCCAATGGCGCGAGCCCGGCTGCTCGATGTGTCTTGGCATGAATCCCGACCGGCTGGAGGCCGGCGAGCGCTGCGCCTCGACCTCCAACCGCAATTTCGAGGGCCGCCAGGGCCCGGGCGGCCGCACGCACCTGGTGAGCCCGGTGATGGCTGCCGCGGCAGCGATTGCCGGCCACTTCGTCGACATCCGGCGCTGGAGCTAGCGCGATGGACAAATTCACCGTGCTGAACGGCCTCGTCGTGCCGCTCGACAGAGCGAACGTGGACACGGACCAGATCATCCCGAAGCAATACCTTGCCTCGATCAAGCGCACGGGCTTCGCCCAGGGCCTGTTCGCCGAATGGCGCAAGGACCCGCAGTTCGTGCTGAACCAGCCGCGCTTCAAGGGTGCGACGATCCTGCTCGGGCGCAAGAACTTCGGCTGCGGCTCCTCGCGCGAGCATGCGCCGTGGGCGCTGATGGAGTACGGCTTTCGCTGCGTCATTGCGCCTTCGTTCGCCGATATCTTCTTCACCAACTCGTTCAAGAACGGTTTTCTGCCGGTGGTCCTGAGCGAGGCCGAGGTCGATCGCCTGTTCCATGAGTGCAACGCCTTTCCTGGCTTCCGGCTGGTGGTCGATCTTGAGCAGCAGACCGTCGCGACCGCCGACCAGTCGCTGGTGATGCGCTTCGAGATCGATCCGTTCCGCAAGTACTGCCTGCTGAACGGGCTCGACGAGATCGGCCTCACGCTGCGCCACGCGCAGAAGATCAGCGAGTTCGAGGCGCGGCGCAAAGCACAGCACCCCTGGTATTTCTAGGATGAAAGTCGCCGTTCTGCCCGGTGATGGCATCGGGCCGGAGATCATTGCCCAGGCGCTGAAGGTGCTGAGCAAGCTCGGGCTGCCGCTCGAGCTGCAGGAAGCGCCCGTCGGCGGCGCCGCGTATGACGCGGTCGGCGACCCGCTACCCGCCGCGACGCTCGCCCTCGCCAGGCAGGCCGATGCGATTCTCTTCGGTGCCGTGGGCAGTCCGCGCTACGACGACCTGCCGCGGGCCAAGCGGCCGGAGCAGGCGCTGCTCGGCCTGCGCAAGGCGCTCGGCTTGTTTGCGAACTTGCGGCCAGCGCAGGTCCATCCCGAGCTCGCGTCGGCGTCCGCGCTAAAGCCCGAGGTGGTCGCCGGCCTCGACATCCTGATCGTGCGCGAGCTGACCGGCGACATCTACTTCGGCGAGCCCAAGGGCATCCGCGAAATCAACGGCGAGCGCGAAGGCTTCGACACCATGCGCTACCGAGAAGGCGAGGTTCGGCGCATCGCGCGCGTGGCGTTCGAAGCCGCGCGCAAACGGCGCAAGAGAGTCTGCTCGGTCGACAAGGCGAACGTGCTCGAAACGTCGCAGCTCTGGCGCGAGGTCGTCGTCCAAGAGGCAGCGAAGGCGCCTGACATCGAGCTTTCGCACATGTACGTCGACAACTGCGCGATGCAGCTGGTGCGCAACCCGAAGCAGTTCGATGTGATCGTTACCGGCAATCTGTTCGGCGACATCCTGTCCGACGAAGCCTCGATGCTCACCGGCTCGATCGGCATGCTGCCCTCCGCCTCGCTCGACGCCGACGGCAAGGGTCTTTACGAGCCGATCCACGGCTCGGCGCCCGACCTCGCCGGCCGTGGCGTGGCGAATCCACTGGCGACCATTCTTTCGGCCGCAATGATGCTGCGCTACTCGCTGCGCGAGCCGCAGGCCGCTGGACGCATCGAGGCCGCGGTGACCAGGGTGCTGCGCGACGGGCTGCGCACCGCGGACATTCACACGTCGGGAACCCGCAAGGTCGGCACCGACGAAATGGGCGACGCGCTGCTCGCTGCTCTATAAACTATGGGCATGCTGAGAGTCGGAATTGTCGGCTGGCGCGGGATGGTGGGGTCGGTGCTCGTGCAGCGCATGCGCGAGGAGCGCGACTTCGACCACATCGAGCCGCAGTTTTTTTCGACCTCGCAGGCGGGCGGCAAGGGCCCCGCGATCGGCAAAGGCGCCGAGCCGGTGCAGGACGCGATGCATATCGCCGCGCTGAAAGCGCTGCCGGTGATCATCTCCTGCCAGGGTGGCGATTACACCAACGAGGTGCATCCGAGGCTGCGCGCGGCGGGATGGAACGGCTACTGGATCGATGCCGCGAGCGCGCTGCGCATGAACCACGACGCGGTGATCATTCTCGATCCGGTCAACATGCCGCTGATCAAGCAGGCGATCGCCGATGGCACGCGCAACTTCATCGGCGGTAATTGCACCGTGAGCCTGATGCTGATGGGCATGGCCGGTCTGTTCCAGCGCGACGAGATCGAGTGGCTGACGAGTATGACTTACCAGGCGGCCTCGGGCGCGGGCGCCGCGAACGTGCGCGAGCTGGTCGAGCAGATGGCGCACGTCGGCAGCAGCGCGCAAGCGCTGCTCGATGATCCGGCGAGCGCGGTGCTGGACATCGACCGCGCGGTCACCGATTCGCTGCGCTCCAGCGCGCTACCGAAAAAGCAGTTCGGCCACCCGCTTGCCGCAAGCCTGCTGCCGTGGATCGACAAAGATATGGGCAACGGCCAGAGCCGCGAAGAGTGGAAGGCCCAGGCCGAGGCCAACAAGATCCTCGACCGCAACGGACACCAGATCCCGATCGACGGCGTCTGCGTGCGCATCGGTGCCATGCGCTGCCACAGCCAGGCGCTGACCATCAAGCTGCGCCGGCCGCTGCCGCTCGATGAAATCGAGGGCATGCTCGCCGAGGCGCACGACTGGGTGAAAGTGGTGCCCAACCGCCGCGAGGAATCGCTCGCCGAGCTGACTCCCGCGGCAGTGAGCGGAAAGCTCGCCGTGCCGGTGGGGCGACTGCGCAAGCTGCCGATGGGCGAGGACTATCTGACTGCGTTTACGGTGGGCGACCAGCTGCTCTGGGGCGCCGCCGAACCGCTCCGCCGGATGTTGCGTATCCTTCTGGATGCGGGCGTGAAGCACTAAAAAACCCAGAAAATCTCTCAATTTGCAGCCGTAAGGCCATGATGTTAAGTTAGTTGGTCCGGCTAAAGAACAATTCGGGGGACTCGGAAATCGTGGCGCGCAGATCGATCAGCATCCTGCTTGCGGCAGCGGCTTGGCTCGCGCTCGCCACCGCGGTGCATGCGGCGGGCCTTGGCCGGCTCAGCGTGCTGTCGCCGCTCGGCCAGCCGCTGCTCGCCGAGATCGAAATCGTTTCCCTGCAGCCGGGAGAAGAAGAAGGTCTTTCCGCGCGGCTCGCCTCGCCCGATGCCTTCGAGCAAGCCGGCATCGAAATCAATGCGGTGCTCAACAACCTGCGCATCAGCCTCGAGCGCCGCGACAAGCGTCCGTTCCTGCGGCTGACCACCACGCAGCCCGTCAACGAGCCGTTCCTCGATCTCTTGATCGAGCTGCAATGGCCAAGCGGCAAGCTGGTGCGCGAGTACACGTTCCTGCTCGATCCGCCGGACTATCGCAGCCGCCAGCAGGCGATTGCCGCCACGCCGCTGCCGCCGATGGCCGAGAAGCCCGCACCGGCGATCGAAGAGAAGCCGGCCGCCGCCGTCCCGCCGCCGACGCCCGCTCCGGAAGCCACTCCCGCGCCGATTCCGGCGCCCGCGGCACAGGCCGAAGCGCCCGCCAAGCCTGCAGCCGCAACTACTACCTACGAGGTGAAGCGCGGCGATACGCTCGGTGCGATCGCGCGCCAGAACCTGCGTCCCGGCGTCACGCTGAACCAGATGCTGATCGCGATCTTCCGCGCCAACGAAGACGCGTTCATCCGCGGCAACGTGAACCTCGTGCGCACCGGCAAGATCCTCAACATCCCGGACGCCGACAGCCTCGGCACCCTTGATCGCGACGAAGCCAATCGCCTCGTCAAGGAGCACCACGAGCAATTCAACGAGTACCGCAGCCGCCTCGCTGCGGTGCCGGCCGGCGCCGACACGGCGGGCGGCCAGCGAGAAGTCGCCGGCCGTATCGAGCCCAAGCCCGAGCCGGCGAAGCCCGCGGCGCCTGCTGATCAGGTGCGGCTCTCGAAGGCCGATCCGGCGAAGCCCGCGGCCCCCGGCTCGCGAGCGGCGCGCGAGGACGATGCGACGTCGCGCGAGCGAGCGCTGAACGAGGCGCAATCGCGGCAACAGGAGCTGGAAAGGAACGTTTCCGACCTGCAGAAGCTGCTCGCGCTCAAGAACCAGCAGCTTGCGGAGATGGAGAAAAAAGGCGCCGCGAAACCGGCCGCGGTTCCGCCGGTTGCGCAGGCGCCGGCAAAACCCGAGCCTGCGAAGCCGGCCGCCGAAGCACCGAAGCCAGCTCCAACGCCCGCACCGGCGAAGCCCGAGCCGGCGAAGCCCGCGGCCGAAGCACCCAAGCCCGCCGCCGAAGCACCGAAGCCGGCAGCGGAAGCGCCGAAGCCGGCAGCGGAAGCGCCGAAGCCGGCAGCAGAGGCGCCGAAGCCCGCCGCCGAGGCGCCGAAACCCCCGGCGCCCGCAGCACAACCCTCGGCGCCGAAGCCTGCAGCGAAGAAGGCCGCGCCGCCGCCTGAGCCGAGCCTCGTCGACGAGTTCCTCGACAATCCGATGTACCTTGGCCTGCTCGGCGGATTGTTTCTGCTGCTCGTCATCTACGGGTGGTGGACCTGGCGCCGAAAAAAAAAGGCCCAAGCTAAGTTCCAGGATAGCGTTTTAGGCGCGGCGAGCGCGGGTGGTGCTGCCGGCGCCTCTCTCGGCGAGCCGACGGTGCCGCCGGGCAACACGACGACGACCACGGTCTCGGTCCAGGGCGCCGCAAGCCAGGCGCCGGCCGGGATGGAAGCCGAGGAAGTCGACCCGATCGCCGAAGCCGACGTGTACATGGCCTATGGGCGCGACGCGCAGGCCGAGGAAATCCTCAAGGAAGCGCTGGCAAAGGACGCCAATCGCACCGCGGTGCACGCGAAACTCCTCGAGATTTACGCGCATCGCAAGGACGCCAAGGCCTTCGAGCAGACCGCGCTCAAGCTGAAGGGCATCACCAACGGCGCCGGACCGGAGTGGGAGAAGGCCGCGGCGCTCGGCCGCTCGATCGACCCGCAGAATGGTCTCTATGCGGGTGCGGGCGGTGGCGAAGCGGCCGCCGCCGCCGCTCCGGCCGCCGCAGCGGCGGCGCCGACGCTCGACTTTGACCTTGGCGGGGCAAGCCAGGCGCAGGCTTCGGCCCCCGATATCTCGCTCGACGAACCAGGCAAGGACAGCACCGCCTCGGGCGTCGATATCGACCTTGGGTCGACCCAGTCGCTGAATAAGGCCGCGGCGGCGAGCCCCGCTTCGCACGATGAGACCATCATCGCCAGCGGCGACGACAAGAGCCTGGGCGCGATGGACTTCAATCTCGATCTCGGCACCGAGGAGAAGAAGCCAGAGCCGGCTAGGCCTGCCGCGCCGCCACCCGAGGCGAGCGGCGGCCTCGATTTCGATCTCAACCTCGACGGCGACAAGCAGCCGGCCGAGCCGTCGGCGAAGATGGATCTGTCGGAGATCAGCCTCGACCTGGGCAACTCTTCGCCGGACGCCACGGTGCTCGCGACCAAGCCGAGCTCCGATCCGAAGTGGCAGGAAGTCGCGACCAAGCTCGACCTCGCGAAGGCCTACGAGGAGATGGGCGACAAGGACGGCGCGCGCGAACTGCTCAAGGAAGTGGTGAAGGACGGCGACGCCGCACAGCGCGGCAGCGCCGAGCAGCTCCTCGCCAAGCTCGGTTAGCCGCTGTAATTTCCCGCATTGCCCTAGGACTCGAGTACGACGGCAGCCGCTTTCTCGGCTGGCAGACCCAGCCGGGCGGCGGCGCGGTGCAGGACGTGCTCGAAGTTGCGCTTGCCGCGATCGCAGGCGAATCCCTCAGCGTCACTGCCGCTGGCCGCACCGACCGCGGCGTCCACGCGCGCGAGCAGGTGGCGCATTTCGACACCAGCGCTGCGCGCCCCGACACGGCCTGGGTCCGCGGCGTCAACACTTTCCTGCCGGAATCGGTCGCCGTGCTCTGGGCACGTCCGGTCGACGCCGACTTCCACGCTCGCTACAGCGCGCTTGCGCGCACCTATCGCTACCGCCTCATCAATCGTGCGGTGCGTCCGGCGCTCGCCGCGCGCCATGCCGGCTGGTATCACGCGCCGCTCGATCTCGATGCGATGCGCGAAGCCGCGCGTGCCCTGATCGGCGAGCATGATTTTTCCGCCTTTCGCGCGGCAGAATGTCAGGCCAAGACTCCGTTTCGTACCGTGCATGCCCTCGTCATTGAGCAACACGCCCAGCGCATCGACTTCGTGATCCGCGCCAACGCCTTCCTGCAGCACATGGTGCGCAACATCGTGGGCAGCCTGATCTATGTGGGCAACGGTAAACAGGCGCCGGGCTGGATCGCCGAGCTCTTGGCATCGCGCGATCGCACCAAAGCGGCGCCGACCTTTGCACCGGAGGGTTTGTACCTCGAGCGCATCGACTACGAAGCCAAATGGGGCCTGCCGCAGTGAGGACGCGCGTAAAGATCTGCGGCATCACGCGCACCGGAGACGCGCGCGCTGCGGCCGAGGCCGGCGCCGATGCCATCGGCTTGGTGTTCTATCCGCCGAGCCCACGCTACCTGTCCACCGAGCGGGCCGCCGAGATCCGCGACGCCCTCCCGCCTTTCGTACAGACGGTGGCGCTTTTCGTGAACGCCGATGCCGCGCAAGTGGCGCAGGTGATCGGCCGCGTGCACCCGGCGATGCTGCAGTTCCACGGCGACGAAACGCCCGAGTTCTGCGCGCAGTTCGGCCTGCCGTTCGTCAAGGCGTGCCGTGTAAGGCCCGGAGTCGACGCGCTGGCGTACCTGCGCCCCTTTTCGCGCGCCGCGGCATGGCTGCTCGACAGCTTCGTGCCGGAGTACGGCGGCGTCGGGGAGAGCTTCGACTGGGCGCTCGCTCCCTCTGAGCGCAGCCGGCCGCTGATCCTTTCCGGCGGTCTGCACCAGGGCAATGTGGCCGGTGCAATCCGTGCCGTACACCCTTGGGGCGTCGACGTCTCGAGCGGCGTCGAATCGACGAAGGGCATCAAGGACGCCGCTAAAATGGCCGCTTTCATCGCCGAGGTCCGCCATGCGGATGTATGACCTGCCCGACGCGCGCGGCCACTTCGGCCCGTACGGCGGCGTGTTCGTCGCCGAGACGCTTTCGCAGGCGCTCGACGAGCTGCGCGAGGCATACGCCGCGGCGCGCCGCGATCCGCAGTTCGAGGCCGAATTCCGCTACGAGCTCAAGCACTACGTCGGCCGCCCGAGCCCGATCTACCACGCCCGGCGGCTGTCCGAGCAGTGCGGCGGCGCGCAGATCTACATCAAGCGCGAGGACCTGAACCACACCGGCGCACACAAGATCAACAACACCATCGGGCAGGCGCTGCTCGCGCGGCGCATGAAGAAACCTAGAGTGATCGCCGAGACCGGTGCCGGCATGCACGGCGTGGCGACCGCGACCGTCGCCGCGCGCTACGCCATGGAATGCGTCGTCTACATGGGCGTGGAGGACGTGCGGCGCCAGGCGGCCAACGTGCACCGCATGGGCGTGCTGGGCGCGAAGGTGGTCCCGGTCGAGTCGGGCTCGAAGACGCTGAAGGACGCGCTCAACGAAGCGATGCGCGACTGGGTAACGAACGTCGAGAACACCTTCTATATCATCGGCACCGTCGCCGGGCCGCATCCCTATCCGATGATGGTGCGCGACTTCCAGTCCGTGATCGGCGAGGAGAGCATCGCCCAGATGCAGGAAATGAACGCACGCCAGCCCGACGCCGTGATCGCCTGTGTCGGCGGCGGCTCCAACGCCATGGGCATTTTCTATCCCTACATTCCGCACGCGGCAGTCCGGCTCATCGGCGTCGAAGCGGCCGGTGATGGCCTCGACACCGGCCGGCATGCCGCGTCGCTCTGCGCCGGGCGGCCCGGCGTGCTGCACGGCAACCGCACGTATCTTCTGCAGGACGCGAACGGGCAGATCACCGAGACGCATTCCGTCTCGGCGGGTCTCGACTATCCCGGCGTCGGCCCGGAGCACGCGTGGCTCAAGGACAGCGGGCGCGCCGAATACATTGCGGTGACCGACGAGGAGGCGCTGTCCGCGTTTCACGCGCTTTGCCGCAGCGAGGGCATCATCCCGGCGCTCGAGTCGGCGCACGCGGTGGCGCAGGCGATGAAGTTGGCGCCGCAGATGCCGCAGACCGCGATCCTGCTCGTCAACCTCTCGGGCCGCGGCGACAAGGACTTGCACACCGTCGCCGAGCGCGCGGGCAAGAAGCTTTGATGTCGCGCATCCAGGGTCGCTTCGCGGCGCTCGCCAAGGCGAGGCGCAAGGCGCTCATTCCGTACATCACCGCCGGCGACCCGCATCCTTCGCTCACCGTGCCGCTGATGCGCGGCCTGGTGGAAGCGGGCTCCGATATCCTCGAGCTCGGCGTGCCGTTCTCCGATCCGATGGCCGACGGCCCGGTGATCCAGCGCTCCGGCGAGCGCGCGCTGAAGCATGGCGTGGGCCTGCGCGATGTCCTGAAGTTGGTCGCGGACTTCCGCCAGGCCGACAGCCTGACTCCCATCGTGCTCATGGGCTACGCCAACCCGATCGAAGCGATGGGCATCGCACGGTTCTTGCGGGAGGCAAAGGCCGCGGGCATCGACGGGGTCATCGTCGTCGACTATCCCCCCGAGGAGTGCGCCGAGTTTGCCGCCGCGGCAAAGGAGCACGACATCGACCCGATCTTCCTGCTCGCGCCGACCTCGACCGACAAGCGCATCCACGAGGTCGCGCGCTGCGGCAGCGGCTACCTGTATTACGTCTCGCTGCGCGGCGTCACTGGCGCTGCGCATCTCGACCTGTCCGACGTGGCCGCGCGCATTCCGAAGATCCGTGCCGCCACGCGCCTGCCGATCGGCGTCGGCTTCGGCATCCGCGATGCCGAATCGGCGCGGCGCGTCGCCGAGACCGCCGATGCGGTGGTGATCGGCAGCCGTATCATCCAGGAGATCGAAGCCGGAGCGCCCGAGCAGGCGGTTTCGCGGGTGAAGGCGTTCCTCAAGCCCATCAGGGAGGCACTCGACGCATGAGCTGGCTCCAGAAACTCCTGCCGCCCAAGATCCAGCGCACCGGCGGCGGCACGCGCAAGACCGTGCCCGAAGGCCTGTGGACCAAGTGCCCGGCCTGCGACGCGGTGCTCTACAGCACCGATCTCGAGAAGAACCTCAACGTCTGCCCGAAGTGCGGACATCACGAGCGCTTCGGCGCGCGCCCGCGGCTCGATATGCTGCTCGATCCGGACGGGCGCTTCGAGATCGGCGCCGAAGTGCTGCCGCTCGATCCGCTGAAATTCCGCGACTCGCGCCGCTACGTCGAGCGTCTTACCGAGGCGCAGGAGCAGACCGCCGAGGGCGACGCGCTGGTGGTGATGCAGGGGTCGATCAAGGCGCTCGGCCTGGTGTGCGCGGCCTTCGAGTTCGACTTCATGGGTGGCTCGATGGGCTCGGTGGTCGGCGAGCGCTTCGTGCGCGGCGTGCGGGTCGCCATCGAGCAGAAGCTGCCGTTCGTGTGCGTTTGCGCCTCGGGCGGCGCACGCATGCAGGAGGGCGCGCTGTCGC
>Ga0209647_1000736_pt1 | contig 30035 bp, 20 predicted proteins | sample GraSoi_2013_60cm_FD_185827 | JGI IMG/M metagenome (GOLD analysis project Ga0209647, IMG submission 185827) | Grasslands soil microbial communities from the Angelo Coastal Reserve, California, USA - Sample 9_17_2013_60cm (SPAdes) (version 2) | ecosystem: Environmental > Terrestrial > Soil >... | reverse complement strand
TGCAACGGGTCTAGGAAATCTGCGTAATCGGCGAAATCTGCGGATCATTTCTTGGCAAAGCCTGCCAAAGTTAGAGAAACATATATCGTATCCCAACTTGTTACGCGCTTTCGCCGCTGAGAATCTGCTCCGCAAATTTTCTCAAGGGATATCCGACCGCTCCCTCCGGGACGAATCGTCTCCCCAGCTGTCATTGGTCTGTTGAAACTTGGGGCTTGCGCACCACCCCCTATGCCAAAGGGTCTCCCATCCAAAATAGGTGGTGAATGACTCATGCAAAGCGGCTGCAGCGTGTGCCGTGGTCATCGCTGCGTGATGTTCAAAGCCATTCTTACAGACAAATTGCAGCAGATTCTGCAGTTCGCGAACCTGTACCACCGCGCGACTGCCGAAGGTGTCGAGCGGGTCGTCTACAAAATTACCGTCTCCCACGTACGCTCGGATGCAGCCGGCGCGGTCATCGGTCGTGATCCTGGCATATCCAAAAGGGCCTGCCGGAGTTCTTCCCGCTACGGTGCCATAGGTATTTTCGGTTCCTAGGGTTGTGGCGAGGATCTCTGCGTTTGCCATTTTTACATCAGCAAAAAAACTCTTAGCCCAGTTACCGCAATGGAACAGCACACATTTGTCCGGCTCACCTCCGTAGTTGTTATTCCAATCCACCAGGGCGCTTGGTCGACCGGAAGCTAACTGCAGAGCATACATGGAAGCGACGCCGGTGATATCTACTTCGCAAGCACTCGGGAGCAGACTCTCGCTCATCATGCTCATCAGAGTACAAACGTTGACTCCGTAATTATGTTGGAGGGAGTCCCAACATTGGATGGCGGTTGCATCCAGGTCATAGGTTTGCATCCAATCATCGATAACGATACCAAGCTTGGCCATTTTAACTAAGGCCGGTGCTGGTACCGCTGCAGTCGGTACGTAAGCTTTGATTCCCTGAAGTCGCTCACCAACCCGGGAATCCGAGTCTTTTAACTTCTCGGCCTTTCCGAACACCTCAGAAAGGTCGATGGTACTGACGCTGATACCGAAGGCTTGAAGCAATTTCTCACTGTACCGCGTGGTATTGAATGCGTTGGGACGAGCGCCAACCGCACCAAGGCGAGCTTTAGGTAACTCTTTCACCACTCGACAGATAGCACTGAACTGTTGTAGATCGGCCGTAAACGTCTCGCTGCTTACCTTTTCCGTATGTAAGCTGGTTAGGCTGAACGGAACCCCATATTGATAGAGGTTATTGCAAACGGAAATTTTTCCACAAAAAGCGTCTCGCCTGCTTTCGACCGAGAATCGCGAAAGATCGTCGGGATATGCTTGCACCAGGACCGGCACCTTCAGACCAGATAATTTAATTGTTTCGGCGACCCCTTTTTCGTCGCCAAAGTTCGGCAAACTAACCAAAATGCCGTCAATTTCCCGGCGGTGCTCATCAAACAATGCAGCACATTTTTTGGCGTCTTCCCACGTCTCGACTCCGCCTAGTTTAGTAGCGTCCTCGGGCAACAGAATCGGTTTGATCTGTAATTCGGCTAGTTTCTGAATGATCTCCTGACGAGCCGTCGTAATTAGACTGTCCGGAAAAAAGTCACGATTACCGATGATTACACCAAGCGTAATGCGGCGATGAAGTTTGGAAGTCATAGTAGATTCGGAGTGAGTAGGTAGGGTGGGGCGTGTCGCTCCGCGACCGCCGAATCGGTGACGGGATCGCTGGAAGCGCCGAAGGCGTGAGAGAAGTGCGCCCAGGGTGCAGGCTTTGCGGAACCCCGGGTATCAATAACAAAAGCGCATAGCTCTGAAAGCTGGGAAGAGGACGGACCACAAATGGAGGCTTCCAGATAAGGAGAGTGAGGATTACGATCGCGACAACAAAGACCGGAAGCCAGCGAGGGAATCCCGGCGAGCGAATAGCCGAAACAGGGGGATAAGGGGAGGGCACAGGGCTAAGGGAGGCGGTCCTGCATAAATATGCAGTCTCGTTTGTTTACTCTGCTTGCTATCATCTGCCGATTCTTTTGTCAAACTATGCACCGAAAATTCGATCGACGAATGCCTTGACAATGAGGCAGGAGGCATGCAACCTGAGTCATAATTACACGCGCATGCATAAACATGCATATCCATGGATCCTTCCCTCAACCTCCAAGAGCTTCAACTTAAATCGATCCAATACCGAAAAACCGTTCTCTCCATCATTAAACGTGGGGGAGCCGGACACACCGGCGGCAGCCTCTCGAGTATCGACATACTCAACGTGCTCTACAACCGAATCCTGCGCCTGAGCCCGGCTACTTTTCGGGACCTGGATCGCGACCGGTTTGTGCAGAGCAAGGGACACTCCGTCGAGGCTCTTTATACGGTCTTGGGCGATCGCGGGTTCTTCCCACAGTCTGAGCTGGATACGTTGAATCGGTTTGGGTCTAACTTCATCGGCCATCCAACCAGGCACGTAAATGGGGTTGAGCAAAACACCGGTGCGCTGGGCCACGGCATGTCGTTCGCTGTCGGATCTGCGCTGGCGGCGAAGGTAGATCGTAAACATTATCGCGTGTTTGTATTGCTTGGCGACGGGGAGCTGGCAGAAGGGTCGAACTGGGAGGCGGCTATGACCGCCGGGCATTACCGGCTCGATAATCTGGTTGTAGTGATAGACCGTAATGGGCTTCAGATTACCGGTCCCACAGAGGAAGTCGTCCGATTGGAGCCTCTTCACTTAAAGTTCGAAGCGTTCGGATTTGCCGTGCGCGAGTGTGACGGGAACAGCATTCCCGAACTGTTGACTCATTTGGAATCGGTTCCGTTCGTTGCTGATCAACCCAGTCTGTTGCTGGCTAAAACGCGAAAGGGGTGCGGCATCAGCTTCATGGAGAACTCCGTTCGTTGGCATCACCGAGTGCCGACTGACCAGGAATTCGAGCAAGCCATTCAAGAATTAGAGAAGGCGGAGGCCTCCGTCGCGTAATGGAAGGGACCTCTTCAAATCTTGATGTGTTCGCGGCGACGCTGATCGAGGCGGCGAAAGCGGATCGGTCCATACTAGTGGTCACGAGCGACTCGCGCGGATCCGGCCGGCTGGCTCCCTTCGCGGCCGCGGTACCAGAGCAGATCATCGAGGTCGGAATTGCCGAACAAAACCTGGTTGGAATTTCCGCCGGGCTAACAGCGGCCGGAAAAAAGGTGTTCGCGGTTTCTCCAGCTTGCTTTCTGACCGCGAGAGCTCTGGAGCAGATAAAAAACGATGTTTGCTATTCTGATCGCCCGGTTAAGGTCGTCGGAATCAGTGCCGGGGTTAGTTACGGAGCACTCGGCAGCACACACCACTCCCTTCACGATTTTGCCGCACTGCGAGCAATTCATAATATAACGATCGTAGCGCCGGCCGATAACTTTGAAACCCGCGAGGCAGTTCAAGCAGCTTTGCGGCTCGATAAACCGATTTACTTACGATTCGGTAAGAAGGTGATGCCACACTTACCTCGCGCTAATTCTCACTTCGAACTGGGGCACGCTTCGTTGGTCCGCAATGGCAAAGATCTCGCCTTTTTATCCTCCGGGGAAACGGTGGCGCCGGCGTTGGAGGCCGCAGAGTTATTGGCGGCGGAGGGAGTCGATTGCCGTGTCTTGAGCTTTCATACGGTCAAGCCGCTGGATGAAGCGGCCGTTTTGCGAGCAGCGAATGAGACCGGCTGTTTGATAACGGTGGAAGAACATAGTGTGTCGGGAGGATTGGGAGAGGCATGCGCTTCGCTGTTGTTGCAACACGGGCAATCGACACGATTCAAGATTGTCGGCTTTCCGGACGAGTACACCATGACTGGAAGTCAGATGGAACTCTTTCGATACTATGGCATCTCCGGCTCCGGCTTAGCGGAAACCGCCCGCCGGCTTCGCACGAATAAGTCCGAGTAATCAGAAGTTATGTCACCTCCGCAGCTTGAGAACACTGCGACTGCTCGTACGGCGTTAGCCCCGGCTAAAGCCAAGCGGAAATTCGCGCATTCCGCAATTCGCGATCCGCATTCCGCATTCCGCATTTCTTCCCTATGCCCGACCTGATCCTAGCAATCGACCAAGGAACAACCAATACCAAGGCGATCGTGGTTGATCGTGATAGCAGAATTTTGGCCCGCGCCTCGGTGCCGGTCGAAATTGCATTTCCTAAGCCAGCCTGGGTCGAGCAGAATCCGGCGGCGATCTGGGAAGGGGTTGAGTCGGTCATCGATTCCTGCTTAAAGCAGATCGCGCCGGATGTGCCGACTATATTAGGCATCTCGAATCAGCGTGAGACCGTGCTGATCTGGGATCGGCAGACCAGTGAACCGCTCGGCCCCGCAATCGTTTGGCAATGCCGACGGACGGCCGATTTCTGTCAAGAATTACGTAATCGTGGTCTCGAACCGTTTTTGCGAGAGCGCACCGGATTGACGGTCGATCCGCTGTTTTCCGCCAGCAAAGCCCGTTGGTTGCTGAAAGCGGCTGAGAGCAAGGGAATCAGTAAAGACAAAGTGTGCATTGGCAATGTTGATAGTTGGCTGCTTTGGAAATTAACCGGCGGCGTTGTGCATGCTACGGATGTCAGCAACGCGGCCCGCACCCAATTGCTTAATCTGCAAACCGTCCAGTGGGATGATGAGCTGCTGGAGCTTTTCGAGATCCCAAGTGTATGTCTCCCGACGATTCATCATTCATCAGAAATTCTGGGTGAGACTCGATCGAAGCTGCCAATTGGCAGTCTTATTGGCGATTCGCATGCGGCGTTGTTCGGGCAGCGCGGGTTCCAGCCTGGATCGATCAAAGCCACCTACGGTACCGGTTCATCCTTGATGACGCCGACGCAACAACCGCGAAATTCCGAGCGAGGAATATCCTCTACCGTGGCTTGGGGATTGAACAAGATCACTTACGCGCTCGAAGGCAATATTTCTGTGACAGGAGCGGCAGTGCAGTGGTTTGGTCAGTTTCTGGGCGCGGAAAAACCGGCCGAAAAAGTTGCTGAATTGGCTCAATCGGTCACTGATACCGAAGGTGTCTACGTCGTGCCCGCGTTCGTTGGCTTGGGCGCACCCTATTGGGATGAGGCGGCTCGGGGTATCGTTTGTGGTGTTACTAGAGGGACCACCAGCCGGCAAGTTGCTCGCGCAGTGATCGATTCGATCGCTTATCAAATTCGAGATGTATTCGACCTGATGCAGGCTGAATCGGGCAACAAGCTGGAAGCGTTGTTGGCCGACGGCGGCGCGACCCGCAACGACCAGTTGATGCAGTTCCAGGCTGATATTTTGGGCTGCCCGGTGTTACGGAATACTTCTCCGGATGTTTCGGCTCTCGGGGCCGCATTTCTCGCTGGGTTAGCGGCCGGTGTTTGGTCGGGAATTGATGAAATAGCTGAGTTGCCGCGCGAGTTTGAGCGATTCGAACCGAAGATGACTGAGCAACGACGGCAAGATCTTTACGCAGGCTGGCAGGCAGCGGTGGCAAAGGCGCGGCGTTGATTGAAAGGGATGCGCTTAATCATGCTTCTCTCAATCGAGCCCGCGGTTAAAAGCGGTCGCGATGGAATTTCCGGTCAAGCTCCGCGCGATTCGCCGTTCGGATTCTCGACTAAGCGTTCAGCGGTTCGACGATCGGTGATAAGCACGTTGATCAGTTTGCCCCGGAGAGCGCCGCGAATCGCCTCAAATTTTCGTTTGCCGCCAGCGATTCCGACCGAACGCTCGACTTTACGAAGCTCTTCTAACTGCATCCCGATCACCCGATTATCGAGCACATTCTCGATCGGATTGCCGTTCACATCAAAAAAGCGGAGGCATACATCGCCGACTGCGCCCTGTTGGCGCAACTGATCGAGTTCCTCTGGAGAAAACACGTTACCGCTCAAAGCGAGCAGTTGCGAAGGATCGACGGAACCAATTCCGACCAGGGCGAGGGTTACTTCGTCAAACCGTTTTAGCGCATCTCTTACATAGGCGTCTTCGAGAAAGGCCCGCTGCGCTTCCGGTGAACCGGTGACCCCTGGAGCCGGCAGAAAATGACCCTCGCCGTTCACCAGATTGGCCAGACGGCGGACTAATTGGACTGCGTGGTGGGCCGAGCCAGGATTACCGCTGCCACCCAGGATCTGAATTACCTGCGCCTTGAAATGCCGCGGAAACGGGTCCATCGCATCCACCATTGCCAGCAGCGTCGAACTCCAGGACGAAATCCCAAGAACCTCTCCCGACTTGAGGGTTGTCTCTAGATAGAAGGCCGCGGCAGCACCCAAATCTCGCAGAATCTGGTCGTCGTCACTCAGGCAATCAACGACGACGGCTTCCTTGATCGCGTAGATTTTCTCGATTTGATCTTCCAGCTCCGGGAAAGCCCCCACTGGTACGCGGACACTGATTCGAACGATCTGCTCTTCCTGAGCGCGCTTCAAAAGCCGCGAAATTGTCGCCTGGGAAATTTGAAGTTGTTGCGCGATCTGACTCTGCTTAAGCCCGCGCTCATAATAAAGCATGGCAATCTTGGCCATTAACCGCAATTCATCGACACGGGCCATAGTTTACCTATGAGACATCGAGCGGAGTCATCCGTCAACGCTGACAGCGCCGGTAGCGCCGGCCCGACCCCTTCCTCCTTCGTCATCCTGACTACGGCGGACAGGTCGGGCCGGCGTTACCGGCGCTGTCGGCGTTGACGGCTTGCTCTGACTATTGCGAGTGGCGGACAAAATCTTGACTTTAACGTTAAAGGAGCTAGAAGAATCTGGTTCCCCCGTGCCTCAAGATCCTTCAGTTCATCCCAGGTTGTCCATCCGTGATCGGGTGACGCTTAAGTCTTTGGCTCAGCAACTCGGCGTTTCGGCCATGACCGTATCAAACGCCTTTAATCGGCCTGAAGAATTATCTGCCGATCTCCGGCGGCATATTCTCTCTACCGCCGCAAGCGCCGGCTACCATGGCCCGCGCCCCTCCGGCAGAATGCTCAGAACCGGACTCGCCGACGCCATCGCGCTGTTTAATCCCGATCCCATCCCTCACCTCTTCGAGGATACCAACGCATCTGCTTTCATGGCCGGAATCTCTGAGATCTGCGAGAAGCATCAATACGGATTAACCGTGCTACCTCCTGTGCAGGATATCTCCCGGATAACAGCGATCGATAAAGTAGCCGTCGACGGTTTCATTCTCTACGCTATTCCGGACCATAGTTCGATCATCAAACGCGTCCTGGGGCGACAGTTGCCGACCGTTACCGTAGACATGGGCAAGCTTCCGGGAATTGCCGCGGTGGGTATCGACGATCGGGATGCAGCGAGGAAAATCGCTGATCACGTCTTGGAGCTCGGTCATCGCCAGATAGCCATCCTGTCATTGGAAATGCTGCCCGACGGATTCTCCGGACTGGTAAACGGTGACCGAGTCAAAAGATGCCGCGCCTCTGTCACGCGGCAACGCCTCTTGGGATATGTCGACGGGTTGAATGCCGCCGGAATCGATCCCGCAATGGTCCCAATCTACGAAATTCGAATTAACGACGACGCGGAAGCCTCTTACTGGACTAATAAGTTTTTGAAAAGAAAACGCAGGCGACCGACGGCGATATTCTCTATGAGTGACCGAATGGCGTTCGGTGCGCTGCACGCTGCAACCCGGCTTGGGTTGAAAGTGCCAAGAGACCTTTCAATCATCGGATTCGACGATATCCCGCAAGCTGCTGGATCCACTCCTGCTCTGACTACGGTTCGTCAACCGTCTCGGGCCAAGGGGCTGGTGGCGGCAGCGATTGTGGTTGGAGATTCGCCATACACCGAGGAATTCCAGGAGCTTTCAACTGAATTGATCGTGCGGGACTCGGTCGCCGTTCCTCCAGCAGGATAGCGGCCGCAGGGACGAGGAAACGGATCATGGATGATCAACCTTCTTCTCTATCTTTAACGATAAAGAGCACGCTCGCTCGCGACGCTTCTGACGCAACCATCTGGCAAAGGAAGTTCGCTCACCACCCGGCTCAGTCTGCCGATGAGCCAAAGTCGGTTTTCCCTCCCCACCTTGGCAGGAAGCCCAGGTGAAACCCGAAAGAACAAAAGGAAATCAAAAAATGAAACTGCGATTAAGCATATGGACCTTGCTGATAGCTGGTTCTCTGTTGTCCGTGCCGACTACCCAGGCTGGACAGATTCCGCTGAAGAATGAGCCCCTCGCAAGGCAAACCGGTGAAAACCTGAATATGAAGCGTTACGTTGCCGCAGGTGATCGCGCCTACGTCGTCGGTGTCCAGGACGGCAGCCTGGTCCCGGATGTCAGCCTTAATCCGAATGGAATAGGTTGGCACATTACCGGGCAAATGGGCGGCGTGTGGGCGCACCCGATTAAGCTCCTCCATCAGTTTCAATTCTTTTTAAATGACAACCCGTTGCCAGCAGCGGCAAAATTTGTGAGCAGCGCGGGCTATGTCCGGTTGGAGCTATCGCCAACCGACGGGCTCGAGATCAGTGAGACGCAGTTTGCTCCCGACGGATTACCAGTCGTGCTGGTCGGAGTGCAGCTGCGCAACTCGAACCCCGGTGTCAACAGCTTCACCCTAGCCATCGATGCTGAAAGCGAATTGATTCCAGCTTATCCATGGAGTGGGACCAAGCCCACTTCCGAATCACTCCATCTACCGGACCAAGTCTCTTTTGATTCGACACTGGGAGCACTTCAGTTCTTTCAACCGGCACAACCTAACTATTCCCGCCCTGCCTGGTATGCGCTCGTTAGCGCAGCCCTGGATCCGCAGGATCGAGAAACCGGTTTCCAATCAATTGGAGCCAGCTACCCCGCGACCACCTCTAAGCACAACGGCGCTACTGGAGTGCTGAAATATCAAGTCACGCTCAAAGGGAAATCCAGCACGACGGTCTGGTTTGCCATCGCCGGATCGAATGTCGATAAGGCGGAAGCTTCCGGGGCCCTGACGCTGGGTCTGGCATCGCCGGATGGCCTGCTCCGCACGAAAATCACCGCGCGCCAGGAAGTGCTTTCCCAGGCTCAAATCCATGTTCCAGATGAAGAAATACAAGCCGCTTTTGATTGGGGTAAACTGAACTTGGCCGATATGCAGAGAACGGTTCGCAATATGATGGTCCGGGATACCATGGAAGGAACAGTGTACCGTCCCCACTCACTCCCACATTTCCCGTTCTTTCAGGCTTTGGTGCTGGATATCCGGACTATCCCTGGTTTTTCGGGACCGACGGTGCGTATAGCACCTTTTCATTGGCCGCAGTTGGGCTGTGGGAAGAAGCAAAGAATCATTTAGCCACGATTCGCCAGGTCTCGCAGCTGGTGAACGGCACAACCGGCAAAGTCCTGCACGAGATCGTCACGGACGGATCGATCTACTTTGGTACCAACGCACAAAACGGTGATGTAAACGAAACGGCGGAGTTCGCTACGGCCGCTGCCACCCTCTGGCGCTGGTCGGGAGATAATTCCGTTCGGGACGACAACTATGATTTCATCAAGGCTGGACTGAACTACATCACCACTAATTTGGTTACCGCCAAGTTAAATCCGGATGGTTGGCCTGAAGGCGCCGGCATGGTTGAAGCTACCGGCATGGGCGCGATCAAGCTCGATGTGGCCGTTTACACGATTCGCGCATTGAATGATCTGGCCGAAATGGCGGTTAGCAAAGGAGACACGGCTACGCGTGACTGGGCCGTAAACAAAGCCAGCGCACTGACCAACCATTTCACAAATGACTGGTGGATCTCGAGCCAGGGGCTCTTTGCCGATTCGCTGGCTCTAAATCAAAAGGTGCCGACAGATCCCCCAGCGGCGATTGGCACGTTACCGATCACCCAACTGGAACAACTCTACTGGATAAACGCGACCCCGATGGAGACAAGTATCGCTTCGGTTGAGGACGCCTCAATCGCCTTCCCTCAGCTCGAGTCTTCAACTTTTACCGGAACGACCGGTTTCTATCAACAAGGTCAAAGCCTCCCGGCCATCAAAGGCAATCGTCAAGCCTCTGCGGTGAACACCGGTGTAATGGCAATCGCCGAGGCCAATTACGGGCGAATGGATCAATCCCTAACATACGTCAACTTGATCGCTAATGAATTGGACGTCGAGCAGCCCGGGGCGCTACCGGAATTATTCGACAGCCCGGACTATACATACTTCCCGCCATTTGGCGGGGCTATGGTCATGCAAGCCTGGTCTTCGTATGGCATTCACTGGCCGCTGGTGGAGTTGTACCTTGGGATCAAGCCGGATGCTCCCGCAAAATCTTTGTCGGTCGTGCCAAACCTACCCGGTTCCTGGCCAGAGCTTTCGGTTGACAATCTGCGCGTCGGCTCTGCTCAGATCGCGGTTTCGGTGCGGCATGCCGGAATAAACTATGTCACAACGGTTTCGGCTCCAGTTGGCTGGAGCTTAACCATCGGATACACCCTGCCGCCCAAAACCCAGGTCAAGTCGGTGAGACTGAATGATTCGCCCGCCGCGTTCCAAATCGTACCCACGAATCGGGGCGAGGAGATCCATGTGCAAACAAACTCCGGTGGCTCGCAGGAGGTCAGGATTCAGACGGAATGATGCTGCAATTCCAATCTGAGAGATAACAGGATGGAAACGCGTCGCATGTCCGGCGCGTTTTCATCTTACCCCGGACGGTGCAAGACCTTGCGCGCGATCAACGCGATTAAGTATCACCGCTAAGTCCCATCGGATCTTGTGGACCTTGCTTGGTCGATCGAGCCGCGGCCAGGGCGTACCATGTTTGTTTGGTTCCAAGAAGATTAAGCCAGCACGGTTGATCTTCGAGCCCAAATAAAGTGAACTAGCGTTAGTTAGGTGAGTTTATGAGCAAACTGAATATTCTGATCGATCCGCAACCGCGCACGATGGAGATGATCTTCGATGCGGAAGCGCGGCGCCGTTTGTCTGATATTGCCGATCTCACCATCTTCGACCGCGGTCCGATGCCGGCCGCGCTGTTGGAGGAGGCGCTGCCAAAGGCAGAGATCCTGATCGGCCAATCCGATTTGCCAAGGGAGAGACTGGAGCGAGCCACTAAGCTGCGAGCAATTTTTAATGTCGAAGGTAATTTTCTGCCAAACATCGATTATCAATATTGTTTCCAGCGTGGGATCCGAGTGCTGATCGCTAGTCCGGCATTCGCAGTTTCGGTTGCTGAGATGGCTTTGGCATTTGCGCTGGATCTCGCGCGGGGAGTAAGCCAGGCGGACCGAGCAATGCGGGAACGAAAAGAGGTCTATGGTCTTTCGAGCAATCGAGGTTTCTCACTCTTTACTGGCTGCCGAGCGGGCATCATTGGCTTCGGTGACTTAGCGCGGGCGTTTCGCCCTTTAATCAGGCCATTTCGTTGCCCGGTAAAAGTCTACGATCCTTGGCTGCCCGTACGAGAGATCGTGCAGCACGAATGCGCGCCGGCGAGCCTGGACGAAGTGCTCTCTTCTTCCGACGTTATTTTTGTATTCGCCAGTGTGACCTCGGAAAACCAAGGTTTTTTAGGCAAACGGGAATTTGATTTGATTAAGCCGGGCGGAATCTTTGTGCTGATGAGTCGGGCCGGCGTCGTCGATTTCGACGCCTTAACAGCGGCAGCCCGGTCTGGCCATCTCCGGGTTGCGACTGATGTTTTCCCAGACGAACCGTTCTCCAAGGATCATCCAATCCGCGATCTTCCGAACGTATTGCTCTCGGCCCATCGAGCAGGCGGAATGCCGGAGGCGTTCTTAGAGATCGGCAATATGGTCGTGAGCGACCTTGAATTGTTATTGCGCGGCTTACCGCCGACGAGCTGTAAAATAGCCCAGCCGGAAACCGTGAGTCGCTTCCGCGGGAAGCCGGTCGCTACTTCTTAAGGGAATCCTTCCTCGGTGGCGAACTCGCTACCCATTCGCAGGATACGGAACGGCTTGCGCAGCGAACGCAGTGTCGGAGGTTAGCCCATGACCGCACCCAATTTAGTCTTACCGAAACTGCAGCATGTGACCGTTACGTTCCCGCCCGGCGAAGAGGGCCGGCTGCGCGACTTTTACATCAATGTTCTTCGGTTTAAGGAAAAGCCCGTGCCGAAAGTGGCGAAGCCGCTTGGATGGATTTGGTTTCATACCGGGGCTGGCGGCGTCGAATTGCATACCGTGCCCGATAAGACTCCGCTACCGAAGGATCCTACCCATCATTTTTGTATTGAAGTGGACGATTTGGACCGCTACCGGTCAGCGCTCACTAGGGCCGGTTATGAAATCAGAGAGGCGCGAGCATTGCCATTTCGGCCGCGTTTCTTCACTTGGGATCCCTTTCGGAATCTGATCGAGATTGTGCATGTTGAAGGTGACTACGTGAGCGCGGGCGAAGCGGCGGAAGGCTGAAGTAAACAGTGAGAGGTGAGAGGTGAGCCCCCCACCTGATATGTCTCATGGGTCCTATAAGTCGTATAGGTCCTATACGGCCTTATATGTGCTAGTCACCAACTACCGATCACTTCCCTTCCCGGCGTTACCTAGCGATCCTGAATAATCGGTTTAGTGAGCAAGTCTCCTTGCCGATTGTCCGTGAAAACGTTTCTCTTGCCGAGCGACAGTTTTGATTTGGAATCGTAGGCCAAGCCGCACTGCGAGTTCCGGAGCAACTCGTTTCCGCTAAGATAAGGCGCCGAGGCAATCACCATGATGCCGCACCACGTGTTGCTTTCGCAAATATTGTTTTCCGCGCGTCCCTTTGCCCCATTCATGAAATAGATACCGGCGGCTTGATTGTTGCGGCATTGATTGTTGAGCAGCAGGGGAGCGGTATTTGAGCCGGTTACCAATATTCCGTGCTCAAGATTCTGTTCACACACGTTTCGCGAGGAGATACCTTGGGTGCTATCCCTGAACATGATTCCGCTGCGATGGTTCCCGCGACATCGATTTTCTACCAGCTCCGGCGTTGTGCCGGGTCCGCTCACCAAGATTCCGCTCTCGTCGTTCTCTTCGCAGATATTTTGTGAGGCTTTGCCCTGGGCTTCATCCTGAAACGCAATCCCGGCTCCCTGGTTCAAACGACTCTGATTTTCGATCAACACCGGCGATGATCGCCCTCCATAGACGCCGATTCCAGAGCTTGGAAGCCGGGTTACGCGGCAATTTTGGACCGTGACGGAGGAGTTGAGGATATGAATCGCATGAAATCTGGGGGTCTCCTCCAGATTTTCTGTTGGTTGTTCGTAGGTGAACGAGAGATCGCGTACTGTCCCAAACTGGCAATCAACGATCGCGAGTAACGAGAAATCGCGCACTTGGCCAACCGATACGCCGGTCTCTTCTGTCCAACGAACCACTGTGGTCTCCGGATTTTCGCCGCGCAGCTCGATCCCTTCCTTGAACTTAAGCGCCTCCCGATAAACTCCAGGTTTGATCAAAACAGTTGTACCTGCCTCTGCTGCATCGATCGCCGCCTGGATGGTCGGATATTGGTCGGGAACGACATGGGTGCGTACCGAGAGCGGGTGCGCCGCCGGTTCCGGCTGTTTTGGAATAGCCGGTGGCTCTGGTTTGACTTTTTCCACAACTGGTTCAGCCAGCTTCGCTGTCTCGAGCACGGTGGGTCTCGGCAGATCGTGTCGCTCGTTACTTCGAATTTCCGGTGCCGGTTCTCGGCCGGTTCCAACTGGCAGCGTGCGGTTAAATGCCGCAGCCAGCTCGGCGGCTGAGCCAAATTCATCGATGATTCCGCGCCGAAGGACTACATTTGCGTCTTCTTTAAGCAAGCTCAGGGGCGGGCAACGTCCTGACATCTCAACCTGCTGTCGCGGTCCTCCCAGCAGTTCGTACGCCAGCAAACTGAGCTGACGCAAGTAGCTCCCTCGCGGTCCACCGACTATGATCGGATTAATTGCCGTGACTTCACTTTGCGAGTTTCGCGATATGGACGGCGATGAGGAGAGATCGATGGGATCAACTTTGATCTCAAGCGGGTCCCAAGACGGGAGAGGGTTTTCCGGGCGCGGAGTGGAGCCCCGTGAACCGCCTAACCAAATCCCGGTCAACTTGAGATCGACCTGCTTTAGATCGTACCGCTGAGCGAAATCTGCCAGTGGCGCCAGACGAGTAAGCAGCAAATTGGTTTCGATCGGGGACAGCGCTTTGCGGACTCGTAAAATCGCTAGCAAAGGGAGACCAGCGAACGACTCTTGTACTAAGCGTGCCCCGTCCTGAAATTGTTCGAAGGCAAAAACCGCGCGGAGCAGGGGATGTGGTGCGTTCCGAAGCGTCTTCAGCTCGCTCTTAAGCGCAGCGATTAGCTCTGCATTAGCCAGGGCATTATGATTGAACGTAAAAACCTCCACGCCATGGCCGGTTTGTTTATCAAGAGCAAGAAACCGTTCGCCTTGTGGTGTTTGATCGAGACGTTTGAGTAGGTTATAGCGCTCTTTCGCTGCCGTTTTCTCCGATGATCCAGCGGAGGTGCCTATCGAGAAGGTGGTTTGATCTTCGCTCGCGCGTTGCCGGGCAAGGGTTGAAGGCGAGAGCTGCTCCAAACATTGTTCGATCGAAATCCGCAACTCCAGCGCATTGGCCGGACGGCGTTCCCGTTCCTTTTCCATCAACCTTTCAACCAATGCGACCATCGGAGCTGGGACGCCGACGAGACGTTCCAACGGTACCGGTTTGTACAGTTGCTTGCTCATTACTTCGCCAGGGGAACCAGTAAATGGCGGCCGACCGGCCAGCATGTAAAAAAGCGTGGCTCCGACTGAGTAGATATCGGAACGAATATCGAGCTCGTTTTCCTTGATCTGTTCTGGACTGGCGTACTCCGCCGTGCCGACGAATCCGTCACCAATTGTGAATGAGGCGGTGCTTTCACCGAGCGAGCGTGTCGTTTTAGCTAAACCAAAGTCGATGATCTTGACCGCGAACTCGTCGTTATCCTCCACTAACATCAAATTAGCCGGCTTCAGATCGCGGTGAATCACATTCTGCTTCTCCGCCGCCGCGAGAGCTTGAGCGACCTGTAGAATAATTCCCAGCGCAACCTTTGGAGTCATCGGACCATCGTGTTCGACCTTTGCTTTCACCGTTGTCCCGTCGATCAATTCCATCACATAAAAATGGCAATCGTGATCCGTGCCCAGATCGTGGATCGACGCGACGTTGGGGTGGCGCAAAGCGGCGGCCGAACGAGCCTCCCGCAAAAATTGCTCTCTGGCGGTGGCGTTGCCCAAATACGTGTCGTTAATGACTTTTAAGGCAACGTAACGATGCAGATTCGTGTCAAAAGCCTTGTAGGTGACGCCCATTGCTCCTGCCCCAAGTTCCCAAAGGGTACCGTCGGCGCGTTTAGCGATTTCATATTGTCGGTAACGCTCGATGATTGGCATGCTACTTGGCCGGGATAATGTTCTGCTTATATTGTTTTGCTTATATAATAGAAACCCGGCGCACGATCCAATCTCAAACGCCTTAGGTTCGCAAAAGTAATCGGCGTTCTTCGGCCAGGATATAGGGAATAAACCGGAGTTGACTGATAATTCGGCGTGGGCTGATTCCGATTAGCTAAGGATCATTGTAATTACGACGAGAATAGCCTCCGCCGGCTCTAAAGGCACCGTGTCATGGCATTGAGCAAGGGTCGCATCGTCTCCAGAGTTTCATCTCCCATATTGGAAACGCGGAATGTTTTGCCTTTGATCTTCCCGTACCCCCCATCAATCTGGAAACCGAATTCTTGCCGAAGGCGCTGAACAAACTTGGCTAAATCGATCTCACGATTGTTGCGAACACAAGTAAGCGTAACTGATCGAAATCCTTCTTTGGCGAAGAACTCGAATCCATTTTCAACCACCCATTGGTGTACGAGTTGGTTGGTCTCGCGATGCCGTTGATACCGCGCCGGTAAACCCTCCTCGATAATGTCCTCCAGCTTCGACCGCAACGCATAAAGGTGCGGGATCGCTGGAGTACTCGGAGTCATGAATTCATCAGCGTTCTTCTTGAATTCAAGCAGATCGAAATAATAACCGCGGTCCGGAATAGTGGCGGCACGTGCCAATGCTTTTTCCGAACAAGAGAGAAGCGAGAGTCCCGGCGGCAGGGCTAGCGCCTTTTGACTGCCGGTCAACAGGAGATCGATTCCAAGCTCGTCCATCGGAATCGGCTGAGCCGAAAAAGAGGAGACGCTATCGACAATAAAAACCACGTCGGGGTATTTCCTGAGCACTTCACCGATCTCCGGCAAGGGATTAACGAGGCCGGTCGACGTCTCGTTGTGAATCAGGGTGAGTGCGTCAAATCGACCGGTAGCAAGCTCGCGATCAACGGTTAGCGGATCAATCGGTTGGCCCCACTCCACCTGCAAAGGAGTCGCCGGTTTTCCGCAGCGCTTGGCGACGTCGAACCACTTATCAGAGAAAGCGCCACACATGCAATTGAGCACCCCCTTGCCAACCAAGTTCCGAATGGCTCCTTCCATAATGCCCCACGCGGAAGAGGTAGAGAGGTAAACCTGCTGCTTGGTTCCAAAGAGGTCTTGGAGTTTCGGGTGCATCCCGCGGTAAAGCTCTTTGAAGTCGATACTGCGGTGACCAATCATTGGCGCGGTCATCGCGGCGAACGTTTTGGCCGACACTTCAACCGGCCCGGGAATGAAGAGTTTAATCGATTTCGTCATGTTTGCTTCCAAGTTTGGCGAGGCGCGCAGTTTGCGCAAACGAACGAGTAGGTCACTGCGTGAAGCGACGCTCTGCCGTTCACGGTTCGCCTTCCGTGCTCATTTTGATCCGTCATGATTCCTGGATTGACCTCCCGCGCAACCGACGCTAAGGCGCCGGCCCGCAGTCGATGCGTATCTTTGCTTTTTGGAAGCTACCACACGTGGTGCCATGAATGTAGTCCGACCTTGGATTCCTTTCGAGACGGTTCCTCTTTGCCCTAAGCCGGTAGGGCGAAATCCGACTCCGTCCGGCAAATGGCGCGTCGTAATACGACCCCGCGCACCTGCCGGACTGTGAGCCTTCGCATCCAATTCGGTTGAAACGCCTGGCTCACACATCCTGTCGCTGTCGCTCGAAGATGTGTATCGCCCTACCTTCCTCGGCGCCCCTCGCGCTACCCGAGGGGCGCACAACCAAACGAATCTGACCTTCCAACCAACTACGGGTTCGCAGTGATCTCAGAAGGAAGATCAACCGCGCCGGTCAGTTTGAGATCACTGTCCTGCGAGGAAGATCCGACCAAGACGCTGTATTTCCCGGGCAGAGCGTCCCATTGGTGAGTCGTATCATTAAAGTAAGCAAAGGATCGCTGATTCAATTTTAGCGTCACTTTTTGCGATTGGCCTGGCTGCAAAAATATCTTCTGGAAACCTTTTAACTCTCTGATCGGTCGACTAATCGTCGGATTCTGCTGACCAACATACAGTTGGGCAACCTCGGCGCCGGCCCGCTTGCCCGTATTTGTCACTGTGAAAGTTACGGTAACCTCGCCGGATCCGGTGAATTTCGCCGGCTCAACATTTAAATTAGAAAAAGAGAAGTTCGTGTAGGACAAACCGAAACCAAACGGGAACAGTGGCTGTATGTGATTCTTCTGATAACCGCGATATCCGAGAAAGATTTCTTCGCTGTAAGGAATAGCGTCTGGATGTGTGTTGATTGTCGGAAATGTTGGAAACGCCGGATTGTCTTGGATGCGTTTCTCCATCGTGATCGGTAACTTGCCAGAAGGATTGACGTCCCCGAACAATATCTCGCCCAGGGCCTGGCCTCCGTTTTGGCCCGGATAGAACGCCTCAATGAAGCCGCCTACCTGGTTGATCCACGTTCGCGAGTCAAAGTTACCCCCGCCATTAAAGACTACGATGGTGTGCGGATTCACCGCGGCAATATTTTTAATCAGTTCGTCTTGAAACTCTGGCAGTGTGAACGAACGATCCTCACCTTCACCTTCGTATTCATTACTAATTCCGGCACAGATAACGACAGCATCATAACTATTGAAATTGGGCGGTGGTTGCAATGAAGCCCAGCTTACCTGAATCCCGGTGAGTCCACCTTGTTCGAACGTATCGAAGAATCCCCCGACGCGCCGGTAATCGATTTCGACTGAATAGGTCTGCCCTGCTTGGAGCGTTATTTTGCCGGAATAAGAGACGGTCGGACCGTAGCCGACCGGAGGCCGAGTGGGCGAAGAGAAGTTATCAACCAGCGTCTGACCGTTGACGATGAGCCGCAGACCACCGTCCCCACGAATCTTAAAGACGTAGTCGCCATTTATTTGCGGACGAACTTGCCCCGTCCACCGAGCAGAAAATCCCTGTTGGTTAGTCGAAACTGGTATGGGATCGGTATCCCAGTCAAAGTCGACTTGATTGTCGACACGAGTTACCGCCGGAGTTCCTGAGAGATCGTTTGAAGTAAAGTACTCTGCTTGCAGCCCCTGGGTGATCTCGCCGTTGTTGCTGTATTCCCACAGTGAGTTCTCTGGATCGAGCGTACAAGCCGAGATCAAATCCACATTGGTGCCGGGTGAAGCGGCGGACTTGATTCCGTCTAGCTCACTAACAAAGTTGATCGGTGTCACGTAAGAGCTGCCGAAGCCGGTCGGCGGTGCGTCTTGTGCCGCCGAACCGAGGACCGCAACGGAACGAACCTGGCTCTTTGGTAACGGGAGTAGGTTGTGCGCGTTTTTGAGCAAGATAATACCTTCTCGCGCAATATTGAGTGAAGCCGTCTCACTAAACGGATCATCCAGCGGAATCGAGGTATCTAGCTGCTGGCGATCGAGGTAACCGAAGGAAATGACCTCGCGCAAAATGCGGCGAACCTTATCATCGATCGCCGATACTGGAAGCGGGCTTGGGATGAATGGAAGCAGGTTTGCGGCATTCATGGAGTTGCCGGCCGGAAGATCGACGTCGCATCCATAGAGAGCAGCGCTTAATCCGTCATGAATCGCATTATAGTCGGACATCAAAAGCCCGGTGAACTTCCATTCCCTTTTGAGAATGTCAGTCAAAAGAAACGAATTTTCACTGCAGAAGAATCCGTTGAACGCATTGTAAGCGCTCATCACTGTCGCGACATGTCCATCTTTTACCGCCGCTTCGAAGGGCGGCAGATAAATCTCGCGAAGAGTTCGTTCATGAAGGAGGATCTGCACGTTCGTGCGATTTTCTTCCTCGTCATTACACACATAATGTTTAGCGCAGGACCATACCCCTTGAGCTTGAATCCCTATGATAAGCGGAGGGACCAGCTGCGCTCCTAAGTAAGGATCTTCACCGGTCATGTACTCGAAATTTCGGCCACCCATTGGTACACGATAAAAATCCATGCCCGGACCAAGTATGGAAAAGTAACCCCGCGCTCGTGCACCGCGGCCCATGGAAATTCCCTGATCCCGGGCCAGGTCTCGACTCCAGGTAGCAGCCAACAGAAGACCAGACGGAAAGCGAATACTTGGCTCGTTGCGGCGCACGCCCAAAGGTCCGTCGGTTTGGAAAATTTGGGGATTCACTGCGACATTGAGGTTTGGGACAGGAATCGGTTTTATGTCGAAGAAGCCGGTCCCTCCGATGTAGCTGAGTTTTTCATCCAATGTCATTTGCGAGAGAATCTGATTCACTCTCGCTTCAACGGTAGCGGGACTTTGTTGACCTTGGGCGTGGAACGCGCAGATCGACAAGCCGGTAAGGAGCAGTCGATGTAGGTTGCTTATTTTCATGAACGGAACTGGTTAGGGGTGGATAGGGAAGACAGAAGAAATCTGGTGCCGACTCGGTGGAGAGTTCCGCCGATGGCCGAATGAAGAGGATTGGTAGCCGAATCGTCGTAACACGTTCCGCTCGCGAGGCGAGCAGCGCTCGGCGATAGAACACGGAAAGACCATGCTAAGCCTGTGCAGCTTGATTGACTCGAATGGGAAGCTGAAAGACGACGATAAACAGTCTCCGAGGTGCTACGCTCGGTGACTAAGCGGCCAGATCGAATTAAGCCAGTGCTGCGAGTTTTATTTCGCGGACGGAAAATCGGAAACGAGAAGCCGGAATACTAAAGCGGGTACTGGCGTTTCGACTAGCCTGGGGAGACACGGTCGTGATTCGACCGACGAGATATCGGAGCTGTGAGCCCGGATGAATTCCATTTCGGGGGCGCTTCATAGTAGAATAGATCCTGGTTCCCTCCCGAAACCGGCTCGCCATGGGATGCATCGGTAGGGGGCTCCATTCATCTCACAGGAGCCGGTTTCTCGTACTCCGCGGGTGCAGAGACGTTGGGGGATAATTCATCTCTAGCTGAAACGGCCCAATGTTAGCAAGACGATTCTTTCAAATTGAAAGATTCGACGTAATTTTTAATCAGAGAGAGCACCACCAAGGCCAGCTCGTGACCTGTTACCCTTGGTGGGTAGGCGAAACGGCCTAACCGTACGCGGGTCTTTCCTATGCCAGGAGGCTGTGAGCCGTTTTGGTAGTGTTGCTAACTAACTTTGCGAGATGCTCGGATACGGATTGGTGTCGCAACCAAGCTCACAGTCCGGCAATCACGATAGTGATCATAACACATACGTTCAGCCGAACTGTTTTGCCCTACCCGTCCTGGGTCGTGGATCGTTCAATGTAGATGGGCACGTTCCTATGCGCCGTTCAAACCGCTCGTTCCGCGACCACTAACGCCCACCCCGCTGCTGACCGAAATCCCAAATATCGAGCAGGCTCGGATGGTCGCCACTCGTGATTCGCTCGTAGTTTGGCGCGATGAGGTCATCGATCGGCAAGACGGCCGCTCCGAGCGCAGCTGCCTCCTCCTGAAGTTGTCCCTGCAGGATTCTCGGAAAATCGCCTTTCTGCGACCGTCGCGTTTTCCCGATAATGTCTGAGCAGCGCTCGATGAGAAAATTCAAAAGTGGTCCGGGCAAATGGCCGCCAATCACGAACACCTCAGGATCAAAAAGAAGATGAAGATTGTCCATCATCTCGGCGAGATAGAAAGCAGCGGCATTAAGCCAATTCAGAAGCACCTTATTGTTCTCATGGAACAATTCGACCAGTTGCGCCAGGCGGGTATAGGCGATTCCGGAATCTGTTAAATGCTGCGATAGAGCGGTGAGCGAAAGATAGGCCTCAAGGCAGCCCTTCTTCCCGCAACCGCACTGCTTGGCGCTCCTTCTCCGGTCGACGATGATATGACCTACTTCCCCTGACCCACCTCGGAAACCGCGGTGGGGTCGACCATTCACGATGATGCCGCCACCGACGCCCACTCCTATATAGATATAAACAAAGCTATCCAGGTGGCGGCCGGCACCGTACCAGCTTTCACCGATCGCTGCGGCTGTGGCATCATTGTCGATCAATACCCGCAGCCCGGTTTTTTTCCTAAAGTAATCCTGAACGTTGACTTGTTCCCAACCCGGGAAATTGGGCGAAATAACCACCTTGCCGTAACGAAAATCGATAGGACCCGGTAGCGCTATGCCGAGTCCCCAGATTCGGCGACGCTTGTTCGCCTGGCGTAATTCTGCGATCGAGCTGTAGACCTGTTTCAGCGCCTCCTCTGGAGTAGCTAGAAATCGGCCTCGGTAAGTACGTGAGCGAATGACCCCTTTAAAATCGACCAGGACGGCGGCGATATGATCGCGCTCCATGTGCAGGCCGATTGAGAAGGCCGCATCGGCGTTGATCTCGAAGAGTTTTGCCGGCTGGCCGCGCTCGGCCGTTTTTCGCCCGAAGTTCTGAATTAAGCCGATCTGCTGCAGATCTTCTACTATATTGAATACAGTTTGGTTGGTTAGACCGGTAAGGCGTGCAATCTCGATCCGGGAGACCGGCTCACTCAAGCGTACTGTCTCCAAAACAACCCGCTGATTTAGTAGATGAGCACGTTCTAGATTAGTTCCACTTCTGACCCTGGTACGGTCCGGATGCGCTTTCATCGTTGTTAGTGTCCTGTCCGCGAAAGACGCCGGATCAGTTAGCTGTTTTACAAGGCGCGAGCAACGAAAGACATGTTATTTCGCGGACACGACACTAGTCTGGCCAGAGGAAATGTTCGAGGCGAAGGCGTTCCAGGCGCTTTTTAGCTTCCTCCGAGCGTGGGCTGGGAATTGCGGTTAATTTCTCGTACACGGCGGCGGCCGAACTCCAAGCGCGTCGCGTTTCCAAAAGTTCCGCGGCGTCGAATCCGGCTCGAAAGAACCAGAACTCGTCGCTCTGGTTGCCTCCGGAATTGAGAACATCATACAGCGCGGCCAGCGCGTCATCGGTCTTGCCGAGCTGTGCCAAACACTTCGCTTTACGATACAAAGCGCTTTGGCGCCACTCCAGCGTATTCGACTCCGCGCCGGCCAGGCTATCGAAAGTCTTAATGGCGGCCTCATACTGGGACTTGTCTTTCGCACCCAAGGAAAACTGCGCCTCTCCCTTGGCCTCCAGTGCTTCGCAGCGGATTTCCTGAGGAACGTTTTGCGTGAGCAAGTCGTCCAGAAGAACGATAGCCTCTTTCTCTTGCTGGATTTGCCTCTTGGTAAGCGCCTGTTCCAACCGAGCTTGAAATCGCAAAGATCCGTCCATCTTATAGACTTCCTCAAAAAGATCCACCGCGCGGTCGACCGAGGATGGATTCAAGCTTTTCCGTGCGGCTTCGCCAGCTAGGAACAACGCAGTCTCGACCAGCGGGGAATCGGGCTGCTGTTCGGCGACTAGTTCGAACTGAGTCTGAGCGTTAGGAAAATCGTTCTGGCGAAAATAAACTTCTCCCAGTTTGAGGCGAACGTCTGCGCGCGCTGCGGATTCGGGATACTGCTGGATGAAATCTTGAGCTGCACGCGCTACCGCAGGGATGCTTTGCTGTCGATCATCGGCCAGTACAAAGAAATTTAGCCGCGCCTTATCTTCGGCGATTTCGGGGCTGCTGGTCGAAATTTGCCGGAGTTCCTTTTCCGCCTCGGCATGATTCGGAGGCAATTCGGTGAAGGCGATCTCAGCTAGTAGCAAATGAGCTTCGGGAGTCTGCGGATGATCCGGAAAACTGGCTAGAAAATGCCGTAAGGTCGTATCGGCGCCGGTTTGGCCGCTTCTAGCTTCAATCGTTGCTCGAGCGATTTCCAGATTACCGAGAAGAGTTTGGTTGTTGGGCGAGCTACCTAGTTCGTGAATGGCGGATTCATAGTGCGGCCGGTCCCCAGAACGGAGAGCACAAATCGCTGCGCCATAGAGGAAACGTGCGCGGTTCAACGGGTCGACTCCTGCCAATTGGAAATAAAGTTCTTGGGCTTCGCTAAACTTGGCGTCGCGAAAATAGGCCTCGGCCAATGTTTCCTCTAGCCGAACACGTTCCACCGATCGTTTATTTGCCTCGGTAGCCAACCATTGCACCAACAATGGTATGGCTTGATCGGCCGAACCCTGATCAATTTTGAGTCGAGCGAGCGCAACTGTCGCCAAACCCGCCAACCGGTGAGTTGGGTAATCGTTGATCAGGTGGCGAAAGGTGGCTTCTCCCTTTGCCTTAGAGTCCATTCGGAGCTGCAATTTTCCGAGGTAATAAAGCGCAAAGGCGGGTCGATCCGCTCCAACCTCCTGGGGGTCTTCCTGGGACCAATGGAGGAGCGGCGTAAGAATAGGGGATTGTTCCTCGGCGTAAACCGAATACAACGTTTCGAACAATTCGGGCAGCATGATGCTCCGGGATTGATCATTGATGGCTTTCACCATCACTGATTCGGCTTCGTCGAGTTCTTGCTGCTGAATCGAAACGCGGGCAAGACCAAGCTGCGCTATCACGAGGAGGCGAGCGGTCAGACCTTTGGTCGCGGAAATCACCTGACTAAATGCGGCTTCCGCATCGTCGAGTTTGCCGGCTTTGAAGGCAATCAGTCCAAGCAAACACTGCTTTTGCAGTAGTTCAGTATCGTTCCCCTCAGCAAGCCGGTTCAGGAGCCTGGTAGCTTGGTCGAAGTTTGCCTGATTGACTTCAATCTCTGCCGTCATCAGGACGGCCCTGGAGTCCGGGTTAGTTCCATTTTCGAGCAGTGGCTGCAGAGTCGCTAGCGCTTGATCGTTCTCGCCTTTTCTGAGCTCTGCTTCAGCGAGTCCTAAACGGGCGTCGGTAGCAGAGCCGGTTGCATTTAGCGTCTTCTTGAATAGTTCGGCTGCTTCGTCCCACCGCTGAACCCGAAGTAGCGTTTCAGCTTTGAGTTGCTGTGCCTCAGCGGAGGTTAGGGAACTGTCATCTAATATTATAAGAGCTTCCGCCGGCCGGCGAATCTGCAGCAAGCATTTCGCCAGCAGAAGCTTGGCCGTTACAACGTTCGGTTCGGATGGGTTTTCTGCCAGAAATTGTCGCAGCTTCGTGACGCTTACTTCCGGAAGCCCTTCGGTTTCGGCCTGAACTGCCTCGCGATAAAGGTCTGCGACAGCGACTTCGCCGGTCACAGTAAGAAAAAAGTGAATCGCCGCGGTCAGGAAGAGGATTCTCACGTAAGCAGTTTCCGGAGATAGCGTCCGGTGTGACTGGCAGCGGTCTCGCTCACTTTTTCGGGGGTTCCTTGGGCCACGATCCAGCCTCCGTTGACTCCACCCTCCGGTCCAAGGTCGATGATCCAGTCAGCGCTCTTGATCACCTCCAGATTGTGTTCAATGACAATGAGAGTGTTGCCCTGGTCTCGCAGTTTCAGCAATACCTCAAGAAGCTGGCGAATGTCGGCGAAATGGAGGCCAGTGGTGGGTTCGTCAAGAATATAGACCGTCCTGCCGGTCGCCTTTTTCGCGAGTTCCGCCGCAAGCTTGACTCTTTGCGCTTCGCCTCCCGAAAGTTGGGTTCCAGATTGGCCCAGGGTCAAGTAGGCTAGTCCGACGTTGACCAGAGGTTCTAGACGATCGTAGATCGCAGGAATATTCCGAAAGAAGCGAGCTGCTTCATCGACGGACATAGCCAGGATGTCCGCGATATTCTTTCCCCGATAGGTGATTTCCAGGGTTTCGCGATTGTAACGAGATCCGCGGCAGACCTCGCATTCGACATACACGTCCGCCAGAAAATGCATCTCGATCCGAATCACGCCGTCGCCTTGGCAATTCTCACATCGTCCGCCCTTGAGATTAAAGCTGAAGCGACCGCTTTCGTACCCGCGGACGCGAGAAGCCGGAAGCTGGCTGAATAGATCTCGAATCGGACCGAAAGCGCCGGAGTAGGTTGCCGCATTGGATCGAGGGGTACGCCCGATCGGGCTTTGATCAATCACAATCGCTTTATCAACCTGATCCAAACCAAGTAGCCGATCATGATTGCCCGGTCGTTCCTTCGAGCGGTAAAAGTGACGGAACAGGGCTTTCCGCAAAATATCATCGACGAGGGTCGACTTACCGCTCCCTGATACGCCGGTCACAGCGACTAGGCAGCCCAGAGGAAACGATACGGTTAAGTTCCGTAGATTATTCTCCTTCGCACCGATGACGCTTAACCATCCTTCCGTTCCGGGGTCCGGCGGGATATCACCGTTATAGAGCATGCCGTGCGGACGTACACGTTCTCGCGGAACCGGGATCCGAAGCGCCCGAGCCAGGTATTGCCCGGTCAAGGAATCAGGATTTTCCTCGATTGCTGCGATATCACCCGCGGCGACAATCTGTCCACCGCGCGGGCCTGCTCCGGGGCCGAGATCGATGATATAATCGGCGGCCCGGATCGTATCTTCGTCATGCTCTACCACGATGACCGTGTTTCCCAGGTCCCGAAGATGCATCAGCGTTTGAATGAGGCGATCGTTGTCTCGCTGGTGCAGTCCAATACTTGGTTCGTCCAGGACGTAAAGCACCCCCGCAAGTCCAGATCCGATCTGGGTACCGAGTCGAATACGCTGGGCTTCTCCACCCGAAAGGGTTCCGCTTTCGCGATTCAGGGTAAGATAGCCGAGACCAACCTCTTCGAGAAATCGCAAGCGGTTCCAGATCTCCCGAAGCACTTCCGCCGCGATGATCTTCTGGTGTTTCGAAAGCGAAATATTTTCGAGTAAACGTTTCGCTTCATCGATCGTTAACAGGCAATAATCATGGATGTTGACCTCGCGACCGGAGTTCTCCTGAATGGTGACCGCGAGGATCTCCGGTCGCAGGCGAGCACCGCGGCAGGTAGGGCAAAGCCGTCGTCCCTGGAATGCCTTCAGTCGAGATCGCGTAAATTCACTTTCCGTCTGCTCGTATAGCTCGTTCAGTTGCGCCAGCACGCCTTCGAACGTTTTCTCGATTTGCTTCGACCCGAGCTGGAAGCGAACCGCTCGATCGCCCGATCCATAAAGAATGGTTTCTCGGCAGCGTTCCGGCAGCTCCGCAAAGGGAGTTTCGATATCTCCGCCGAAAGTCTTGACCAGTGCTTCCAAAAGGGTGCGCCGATAGGCTTGAATTCTGGAACTGGCTTTTCGCCACGGCGCAATGGCGCCATCGGCCAGTGAACGTGATTGATCGGGCACGACTAAATCCGGATCAAAGAAACTCACGCTGCCGAGACCCTGGCACGTGGGGCAAGCTCCGGCCAAGCTATTGAATGAAAAGTGCTTCGGCGTAAGTTCCGGAAGCAAAAAATCGGTCCTCGGATTACAAAACTCGGTTGAGTAGGGGACGTCTTCCCATGGCTCGGTTTCGGGTAATTGCCGGCTGATGATGATGCGATTGTTTCCCCACCGTAATGCGGTATCCAGCGAATCGGCTAGCCTGGTGCGTACTCCCTCTCGGACGATCAAGCGATCGACCACGACCTCGATTGTGTGCCGCGCGTTTTTCGCCAGCCGGATCGGTTCGGGTCGCGCTAACTCGAGGATCTCACCATCTACGCGGACTCGGACAAATCCTTCTCGCTTTATCTTTTCCAGCACGTCACGAAACTCTCCCTGCTCCTGGCGTATCACCGGGGCAACAACGAGAATCTTGGTCTCATCCGGGTAAGAGAGGATTTGATCAACGATTTGTTGGGGAGTCTGTTTGAAAACCCTCTCCCCGGTTGCGGGATCGTGCGGTTGACCGATCGCGGAAAAAAGAATCCGCAGATAATCATAAATCTCGGTCGTTGTTGCGATGGTCGAGCGAGGGTTGGCGGTTGAGCTGCGCTGTTCGATAGCGATGGAAGGGGAGAGACCCTCGATGAAGTCGACATCCGGTTTCTCCATCTTGTCGAGAAACTGTCGAGCGTAAGCAGAGAGGCTCTCTACGTAACGCCGTTGTCCCTCCGCGTAAAGCGTGTCGAATGCGAGGGACGACTTGCCTGACCCGCTCATTCCGGTGATCACCACCAATTTTTCGCGCGGAATTTCGACGTCTATCCCTTTAAGATTATGTTGGCGCGCACCTACGATGCGAATCTTCTCCGCAGCCATTTGGTAAAAACGAGTAAACTAGCACCAAAGCACAAGACCGGGCACCCCACCAGAGGTTTTGGTACAGCCTGATAGCCGTAGCCTGATGCTCTAGCCTCAGACCATAAAGTAGCCTGATCCTCCTGCCTGGGGACCGCACTGAGTGATGCGCGTCCATGTCCTCTTCCGATCTTGCGATGCTCCGCCGATAAGCGTGCCAGTTCCTGAGGCTGGAGCATCAGGCTACGCTGCAGCTTACCGCAATCCCGCTTTTTTCGGATTGTCGCGGATGTATTGCTCTATGCGCTGCAGTTGTTCTGCGTTTCGAACGATATGATCGAATGATTCTCGATGCCAAACCTGTCCCGACGACCCGCAGATCTCATTTATTCGCTTCGCGGAGAACGACTTCCATGATCGAAGAATCTTTTCCAACTGGAAATCATTTATAGGAGTCACTAGTACATGGACGTGGTTCGGCATGACGACGAACTCGCCCAGCTCGTAACGTTCACTCGCAAAATACCGAAAGCGTATTCTCCATCATTTCACGTACTTCGGTCGTTTGGCGAGTGTTGAATGTTTGATCTGTACGGGTTTTTTGCCGTAAATACGCCTATTTCCTCAGGCTGGAGCAGCAAGCTACTTTTGGCGATCTTAACTCACCGCACAGCGCCGCGGTATTAAGCAAGACGAGCGTCCTGGGGCACTGCGCGAGAGTTCCTGAGCCAGGAGGATCAGGCTATTTATACCAACCTACTGCAAAATGCCCTCCGGCGATATAAGCCGTAGCTTGCTGTCGGTATCCTGAACCAACTCGACCAATTTTTCCGAGCGCTCAAGGATCGATTCAGCCAGTTTCCGGTAATATTCTGAATCCCGCTTCGCCAACTCCGCCTGAACTGTCCAAATGGCGATAGAATTTAAGAGATAATGTTTTGACTCACGAAAGCTGGCTGCCAGCTCCGCGATTCGATCGGAGTCGATTTGCGATTGTTCAGGATCAGGAGGAAGCAGAGGATCTGCCATCGTGCAGCAGCCACGATAACAGATTCTTTTACGAGGTCCAGGTTGCTAGCCAGTAATCGTTTAACAATCATCACAAAGTTGCTGATACCCAGTCTCAATTGGCCGTCGGAATTTGATACTTCTGCAGGCGGCGATAAAAGGCGCTGCGGCTCAATCCCAGTGCTTTGGCGGCGCTAATTGCGTTCCCATTGTGCCGGTCGAGCGCCTTCTTGATCAGATGGGCCTCCATCGATTCCAAATCCATTTCATCCAAAACGTTTGCCCGGCTCACTGCCGACTGCAATCCAAGGTCGGTCGGCTCGATAGTGGGGGATCGAGCAAGCAAAACAGCTCGCTCCATCACATGCCGCAATTCGCGAATATTTCCCGGCCACGGATATCGGCGCAAAGCCTGAAGCGCCTCTGGACTCACTTCAAAGCCCTTCTTTCGGTAACGTGCCGTGAGTTCTCCAAGAAAGTACCGTGCCAACTCCGGTATATCGTCGAGTCGTTCTCGTAAGGGCGGGAGATGCACCTGAATCGTGTTGAGCCGGAAGTAAAGGTCCTCCCTGAATCTCCCCGCATTGATCTCCGCGAGCAGGTCCGCATTGGTTGCGGTTAGAATCCGAACATTTGCCTGCTTGGTCTTCGAGGATCCGACCCGTTCAAACTCGCCGGTTTCCAATACGCGCAGAATTTTGGCTTGCTGCGAGCCGGTCAAATTTGCGATTTCATCCAAAAAGAGGGTGCCGCCGTCCGCTAACTCGAAACGACCGGCTCTATCTGCTCGAGCATCGGTGAAAGCGCCTTTAACATGCCCAAACATCTCACTCTCGAATAGCGTCTCCGGTATGCCGCCCATATTTACGCTGATCAGCGGTTGCTGTAACCGGCCCGAAAGTTGATGCAGCAGGCGCGCCACTACGCCCTTACCGGTGCCGTTTTCACCGGTAATTAGGATGTTCGCGTCGGAGGGGGCAACCTGCTCAACGATTCGCTTCACTTCCTGCATGCCCGGTGAGAGGGCGACGAACTCACTGGTCGAGGCCTGAGCGCTTCGCAGGACCGAGTTTTCAGCTTCGAGGCGCTCTTTTCCTTTCAGCGCAGCGCGGAGTTCGATCTGATTACGGACGATCGACAGCAATCGCTCGTTTTCCCATGGTTTCTGCAGAAAATCTTTGGCTCCAAGCTGGACGGCTTGGACCGCCAGCGGAATCGAACCCCACGCGGTCATGACTACGATTGGCAGCGACGGATCGCCTTGATTTACTGAGCGGAGCAAATTCAGCCCTTCCTGGCCGCCGGTTCGCTCCTGGTGGTAGTTCATGTCCATGAGCAGCAGATCGAACTCTTCTTCCGCTAGTTTAGGCAAAACGGCGTCCGGCGAGTTGACTGTGCTGCACTGCATCCCCTCGGACGAGCAAACCAATTTGATCGCGTCAAGGATCTCCGGTTGATCGTCGCAAATCAGAATCTTGGCACGCGGACGCATGTGAACAATCTAATAAAGAAACGTTTGCGGCAGGTACTCAAGCCTAGAGTTTACGGTATCGGTAATCGGTGATCAGTAGTCACTGTATAGCGAGTCGCGAGTTAGGCGCCAGGGCAAACCGTGGCGACTGGGGTTTTTTGGTGCCGAGCGAGCAGGCGAACGCGCAATCGGGATCCGTGCGGATGCGGATAAGCGTTA
>Ga0209647_1000735_pt1 | contig 30042 bp, 32 predicted proteins | sample GraSoi_2013_60cm_FD_185827 | JGI IMG/M metagenome (GOLD analysis project Ga0209647, IMG submission 185827) | Grasslands soil microbial communities from the Angelo Coastal Reserve, California, USA - Sample 9_17_2013_60cm (SPAdes) (version 2) | ecosystem: Environmental > Terrestrial > Soil >... | reverse complement strand
GCCAGCCGCCGCTCGCGTCGCGCTGCGCGAAGAGCGTGCGCTCGGGGGCGCGGGCCGCCCAATGCTCGAGGCGCTCGGTGAGCGTCTGCGGATAAGCGCCCAGCGGATGCGGCGAGCGCAGGCCGATGGCGCCGTCGGCGCGCCGTTCGACCAGCACGTCGATCGGGCCTAGCGCGAGGCGGCGTGAGGGCCGATCCATGACGGCGCAGTGTAAGGCTTCGTCGACAGATGTCGCGAAGCGGCGAATCGGGCCCCGCCATTGCTCAGAGCCCAGGTGCTGCGACGGTTTGTCGCGGCTTCGCCTATGGCTACCTCGACTCCGATTCACCAGGGCAAGGGCTGCAATATCGCCCAGACCGAGGGCCACATCCGTGTCGACGTGGGCCCGGGCCTCGCCACCGAAGTGCAGGAGTGCTATCGCGCCTTCGTCAACGAATGCCTTACCCGCCAATGCGCGCGGGCGCTGGTCGTGGGCTACGCCGATCTCGATCCCTTCTACCACCTGGCGGCGCGCGATGCGCTGCGCGCCATGGCGCTCGCCGGGGTACCGGCGAATTTCCGGCTGGCGTTCGTGGCGAAGACCGGCGGCCTGATCGCCGTGTACGACACCGCGGTGGTCGAAGCCTCGCGCCTGGGGATCGAGGCGCGCCGCTTCATCACCGAGGACGACGCCGAGCGCTGGCTCGCAAGCTGAATTCGGGCTCCGTCCCCGAATTCAGTGCGGCTTAGAATAGCGGCCGCCTAGAGGAGGAACAACATGCAACGCCGCGCATTCAACAAGGCGCTCGCCGCGACCGGCGCACTCGCTGCTCTCTCACCGTTCAACCTCGTGCGCGCCCAGGCGCAGAAGCTCAAGGTGGGAGTGATCCTGCCGCGCTCGGGCTACCTCGGCCAGATCGGCCAGTCGTGCCAGAAAGGCGCCGACCTCGCCCCCGGCGTGATCAAGGAGATGCTCGGCGTCGACCTCGAGCTGATGAACGCGGACTTCGAGTCGAACGTCGATACCGCGCGCACGCGCGCAGAGCGCCTGATCCAGGAGGGCGCCAACGTGCTGGTCGGCGCCTTCGACTCGGGTGCCAGCGCGGCGATCGCGCAGGTCGCCGAGCAGCGCGGCATTCCATTCATCGTCAACATCGCTGCCGCGCCGCAGATCACCGAGCAGGGCTACAAGTTCGTGTTTCGCAACTTCCAGACCGCGGGCGACATCGTGAGGAACGGCCTCGATCTCATCGGCGAGCTGTTCCAGGCGACCAGCAGCGTGCCGCGCAGCGCGGTGTACATGCACGTCAACGACACCTTCGGCCAGGCGATGACCAAGGGCATCGGCGCCATCCTGCCGACGCGCACCCAGCTGCCGTTCAAGATCGTCGACCAGATCTCCTACGACCCGGCGGCCAAGGACCTGACCGTCGAGGTGTCGAAGGCGAAGGCGGCGAATGCCGACTTCCTGCTGCTCGTGTGCCGGCTGCAGGATTCGATCATCCTGCGCCGCGAGATGGTGAAGCAGCGCTGGCAGCCGATGGCCATCGTCAGCCCCGGCTCGCCGGGCATGTACGAGGAACCGTATTTCAACGCCCTCGGCAAGCTGTCGGAGTACTCGATCTCGAACGTGCCCTGGTACAACCCGCACGCCAAGCTCACCAAGGTGGTGGAGCGCGCCTTCAAGAAGCAGAACCCGAAGGAGAACCTGGTGTTCCATGGGCTCAACGCGGGCTTCACCTTCGAAGCGATCCTGGTCGCCGCCGATGCGTTCAAGCGCGCCAAGAGCACCGATGCCAAGACCCTCGCCGACGCCATCCGCCAGACCAACATCACCGAGAAAATGACGCTCGGCGGCCCGATCAAGTTCAACGCCAAGGGCCAGGTCGAGGGCATCGGCTCGGCGTGCGTGCAGAACCTCAACATGCTGCCCACGGTGGTCCTGCCGGCGAGCGCCGCGACTGCCAAGCCGGTCTTCCCGGTTCCCGGCTACAAGAAGTAATCCGGGGACCGGCGATGCCGGCCGCCGATCTCGTCGCCAACGTCGTGGTCTCCGGCATCCTGACGGGGCTGGTGTACGGGCTGATGGCGCTCGGCCTGTCGGTGATCTTCGGCGTGGTGCGCGTGGTGAACTTCGCGCACGGCGAGATGATGACCATCGCCATGTACGCGGCCACGGTCCTGTTCGCCGCGTTCAAGCTCGATCCGTTCCTCGCCATGCTGCCGATCGCCGCCGCGTTCTTCGTCTTCGGCTACGCGCTGCAGGCGGGGCTCATCAATCCGTTCATCACGCGCCCCGAGCATTCGCAGTTCATGCTGCTGGTCGCCGTCGCCATCATCTTGGTCAATGGCCTGCTGATGATCTTCGGCCCAGACGCGCGCAACGTGAACGTCGACTACCAGCTCGAGTCCTTCGAGCTCGGCCCGCTCCTCATCGACAAGGCGCGGCTGTTCGCCGCCATGGCCGCGGTGGTCGCGGCGGCTGGGCTTTTCGCTTTCTTTAAATATTCCCTCACCGGAAAAGCCATCCGCGCCTGCGCCGACAACTACCTCGGCGCGAAAGTCGTTGGCTTGAACGTGAAGCACCTCTACGCGCTCACCTTCGGCCTCGGCGCGGTCTGCGTCGCGATCGCCGGCTGCGCCATGGTGCTGCTGGTCGACGTCACCCCGCCGCTGGGTCCCGCCTACACGCTGCTCGCCTTCGTCATCGTGATCGTCGGCGGCCTCGGCTCCATGGGCGGCGCGCTGCTTGGCGGCGTACTCATCGGCGTCTCCGAAGCGCTCGCCGGCCTCTTCATCGCGCCTTCGGCGAAGAGCATGTTCAGCTTCGGGCTTTTGATCCTGGTTCTCTTGCTGCGCCCACAAGGACTGCTCGGGAGGCGCTCGTGAGAGAAATCGGGGTCAGACCCTTACGAAAAAGCGTCAGGGGTCTGACCCCGATTTGGCGATGAGCCGCGCGTCTATCTCCCTCGCCATCCTCGGCGCCGTGCTGGTCGCGCTGCCGTTCATCGTCGGCAACTACGCGCTCTCGGTGGCCACGCTGATCCTGTACTTCGCCTACACCGGCCAGGCGTGGAACGTGATGATGGGATTCGCCGGGCAGCTCTCGCTCGGCCACGCGCTCTACGTCGGCGTCGGCGCCTACGCCGCCGGCGCGCTTTTCTTCCACTACGGCATCGGACCGTGGGCCGGACTCTGGCTCGCGATCCTGCTGTGCGTGGCGCTCGGACTGGTGATCGGCTTCCTCGCCTTCCGCTTCGCCATCTCCGGCGTGTACTTCGCGCTGCTCACCATCGCCTTCGCCGAATTCACGCGCATCGGCTTCGACCACCTCGACTGGACCGGCGGCCCCGGCGGCATGTTCCTGCGCGTCGCGCAGCGCGATACCTGGGACCTCGCCAACTTCCGCGGCCCGCCGCTCATGTACTACTACGCCATGCTTTTCCTGGCTGCCGGCGCGCTCGCCCTTTGTTTTTTCCTGCTGAGGAGCAAAGCCGGCTACTACTGGCAGGCGATCCGCGAGAACGAGGAGGCGGCGCAGGCGCTCGGCATCAACAGCTTCCGCTGGAAGATGCTGGCGGTGGCGATCAGCTCGGCGATGACCGCGGTCTCGGGCGTGTTCTTCGCCTTCTACTACAACAACCTCTTTCCCGAGCAGATCTTCCACATCAGCCGCTCGATCGAGATCATCCTCGGCCCGGTGATCGGCGGCGTCGGCACGCTCTTCGGCCCGGTGCTCGGCGCGGCGGTACTGACGCTGCTCTCTGACGGCATCACCGAAGCGCTCGGCGCGCTCGGCTGGGAGATCCCCGGAATCAAGCAGGTGTTCTACGGCGTGGTGCTGCTCGCGGTGGTGATGTTCCTGCCGCACGGCATCTGGCCGACGCTCGCGCGGAAGCTACGACTGTGAGCGCGCTGCTCGAGGTCCGCGGCATCAGCAAATCGTTCCACGGCCTGCGCGCGGTGAACGACGCGTCGTTCGAGATTCCCGAGGGCGACATCAACGGCCTGATCGGCCCGAACGGCGCCGGCAAGACCACCATCTTCAACATGATCGCCGGCGTATACGCGCCCGATGCCGGGGAGATCATCTTCCAGGGCAAGCCGATCCATGGCCTGCGCCCGCACCAGGTGTGCGCCGCCGGCATCGGCCGCACCTTCCAGATCGTGAAGCCGTTCGCCGGCCTCACGGTGCTCGACAACGTCACCGTCGGCGCTCTGCTGAGATCCGCCTCGACTGCCGAGGCGCGCCGGCTGTCGGCCGAGATCCTCGAGCGCCTCGGCCTCGGCCCGAAACGCGATCTGCCCGCCTCGTCGCTCACGCTGCCCGACCGCAAGCGCCTGGAAGTGGCGCGCGCGCTGGCGACGCGCCCGAAGCTCTTGCTGCTCGACGAGGTGATGGCAGGCCTGCGGCCGACGGAGTGCGACCAGATGGTCGAAATCTTTCGCGAGCTCAACCGCGAGTACGGCACCACGATTCTGCTCATCGAGCACGTGATGCGCGCCGTGATGGCGCTCGCCAAGCACATCGGCGTCCTGCACCACGGCGAGGTGATCGCGCGCGGCACCCCCGAGCAGGTGGTGCGCGATCCGGCGGTGCTCGAGTGCTATCTCGGCGAAGAAACCGAAGTCTGAGCGGATGCTGAACGTCCAGGACATAGACCTCTACTACGGCGACGCGCAGGCGCTCGATCAGGTCTCCCTCGACGTGCCGCAGGGCGAGATCGTCGCCATCGTCGGCGCGAACGGCGCCGGCAAGTCGTCGCTGATCCGCACCATCGCCGGCATCGAGATGCCGCGCTCGGGCACGATCCGCTTCAAGGGCGAGGCGATCACCGGCCGCGAGTCGCACCGCATCTGCAACCTCGGCATCGGCCAGGTCGCCGAAGGCCGCCAGGTGTTCCCCTCGCTCACGGTGCTCGAGAACCTGGAGATGGGCGCGATGATCCCGCGCGCCCGCGCCAACGCGAAGCGCAACCTCGACGACGTGCTCGCCATGTTCCCGCGCCTGAAGGACCGCAGCTCGCAAATGGCCGGCACGATGTCCGGCGGCGAGCAGCAGATGCTCGCCATCGGCCGCTGCCTGATGGGCGCGCCCGAGCTGATCATGTTCGACGAGCCCTCGCTCGGCCTCGCGCCGCTCGTGGTGCAGGAAGTGCTGCACACCATCCGCAGGCTGAAGGAACGCGGCCTAACCATCCTGCTCGTGGAGCAGAACGTCGCGGTGTCGCTCAAGATCTCGCAGCGCGCGTACGTGCTCGAGAACGGCCGCATCGTGATGAGCGGCCCGGGTACCGAGTTGCTGCACAATGACCGCGTGAGACAGGCTTATCTTGGCCTTTAGATTCCTGGCAGCGGCGCTCGCCATCGCAGCCGGTGCGACGTCCGCAGCGGACCCCAATTGGCGAGCGGAGATCCGGGGCCGCGTGCTCGATGCCGCGACCGGCCAGCCTGTCGAAGGTGCCGTCATCGTCGCCGCGTGGGAGACCGAGCTGCCGCCCAATCCGCTGGTGGTCGTTCCCGCGCTGGTCATCGGCGGCCACGGCCCGCCGAGCGTTTTGCGCACCGCGCAGGTCAAGCTGGCTCTCTCAGGAGCCGACGGCCGCTTCGTGATCGACGGCTTCGCCGCATCGGAGCAGCTGACCCTCGGCCCGATCTGGCACGCTGCGGCGGTTTCCGCCTTCCTGGCGGGATACGAGCCGCAAGGTCTGCGCGAGGAAGAAGCTGCACTGTCGCGGCCGTTCACCGACGAGCTCAGGATCTACCGCTACGGCACGAAGCCGACCTACGGCCGCGTGCGACCGTCGCGAATTTCGTCCGAGCGCCAGACGCTGGAGAACCTGCACGCGTTCATGCGTTGGCTCGAGTTCCACGTCCAGTACGCCGCCGACCCGAGCGCCCCCGAGGACACGCGCAAGCGCGCGACCGTGCGAGCGGTGCAGCAGCCCGCGATGGCGATGGTCAGCCGGGAAATCCGGCGCTGGATTGCCTTATACCCCGAGCTGCGCGAGCCCGAGCGCTTCCCGCTCAATGAGCTGCTCGCGACCACCCCGGGGTTCGAGGCCGAGCGTGCGTTCCGATCGGGCGATCGGCGGCAGATCGTCGTGCCGCAATGCCAGGGACCAGGCGCCGACGCGACGGCCGGCTGGCCCATCACCTGCAAGGATTTCGAGCACGAGGATCCCCAGATGGCGAGGCGCGGCCGCCTTGCGAAGTACGCCGAGGAATACAACCGCATACTTTTCGAACTCGTCCGAATGGAAACGCAATGAAAACTGCACTCGGCATCATGGCGCTCGTCATCCCGCTGTTCGTAGGCGCCGCGGAAATCAATGGCCTGTCGACCATCGCGGTGCAAAGTGCGATGGAGGAGCTGATCCCGCACTTCGAGAAGGCGAGCGGTCACAAGGTGCACGTCGCATTCGGCCTCGGCGTGGCGATGGCCAAGCGCGTGCAGGACGGCGAGGCCGCGGACTTCGTGCTGGGGCCGCGCAGCGCCATCGACGGCCTGGCCAAAGCCGGCAAGCTCGCGCCCGGGTCGGACGCCGCCCTTGCCCGCTCGAGCGTCGCCGTGGCGGTGCGCAAAGGCGCGCCGAAGCCCGATATTTCGACGCCGGATGCGCTGAAGCGCGCGTTGCTTGCCGCCAAGGCCATCAGCTACTCCAACCCCGCCTATGGCGGCGCGAGCGGCGTGCACTTCGCCAAGGTGCTCGAGCGCCTCGGCATCGCCGAGGAGATGAAGGCGAAGACCAGATTTCCGCCGGAAGGCGGCTTCACGGCGCGCCTGCTCGCCGCCGGAGAAGTCGATCTGGCGATACAGCAGACCGGCGAGCTGATCTCGGTGCCGGGCGTCGAGCTGGTCGGCTCGCTGCCCGGCGAGCTGCAAAGCATCACCACGTTCGCGATCGCCATTCCGACCGCCGCCAGGCAGCCCGATGCCGCCAAGGCGCTGATCAAGTACCTCCAGTCGGCCGAGGCCGCAGCCGTGATGAAAGCCAGGGGATTGGATCCCGCAGCGCAGGTCCAGTAGCTGGGCTGGCGGTGAAGCAGTGTAAAAACAAAATGTTTGTTTACATGCCGGCGCATTGATTCCTGCAAACGTGCCTCATGCTGCGCCATGGTCACTGAGGCAAACTTCACGTCCCCGTTGCGCGTGCTGGTGGCCGATGACCACCGTGATACCGCCCTGACGCTGGGCATCCTGCTGCGGAGCGAAGGGTATGACGTTCGACTCGCGCACAACGGTACAGAGGCATTGAGCGAAGCAGCACAGTTCCATCCGGACATTGCGCTTCTCGATCTCGAAATGCCGGGCCGCACCGGATTCGAGGTGGCCGATGAGCTTCGCCGGCGTGGCACCGTATCTCCCGTATTGATCGCCGTAACGTCGCAAACCAGCAGCGATGCCAGGCAGATTGCCGAGACCAGCGGCTTCCACCATTTCCTCGCGAAGCCCTATGACCGTCAAGCGCTGCTGCTGCTTCTGGCTTCGCTTTCCCCCGAAAACCTCATTACCGCAGTGGCGTAGGCAGCGAGAGCGGGTGCACGCTGAAATGCGCTAAGGTGCCGGCGCATGAAGTGGACCATCGCCATCCTCCTGCTCCTCGTCGCCGGCGCGGCCGCGGCCCAGGAAGCCGGGCTCGCGGTGATGGGCATGCGCGTCGGCAAGGACAGCCTGAGCGACGTGCTCTCGCGGATTGGCAACACGCCCCTGGCGCCGAGAGGCGATCAGGCGCCCGATGAGCTGTGCTATGCCGCGGAGAATCCGTTTGAAAGCACGTGGGTGGTCTTCGGCAGCGGCGCGAGCGGAAGATGGGAGCGGCTCACGCATATCCGCGTGCTCTCGGCCGCACCGCCCGGCTTGAGCTGCCGGCGCACGCCGCTCATCACCGCGATGGTTGCCACCGATAGCGGCATCCACAAGGGAATGACGCTCGCCGAGCTGCGCTCGCGCTATGGGGCGCCGACCCAGGCCGATGGAGAGGTTGCGGAGTTTGCCGTCGGCGGCAGAACGCTGCGCACCATCGCCAAAGATGGAAGACTTACGTCATTCGAGCTCTTCGCGGACTAAAGAACCCTGATGACTGCTGCCATCGCCGCATTGCTGTTCGCCGCACCGCTCCTCGCGAGCGCGCAATCGCTCTCGCCGCAGCAGCGCCTGGCGCGCGACATCCACAAGGAGCTGGTCGAGATCAACACGGTCACCGCGACCGGCGACACCGCGAAGGCCGCCGAAGCGATGGCCGCGCGGCTGCGCAGCGCCGGATTTCCGGCCGCCGACGTGCAGGTGTTCACCCCGGCGCCGCGCAAGGGCAATCTGGTCGCGCGCCTGCGCGGCAGCGGCGCGCAGAAGCCGATCATGCTACTGGCGCACATCGACGTGGTCGAGGCGAGGCGCGAGGACTGGTCGCTCGATCCCTTCAAGCTCACCGAGAAGGACGGCTACTTCTATGGGCGCGGCACGGCCGACGACAAGTTCATGGCGGCGGCCTTCGTCGCGAACCTCATTCGCTACCGGCAGGAGGGCTTCAAGCCCAACCGCGACCTCATCATCGTGCTCTCGACCGACGAGGAGATCGGCGACGCCAACAACCTGGGCATCCGCTGGCTGCTCGCCAACCACCGCGAGCTGATCGACGCGGAGTTCGCGCTGAACGAAGGCGCGGGCGTCGGGCTGAAGAGCGGCAAGCCGCTGCGCCACGGCCTGCAGACGAGCGAGAAGGTGCCGGTCAACTACCGCCTCGAGGTCAGGAACGCCGGCGGTCACAGCTCGCTGCCGGTGAAGGACAACGCGATCTACCGGCTCGCCGAAGGGCTGGCGCGGCTTTCGAAATTCGACTTCCCGGTGAAGCTGAACGAGACCACGCGCCTGTGGTTCGAGCGCAGCGCCGCCACCGAGGACGCCCAGACCGCGGCCGACATGAAGGCCGTGGCTGCGGGCCGCACCGACGCCGCGGCGCTCGGCCGGCTGTCGGCGAAAGCGAACTACAACTCGCAGCTGCGCACCACCTGCGTCGCCACGATGCTCGAGGGCGGGCACGCGTCCAATGCACTGCCGCAGAGCGCGCGCGCCACGGTGAACTGCCGCGTGCTGCCCGGCGAGCCGATCGAGGAAGTCGAGAGCACGCTGCGCCGCGTGCTCGCCGACGAGCAGATCTCGCTCACGCGCAGCGGCGAATTCCGCGCGAGCCCGCCCTCGCCGCTGCGACCGGACATCGTGCAGCCCATCGAGCAGCTGAGCGCGCAGTTCTGGCCGGGCATTCCCGTGATTCCGTCGATGAGCGCCGGCGCAACCGATGGCAGTTACCTGCGCAACGGCGGCATCCCCACCTACGGCCACTCGGGCCTCGCCAGCGACGTCGACGACGTGCGCATCCACGGCAGGGACGAGCGCGTCGGCGTGCAGGCCTTCGACGACGGCGTGGAATATCTCTACCGCCTCGTGAAGCTGCTGTCGCAGTGAAGGTCAAGTTCGATTTCACCGTCGACGACCTGGTCGATAGCAGCGAGCGCGCGGTGGCGCGATCGGGTGTCGCGCGTTCGTGGCGCTGGCGGGGGATGCTTGGCTCCTGCGCGCTTACCGCCGCGGTCGGCTACGTGCTGGTTCCCGCGCGGCCGGTGTTCGCCGCGGTGGTCGGCGCCGTGGTCTGTGGCGCCATCTACCCGTTCAGCATGGGCCGCTCGCGCAAGAGCCGGCTGCAGAAGTATTTTCGCGAGCAGTTCGGCGGTGATGGTCCCTTCACCTGCGAGGTCGAGCTCACGCCCGCCGGACTGGTCACGGTCCAAAGCGGTGCGCGCACGCTGCGCGACTGGTCGAGCATCGTGGAGATCCAGGAGACCGCCGACTCGGTCGACTTCATCAGCAAGGGCGCCGGCAGCCTGATCGTGCGCAACCGTGCGTTCCACTCGGCCGAGGAGCACGACGCCTTCGTGAAGCTCGCCCGCGGCTACGCGCCGAAAGTAAACTAAGGAATGTACTGGTTCCGCGCGAAACGCTACGGCTGGGGTTGGGGCTGGCCTTCCTCCTGGCAGGGATGGGCTGTGCTCGCCGTGTTCATCGCCCTCCTCGGAGCCGGAGCGATCCTCTTGCCGCCGGACAAAAACATCGCGACCTTCCTTGGCTATGTAGCGCTCCTAAGCGCGCTGCTCATCGTCATCTGCTGGCTGAAAGGAGAGCCGCCGCGCTGGCGCTGGGGCAAGTGATGCGCGGCGCCGCGGGCCTCGCCGTCCTCCTGCTGCTCCCCGGTTGCGTCTATCTCCCGCGCACCACGGTCGTCTACGATCAGGACTGCCGCATCGAGGCGAAGCACATGACCCTCGAGATGGCGCAGATCGGCCAGCTTGGCCGTTGCCAGGGCAATCAGTGCGCGCAGCTTCTCGTCGCCTCCGGCGCCGTCGCCGCCGCGAGCGCAGTGGTCTCGGGCAGCATCGTCGTCACCGGCAATATCGTCTACTGGTTCGAGAAGCAGGGCCGCTGCCTCGCGAATTCCTTGCCAGGCTAATAATTACGTACGTGGTACGGAATTCATGATCCGCGCAGGCATCGTCGGCATCGGCACCTGGGGCCGCAATCTGGTTGCGGCCGTGCAGGGTAAGAGCGACGTCATCCGCTTCGTCGCCGGCGCGACGCGCACGCCCGCGACCGCCGAGCTGTACTGCAAGCAGCAGGGCATTCGGCTGATGGAGAGCTATGAGGAGCTGCTCGCCTACGCGGAGCTCGACGCCGTGGTGCTGGCGACGCCGCACTCGGCGCACTGCGAGCAGATCATCGCCGCCGCCCGGGCACACAAGCACGTGTTCGTCGAGAAGCCGCTCGGCGTCGACGCCAGGCTCGCGGAAGAAGCGGTGGCTGCCTGCGCGCGCGAGAAGGTGACGCTCGCCGTCGGCTACAACTGGCGCTTCCAGCCGGCGCTGCAGGAGGCGAAGCGCATGCTCGACGATGGGCGGCTGGGCAAGCTCCTGCACATCGAAGGCAACTTCTGCGGCCCGAGCGCGTATCGCTTCGCGCGCGCGCATTGGCGCCACGACCGCGACGAAGTCCCGGCCGGCGGCATGACCGGCCGCGGCGTGCACGTGGTCGACGCTATGCTCCATCTCGCCGGCCCCATCGGCGCGGTGACCGCGCAGAGCGACCGGCTGGTGCACGACTACGGCGCCGACGACACCACCTCGATGCTGTTCCGCTTCCGCTCCGGGGCCACGGGATATCTGGGCACCGTCATCGCCACGGCCGAGACCTGGCGCCTGCAGCTCTTCGGCTCGAAGGGCTGGGTCGAGCTCGGCGATGTCGAGCATCTGCACACCTGGACGATGAACGCCTGCTTCATCGATCCGAGCGATGTGATGAAGAAGCAGCGCCCGGAGGTGCTGAGCTTCCCCAAGGCGAGCACCGAGCACGCCGAGCTCGAGAATTTCGCGCGGGCCGCCATGGCGCGCCGCCCGATCGCGATCCCCGGCGGCGACGAAGTGCATAACGTCGCGGTGCTCGAGGCGATCGTGCGCTCAGCGCGCGATGGCACCCGGGTTTCCCTTTAGATGAAAGCGCTGCTGCTCATGCTGGCGATCTATGCGGTACCGGCAGCGATCTTCTTCGGCACCACCATCGGCGTGCTGCACGCCTCGCGCCGCAAGCTGCTGCTGCCGATCGAGCGCGGCGCCTGGCTGCTGCCCGGCCTGGTCTATGCGCTGACGCCGGTGCTGATCTGGCGCCTCGACATGAGCGGCCCGCCGAAAGGCCTGCACAATCTATTCGATCCGGTGCTGGTCGCGTTCCTCTGCTGGCTGATCTTCGTCGCGCGCGTCACGCTCGCCATCAACCGCCCGCAGACCAACCGCGCCGCGGCTTATGCGACCATCGCGCTCAACATGGCTGTCGCCGTCGCCGTCTTGTTCCTGATGCCGCCGCTGCCGCAATGAAAGCTCTGCTCCTGGCGCTTGCCATCGGCCTGGCGCATGCCCAGCCGTACCCGGTGAAGCCGATCCACATCATCGTGCCCTCCCCGCCCGGCGGCCCGCCCGACCTCATCATCCGCATGCTGGCGCCGAAGATGAGCCTCGGCCAGCCGCTGGTGATCGAGAATCGCGCCGGCGCCGGCGGCATCGTCGGCACCGCCTATGTGGCGAAGGCGCCGGCGGATGGATACACGTGGCTGTTCACCACCGCGTCGCACGTCAATACGCCGCCCTTCAACGACAACGTGCCGTTCGACCCGGTGAAGGATTTCTCGCACGTGACGCTCGCCGCGCAGAACTACGGCCAGGCGCTGATCGTGCCGCCCGGCTCTGCGGCGGGCAATGTGCAGGAGCTCGTCGCCATCGCCAAGCGCAGCCCGGGAAAGCTGAACTACGGCTCGGCCGGCATCGGCACCGCGAGCCACATCCCGGCCGAGCTGATGAAGGCGATGAGCGGCACCGACATCGTCGGGGTGCAATACCGCGGCGTCGCCGAGGTGATGACCGACGTGCTCGCCGGGCGCCTCGACATGTTCTTCGTCGGCACGCAGATCGCCGCGCAGCAGGCGCAGGGCGGCAGGGTGCGCGTGCTCGCCCTCACCGGCGCCAAGCGCTGGAAGGGACTGCCCGATGCGCCCACCATGGAAGAGGCCGGCTTCAAGGGCTTCAATCTCATCAACTGGTTCGGCCTGTGGCTGCCGGCGGGCGCGTCGCAGGATCTCGCCGCGCGCATCCACGCCGAGGTGGTGAAGGCGCTCGCCGATCCCGAGCTGCGCCAGCAGTTCGATGCGCAGGGATTGGAAGCGGTCGGCATGCCGCCGGCGGAATTTGCGCGCTTCGTGGAGCAAGAGGCGAGCTTCATCAACGGGCTCGCGCAACGCATCAAGGGGGCGAAATGAAGGAGGAGAGAAATCTGGCGCCATGGCAATGGCCCGAGGCGCAATGGCGCAGGATCGTGCACCGCGTGCGCGCCGGCCGGCCGCTGCGGCCGGCGAAATGGCAGGGCGGCGCGCGCTGCGCGGTGGCGCTGTCGTTCGACTCGGATCACGAGACCAACGAGCTGCGCGAAGGCGGCGAATCGATCGGGCGGCTGTCGCAGGGCCAGTACGGCAACCGCCAGGGCGTGCCGCGCATCCTCTCGATTTTGGGCCGGGCGGGAGTACAGGCCAGCTTCTTCGTGCCCGCGGTGACCGCGCTGCTCTATCCCGAAGAGCAGCGCCGCGTGGTCGCCGAAGGCCACGAGATCGGCATCCACGGCTGGATCCACGAGCGCAACTCCGACCTGCCGCTCGACGCCGAGCGCGAGTTGCAGATGCGCTCCGCGGATGTTTTGGAAAAGGTGACGGGGAAGAGGCCCGTTGGCATTCGCACGCCGTCGTGGGACTTCAGCCCCAACACCCTCGCCATCACCAGGGAGATGGGCCTCGCCTACGACTCCTCGCTGATGGCGGACGTCGACTGCTACGAGCTGGTGATGGACGGCGCCGACAGCGGCGTGGTCGAGCTGCCGGTGGAGTGGATCCGCGACGATGCGGTGTACTTCAACATGAACCGCTTCGCCGCGCTCAGGCCCTACACGCCGCCCACCGACGTGTACGACATCTTCAGGCGCGAGTTCGACGCCGCGTACCGCGAGGGCGGCCTGTTCCAGCTCACCATGCACCCGCACGTCATCGGCTACCGCTCGCGGGTATGGATCCTGGAGGAGCTCATCAGATATATCCGCGGCCACGAAGGCGTCTGGTTCGCCACACACGCCGACATCGCGCGATATGCCAAAACCCATGCCGGCTGAACCGCCCCTTCCCCGCAGCCTTGTCATACGCTAAGCTTGTATGTATGACAGCGCGACCCCCCCTTTCCGTACGACTCGATGATGCGCTCGCCGAGCGGCTCGAGCGCCACTGCGCAGAGACCGGCACGACCCGCAGCCAGGTCGTGAAGCAGAGCGTCGCGCAGTACCTGATCGCACAGAGCGGCCCGACGCTCGCCAGCCTGGCCGAAGCCGTCTTGCCGGCGCTGCCGAAGCGAGCCGCAGCGTCTGCGCGTGCGCCACGTCAGAAGCGCTTCCGCGACTACGTGCGTGAGAAACGTCGTCGTTGACTCGGGGTTTCTGATCGGTCTGTTCGACGAGACCGACGCGCTGCATCCTCGCTGCCGCGCCTTCCTTAAGGATTATCGCGGACGCTTTTTCACCACCGAAGCGGTCCTGACCGAGTCGCTGGCGTTGCTTTCCCCCGCGCAACAGCTTCGCTGCCTGGATTGGCTGGGTGACGCCTCGCGCGCCGGCCTGCTCGAGATCGACCGTGAGCCCCTCGACTTCCGGTCCATCGAGAAACTCGCCCGCAAGTACTCGGACCAGCCGATGGATTTCGCCGATGCATCCGTTGTGCTGCTCGCCACGCGCACGGGTATACGCGAAATCCTGACGGCCGATCGGCGCGACTTCGCCGTCTACCGTCTCGCGGGCCGGACGCGCTTTGTGGACGTGCTCGCAGAGTGACTTGACCGACTACTTCTCGAACTCGCAGGTGGTGCGCAAGCCGGTCGTCGCGACGCGCGGCGGCGTTGTTGCGGCAAATCATCGGCGCGCGGCGGAAGTCGGAGCGGCCATCCTCGAAGCGGGCGGCGATGCGATCGACGCGGCGATCGCCACCTCGTTCGCGATCGGCGTGGTCGAGCCGTGGATGAGCGGCATTGCCGCGTGCGGCTGCATGACGCTCTGGCGCGCCGCGGAACAGAAGGCGTACGTCATCGACTACGGCGGGCGCTCGCCCGCGGCGCTCGATCCCGCGCACTACCCGATCATCGGCGGCCACGATCCCGAGCTCTTCGCCTGGCCGCGCGTCGAGGACGATCGCAATGTGCAAGGCGCCGCCGCGGTCGCCGTGCCGGGCGTCGTCGCCGGCATGGGCCTCGCGCACGAGCGCTTCGGCAGCATGCCGTGGCGCGAGCTGGTCTCGCCCGCCGCGGCGCTGGCACAGGAAGGAATGCTGCTCGACTGGTACTCCGGCCTCCTCATCGCCTCCACGGCCCGCGCATTGGCTCGCGACGCGGACGCGGCAGCACTTTTCCTGGAGGAAGGCCGCTGGCCGCCGCTCGGGACGTGGACCGCCGCCACCGAGAAGCGCCTGGACCAGCGGCGGCTCGCTGGCACTCTGCAGCAAATTGCGACCGAGGGGCCAAAAGCACTCTACGGCGGCGACGTCGGCGCGGCGCTCGCCAAGGACGTGCGCGACAAAGGCGGCTCGCTCGCACTATCCGATCTGGCGGCGTACCGGGCGCACATGGCCGAGCCGCTCGACATCCCCTACCACTCGGGCCGCGTGTTCGCCGCGCCCGGCATGACCGGCGGTCCTGCCATTGCGTCTTGTTTTGATCATCTTTTGAAAATAACCAAGCCCAGCTATGTCGACTACGCCCGCGCGCTCGATGCCATGTGGCGCCGGCGCCTTGGCGAAGCCGGCGACAAGGAGAGCTGCACCACGCACTTCAGCGTCGTCGACCGCCAGGGAAATCTTTGCGCGGTGACGCAGACTTTGCTGTCCATTTTTGGCTCGCGCACGCTGTCGCCCTCCACCGGCGTGCTGCTGAACAACGGCATCATGTGGTTCGACCCCGAGCCCGGAAAGCCGAACTCGCTCGCGCCGGGCAAGCGCTGCCTCGGCAACTACTGCCCCGTGATAGGGCAGACGCCGAAGGGCGATCGCTTCGCGCTCGGCGCCTCGGGCGGCCGCAAGATCGTCGGCACGGTGCTGCAGATCGGCTCGTTCCTGATCGACCATGGCCTGGATCTCGAGGACGCCTTCCACCGCCCGCGCATCGACATGAGCGGCGGCGAGCGCGTGATCGCGGATGTGTTGCTGCCGGCCGACGAGCTGCGCGCACTGCAGGCCGCGTTTCCGACCAGCACGGCGCGCCGCGGCTTCTTCCCCTACGCCTTCGCCGTCCCCTCGGCTGTGCTGCGCTCGGGGACGAGCAACATGGGCTGCACCGAGATCATGTCGCCGTGGGGCGAGGCGGTAGCCGAGGGCGCGTCCAGATAGCGCGAATCGCGATCCTCATCGGACATACTGACAAACGCTTCGGATTGCACAGACGGTCTTGCGAAGCGTAAGGTGCTGAGAGCCGGACGCACATCCGCGCCAAGGGGGGGTGTATGAGCGAAACAAGCTTTCGGGTGCTCGGCCTGGTCTTTGTCCTGGCCGTAGTCGGCGCTATCGGTTGGTCATTGACGACGCTCTCGCCGCGCGTGCTGTTCTGGTGCTACGCGGGCATTGGCGTTCTCGTAGTGGTGATGGGTTTCGCGTTTCTCACGTTGATATGGAGAAGGCGAAGCCCGCTCGATCCAAATTCGTTGGAAACGGAAGCGCTGCGCGCACTCATCAGTGCCTCGAGGTTTGATCGCTTTCGACTTGTGGTGGCGATCGTGGCGGGCAGTCTCGCGGAAGCATTAGCCTGGCCGGCCGGAATCCTTTGCATGACCGTCACGATGGTCAAACACGGCTTGCTGAAGCAGCGCCCGGGCGGCTTCGCGTTTCTCGCCAATCTGAAGCTGAATCAACCCACCGCTGCAGTTTCCGTTGGTACCGCTGTAATGGTGGCAAGCCTGTTTGCGCTGGACTGGGCGTCTTCGAGCGAGTTCGGCTACCGGCACATCACGCTGCTCATGCTGGGCCTGTCCGTCGCCCTCAAGCATCTGGCGAGTTTTGTGAACACGCAATCGCTCGCCAAGTCACTTCGCACGAGTCTGGCGGACCCGTACCTCAGTTTTATTGTGATCGGCATTGCGGATCTCGGGTCGCTGATCCTGGCATTCGCTTCGTATTCAGCCGCAAACGCGGGCGAGCACGTCACGCTGCATCATCTTCGGGCTACCGCATCCGATATCTTCACGCTGGCGCACATACGTGCGGGATTGTTCTCCGACGGCACCATCACCTGGTTCCAGGCTCTTACCGGCGTTGCCGGCGGGCTGTACTGGATTACGGGATTCAAATCGATCGTCAAGTATCAGGAATTCGCGAGGACCGACGAGGACCTGCATGCCATCGCTTCGGGCAATTTGCTGACGGGCGATTATCGCGCCGCACGCAAATGGCTCGACAAGGTGAAGCAGCCTGATGCGCTGACCTACGAGCTGTTCTGCTCGACTTATCTGGCAGCGGACGATATTGCAGCCGCGCAGCATGCCGCCGAGAGCTATGCGGTCGAAAAAAAGCTGTCCGCGGCGGCACGCAAGAGCGAGGTCAGCCGCCTGATCGTCCTCGGACTGGGGATCACGCCGGTGGCCAAAGAGCAGCTGAGCAAGCACATACGGTCTTTGATCGCCGGTGAATCGCAGGAGGCATTTTTTCCGACACTGCTGGAAGGGCTGCTCCGGCAGAAGCGCTTCGAGGGAGAAGAGCTGCTCGATTTTTTCGATAACGATGAGGCCTGCCGACGCCATGCTCTTGCGCTCGCTGCGGTTGCCTACTACGCCGAACGCAACGCGGAGGAACTGCTGCGTGCTTACGTGCCAACCGAGCCCGCCGGCCACATCATCCATTTCGCGCTGGTCTATCGGTGTCTGTGGGTGAACGCCATAAGTGATACGACTGCGAAGCCTTGGGAAGCTGTGAACCAGTGGACTAGCGACAAGCTCGAAGAGATTAAGCTCATTACGAAGAGACTACCTACCGACTACGAGCGGGTAACCGCGCTCGAATACCTTTATCTGGCCTGCGATCTCGCCGACAACCTGGGGCTCGCCCATAAGACGCCGCTGAACGAGATAGCGACGGCGATCCGGGACGAAATCGGTGGCGCTGATCGGATACTGCAGCTCCTGAGGGTGGTGGACGGCTCTCGCAAGGGTCGGCAGGACGAACTGAGCAAGCAGTCTTCCCCAGCGACGGCCCAGGCCTCGCTTCGCGGCGAAGCGGAGATGTTGCACAAGGACGCCGCTTAGGACCGTAGCTATTACCAGCCCGCCTCCTAAGCCGAGGCGTCGCCGTCGTGTCTGCGCCGATCGCCGTGGCGCCGCTCGTCGGCTGGAGGCGGCACGGGGCTCTCGCCGCCGCCGTCGGCGAGCTCGATTTCCAGCCACGCCGCCAGATCGAACCCCATGAACATCGTGCCGCGATAGAACGTGCTCCCCGGCGTGACCTGGATGCGGCCGTTCGGGCCGCTGAATGTCCCTGCCGATACGCAGGTCCAAGAGCCGTCCGGGTTGCGGCTGAAGTGCGTCGCAAACTCGTCCATAGCGACCTCCTGGCACTTGATAACGCAATTAATGTGCCGGTGCGGGCACAACGCTTGCTCGCCCTCCTGAGTTCCCGTCAATCGTGCAGGAGTCCGACATGCGCCCGCTCCATTCCATCGCCGCCATCGCCCTCAGCGCCGTGCTGGGCGTGCCGGTCGCCTTTGCCCAGCTCATCAAGTCCGATCAGAAGATCGACAACGCCGACGCCGCCGCGATGAAGCAGCTCGCGCAGGCCAACCTCGCCGAGATCGAGGCCGGCAAGCTGGCGGCCGCCAAGGCGCAGAGCCCGGACGTGAAGAGCTTCGGCCAGAAGATGGTCGACGATCACGGCAGGATGCTCGAGGACCTGAAGGCGCTCGCGAAGAGCAAAGGCGTGGCGCTGCCCGACGCGCTGAGCCTCAGAGACCTCGCCGAGAGGAAGAAGCTCGAGCGCCATTCCGGCCCCGACTTCGACAAGACCTACATGTCCGAGATGGTGAAGGACCATGAGAAGGACCTGAAGGAAGTCCAGGACCTCGCAGCGAAGGCCAAGGACCCGGACTTCAAGGCCGCCATGCAGAAGGCGAGCGCCAAGATCCAGGAGCACCTGCAGCTCGCGCAGCGCATCTCGCAAGGCGCCGCCGCCGGCGCCACCTCCAGCACAGGGCCGGTTACGCCGAGCACGCCGCCGTCGGGCGCAGAGATCAAGCCCAACATCAACTTCTCGAAGTAGCCCCTCGCAGTTCATCGGCTTCGTTTATCCTCCCTCGCGGGAGGAGGCGAAGCCGATGGCCAATCGTAGAGACTTCATCACCCAGGCGGGTGCGCTCGCCGGTATTGCATTCGTAGGTTGCGAGCTGTTCCCGCAGGCGCATGCGCAGGTGCGCCGCCGCGAGGTGCGCGTCAGCGGCCGGCGCATCAAGACCATCGACGTCCATGCCCACGCCGTGGTGCCCGAGGCGCTCGCGCTCATGGGGCAGAAGCTCGCGCCGGTGTACGCGCACGCGACGGCCGATCGCCTGAAGCGCATGGACGAGCAAGGCGTCGACCTGCAGGCGCTCAGCATCAACCCCACCTGGTACGCGCTCGATCGCGATCTGGTCACCAAGGTGATCGAGCTGCAGAACGAGAAGCTCGCCGAGACTTGCGCCAAAGAGCCCGAGCGCTTCGTCGCCTTTGCCAGCGTCGCGCTGCAGTATCCCGACCTCGCCGCGCGCCAGCTCGAGCACGCCGTGAAGAAGCTCGGCCTGCGCGGCGCCGCGATCGGCGGCAGCGTCGAAGGCGCCGAGCTGTCGGATGCGAAGTTCCATCCCTTCTGGGCCAAGGCCGAGGAGCTCGGCGTGCTGGTCTTCATGCACCCGCAGCGCACGCGCGACCTCGATAACCGGCTGAAGGGCAACGGCGGCCTCGACAACACCATCTGGAATCCGCTCGAGACCACGCTCGCGCTCTCGCACCTGATCTACGAAGGCACGCTCGACCGCTTCCCCGGACTCAAGCTGTGCGCGGCGCACGGCGGCGGCTACCTGCCCTCCTACGCCGACCGCTCGGACCACGTCTGCCTCACCTTCCCCGAGCGCTGCGCGGCTGTGCCGCTCAAGAAACGTCCCACCGAATACCTGAAGCAACTCTACTTCGACACGCTGGTGTTCACGCCCGAGGCGCTGCGCCACCTCGCCGCGCAGGTCGGCGCCTCGCAGCTCATGATGGGCACCGACGATCCGTTCGGCTGGACCAGGACTTCGGTGGACCACATCTTCTCGACGCCGGGCTTCAGCGATGCCGAGCGCGCCGCGATGCTCGGCGAGACTGCTGCTCGGCTTCTTGGCATAAAAGCGAGCCGGGTGGCTTAAGGGTTTCCTTCGCACGCTGACAGCAACGGCAATACAAGAAGTTTGACGTGAGAATTTGGACGGCGTAGCGTCCTTTGCTCGCAACCACTCGTTTATCTAACCGTCCGTGCGCGCGGATAGGCGTACCAATCGGATTTGCGTAGGGGACAAGACAATGGGGACACATGCTCAATCTACGCAATATCTCAAACGGATTGGACGAAAAAGCCATCACGATTTTTACATTCAACTGGTCAGCATCATTTGCTCGCTGGCTCTTGCTCACATGCTCCAGTCGTTGCAAATAAAGAGACTGTATGGGGACGAATCGACCGTCTCCTACGCACTACAAAATGCGGCCATCTTTTGGGTCATAGTTCTTGTGTGGCACGAATACGCGATAAGCACCGCGTATTTAAGATGGGTCGTATCTCTTACGGATTCACTGATTCCCTTTCTCTTCGGTGTCGGAATGTTTGCCCTAATTGAGGCCACAAATTCTGCGAGCGATTCTTGGTGGTTTTTCTGGTTTGCCGTTTTCTGTTGCCTTGGTGCCACCGCATATTTCAATCAATCCGTTAGCTCGAAGAGAGACGAATCAAACAAGAAGGTAATCAGTCGATTCAGGAGAATGAATCGATGGGCGATTGGCATCAGCCTAATTTGTTCCGTTGCGGCAATAGCTATGGCTGTTGCGACTGCAAGCTCGGCCTGGGATGAGAACGAGCTAGGGTTGTTTTATTCCATTGTCCTAATAGCCTTGCTCGTGTTTACAGGTGTTGTTAATCACGTGAGAGATGACGATCTCGGTCTAAATAACATTGTCAAAATCAATGCCTTCGGATTGTTCAAACGCTTTAAGACGCCTGTCTAAACTAGTTCGCCTGGAGCACTTACGCTCATTGCGGAGGTTCTCTTGAACCACAAACTTCTGGCCTGGTCGCTCGGCTTTCCGCGAGGCGCGAATCAACGCGGAGTAGTGAACCCGCTGGTCATCAAGTCGTACTAGATTGCGCCGTCAAAGGCGCGATGGCCAAAGAGCGCCCACCGTTCGACAGCATCGAGGGGGCCCCTCAAGTACGTGGCGCTCCTGCGCGAAGCGATCGAGAAGGCCAGGTGCGACGTGGCGGCGGAGTGCGAGCGGGCGGCGCGAAGGCGCGAAGCGGCAGCTCGAGGCGCTGCAGCTTGCGGTTTACAAGCTCGAGCGGCTGGCCCGGCACATGCAGTGCGGCCATCTGGAGCTCAACGGCCTGCGGACCATCCGCCGCCTGCTGCGGGGAGAGCGCGCAGTCCGCGAGCCCCACAGTGTGAGTTGAGCGGCACTATTGCCTCAGCAATCCGGCGGGGCTTTCGTATGCTTGGGGCGATGGATGTCTTCACCGAAGCGGTCAACCTCGCGCAGCGCTATGAAAAAGGCGACGCCTTCCGCTTCCACGTGCGCGAGCGCCTAGCGCTGGTGGTGCCGGTGCTGGCGGTGTTTCTCGCGATCAGCATCGCGCTCGGGCTCGGACTGTTCCCCATGATGGGAACCCACCGCTGGGGCGTCCTGCTGGCGATGGTGCTGGTGCCTTTCGTCCTGCTCGGCAGCTTCGCGCTGCAGATCTACGTGTTCCTCTCCTGGCTCGAGCTGCGGGCGCTCGAGCCGATGCTGGCGCATGGCCAAGCAGCGGCGCGCGCACCCTGGATCGCCAAACTGCGCCTTGGCAAGCCGCCGCCGATCCCCTGGATCGCGGCGGCCGTTCTGATTTTGATTCCGCTGCTCGTGCTGGCGGCGGCGTCGCTCAAGACGGCATTACTCGTGCTCGCCGCAGCGATCCTCACGCCCGTGGTCTACGCCTTACTGGACGCGCAGCAACGCGGCTAGATCCGCGCCCGGCAGCGGCTTGCTGAAGAGATAGCCCTGCATCTGGTCGCAGCGCAAGAGGCGCAGGATTTTCGCCTGCTCCTCGGTCTCGACGCCTTCGGCGACCACCTTCAGCTTGAACGAGTGGGCGAGCTGGATGATGGTCTGCACCAGCGTCAGGGTCGTCGGGTCGGTCGTCATGCTGCTGATGAACGAGCGGTCGATCTTCAGCGTCTCCACCGGCAGGCGCGCAAGGTAGGCGAGCGAGGAGTAGCCGGTGCCGAAATCGTCGATGGCGATGCCCATGCCGAGGTCGCGCAGCGCGGCCAGCTTCTTGATGCTGCCCTGGATGTCCTCCATGATCAGGCTCTCGGTGATTTCCAGGTCGATGCGCGCCGGCAGCGCGCTGCCGCCGATCGCGTCCTGCACGATGTGCACGAAGTCGCGCTGGCGCAGCTGGATTGCCGAGACGTTCACCGCCACCGTGGGCGCCTTGAGCCCGGCCTCGAGCCAGGCGCGCTGGTCCTGCGCCGCGCGGCTCAGCGCCCAGGAGCCGACCTCGATGATCAGCCCGATCTCCTCCAGCAGCGGGATGAACTTGATCGGCGCCACCATGCCGAGCTCTGGACTCTGCCAGCGCATCAGCGCCTCGACGCCGACGATGCGCCGCCCCTCGAGCTCGACCTTCGGCTGGTAGTGCAGGATGAACTCGTTCCTCTCGAGCGCCTGGCGCAGCTTGTTCTCGAGGGAAAGCTTGTCGGCGATGCGCGCCGACATCTCCTGGGTGTAGAACACATAGCGCTCGCCGCTGGCCCTGGCCTTCTTCACCGCGGCCTCGGCGTTGCGCAACAGCGTATCGGCGTCGCTGCCGTCGTTCGGGAAGAGCGCCGTGCCGATGCGCACGGAGATGCGCAGCTCCGTGCCGGCGATGACGAAGGGCGCGGCGAAGGTCTCGCCCGAGCGCCGCTCGGTCTGGCGCGCCACCTCCTGCTCGCTCTTCACGCCCGGGGTGACGATGGCGAAGTGATCGGCGCCGATGCGCGCGATCCAGCTCGCGCGGTGCACCCCCTGCTGCAGCCGCTTGGCAAGCTCCGCCAGCAGCGTATCGCCGGCCTGGCGGCCGAGCGTGTCGTTGATGCTCTTGAAGCGCTCGACGTCGAGGATCTGCAGCGCCACGCGCTGGCGTTCCCGGCCCGCGTCCTCGAGCTGCAGCCGGAGCCGCTCGTGGAACAGCGTCCGGTTGGGCAGCCCGGTCAGCGTGTCGTAGTAGGAGATGTAGTCGAGCTTGCGCGCCTTCTCCATGTGATCGAGCGCGAACGAGATGTCGCCGGCCAGCTCGGAGAGCAGGCGCAGCTCTTCGGCGTCGAAGAAGCCGGCGTCGGCGGCATACAGTGCGAGCGCACCCATCGCCTCGTGGTTGACGATCAGCGGCAGGATGGCGAGCGAATTGATGCCGCGCTCGTCGAGCTCCTTGCGCATCAGACGCCGCGCATCATTCTTGACGTCGTTGACGAACACCGCCGCCCCGGAGCTGATGGCGCGCCCGGAAAGGCCGTACCCGTCCGGCTTGTTCTCGAGCACCGCCATCGGCGCGCGCGCGAAGAAGTCGCCGATGTTTCCCGCGGTCGCCACCGGGTCCACCAGCCCGGCTTCGCGGTCGACCACGCCGATCCAGGCCATCACGAAGCGCCCGGCATCGACCGCGATGCGGCAGGCCTCCTCGAACAGCTCCTGCCGCTCGCGGATGCGCACGATCGCCGAGTTGATGCCGGAGAGCACTGCGTGCACGCGGTTCAGGCGCCGGATGCGCTGCTGCGCGCGCACCTGGTCCGAGACGTCCTGCAGCGTGTTGAACCAGCGCTTCGGCCCCTGCGCCTCCGTGTCGAGCGGCTCCATGGTCTGGCGCACGTGGATCAGCGTGCCGTTGCGCGGCAGCCGGTATTCGAGCTCGACGCGCTCGCCCGTCGCCGCGGCTTCGATCGACTTCTGGCGAAACGGCTCGCGGTCATCCGGGTGCACCAGCTCGAGCCAGGCGCGCGTGTCGTGCGGCACGCTGCCGGCCGCCACGCCGGCCAGCCCGGGCAGCGTCTCGGACCAGCTCTCGAATTCACCGTCGGGGCCGGTGATGATGTGCGCCTGCATTTCCCGCCTCGCCCTCCTGCCCGCAACGCGTTCCTGCGCTTCCGCGACGGCCTTTTCCACGGCGCCCGGCAGCCGCGCCAGCCGGTCCTTGAGGAGGTAGTCGTTGGCACCCAGGCGGATGATCTGCGCCGCCTTCTCCTCGCCGATGGTTCCGGAGACCAGGATGAACGGCAGGTCGCGCGAGCGCGCTCTCAGGAGCTCGAGGGCGCGCAGGCCGCTGAATTCCGGCAGGGCGTAATCGGAGACCACGATGTCGGGCGCGGCATCGAGCGCGGCGAGGTAGCCGGCTTCGGTGTCGACGCGCGTCCAGGCCACGTCGTGACCGGCCTGCTTGAACACCCGCGCCAGGAGGTCCGCGTCGAGGAGGTTATCCTCGACGTGCAGCACTCGCAGCCGCTTCTCCACCTAGGGCTTAATTACGCCGTGGCGGATGGCGAAGCGCACGAGGCTGGGAATGTCGTTGATCTCGAGCTTGGCCATGATGCGGCTGCGATACGTATCGATGCTGCTCGGCTTTATGCCGATGAGCCGCGCGATTTCCTTGCTGGTGCGGCCTTCGACCACGAGCTTGAGCACCTGCCGCTCGCGCGGACTGAGTCTTTTCACTGGAGTCGCGTTCGTGTTCTTTTCATTGCGACCGCCCCACGATAGCCGGGATCGCCCTCGATATCTGTCGTGAAATCTGTACTGCGGGCTAAACTTCGGTAATCAAGAAATCCAATGCCAGCGCTTAAGCATTTCTTTACGTTCGCGGCCGGAATGGCCGTGCTCGGCCTGTCTGGCGCGAGCGCGCTTGCGCAGTACCCGGCGAAGCCGGTGCGCCTGGTGATCCACTTCCCCGCGGGCGGCGCGACCGACCTGGTCGCGCGCACGCTCGCGCAGGCGCTGAGCGAATCGCTCGGCCAGCCCTTCGTGGTCGAGAACCGCGCCGGCGGCGACGGCGCCATCGCCGCAGCGCAGGTCATCCAGTCGCCGCCGGATGGCCACACGCTTTTCATGGCCACCAATACGGCGATGATGCAGGCGCCGCTGCTGCAGAAGAACCCGCCCTACGATCCGGTCACCGCTTTCACGCCGATCTCGCTCGTCGGCCGCTACACCTTTCTCCTGGTGACGACGCCGGCCCTGCCGGCGAAGAACATGGCGGAGTTCATCGCCTACGCGCGCGCCAACCCCGGCAAGATCAACTTCGCGACCTACAGCGGCGCGAGCCAGCTCGCCTATGCGCAGATCGTCAAGACCGCCAACGTCGACATGCTGCGCGTGCCGTACAAGGGCGAGGTACCCTCGGTGATCGACATCCTCGGCGGCAGCATCCACGCGGTGTTCGCGACGCCGACCAGCAGCCTCGCGCACATCAAGGAGGGCCGCCTCCGCGCCCTCGCCGTGACCCTCCCTTCGCGCTGGCCGCTCCTGCCCGAGGTCCCCACCACGGTGGAGGCCGGCCTGCCGCCGATCAACGTCGAGTTCTTCGCCGCGCTGTTCGGCCCCGCGAAGATGCCCGCCGAGATCGCGACCCGGCTTAGTAAGGAACTCAACGCCATCATCGCTCGGCCGCAGATCCGCGAGCAGATCGACCGCCAGGGATTCGCGCTGGCCGGCTCGACGCCGGAGGAGCTCGGCGCGTTCGTAAGACAGCAGCTCGGCGCCTGGTCTCGCGGATTCCGCGACGCAGGAATCAACCCCGAGTAAAGTGGTCGGCGCCCATGGTCCGGCGCCTCCTTCCGCTAGTCGTAGTCATTGCCGCAGGCTGCGCCAGCACGCCGCCGCCGCGTGCATGGCCGGAGGATTCCCCGGCGGCGCAGATGCAGGTGCTGAACCGCGTGAGCTGGGGCGCCAACCAGTCTTCCTATGCAGAGATCGCAAGGCTGGGCAGCGCGCGCTGGCTGGAGCGGCAGCTCGCTCCGCAGCCGGGGCGGATGCCGCCCGAGGTGCAGGCGCGCATCGATGCGATGACGATCTCGCAGCGGCCGGTTGCCGAGCTCGCAGGCGAGCTCGAGCGCAAGCGCCTCGCGCTGCAGGGCGCCGCACCCGAGGATCGCAAGGCGGAGCGCCAGGCGCTGCAGGAGGAGCTGCAAGGCCTGGCGCGCGAGACGCAGACGCGCATGCTCCTGCGGGCGCTCCATTCGCCGAACCAGCTCGAGGAGCACATGACGTGGTTCTGGATGAATCACTTCAGCGTGTTCCAGTACAAGGGGCCGTTGCGCGCGCTGGTGGCCGATTACGAGGAGCGCGCCATCCGGCCGCATGCGCTGGGGCGCTTCCGCGATCTGCTCGGCGCGACGGCGCGCCACCCGGCGATGCTGCTTTATCTCGACAACGCGAGGAACAGCGCCGGGCGGCTCAACGAGAACTACGCGCGCGAGGTGATGGAGCTGCACACGCTCGGCGTCGACGGCGGCTACACCCAGCGCGACGTCGAGGCGCTGGCGCGCGTGCTCACCGGCTGGAGCCTGGACCTCTCGGGCGGCGAGCTGTCGCGCTTCTATCCGCGGCGGCACGATGCCTCGGACAAGGTTTTGCTCGGCACCACCATCCGCAGCCGCGGCGCGGCCGAGCTCGACCAGGCCCTCGATCTCCTCGCGCGCCATCCGGCTACGGCGCGCTATGTATCGCGCAAGCTCGCGGTGTTGTTCGTCGCCGACGAGCCGCCCGCAGACCTCGTCGAGCGCATGGCGCGCACTTTCACGGCGAGCGACGGCGACCTGCGCCAGGTGCTGCGCACGATGTTCGCCGCGCCCGAGTTCCGCGCCTCGCTCGGCACGAAGTTCAAGGACCCGCTGCACTACGTGCTCTCGTCGCTCCGCCTCGTGCTGGACGAGCGCCCGCTTGCCGAGCCGCAGCCGGTGATGGGCGCGCTCGCGCGCATGGGCGAGCCGCTCTACGCGCGGGCCACGCCGGACGGCTATCCGCTCACCCGCTCGGACTGGGCGAGCCCGGGGCAGTTCGCGACGCGCTTCGAGGTGGCGCGCGGCGTGGCTTATCGCACGCCGGGCCGCATCTGGGCCGAGCCGCTCGGCGCGCTGAGCGCCGGCACGCGCGAAGCGCTCGCGGGTGCGGCCGCGACGCCGGAATGGAACCTTCTGCTCCTCTCCTCCCCGGAATTCATGCACCGATGAACCGCCGCCACTTTCTCGCCTCGCTGCCGCTGCTTTACTCCGGGCGGCTGCTCGCCGCGCCTTCGGCACCGGCGCGCTTTCTCCTCGTGTTCCTGCGCGGCGGCTACGACGCGGCGAACGTGCTGGTGCCGGTGTCGTCCGCCGACTACTACGCGCTGCGCCCGAACATTGCGATCCCGAAGGACGCCGCGCTTGCGCTCGATGGCGATTGGGGACTGCATCCGGCGCTCGCCGAGACGCTGCACGCGCTTTACGGACGCGGCGAAGCGGCGTTCATCCCCTTCGCCGGGACCGAGGACACCAGCCGCAGCCACTTCGAGACGCAGGATTCGATCGAGCTCGGCCAGCCGGCGGGCAACCGCAGCTATGCCTCCGGCTTCATGAACCGCCTCGCGCGCGAGCTCGGTGCCGGCCGCGGCATCTCCTTCGGCACGCAGCTGCCGGTCGCCTTCCGCGGCGAGGCGCCGGTGACCAGCGTCGCGCTCAACATGGCGGCAAAGCCGGCGGTGGATGCCCGGCAGAGCGAGCTGATCGCACGCATGTACGCCGGCACCGCGCTGGCGGCCCCGGTTGCCGAGGGCTTTGCCGCACGCGACGCGCTGATGCGCGAGATGGGCGACGAGATGATCGCCGCCAACCGCAACGCCATCGCGCCGGGCGCCTTCGAAGCGCAGGCGCAGCGCATCGCGCGCCTGATGCGCGGCGAGTACCGCCTGGGGTTCGTGGACGTGGGCGGCTGGGACACGCATGTCGGCGAAGGCGGTGCGCAGGGCTACCTCGCGCAGCGCCTGACCGAGCTCGACCGCGGCCTGGGCGCCTTTGCCGGCGCCATGGGCGAAGCCTGGCGCGATACCGTGGTGCTCGTCATCAGCGAGTTCGGCCGCACCTTCCGCGAGAACGGCAACCGCGGCACCGATCATGGCCACGGCACGGTGTATTGGGCGCTCGGCGGCAGCGTGCGCGGCGGGCGCAGCGCCGGCGAGCAGACGCGCGTCGCGCGGGCGTCGCTTTTCCAGGACCGGGACTACCCGGTGCTGAACGAATACCGCAGCGTCCTCGGCGGCCTGTTCGGTCGCCTCTACGGCCTCGACAGCGGGGCGCTGGCAAGAATTTTTCCAGGCACTACGGCGCGCGATCTCGCCCTGCTTTAAGTGGTAAGTTCTCCGGCTGAGGAGACCCCCACCATGACCGATCGCCGCAAATTCCTGACCGGAGTCGTCGCCGCAGGCGCCGCCACCGCGGTAGCGCCGCGCGCTGGAGCGCAATCCACAACCGAAGTTGAAGCGCCCAAGGCGCCGCCGCCTTCGATGCACGTCGCCGCGGCCGAGACCGCGACGCCGAATGATGCCGGCGAGAGCTCGCGCATCAAGGGCGTGCCGGGCTCCGACTTCATGGTCGACGTCATCAAGACGCTCAACATCAAGTACGTGCCGTCGAACTGCGCCTCGAGCTACCGCGGCATCCACGAGTCGCTCGTCAACTACGGCGGCAACAAGATGCCGGAGTTCCTCAACTGCATGCACGAGGAGTCCGCCGCCGCCATGGCGCACGGCTACTTCAAGGTGTCCGGCAAGCCCCTGATGACGCTGTGCCACGGCACGGTCGGCCTGCAGCACGCCTCGATGGCGATCTACAACGCCTGGTGCGACCGCGTGCCGATGATCGTGGTCGGCGGCAACGACCTCGACGCCTCGACGCGGCCGCCGGGCGTGCCGACCTTCCACTCGGCGCAGGACATCAACGCGCTGGTGCGCGACTTCACCAAGTGGGACGACACGCCGGTGTCGCTGCAGCACTTCGCGCAGTCGATGGTGCGCGCCTACAAGATCGCGATGACGCCGCCCTATGGGCCGGTGATGATCTCGCTCGACGCCGGCCTGCAGCAGGAGGCAGTCCGCGGCCACGGCGGCGAGAAGCTGTATATCCCGCGCTACGTGCCCACCTCGCCGCCGCAGGGCGACAGCGGCGCGGTGAAAGAAGCGGCGAAGCTGCTGGCCGAGGCGCAGAACCCGGTGATCGTCGCCGACCGCATGGCGCGCACGCCGAACGGCGTGAAGCTCCTCGTGCAGCTCGCCGAAGCGCTGCAGGCGCGCGTCGTCGACCAGGGCGGACGCATGAACTTCCCGCGCACGCATTACCTGAGCGCGCCGCCCTCCGCGCTCGCGGGCGCCGACGTGATCCTCGGCCTCGAGCTCGCGGACTTCTGGGGCACGGTGAACTCCTGGACCGACAACGGCGAGAACGGCATCGGCACGAACTCGGCGCGCACCAAGCCGGGCACGAAGCTGATCAGCATCAACTCGTCCGACCTCATCACCAAGGCGAACTACCAGGACTTCCAGCGCTTCCAGGTGATCGACGTGCAGATGCCGGCCGATGCCGAGACGACCCTGCCTTCGCTCATCGAGGCGGTGCGCTCGGCGATTCCGGCTTCACGCAAGAGCGCGATCCAGAGCCGCGCCGACGCGGCGAAAAAGGCCTACGCCGACGAGCACGCGCGCACCAGGCAGGCGGCAGCGCTCGGCTGGGACGCGAGCCCGATCAGCACCGCGCGCCTTTGCATGGAGACGTTCGGAGCGGTCAAGGGTCTCGACTGGTCGATCGTTTCGCAGTCGGGCAACGTCAGCAACTGGCTCAACCGCCTCTGGCCGATCGACCAGCACCACCATTGGCTCGGCCGCTCCGGCGGCTACGGCGTCGGTTACGGCGCGCCCGCTTCGGTCGGCGCCTCGCTCGCCAACCGCGACCTCGGCCGCTTCTCGGTGAACATCCAATCCGACGGCGACCTGATGTACGCGCCCGGCGTGCTGTGGACCGCCGCGAAGCACAAGATCCCGCAGCTCGCGGTGATGCATAACAACCGCGGCTATCACCAGGAAGTGATGCACGTGCAGCGGCTCGCCAACTTCAGGAACCGCGTGTCGAACAATGGCGGCGACATGGGCCCGGTCG
>Ga0209647_1000734_pt1 | contig 30107 bp, 30 predicted proteins | sample GraSoi_2013_60cm_FD_185827 | JGI IMG/M metagenome (GOLD analysis project Ga0209647, IMG submission 185827) | Grasslands soil microbial communities from the Angelo Coastal Reserve, California, USA - Sample 9_17_2013_60cm (SPAdes) (version 2) | ecosystem: Environmental > Terrestrial > Soil >... | reverse complement strand
TATTGGCTATTCTGTCAGAGCCAGGCGCCGTTGTAGAGGTTGATGGGGATCAGGAGGAGGATTCGTTCGATCACGTAGAACGAGACATAGGCGATGGCGAAGCCAAGTAAAAGCCGGAGTGGGCTTAGCCAATCAAAGCGAAGGGTGCTGCGTCTAGTTCCGGTTTGGATCGATTTTTGCAGGCAGGCGGCACAGAGGAAACGGGTCTCGTGTTCCACCACGCATTCGCGGCAGTAATATTGATGGCAAGAAGGGCACCGAGCGGCAGCCTCGCGTTCCGGATGAACTAAACAGCGGCGGGCCGCAAGCTTCATACTGCTGCCTGGTTAACACTGGGTTGCTGAGCCAGCATGATCATCGGCACGACAATCTCTTGGAACTTGACCAGCTGATTTTCCCGCTCCACGGGTCGTAGTCGCCGAATCTGAGCGGCAGTTTGTATGTTGACGACGTAGGTAGGACCACCAATGAGGTTCGATATAAGCAACCCGCCGAAAACAAAGCTGAAGATCCCACCGACCACATAGAACCAGGTCCCGTGACCCAAGTACCAGAACAGGCTGCAGAAAAGAAGGAATCCCCAAACCACCGAAAACCAAATCCATCGATTACTTTTCGAAAATGAAATTGCCTCGATATCTGAAAAATAGAAACGCCGATATTTTTCGAACAGCATAATCTGTTTTGCGTGTAGTAAATGATCGTCACCGAGGTAAACATCGCTGCGTACACCGGGAACCAGACGCGAGATCAACCCAGTCGAGGCGATTTTGCGGTAATGAGCCTGCCGCGCCGTCTTGTCCGCCATAGCTTTAGCGTCGGAGGAAGGCTCTGTGAAGGCGGGGTTTGTCATAAGCCGAATTCGGTAGGATGGCTTTGAATTAACCAGACTATCAGCCAAACCAAGGCGATCCAACCAATGGCTTCTATCAAGGACAAGCCGGCGGCTAGAACGAATCGGTACTTGGATCTGGGCACGAGGGTGCGTTGTTGCCGCCAACCGATTATAACCAGAGCGAGAGCGAATCCGCTAAAAAGTAACCCCAAGTAAATGTACACCAAGCAAAGAACTGGGACGATGACGAGCAGCAAAGCGATGTTGTCGAAAAGGATGGCTTGATCGCGGAACAGTGGGGATTCCCGGCGTTTTTTATAGATGCAGTCCGGACAAAGCTTTTGTGATCCGAAAGCGAGCGTACAAAGTGAGCAGAGAAAACGGCCACAGACATTACAGACATTTTCCGCTCGAGAACCGGTGTGGAAAAAGCAACCCGCTTCTGTCTCGGTGCGCGGTTCGGGACGAGGAGCTGCTACTATTCTCGCCATGGCGGGAAAAACCAGAGTGCGAGTGGGCGCTTGGCAGTTGGGACACGCAGTGAAATCTTGCTGGTTCCACTGGGAAGCGGTTAGCAGATGATGGCAGATTGGGCAGAAGGTGCCGGCACTCATGACTTCGACTGGCGTTTGATCACCCGAGTATCGCAGAGGTAATCATGCAGCGCCCTCTTTTCTGAATCGAACGCTGCCATAATGTATCCGATGTCCAGCAGCATTGCGCTCAATCCTAGGGCGAAATAACGTCCCAGCGCTCTTAGATAAGACACTTTTGAAAAATCGGATCGAACGATCTGCAATTTCAGCGCCATTTTCCCCGGCGTCGCTCCGTATCGCCCCACGAATAGAACGTAGTAGGACATTGAAAGTAAGAGCGCAAAGATGAAATAAAGCCCGTAGGCGATCCAAACTCCTCGGGACAGCCAAAACGCCTGCGGCCCTCTGCCTTCGGTTTGAAATACGGCCCAGAAAACATACGCGCGCAACGCCAGGTCAAATGGCAGGCGAACTAGGAAAAGCGCAATTTGATCGATGAAGTACGCGCCGGCTCGAATCCAAAAACCGCCGTAAATTCCGGAGGTGTCCGGGCTGAGTCCTTCTCTGATTTGTTGGAAGAATATTTCTTTGCAATCCTGGCACAGACTGAGGCCGCCATATCGAACGGACAGGTCCGGCGAGGAAAGCCGTTTGCATTTGAAACAGTCGACAGCGGGCAGGTTGAAAGCTTCTGCGAACGTTTTCCAAGTCTGCAATCCTTGCCGCCAAACTCGAGTGCCCAGAGTGATCGTACCGTGATTGAAAAGCCGATCGATTTCGGGGTCGTCGACCGGACCGGTGGGTTGGCTTCCGCTTAGGTAATACCAAGTCATAGGTCGGTCGGAGCCAAATGGTCGTCGATAAGGGGAAGGAGTTCAAGGAGTTCGAGGAGTACAAGGAGTACGAGGAGTACGAGGAGACGGCGCCTCCTGACTCTTCTACCGAACTCCTCTATCGGCTATTGCCGATTTGCCTCGGTGCGCTGGATCGCGCGGCTAGCTGGCCGAGGGTACGAATCGCTTCCGAGAAGCGAGGCGAAAAGGCGTGCCCGCAGCTGATCCGAAAACAGTTGCGGTAACGTTCACCGGTGGCGGAAAAAATATTTCCGGGAGCGACTGCGATTCGAAATTTGTTGAGTGCGTCGGCCGCTAACTGGAGCGCATCAAAGTCTTCTTCGAGCTCGATCCACAATAGAAATCCGCCGCTAGGGCGCGATATTCGGGTCGATAACGGGAAACTTTCGGCAACGGCGCTGCTGAACCGGTAAACTTGTTCCGCTAAGAATTTGCGCAATCGGCGCAAATGAGCATCAAACGAACCGAACTTCAGAAATTCTGCGACGGTGAGTTGTGGCAGCGTAGCGGTGGCCAAGCTGGTCGCAGATTTAAGTTCGAGCACCCTGCCATGAAACTTGCCGGGTACGATCCAACCCACGCGAAGACCGGGTGCTAAGGTCTTGGAAAAAGAGCCGATCAAGATCACGGATCCGTCTGGATCAAATGTTTTTGCTACCTTGGGACGCTCTGACTCTGGCCGATGCAATTCGCCAAAGATATCGTCTTCGATCAGAGGAACACCGAAGCGGGCTAACAAGCGGACAAGGTCTTGCTTCGTCTTAGTACTGAGTGAATAACCGAGAGGATTACTGCAATTTGTGATCAGCAAACAGGCAGCCACTCTAGGAAACCGTTTTAAAGCGTTCTCCAGATCCGCAAGATCAACTCCCTGGACCGGGTCCGTAGCCAACTCAACCACTCGTAGCCCGAGGCCTTGGATAATCTCGAGCACGCCAAAATAGGTGGGTGATTCTACCAGGATGATATCCCCCGGCTGGCTTACCGCTCTTAACGCCAGATGCAGCGCTTCCGATGCTCCACAGGTGATCACAAAATCATCCGGTGAAAGGAAACATCCCCAGCCGTTAGCTCGCTGAGCAAGTTGTTGGCGTAAAGGTTCGATTCCGGTCGGAGGCCCCTGATTGCAGGTTTCGACCGGATAACGTCGCGCGGCGCTGGCGGCGGTTTGTGCCAGTTTGCGGGCCGGTAGCACTCCTGAACCGAGCAAACTGAGTCCGAGTGGAACTACTTGTTTAGAGGTTCCAAACGTGACGGTTTGGTGTCTCAACGCGCTGACGGCAACGTCTTTTGCCCGAAAGATGGTTTGGGTCTTGGTAGGAGCCGCTACCAAACGCAGTTTAGGTTCGCGCACGTAAAATCCGCTCCTGACCCTGGCTTCGACTATTCCTTTGTTTTCCAGAAGCCGGAAAGCATGCAGAACCGTCTCTAAGCTGAAACCGTGATCCTTCGCTAATTCGCGGACTGAAGGCAACCGATCACCAGGCAGATAGGTCCGAGCGTCGATCTGTCTATGAAGCTTATCTGCGAGAAGCTGGTAGGAAGGGTCCATTTTTTTAGTAATCAGTAATCAGTAATCAGTAATCAGTGAAAGGTGAAAGGTGAAAGGTGAAAGGTGAACGCTAGGCAGCGGAAATTTGTCATTCTGCTTGCAGCTCCGTCATCTATTTCTACCGAGCGCTTGTTTCGGCTATTGGCTATTGGCTATTACTAACCGCGCAGCCCTGTCCAAAATCAAACTGTTCTGGTCGAATATTCGGTGTTCTGTATCTGTTCTGGTTGGGTGGGTTAGGCAAGATTCGGGGGCATGGAAGGAATGCGTTCGTCTCTGCGTGTAGCCAACGATCTAACGAAGGAGGGCTTGTCCTTCGAAGCTTCAGCGAAGGAGGAAGCGAGGCTTCACCACGAGCTGGAGGGGTGGATCTTTACCTCGCTCGGGGTGCTTTGCTTCAGTCTGTCGTTTGTTGGGGTTCGGCTGGCTTTGCGCGGTTTCGATCCTTTGTTTATCGCGTTAGCCAGAGGCGCAGGCGCTGGGACCATTGCATGTGGGTGCGCTCTCTGGGGGAAATATCCGCTGCCGTCAGGTAGACAGGTTCTTCGGTTATGTTTAGCGGCAGCGAGTATTGTCTTCGCTTTTCCGATCCTGACCACTATCGCACTGCAAAGCGTGCCGGCGAGTCATGCGGCAACCGTTTCTGCGATCATGCCGCTATTAACAGCGGTGTTCGGAGTTTGGAGAAAACGTGGGCGCGTACCGATCGCTTTTTGGGCCATTGCGGCCGGCGGCACATCAGTGGTGGTTTGGTTTCTAATTTCGCGCTCGGGCGGGCTTCAGCTGAGACAGGCCGATCTGCTTATCATGGTTGCGTCGGTGGCTTGTGCTTATGGGTATGCCGAAGGCGGCCTATTGGCGCATGAGATGGGTGGGTGGCGGGCAATTTGTTGGATGTTGGTTTTTGCCGCACCGGTGGTCTTGGTTTCGTTCGGTACTTATCTGTGGGCACACGGGCCATTGCATCCGGTTGATTCGCCGTCCGCTTGGTTTGGTCTTTTGTATCAAGTCTTGGTTTCGCAGTTTCTTGGTTTCGCCCTTTACTATCGCGGCCTAGGAAGGGGAGGCGTAGCGAAGATGAGTCAAATTCAACAGTTTCAATCGGTGTTAGCGGTGCTCGCAGCGAGCCTAATTTTGGGGGAACAAATTGATCTCCAGCTCTGGGTCGTGGTGGGGTTGCTGTTGGTTGCGGTGGTGGCTGCTCGCTGGGCGATGGGACGGGCGTAGAATGACAGATGACAGATGACAGATGACAGATGACAAATGGCTAAGGCGTTAGTGAACGGTATCACGATCACGTATGAGGATGTGGGGGAGGGAGAGGATGTTTTGGTATTGGTGCATGGGCATCCGTTTAATCGCACGATGTGGCGACCACAGGTGGACTGGATTGCGGGATTAAATCGTCCTCGTGCTCGTGCTCGAGATTTTGAAGCAGGACTCGCTCTGCCGGGCCGTTATCACCAGACCGAACCACCTCCTCAAGACTGTCAACCCGCTCGAATCGAGCACGAGGACGAGGACGAGCACGACTATGGGAGGCGTCCATGGAGGGTTATCGTGCCTGATCTTCGAGGTTATGGGGAGAGTACCGTGGTTTCGGGCAAAACGACGCTCGACGTTTTTGCTGGGGATATTGCTGGCCTGTTGGACCAACTCGATATCAAAAGGGTTGTGATCGGCGGGTTGTCGATGGGCGGCCAGATTGTTATGGAGTTTTGCCGGCAATACTCTGAACGCGTACGCGGTGTCTTGCTGGCAGCTACGATTTGCAGGGCTGAAGCCCAGGAAGGCAAACAGCAGCGCGCGGCGATGGCGGACCGGTTGTTGAGAGAGGGCATGGGACCGTACGCAGAGGAAGTGCTGCCGAAAATGGTGACACCAGCGAATCTGGCGGCGTTGCCTAAAGTTGCGGAACACGTCCGCACAATGATGCGGTCAACCAATCCAATTGGCGCAGCGGCGGCCATTCGCGGACGAGCTGTGCGACCTGATTACGCAGAAACCTTGGCAAGAATCGATGTCCCAGCCTTGGTAGTGGTGGGTGACGAAGACGCTTTTACTACGCGGGCTGATGCGGAGCAGATGAGTGGATTGCTTAAGCGGTCAGAGCTGGTCTGGATGAAAGGAGTTGGGCATATGCCGAATCTCGAGCGGGAGCTGGAGTTCAACGATGCGCTGGGACGGCTGCTGAGCGCTACGCGGTCCGCTACTCAGATAGCAAATGACACATGACAGGTGGCTAGCTTGCTTTGGATACGCCTGTTCGAGCCCGGCTTTTAGCTCGACCGGTGAACTTGCGTAAGCGGCTGCCGGCGTGAGGATCGCCAAAATGAAATAGCGCTGTGGCCCGAATCTTATCCGGGTCGCACGCTTCGTTGGCATGTACGCTCCGATAACCCCAGAAGAAGTACAGATTGCCGGGGACCATCGGGATCTGCATCAGTTTGAGGAGACCCGTGCGATAAGCTTTCCGCAGAAGGAATTGAGTAGCAGGGTTGTCCAGAATGATCTTGTCGATCAGGTTGAAAAGATAGGAAGATCTAATTGGCCGGATGTTAGGCACCATGACCAGGTTACCCTTTTGCCCTTCGGTAGGAATGATTATCGGCAGTAGCGCAGTGACGACGTAAGAATCGTAATGAAAGAGCAGGGCATGCTTTAGGCCGGAGTCGCCCTTTAAACAGCGTAGCACCTGATACAGAGATTGGTCCGGAGCGGACTTGCCCGCTCCTAACTCGTATACTTGGTGTAATAAATCCACAAAGGCGGAGGAGTTAGACAATACCTGCACCAGAGTTCCTGCGACCGGTTCCTCTCCGCGAAATGACACATATTGTTCGCCGGCGGCTGTGACTGCCCCCTCAACAAAGCTTCGCAGGCCGGCGAGATCCTGTGGCTGCAAATAACCAGGCAGAACACCGAACCCCTTCGTGTTCATGTCCGCCACCAGATCCGCAATCTTTTCGCGCGAGATTTCAGGCAGTGACACGTTCTTCGCGCCGTCAGCCTCGATGAGTTGATTCCCAGACCCGGATGAAGCCAATCCCATATATATTGTAGACCCTCTTAAAAAAACGCGGTTAAACTACCAGGGGCTCCTGTGGTAACGCTTATTCTCGGCCTTTCCTATCGGGGCGAACCCTGATTCCCTTCTAATGCCGGCCCGCATCTGCCATCTGTAATCTGTCATTTGTCATTTGTCATCCGCGAAGCGGCCGGGGCGGCGGTGGATTGCCGGATGATCAGCTTGGGGGTGAACATTTTTCTTTGGACGCCACGGCTACCGCGAAGGCGCTCCAACATTAGCTGAATGGTGAATTGACCCATCCTTTCGACGGGTTGGGCAATGGCGGTAATGGGAGGATCGATATACCGCATCCAAAAAGAATCATCGAAGGTTACCACCGAAAGGTCGGCCGGTACCCGGATGCCGGCTTCGCGGACGAAGGTGATGAGTCCGGAACACATCTCCAAATTAGCCACAAAAACGGCGGTGGGAGGGATGGGCAACTTGAACAGCTTCTTAGCGCATTCATACCCGGATTCAGCCTGGAAGTTCCCAGCTTGAGCATATTGATCGACAAATCCGATACCGGATCTAGCTAACGAGCGGCGGTAACCTTCTAACCGGGTCCGAGCGTTCGATAAATGATGTGGTCCGGCGATGGTGGCGATTCGCCGATGGCCAAGCGAAATCAAGTGTTGGATCGCGAGCGAAGCGCCGCGTAGGTTATCGGCGGTGACCACATCGACGTTTTCCAGGCCGGATTCGCGGTCAAAATCGATGATGGCGGCGCCGCTTTGCCGGACTGCGCGGAGCAGGGCCACATTTCCACCGGTAGAGCAATTGATAAGGCCGGCGACCTTACGATCGAGGAACATGGACAGCGCGGCTTCTTCCTTCTCCGAATCCTCATCGGCGTTACAGACCAGGACGGTATAGCCGTTGTCTCTAGCGATATCCTCAATGGATTTAACAAAACCGGCGAAAAAAGGATTACGAATATCGGAGATCACTACGCCGATGGTGCGGGTTTGCTGAGCTCGGAGCGATCTGGCTTTGCCTGGCTGGTATTTTCCGTTGCGATGGACAGCGGCCAGGATTCGCTCGCGAGTACTGGGAGCAACGTCATCGGGCCGGTTTAGGGCTCTGGAAACGGTGGCGATGCTCACGTTTAATTCGCGGGCGAGCTCTGAAAGGGTCATTGAATTAGTGAATTAGGCCGGCTGGGTTGTAACTGGCAGGTTGGGTTAGGATTGGAGGATAAAGAGTGTTGGGAGAGGAGGATGGAACAAACAAAATCCTATGTAAAGCTTTACATTATTCCTGCTGACGAGTATCAATCAAATACCTCCCTGAATCATCCAGTTTCTGTGCCTCCTTTAATTCTCATCCCCGTAGGCTGACTTTAGTGTTCTTATGTCCTCGCTCGATAACCTTAACCAGCTGACCCAGCCTTTTGCGCTCGAGATGCGGCGGATTTCGAAGTCGTTTGGGCCGACTCAGGTTCTGCGCGAGGTCGATTTCGAGTTAAGGGCCGGCGAGGTTCACGCGCTCATGGGCGAGAACGGAGCAGGGAAAAGTACCCTAATGAAAATTGCCGCGGGGTTGATCGAGGATTTCGAGGGACAGATTCTCGTGGCGGGCCAGCCGGTGAATTTGACTTCTCCCCGCGATGCGACCCGGGCCGGCATCGCCATGATTCAGCAGGAACTTAGCCTGGTTCCGGAGCTTGAGGTCGACGAGAATATTTTCCTGGGCCAGGAAAAATTGCAGTCGCTCTTTTTTGTCGATCGGAAGAGCCAGGTGCAGGCGGCAGAAGAAGTCCTTAAAGCGCTGGATTTTCACGGACCGCTCCAGATGCCGGTCTCGAAGCTTCGCGTCGGGGAACAACAGTTGGTGGAGATCGCAAAGGCGCTTGTGTCGAAGGCGCGCATTCTGATCATGGACGAAGCGACGTCGGCGCTTTCGATCAACGAGACAGAACGTCTGTTTCAAGTGATACGCCGGTTAGCGGCGGAAGGGGTAGCGATTGTCTATATCTCTCATCGCATGGAGGAGGTAACCGCACTCGCACACACCGTTACCGTACTCCGGGATGGACGCCATATTGGGACGGTGCCGGCCAAAGGCGCGAATCGGAAGGATCTGATTCGGATGATGGTCGGGCGAGAAATTCAAGAAATGCTCGCTGAAGACAAGAGTGCGGCGGAGACCGCAAGACCGATGTTAGAGGTCCGCAATTTGTCGTTAGAACATCCATCCCCGACCCCGAGCCGGCCAACGTTGGTACAGGATGTTAGTTTCGCGGTGGGAGCCGGGGAAGTATTTGGGTTAGGAGGATTGCTGGGGGCGGGTAGAACCGAGACCCTGCAAGTATTGTACGGCCTGCACCCGGGGACCAGCGATGGCGAGGTTTTAATCGAAGGCGAGCCTGTGCTGGTGCTCAGTCCGATAGAAGCGAAGGCGCACGGTTTAGCTTTGGTTACGGAAGATCGCAAGCGGGACGGCCTAGTTCTCGGTGCCGGAATCGATAGAAACATTGGATTACCGGTGATGAGGACGTTGACGCGTTTCGGGGTGGTGGCGCGAGGGAGAGAGAAGGCGCTAGCTCAGTCGATGGTGCAAAAACTGAATATTCACGCGCGCGACATCGAACAGACAGCAGGGTCGCTGAGCGGCGGCAACCAACAAAAGGTAGTGGTGGCGAAATGTCTGGTAACGAAGCCGAAGGTGTTTCTGCTGGACGAACCGACGCGCGGGATTGATGTCGGCGCTAAGGCAGAGATCTATCGTTTGATTCGCGACCTGGCGGAGCAAGGCTTGGCTATCGTGCTAGTGTCTTCAGAATTACCCGAGCTGATGTTGCTTAGCGATCGGATTTTGGTGCTGCGAGAAGGCCGCCCAACCGCCTTGCTGGATCGAACTGAGTTTTCCCAAGAAACAATTCTCGAATACGCGTCACCCGGAGGTGCTATCCAACCTGAGTTCTTGAATCTGGAGGCTACATTATGAAGGGGGCTGCCGCTTCGGTGGGAAAATTTCTGTTAAAGACCAAGTTATTTTGGGGCTTGGCAGTCCTTTATGGAGCCGGGATCATTTTATCCCCGGTCAACCGGAAAGGGGCGAATATCTTTCTGGAGCCGGGAAACCAGGCGGATGTGCTCCGGCAGGTCGCGAACAACGGCATTATCGCAGTCGGCATGACCTTAGTGATTTTGACCGGAGGGATCGATCTTTCCGTTGGTTCGATGATGTCTCTGGGCTGCATGCTTTGTGCGATGCTTTTAACCTTGCCGGGTTGGACGGCGGCATCGACGGCATCGATTCCGATATTGGGCGTAGTCGCCTTTTTGCTTTGCGCTTATCTGGTGCCGCTGGTGGCAACAAACGTGCGCCGCGGCTCAGCCAAGCCGGTTGAACATGCGAGTTGGAACATCCGTCTGCTGGGTCTGGTTGTCGGGTTGGTGGTCGGCGCTTTGTTAGTTTGGTGGACCACTAGCCAGTTACAATCGAAGTTCGGGGTGTTAGGCGTTCTGATCACGGTGCCGGCAGCCGGGTTAGCGCTGGGCGCTTTTACCGGGCTAGTAATTGCCAAAGGCAGGCTGCAACCATTCATCGTTACTTTGGCCATGATGGTGGCCATTGTGGGGTTGGCTCGCTTGTTAGGCGGCGAGACCGCAGCCGTTTATCCGGTCTATACCGGTTCGAATGCGACCGAGGACTTCGAGATCCTTCGCACTCTGGTACTACAAGTTGTTCCAGTGCCAGGAATCTTTTTTCTCGTGGCCGTTCTGACATTCGGATTCATTCTTAAATACAGCGCGTTCGGCCGTTATATTTATGCTATCGGTGGAAACGAAAATGCTGCGCGACTGGCCGGAATTCAAGTGGATCAAATCAAGGTCGCCGTGTATGCGATCTCCGGGATGTTAGCTTCTCTAGCCGGCGTTCTTTACACCTCTCAATATCGGCAAGGTAAACCGGATGCCGGCGCCGGCGGCGAACTGGATGCGATTGCTGCGGTGGTGATCGGTGGAACGAACCTGATGGGTGGCAAGGGCACTATGACCGGAACCTTCGTCGGGGTTCTGATTTTCGGGTTTTTGACTAACATCCTGTTACTCAAGAACATTAACAGCAATATTCAGTTCGTATTAAAAGGTGCGATTATCCTGGCCGCGGTTCTGTTACAGGAGGGCCAGGTCGGGCTTTGGTGGAAACGGCTAAAAGCTCGCACCAAGAAAGTGAGCACCGGTGAATCGCGCCGCGATGAGGTGCTACAAGATCATCGATAAAAACCAAATTTCCCCAACTAAAATCCCCCCTAACCCCACAAAATGAAACGTAGAACGTTCATCCAAACCAGTATAGCTGCAGCCGCAGCGTCGGCGGTGTTTAAGCCGTTCCAAGCAAAAGCCCAGGGCAAGAAGTATGTTTTCGGTTTCTCGCAAGCTACCATCGTTGAACCGTGGCGTGTTCAGTTCAACAAAGACATGAAAAAGGAAGCCGAGAAGTATCCGGACGTGGAGCTGATTATTACGGACGGTCAGGACAAAACGGAAAAACAGGTAGCCGATGTCGAGAGCCTGATTCAACAGGGTGTTGATGTGCTGTTAATTAGTCCGAAGGAGTCGGCTGGTTTAACCGGAGTCGTGCTCAAGGCGATCGATGCGAAGATTCCCGTGATTGTCTTGGACCGCAATGTGAACACGGACAAGTACACCTGTTTTATCGGCGGCGATAATGTTGTGATCGGCCAAACCGCCGGTGCCTATGCGGTTAAGGCGCTTGGTGGACCGGGTGCGGCGAAAGGAAATATCGTCGAGTTGTGGGGTGGAATGGGCACGGCGCCGGCACAAGATCGTCACAAAGGGTTCAACGAACAAGTTAGCAAGGAATCGGGCATCAAGTCATTGTTACAGCCGATCGACTGTGATTGGAAACAGGCGAAAGGCTATGACACGATGACGACCGCCTTGAAGCAGTTTGACAAGATCGACCTCGTCTATGGACATAACGATCCGATTGCGTATGGCGCCTATCTGGCTGCTAAAGATGCAGGTAGAGAAAAGGAAATAAAGTTCCTTGGTATCGATGCGTTGCCCGACGAAGGGGTTACCTGGGTTTGCAAAAACCAGCTCACCGCCACTTTCGTTTATGCCACACCGGGAGTAGAGGGTGTGCGTCAGGCATTGAAGGTGGTGAAAGGTGAGACGGTAGAAAAGAAAATCACCTTGCCGACCATGGCAGTCGATAAATCGAACTGCGAGCAGATTCTCAAAGATAACGGGCTAGCGTAGTTTGGCCCGGTTCTGCTGGAACGGCCTTACGCAATACCTGGCAAGAGGCGCAGGGCCGTTCTAAGGATTGGGGTTAACCAAGGGTAGGAATAAGCTGACGCCACCCATCGATTTAACGGCGTCAGGCAACGGTCCCCACAGGGATTCGGGTTCAAGGTTGTCCCCGGCAACTCGTTTTCCAGCGCCTTTCTTAATGTCCAGTTTAGAGCCGTGCCTCTCTTTTAAGAAATTGAGGTGGCTGTCCAAAGGCCCGCCGGAAAGCTCGGCGCATTCGATCCCGGTCACCAAATCCGGTGTGCTCGGCCACCTCATCGATCGAATGCTCTCCGCCTTCGATCATGATCCGCGCTTCTTCCGCCCTCAGCCCCTCAATCGCCTTGGCGGGAGACCGTCCGGTCTCGGTGAGGAAGAGGCGGCTGAATTGGCGCGAGCTTAAATGAGCTACTTTCGCCAATTCCTCGACCGAAAGGGTCTTGCGGAGATTTCGTTTCGCGTACGTAAGGACAGTTTGAATCCGATCGGACTTCGGCTCCAGCTCGAGAAGGGTCGAGAACTGTGATTGTCCGCCAACTCGGCGATGATACATGACGAGTTTCTTGGCGACTGATCGCGCGAGTTCGACACCTAAATCAGCTTCCACCAAGGCAACGGCCAGATCGATTCCCGCCGTCATGCCGGCCGAGCTCCAAACCGGTCCGTCCTGCACAAAAATCCGGTCCATCTCCACCGTCACTTTCGGAAACCGAGTTCGCAGCTCCTGTGCATAGAGCCAGTGGGTCGTAGCGCGCCGGCCATTCAATACCCCAGCCTCAGCCAAAGGAAAGGCCCCGATACAAATCGATGCGACTCGGCGATATCGGGCGGCCGCGTTCTGAAGAAACCCGATGAGGACAGGAGTCGATGGCTCAACTACGAGTCCCCCGCAGACGATCAAGGTATCTAATCTCCGGTCGTCGAAGTGCTCGGTTTGGATTTTAGCTCCGGCAGATGTCAGCACGGCCCCCCCAGATTCAGAGAGGAAGTGCAGGGAATAGACCGGCTGACCCAGCGCGATATTCGCCACCTCGAAGGCCGGCGCCGCCGCAAGACCCATCAGTGAACAATTGGCGGAAACAGCAAACCCGATGTGGCGCATAGTGTCCTAAAAAGACGTTTATACGTCATTTAAGTCATCGGTGGAACGGAGTAAAGCGGTAATCGTAAAGCACAACAAAGAGAACTAATATGAGTAATTTAAAGGTAAACGGAACGGCCCTGATCACCGGTTCGTCATCGGGTATCGGCGCCGTTTATGCCGATCGATTAGCGAAGCGCGGCTACGATCTAATCGTCGTGGCGCGCAACCAAGAACGCTTGAACGCGCTCGCTGACCGGTTGAAGAGCGAAACCGGGCGTTCGGTCGAGGTCATCGTTGCCGATCTCAACCAGAAGTCGGACCTCGCCAAGGTCGAATCGATTCTGCGGAAAGACGCAGGCGTGACGTTGCTCGTCAACAATGCAGGAGTGGGGTCGGTCGTGCCGCTGCTCGACGCGGACATCGACAAAATGGAGGATATGATCACGCTAAACATTACCGCTTTAACGCGGCTGACCTACGCTGCGGTTCCCAGCTTCGTTCGTCGAGGCGGCGGCACGATCATCAATATCGCATCGATCGTGGGAATCGCTCCGGAGATGCTTAACGGCGTCTATGGTGGAACTAAGGCCTATGTGATTGGATTCACCCACTCGTTACAACATGAGTTGAGTGGAAAAGGAATCAGAGTTCAGGCCGTGCTGCCGGGCGCTACCGCGACCGAGTTCTGGGATCTAGCCGGGTACGCACACCAGAATTTTCCGAAGGAGTTCGTCATGTCGGCCGAAGATTTAGTCGATGCAGCGCTGATTGGATTGGATCAAGGCGAGGTGGTGACCATCCCGCCGTTACAAGATGGTGAAGAGTGGAACAACTGGGAAGCGCAACGCCGGGCGATGTCGAGTCACTTGTCGACTATAAAACCAGCTCCGCGTTACGCGAAGGTCTGAAGCAACCAGCTAACAGATCACTGCTACGCGCCGTTTTGAGTGTTGCCGTCCGGACGTGAAGGCGCAAGGGAGATGCCTTCCTCTCTCAGAATCGCGTGAACAGGCTTCACCTGTTCGGTAATTGGTTCGCTGGGCGGGATCAGCAGAACTTGCCGGGATGCATCCATCCGCCGTTTCAGGTCTTCTAACACCAAGGGGGCAAGGCCGGCTTGGGTACGATCGAACCGAAAGCTGTATCGATCGGTTTTGCCGGGGGTAAATAGGATGATTTCGTCGAAAAGAAAACGCTGTTTGAGAGTGGGCTCGAACTCCTCGATCTCGAATAGCTTAGCCGAACCGAACCAGCCCTTCACTAGAAAGAACAATTTGGCCAGCTCTTCTTCGGTCGCTGTCAGATAACCGAATTGATCCCGGGGAATTAGCTTACCTTTGCCCGCGATACAGGGTACAGCCCAGCGCACGGTCTGCTGCGGCTGAACCAACTTGCGGAACCAGCGTTCATAAGGGCCCGGAAGATCGGCCAGGAGTTCCACCGCGGTTCGGCGGGCCGGTTGTTTCATTTTCTGGCGTATAAACCAGACCCGCATCCGGATGGTTCTCCAGATGCGTGGTAGAAAATAGAAGGCCACGGAAAAGAGAATGACGAGAATAATCAGCGCGGGAATGGGATGGCTCCAAAGCAGCGCGAACGTGGCGCCGACCAAGAGATTTTCTCCTAAGCTAACCGCTACGTTAGAGAAAGGTTCTGGCGACTGATTAACAATGAGCCGGGTGCCGGTTTTGACGCTGTGAGATGTAAAAGTGACGGCTCCAGCGATCAGACCGATGACCACATTAAAAACCGGGCCTGGGTGTCCCAAGGCTTGGATGGCCAGCAGGGCGCCACCAATGGGCCGAATCACCGTGTGAATTGCGTCCCAGAGCGAATCGAGCCAGGGAATCTTATCAACAAAGAACTCGATTACGAAAAGGATCCCGGAGATGATGATGATGGCTGGGTCAGCCAATACCGAAAGTGAGGCGTATTGGGGCGCCAAATGGATCCAATCGAAGTGGACCGCTAGCCCGGTCAGAAAAACGGTCAAATAAAGGCTATATCCCGAGAGCGCCGCTAAGCCTAGCGCCACAGCCAATGTCTGAAGCACGTCCATAGGGGATGGTAGGGGCGTGGTGGCGAATAAGCAAACGTTCGTGGGCACGGGGGGTTGCGAGGGCGTGAGAGGCCTGCCCTGAGCAAGCGTTTAGCGCGTCGAACGGGTGAAAGGTGAAAGGTGAGAGGTGAAACGTAGGTCGCTGGGAGTCGCGAAGGCCCAGCCCGCATCGCTACGCGAAGCGTTGCGGGCGGGGACATCAGGACTCAGCCTGGAGTTTTAACCCCAGGTGACGACCGTAAGAAGATCCGCCCCGAAGTGGGCGGAAGATGGGTGGTAAGTCAGATCACGCGCGATTGCGGTCGGTGGAGATCGACTCGCTAGAATCGTGGTCAGTAACTGGAAGCTCTTTAAATCCAGACAAGAGTTTACGATCGGCAAACGGGATTGCTGCTTGAGTCCGCTCGAAGGGTATCCGAGTGGCGACCGGCTGGCCGTGCTCTGTAATGACGATTCTGTCCTCGCTGTTCACTTTCCGGACCTGTGCTGGAATGGAGATTGGAAATCAAGATTTCCTCATTACTCTGATTGGTGCTCCATAGATCTCCAACCCAGAAACTATGCTTGGAACCCCAGTAAGGACAAGAGAGAAGCTAAGTCTTGTTCCACAGTTCTGGCTAGTGCGAGTTCAGCGAGGCCGATCCGGCTGGATAGACGCCGGGCGGCGATTGGTTTGTTGTATTCGGGCCAATGCTTGCGCAAAGAGGTAAACGCTGCGGCAGCCGTCGTGGGCCTCAGGCTTTGACAGCCTGGCAAGTGACGGAGCAGAAACCCTTCGTGACAGGGATCCTGCCAGATCAACAAGACGTTATGTTTTTGCGCTAACGGTCCTATTCTAGCGTCTCGCTCTTGATTCTGCCCGTATTTGTCGTTGTCCAGCAAGAGCGCGCGGGCAACAAATGGGCCACGATTTCTCACCTGCTTGGCCAGCCTGGTGATAGCAGATTCAAGAATTGCCAATGGGTCCCCGCCCTGGAGATCGTGGAGTTCGATGTGTATGTGAAGCCGGAGCGAGTCTGCTAACAGCTGCAGCAAGGCTCCGTAGCTGTGTTCGCTCTGCCCCTCGCAACCGAGAAAGAATCGCCGACGCTGCGGAATTGCTGAGCGTCGGGCCCTCATCCAACCTTGGGGACGGCCCCGTAGACACCTCCAAGATACTTTTTATATAAGTTGTCGCTGCGCCTTACCGCTTGAACGTCAGTTAGCGCATAAACTTGGCTCTGACCTTGGAGATTTTTTTCGCAGAAGAACACTTCCTCTTTTTGTAACTCCTCTAAAAGAGACGCTGCTTGGCAGGTCATCCACAATTGAGCGCCGTATGGGTTTTTTTGGGGATCGTAGAACCAGCGGACGATTTCCGGCAATAGAAGCGGATGAATACTATTGTCTAGCTCGTCTATTATAGCCACTCCTCCACTCGACAATGCTTGGGCAAGAATAGGATAGATTCGCACGAACTGCCGAGTGCCATGACTCTCCAATAGCAGTGGCACGGGTAAGTTTAACCCGTCGTGATCGAATTGAGCTAGCGGTCCTTGTGTTCCCTGCACGATACGAACACCGCGGATTCCAAAGTCTATCCGTTCGATGTCCGCTTGAAGGGCCTCGGTTATTGCTGGGTTAGGTGCGTACACATTCCGTACTACCCAGTCATCTGTCGGATCTGCTCTTTCGATCAAAATATTGGAGATAACCGTGCGGGCCATTTCTTGCATCAAAAGCGATGGTTTGTGATCAAACTGCGCAAGCGTAGAGATAACGCTGACGTTAGAACGGACCTTTCCCAGCACGCTGCTGAGTCGGCCTAGGCCAAACTCCTTACTTGCCGCGACCTCGCCGTCCTCGCTTCTTTCGAACACCCGGACCGACTTACCCCTCTCATTGGGCCATTGACGCACGCTTTCGCGTATTACCCTTCGAGGTTTCCCAAACTCGCTTTTGAAGCTGATTTCGTAAGCGTAGCGACAGTAATTCTTCCACTCCTCACGAGGCTTCCAGAACTCAAGTGCTCCGGTGAAGTGAACACAAAGGCGAGTCGGCTTTTCCTCGGCGTCTTTTGACCAGAACCTTTCACACGGCTGAAAACCTACAGCCGCTGACGGGGAGTCGCTTGGTGGGGGCAATCCGAAGCTGTTTTGCAAAAACCAGCTTATAAACGTCAGTCCGCGCAACACGTTGGACTTACCGCTGGCATTTGCTCCAAAAAGCGCGACTACCTTTGGCGCTCGGTCCGCACTGGTTTCGTGAATGGGTGCATAACGCCCGCCTTCGTCGGTCGCGTTACGGGCGACCACCAAGTCAACTACCTGTGGCTCCAGCAGCGAGTAAAAGTTTTCTATTTCAAGCCGAGAAATCATTTTTCTGTCTAAACTCAAAGAATGGGTTTATAGAGCTTAATCCAAAACCAGAGTTTTGACAAATTTTCGTCAAATACGCGAGTTTACGTTGCCCGTTAGGCCTTGGAAAATTGGCGCACAGATCTACCCAACGACCAGTACGCCCTTGCGGTTAGCTGGTTGAATGGCGGCAATAGACCCGGAGTTAAACTGCAGAAAATCGCTCTCGATGCCGTCGCTGAAGATGACTCCATTCTCCGCCATGAGCATCCCAAGCCCGCTACGCGGGTGCAATTCGGACTTGGCGCAGTACTCCAACACTCCCGCCCGCAACGCTTCGCGTAGCGATGCGGGCGGGCGAACACTCCAACACTCCAACACTCCATCACTCCATCACTCCATCACACCCCGCGCCGGATTCGAGGACGAGGACGACGACGAGGACGAGGACGAGAACGAAGCGCGCCAATGCTTAGTCACAGTGTCCGGACTATGTCCATCAGATCCTCGATTTTGCGGACAATGGAGGATCGGCTCGAACTCAGGTTATGCTCCATGCTAAGTCCTGTAAAAAAGGTCAAGACCAATTCCGCCAAGGAGTCCGCATCCATCTTCGGGCGCTCGACCTCAATATTCTTGACGATGAGCTGCTTTAGTTTGCCTCTGCTTCGAGTGATGACGGCAATAGCTTCCGGCGGCAAAATCGCGACCTCACGCATGGAGCTGACGGCAAAACATCCCTTTTGTCCCTCCAGATTACCTGGTCCCAGCTTGAGGAATCGCTCGACGTTATTCCAGCCCAAGGGCTCGGTTGTCAGCAGTCCTCTCTTTTCGAGATTTTCAAGGTAGTACCGAAGGCTCTGCACAAACAGATCCTGTTTATCTTCGAACTCGGCGTACAGGCCGGATTTATTCACCCCGGTCGCTTGTTCCAATTCGTGAAGACTGGCGTCAGCAAATCCACGCCTCCAAAAAACTGGCAGCGCCTTCTGCAAGACACCTTCCCGGTTGAAGTTTTTCGGTCGTCCCATGGCAGCAATATCGATAAATGAACCGATTGGTGCAAAACATTTCTTGACGTCGAGGCAGCCGCATGTCTCCGTAATGGACCGATCGGTTTTTTATGTCGATGATGACAGGCAAACCGTTACGCTCTGTAAACCAGGAGAGAGAAGGGAACATCTCCGCCCTGCTCAAAAGTGGCAGTTAAAATTCGTCTCACGGTGGTATAAAGATTTACCTCGTGGTACCACCAGAAAGGGACACTGAAAAATCGCACCATCGCGCTGAGGCAGGAGTCGGATAGCGACACTTATCTTGGCAGCAGATGAGCAAGAACAATGTAGGAGAACTGGAAGCCAAGGTCGCGATCGTCACCGGCGGTTCGCGTGGCATCGGCGCGGCGATCGCTAAACGCCTGGCCGCGGACGGAGCCAGCGTGGCGATTACTTATTCCAAAGGCGCGGATGCCGCCGTGTCGGTCGTGAAAGCCATCGAAAGCGCCGGGGGCAAAGCGATTGCGATCCAGGCAGACGCGGGTGATGCCGATGCCGTCAAGAACGCCATCGAAAGGACCGTCACGACATTTGGCCGGTTGGACGTGCTGGTGAACAACGCCGGTACAGCCATTCCGAAAACGTTCGCGGAGACCACGCTGGATGAGATGGATCGGGTGATTGACATCAACCTCCGTGGCATACTGGTCGCAACGCAGGCGGCGCTTAAGCACATGAAGAGTGGCGGTCGCATCATTATGATCGGCTCGTCCGTGGGCGAGCGTGTCTTAACGCCCGGGCTGGTAGCCTACTCGGCCACGAAGGGAGCCGTGAAAATGTTTAGTCAGGGGTTGTCCAGAGAGGTAGGGAGCCTGGGTATCACGGTCAACAACGTCCAGCCGGGTCCGATCGACACCGATTTGAATCCCGCCGCCGGCGATTGGGCAGCGCCTCAGAAGGCCGCCACAGCGCTCGGCCGCTACGGACAGGTTGAGGAGGTCGCCGCGTTGGTCGCGTTCGTCGCCGGTCCGAAGTCCTCCTACATTACCGGGGCTAATTTGACTGTTGATGGCGGCACGAATGCCTGACCGGCGCACGCACTCAGTCCACGCGCCTGCAGAGAGAGGTATCCGCGCGGACGTGGTTAAGAGCCGACGAAATAACGAAGCTCGTCACGGATCCGGGCTTACCCGGATGATCTTCTTCCCGAAGTTCTCACCCTTCAATAGCCGGATCAGTTCACGCGGCGCGTTCTCCAGTCCGTCAGTGATGTCTTCGCGGTACTTGATCCGGCCTTCGGTCAACCATCCTCGCATATCAGTAACGAAGTCGGGGAACTGCGAAGCATAATCGAAGTAGATGAACCCGCGAAACGTAAGGCGCCTGGACAGTATGGCCCTCATCAACAGCGGCAGACGATCTGGTCCGGGCGGCAATCCCGTAGCGTTGTAGTGGGCGATGAGCCCGCTGACGGGAATGCGCGCAAAGTTGTTCAACAGTGGCAACACCGCATCGAATACTGGGCCGCCGACATTCTCGAAATAGATATCGATGCCCTCCGGGCAAGCCGCTTTCAGATTTTCGCCTAACCGGAGCTCGTGATGATCGAGGCACGCGTCGAACCCCAGCTCTTCCGTAACGAAGCGGCATTTTTGCTGGCCTCCGGCAATTCCAACCACTCGGCAGCCCTTGATCTTAGCGATCTGGCCGACCACTGATCCGACGGCACCCGAGGCCGCAGCTACGACGACGGTCTCTCCTGGTTGAGGCTTTCCGATATTCAAGAGACCCGCATAGGCGGTGAACCCGGGCATGCCGAGCACCCCCAGTGCGTAGGAGATCGTGCCGATCGAGCGATCGACCTTTTGTGTCCCGTCCCCCTTGGATAGCGAGAACTCTTGCCATCCGGTTGCAGCCAAGACGATGTCACCTGGATAGTAATTTGGAAGATTCGACTCGACGACTTCACAGACCGACTGGCCGCTCATTACCTTGCCGATCTCAACCGGCGGAGCATACGATGGACCGGCGTTCATTCGGCCCCGCATGTACGGATCAAGAGAGAGGTAAATCGTCCGCAGTAGCATTTGGCCGGGGCCGGGCTTTGGAATCTCGGTTTCGGTCAGCTGGAAATTGTCCAGCGTCGCCTCGCCACTAGGGCGTGAACCTAGGAGAATCTGCTGGTTCTTGGTGGGCTGAGGTTTCATTAAGTTGATCTTCTTAGTTGTCGGTTGTAGTTGAAGCTGTGACTGGTTTGGGGGTCGGCGTTTCTTTCTTTCTCAGCGCCCCGCGCATTTTTACCAAGGCGACATTCTGGAGCTGACGGATTCGCTCTCGCGTAACCCCAAACTTTTTACCCACATCTTCGAGGGTCTTCGGTTTGCCACCATCTAGTCCGAACCGCAGAAGGATTATCTTGCGTTCCCGATCGTCGAGGACCTCGAGCAGGTCGCTCACCTCGTCGCGCAGGTTTTTGTCTCTGAGTAACTCGAACGGGGTTTGGGCATCTTCATCTCCGACAATTTCACCAAATTCAATCGAATCGTCGTCGCCGATCTGGGCGTCCAACGAAGTGGGGCGAGTCGAGGCGGTTTTTAATTGAGAGACTTTGTGACTAGAGATACCGATCTCTTCCGCGACTTCGTCATCGGTCGGTTCACGGCCTAGTTCTTCACTCATCTGTAAAGCGACCCGATTCATTTTGGAAATCTTGTCCACCAAGTGAACCGGAAGCCGAATCGTTTTACTCTGATTGGCCAAACCCCGCTTGATCGCCTGTTTGATCCACCAGGCCGCGTACGTACTCAGCTTTCCGCCCTTGGCCGGATCGAATCGTTCGACTGCTTTCATCAACCCGATATTGCCTTCGGATACTAAATCCAACATCGGCAAACCTAGGTTCGCGTAATCGTGAGCAATCTTAACGACCAGGCGGAGATTAGCCTTGATCCTCAGCGCTCGCGCTTCTCGATCCCCTTTCTTAATGCGCGCGGCCAGATCAATCTCCTCTTGCGGGGTCAGCAGCCGGATCTGTCCGATCTCGCGAAGGTAAATTTTGATGCCGGTATCTGAATCTTCACTAGCCATAACGGCGCATTCGCGCGGGTTTACGGTTTTCTTGATTCGCGGTATAAGCCTTGGTAACGGCTGATTCCGCCGAGGTAAGAAGCGTTTGAAGTTCCTGTAAGGACTCGGTGCCGATCTGAGACAGGAATTGCCGCTGTGCTTCTTCCCACAACGGCAAACTGCGAACCAGCTTCCGCCTTCCTACCGCTGTTAGTTGAAGCAAGTGTTGTCTCCGATCCTGGCCGATGGCGGCGGCAACCCATTTGGCCCTCGTGAGTGGACGTAGGTTGCGCGTCAATGTAGTGCGGTCCATCCCGAGCTTCTCGGCTAGCGCCGTGTGACTCAGTTGTCCGGTGCGCTCAATGTTCACTAGTAACGAATACTGCGTAATGGTCAGGGCCTCCGGAGACAGAACGTTGTCGTAAAGCGAAGAAAGCTTCCTCGCTAGTCGGCGTACCTGGGCACAGGCGCAGGGACCAAGCTTGGGGGTGTGTAATCTTTTCAGAACTTCTTCTTGCATTACGTGTATATACACTCGTTAGTTTGTAACTAAGCATAGATTGTTCGGCATACAACTAAAACGAACGAGAAACTAAAGAATGTAACGGCGCGCTCCAGTCAGCTCAGCGCGGCAGCAATCAAAGGCATGCGACGAACGAGGTCATGAAGCCGCTATTCCATCCATCCGCCGATGACATCACCGTTGAGAGCATTCTCTATGCTTTGTCAGATCCCGCACGTGTGCAAATTTTCGCAGCGATTGCGCAATCAGAGTGCGCGCAGACCTGTGCGGAATTCTTAGAATTGAGCGATCGCAAGGTGCCGAAGTCGACGCTCTCTCAGCGCTTCAAGACCCTTCGTGAGGCGGGCCTCATAAGAAGTGAACGTCGAGGCGTAAAGATGTACAACACCCCACGATGCCAGGAGATCGACAGGCGTTTCCCTGGGCTGCTAACGGCTATCTCGAACGCGCTCGCGATGCAGACCCAGCGCGAGCGGCCAGTCCAAATTCTTATTACCGCAACCGAGCTTGTGTCATGACAGACCTACCGAAGACCGAAAAACTCTATCTCGAAGATTTAGCTGTGGGAGCTGAATTTAACAGCGAGAAATACGCGGTCCTAGCAGAAGAAATACGCGAATTCGCGAAGAACTTCGATCCTCAACCCTTTCATCTGGACGAGGAGGCAGCTCGGAAGACCTTGTTCGAGGGCCTGGTCGCAAGCGGATGGCATACCGCCGCCATCACTATGAGGTTGCTTGTCCATAGTGTTCCCATAGCAGGCGGGATCATCGGTGTCGGTGGTGAGATTACTTGGCCGAGGCCAACCAGACCGGGCGACGTACTCAATGTTGTCAGTACGATCATCAATATCTCCCCGTCAAAGTCCAAGCCTGATAGAGGCATCGTGACTATTCAAAGTCATACGTTGAACCAGCACGGTGAACTGTGTCAGAGGTTGATTGCCAAGGTTCTAGTCTTCAGGCGAGGGCTTACCAGGTTCGCGTAATAGGAGCCTACGCAAAAGGAACCAAATTTAGCTCGTTTAGACAGGACCTCCGGTTGCTAGAAAAAGCACTTGTAAGTGAACATTTACTCATCGATATCTTTGCCATCAAGCAACAGAATTTTCGAGGATCACCGATCATTCGCTATCTGGCCCTAACAAGTACCTTACGTACTCCGCTGCTTCGTCTTTGAGGTCCGCGGCTGCAATTGGTCGACGATCCGGCTGAGGCTTGCCTGGTCAACGGCACTGAGACTGTTCAGACAAGCGCCGAATATTCGGTTAACCGCTTCGGCCCCTTTGTCTCTGGCTTTTATACCGGCAGGCGTGATCGTAAGCCGGTAGCGGCGCAAGTCACCTTTTTCCCCCTGCCGCCGTAAGTAACCGCTTCCTTCCAGTTTCTTCATCAGGAAAGTCATACTCGGCTTCGGCAGGGAAAGCGCGCGAGCCAGATCGGCAGGGAAAGGGTTGGCATCAACCATACACAAAATGAAAAGGCGCTTCGCATCGAGTTCGAGTAAAGACAGCTCCGGCTCGGCCTTTTCGAGCACGGAGTGAAGCACGTTAACGTTGCGTAATAGAAGCTCCCAAGGTCGCATGTTTTAGTTCCCCCTTGACAGGAAAGTAGTTCCATTTGAAACTATCCCGCATAGAATAGTTCCAAATGGAATAGTTTCATAGTGAATAGTTTCATATTGGACTAGTTCCGTTTGGTCTATTCTAAGTTACGGGCATAGCCGCCAAAGGCTCAAGTATAAACCCGCCATAACGAAAAAGGAGATTCACATGAAATACCGACTTTTAGGCAACTCCGGACTCCGGGTTTCGGAGGCAGCACTCGGCACAATGACCTTCGGCGACGAATGGGGCTGGGGTTCGGACAAGGACGAAGCGCGCAAGGTGTACGACGGCTTTCGCGAGGCGGGGGGGAATTTCATCGACACCGCCAACTTTTACACAAACGGGACGAGCGAATCGTTTCTCGGCGAGTTTATGAAGGACCATCGCCAGAGCATGGTGCTAGCCACGAAATACTCTAATGCCGCTCCGGGCACCGATCCGAACGCCGCCGGCAATCACCGTAAGAGTATGATGCAGGCGGTGGAAGCGAGCCTCAGACGGCTGCAAACCGATTACATCGATCTGTACTGGGTCCACATCTGGGACCAGATCACGCCGGTCGAAGAAGTCATGCGAGGGCTGGATGACTTGGTTCGCCAGGGCAAGGTACTCTACGTCGGAATTTCTGATGCCCCTGCCTGGTGGATCGCCCAGGCGAACACACTTGCCCTACTGCGCGCATGGTCTCCCTTCATCGGCTTGCAGGTCGAATACAGCCTGATTGAGCGAACCGTCGAGCGAGAACTGGTCCCGATGGCAAAGGCACTGAACCTCGGCTTCACGGCGTGGTCGACCCTAGCTCGCGGCATGCTGACCGGAAAGTATCACGGCCACGGCTCGCCCGAGCAAGGCCGTATGAATAGCGAAACGATGAAGGATTTCATACCTGAGCCACAGCGGACCGGCCGAATCGTTGCGGCGGTCAAAGCGGTATCAGACCAGACGGGCCGCGGTATGGCGCAAGTCGCGCTGGCCTGGCTTCGCTACCGCCCGGTGCCGGTCATCCCGATCATTGGCGCGCGAAAGCTTTCTCAGCTGCAGGACAATCTTGCGAGCTTCAACCTGGCGCTCTCAGCGGAACAAGTAAAAGCACTCGACGAGGCGAGCCAAATCGATCTCGGATTCCCATATCACGTTTATGCCAAAGAGCTTGTCCGCGCGATTGCATACGGCGGCATGCGAGACCAGATATTGGCTTGACCGCCCATGATGAATTTTTCGGACCGGTGGTGTTTCGGCTCGACTCGCCGTAGGCTTGGCGAAGGCGGAAGGCCTACGTCGCGGCCATGTGCTATGACTTTTAAAACCGATGGGCTAGGCCGCGCCTTAGTCCCGCGGACACCGGACGACGGCGGCCTGCTTGGTCCGAAGTGATGCAATCACGGGCATGAAGGTCAGCACTTTGCTTTGACAAGGCCGCAATGGTGACGAATAATGATTTTCATCACTTCTCTCACTACCACTCAATTTGCCCGCAAACGTTTCACTCGCGATGAAACCCGTGAGCGGATCATGGTCAAAGCCGACGAGTTGTTTCGTCAGTTCGGGTTCGAAAAAACCACGGTCGCTGATATCGCCGAGGAACTGCGGATGTCGCCGGCCAACATTTACAAATTCTTTTCCTCCAAGGAGGCCATTATCCAGGCAAGTGCCGACCGAAATCTGGTGGTTCTCGGTGAAGCGGTCCAACGACACATGGTTGACTCCGGCCCGGCACTGGATCGAATCGAAAAGGTGCTCGTGACCGTTTACCGGCATACCGTGGATATTTTGCGCAACGAACGACAGGTTTTTAAACTGATGATCCGAGCTTATGCACAAAAGTGGGATTGCTGCGCGGCGTTCGACAATTTTCTATTAACAACATTCACGAAACTCGTGAAAGAGGGAATGAGCAGCGGCGAATTCGAACCCGGGGATGCATTGGCGACAGCGCACTTGCTCTTTGATTGCCTGATCTTGATTAGAACGCCCCATCTTTATCAGCAAGAGGGTCGAGAATTAAATGAAAAGCGGATTCGTGGGATGGTCCGATTTCTGGGACGCGCTCTAAAATAGCGATCTTTTTAAATCGTAAAATAACGAATGAACGAAAATATCACTCATCAAAGGAGTGTTGCTCAAGTGAAAGCTCCCCGGGTCCCCCGAGAACAAAAACCCTACTTTCTGACCGGCAAAAACAAGCGAAAGGCTTCGTTCTTTTTCCGTTTTGCTATTGCAAAATTTTTTTATCGCTTAGTGATGAATAAACAAAAACGTCACTTGTAAACTTAGACATCCTTGGTGCTTAAAATCGCACCCCTTTTTCTCGCAGTTTTAATCCTATGAAATTTTCGTTTCTCTTCCCATTTAATCTCTGTCTCCTTGCCGTCGCTCTATCCGGCTGCGGCAAGTCCGATCACTCAAGTACTTCGGCTGGACCCGCTACCCCCGTTCAGGAAGTCGGAGTCGTGGTACTCAATCCTCAGCGGGTTGCAATTACCGAGGAGTTACCGGGACGCACGACCGCCTTCCGAATTTCGGATGTTCGCCCCCAAGTCAATGGGATCATCATGAAACGGATGTTTACCGAGGGAAGCGAAGTAAGGGAAGGGCAACAGCTCTATCAGATCGATCCGGCGAGCTACCAGGCAGCCTATGACAGTGCTAAAGCGGCTCTAGCCAGAGCGGAAGCAACCCTGGCGCTCGACCGGTTAACCGAACAACGCCAGAAAAAGTTAGCGGAGACTCATGTTATTGCCCCGCAGGATTACGACACTGCGTATGCCACCATGCAAGAAGCAGAAGCGGATGTCGCGTTGAATAAAGCGTCGGTGGAAACCGCCCAGATTAGCCAGACTTACACCAAGGTGTTGTCACCGATTTCGGGGCGGATCGGACGTTCTGCCATAACCGAAGGCGCCTTGGTGACCAATGGTCAAAACAACGCGCTGGCTACGGTCCAGCAACTCGACCCGATCTATGTCGACCTCACCCAATCCAGCAGTCAACTTCTGCGGTTACAGCGTGAATTGAATAACAATCAGCTCGAATCGGTACGCGATCAAAAAGCTGAAGTCCGTCTGATTCTTGAAGACGGCACAGAATATCCGGAAAAGGGCACTCTGCAGTTTTCCGAGGTCAGTGTCGATCAAGGAACTGGTTCGGTCACCTTGCGAGCCGTTTTTCCTAACCCTCGCCAGGTCTTGCTTCCGGGTATGTTCGTTCGTGCGCAAGTCGAGGAAGGGGTGAACCAACAAGCCATCCTCGTTCCGCAACGGGGCGTCACTCGCAATCAGCAGGGTCAGCCTACCGCGTTAGTGGTAGGAGCCGACAACAAGGTCGAACTCCGCACGCTGCGAACTGAACGCACCATCGGAGAGAACTGGTTGATTACCGACGGTTTAAGCGCAGGCGACAAAGTGATTATCGAGGGTTTGCAAAAGGTTGCGCCCGGAGCCGCAGTCAAGATTGTTGCACTCGGTGCGGACGCTTATCCGGTTGCCGGCCAGTAAGAGTAGCAACCCGCTATGGCAAATTTCTTTATCAACCGTCCGGTCTTCGCCTGGGTCATTGCTATCATTTTGATGATGGCTGGCGCGCTATCTATTACTAACCTGCCGGTTGCCCAGTATCCGAGCATCGCGCCACCAGCTGTTTCTATCACGGTTACCGATCCAGGGGCATCGGCCGAAACCGTTCAAAGCACCGTGGTCCAGGTGATCGAACAGCAGTTAAACGGGATCGATAACCTGATCTATTTCTCATCCGAGAGCGACAAGGATGGGAGCATGACGATTACCCTTAACTTTAAGCAGGGAACGAATCCCGACATCGCTCAAGTACAGGTGCAAAACAAGTTGCAACTAGCGACTCCGCTGCTCCCCCCCGAGGTTCAGCAACAGGGCATCCGAGTGGCAAAAGCGACCAAGAACTTCCTGCTCGCCATAGCATTCGTTTCGACGGACGGCTCCATGAGTTCAGGGGATATCGGAGATTTCGTGGTATCCAACATCCAGGATCCGATTAGCCGCCTCAACGGAGTCGGCGATTTTCAGACCTTTGGTGGAGCTCAATACGCCATGCGCATTTGGCTCGATCCGGCGAAGTTAAATAACTACGGATTGACCCCGGTCGACGTCGGCACCGCCATCAACGCGCAAAACGTTCAAATCGCCTCCGGAGAATTGGGTGGACTGCCATCGATTTCGAGGCAGCAGCTCAACGCGACCGTGATCGGTCCCTCCCGCCTGCAAACGGCGGAGGAATTCGGCAATATTCTTCTGAAAGTCAATCCGGACGGTTCCCAGGTCCGTCTCCACGATGTCGCCACGGTCAAGCTGGGTAGTGAAGATTATTCAACCGAAGCGAAGTACAATGGCAAACCGGCTTCCGGCATCGCGCTCAAACTGGCGACCGGCGCGAATGCGCTCAAGACCGCCGAAGCCGTAAAGGCGGCGATTGAAAAACTGAGGCCGACCTTTCCTCGGGGCGTGGTAGCAGAATACCCATACGATACGACGCCGTTCGTAAAAATTTCGATTGAAGAAGTGGTCAAAACATTGATTGAGGCGATCGGTTTGGTGTTCCTGGTGATGTATCTTTTTCTGCAGAACATTCGGGCAACACTGATTCCGACCATTGCCGTTCCGGTTATTCTGCTCGGTACCTTTGCGGTACTCTCGCTCACAGGCTTCTCCATCAATACCCTAACCATGTTTGGTATGGTCCTCGCCATCGGACTTTTGGTAGATGACGCCATCGTGGTGGTCGAGAACGTGGAACGCCTGATGGCCGAGGAAGGGCTCTCACCTAAAGAGGCTACCATAAAATCGATGAACCAAATCACCGGCGCTTTGGTGGGCATCGCCCTGGTGTTGTCTGCTGTCTTTGTTCCAATGGCGTTCTTTGGTGGCTCAACCGGAGTTATCTATCGCCAGTTTTCGATCACTATTGTGTCGGCGATGATCCTATCCGTATTGGTCGCGATCATCTTCACCCCGGCCCTTTGTGCAACCCTTTTGAAGCCGGTCGAGAGAGGGCACCAACCAAAGAAGCGTGGCTTCTTTGGTTGGTTCAACCGCGTATTCGACGCCGGCAACCGCGGGTACACGTCCGGCGTCGGATATATCATCCGGCGTGGCGGCCGTCACTTTGTGATCTATCTGGCGATTGTTGGAGTCATGGGATTCCTGTTTACCCGCCTCCCCAAATCGTTTCTACCGGAAGAGGATCAAGGGATCCTATTTGCTCAGGTCACCACCCCACCGGGAACACCCCAGAAGTACACGCGGGACGTATTGGACCGGATGAATGAATATTTCCTAACCAAAGAACACGCTGCGGTCGATGCCGTGTTCACGGTTGCGGGCTTCAATTTCGGCGGTCGCGGTCAAAGTTCCGGACTCATCTTTATTAGGCTTAAGGATTGGGCGGAACGGCCCGGCGCGAACAACCGAGTACAAGCCATCGCCAGGCGCGCCATGGGCCAGTTCCTGCAGTATCGGGACGCACTGGCCTTCGCGTTCGCTCCACCTGCGGCGATCGAGCTCGGCAATGCCACCGGGTTCGATTTCGAATTGATCGATCTGGCGAACGTAGGTCACGCCAAGTTGATGGCGGCGCGGGACCAACTCCTTAAGCTGGCTCGCCAAAATCCGAATTTGGCGGCAGTTCGTTCCAATGGGTTAAACGACGAACCACAATACAAAATCGAGATCGACCGAGAAAAAGCCAACGCACTGAGCCTGACCGTGTCGGATGTGAACACCACCCTCTCGGCCGCTTGGGGATCCGAATTCGTCAACCAGTTCACCGATCGTGGCCGGGTCAAGAAAGTGTTTATCCAAGGCAACGACAACTCGCGAATGGTTCCGGGAAACTTCAATGACTGGTATGTTCGAAATAGTCTGCGGCAAATGGTGCCGTTCGCCGCGTTCTCGCAGGGCTCATGGATCTATGGTTCGCCCAAGCTCGAGCGATACAATGGTAGTCCATCCGCTGAAATCCTCGGTGAACCCGCTGCCGGATCGAGCACTGGTTCAGCCATGGATACAATGGAAAAACTAGCCGAGAAGTTGCCGCCTGGCATCGGATTCGATTGGACTGGGCTTTCTTACGAAGAACGGGCGGGAGGTTCCCAAGTTGGAATATTGTATGCGATCTCGTTAACCGTCGTGTTTCTTTCTCTGGCCGCACTCTACGAAAGCTGGTCTATTCCGGTGGCTGTTATTCTGGTGGTTCCACTGGGAGTTTTGGGCGCGGTCTTAGCTACCTTTCTGCGGGGCTTATCTAATGATGTCTTTTTCCAAGTGGGCCTTCTAACCACGATTGGATTGTCGG
>Ga0209647_1000733_pt1 | contig 30127 bp, 27 predicted proteins | sample GraSoi_2013_60cm_FD_185827 | JGI IMG/M metagenome (GOLD analysis project Ga0209647, IMG submission 185827) | Grasslands soil microbial communities from the Angelo Coastal Reserve, California, USA - Sample 9_17_2013_60cm (SPAdes) (version 2) | ecosystem: Environmental > Terrestrial > Soil >... | reverse complement strand
TCACCAATCACCTCCCTACTCCTCTCCCAGCATCGCCAATTCGCTGGGGAGACGTTCGATTAATTGAGGGAGACTGGATACGACATCGACGGCGTCCGAACGAAGTAGGACTTCGGCGGCGAGAGATTCGGCCTGAGGCTGGCCGGTGGCGAGACAAACCAGGTAATCTCGAACGCTCGAGTTCTGGTCACGCAACTCGACGATATCCGCGGCAAAACTGCGCATCTCGCCGCTGGGTTCAACCGGGATGGCCATGTGGAAGTACGGCATCGCCAACGTTCGAGCGACATGGTCGATTGCCCCCCAGACTGCTTTCGTGCAAAGGATCGCTTTCCAATTGTTCGATAACCTGGTTAGAGCGGCCGCATTCAGATCCACAATCACCAGCTGCGCCCGAAAATGGAGGTCGATGTTTCGATAGAGACAGAGCCGGAGAAGAGACCCCAACGCCGGCCAATGAACGGCGTCTGACCACCAATAAGTTTCATCCCAACTTCGCCGGGTTACCTTGGGAAAAAGCTTTTCGTTGAATAGTTCCTCGCTAGCGCCAAGCATCGCGCGCTCAAAAAGGTCTGGAATATCCCGGCCGGAGCTAGCTTGAATGAACGTTTTCTGAGCCAACCTATCGGTGGCATAGGCGCGCAATGAGGGATATCTCTCGTTCCCGGCCCATAATCTGGATCCTTCAACTTGAAAGATCGAAAGATCATGTCGTTCATCGGTTACGGTCTCGACCACGAGTTCCTGGAGGTCTCGCCGGAGCCCGTCGACACTTTGCCGAAAGACCCGTTGTCGAGCGGTGGTCGCCCATTTGTCGCCATTAGGGCTTCTGGCAGCGTCCATGACTGTCCCGAGGAAGTGATCAGACAATAAATGCGTTTGCAGCCGCCGGAGGGCTAAGCGGCTAATGAATGTTTCGTCAGTAGGAGGAGCAACTTGTCGAAACCGGAGCGACGTCAAGCCACGGTCTCTTCGCTGCGAGACGCCTTCCTCTATCAATTCCGCTTCTCCTCGGAGAAGTCGGGGTTCCAGAACCTTTATCATTAAGAGAGTCTGGCTTTTAACAAATCTAAGTTGATGAACGCAAGCAAGAACCAAGCCCCTTTCTGAGTTCTCCCTTGACAAAATAGAGGGAGGTTGGGGCGGGGGCGAAAAAGTGATCAGTGATCAGTGATCAGTAATCAGAAGAGGAGCTAGGAGCTAGAATCTAGGAGCCAGGAGGACACGGCTATCGGCGTGCGGGCGTGACGGCGTATCGGCGTAGTGTCCCTGCGATGACCCAGCCCAAAATTTCTCCGACCTATTTCTCGGATTTCGTAGATCTAAAAGCCGAGCGCTCCGAACGAGCTCTTGGCTAGCTCGTCTCGTGCTAACGCCCATACGCCCACACGCGTGCTCTCCTGGCTCCTGGATTCTGGCTCCTGGCTCCTTACTGATTACTGCCCCACTGATTACTGATTACTGATGATTACTTGCCTGCTTTGTGGCCGGCGATGACCGCCATGGGCCCGTGGCGCCAGACCACTTCCGGGTTCGAAAAACCGGCGTCATGCAAGAGATTCAGCTCGGTTTGCACGTCGAAGTAGCGATCTTCGGTAGACCATTGCTGGAAATGCGAGTCCACCTCGCCCTTGGAAAAACCGCGTGCCACCTGATGCTTGGTCCAAGCCGAGCGCATCCACGCCTCCGGCGGGCTCTTCTCGGCAAACATAGCATCGGCGTTCACGAAGATACCGTGAGGGTTCAATGCCCCGAGAATTTTGCGATAAAGCCGCCGCTTTTCGGTTAGCTCCCTGATGTGATGCAGCGCTAACGAAGCCATGCAGGCGTCTGAACCGTGGGGTAGCGGACCGGAAAAGTCGCGGAGAAGATGGGTCACTCTGGGTAATAAATCAGCTAGTCGTTTCCGCGCTTCCACGATCATCGCCGGATCTGTGTCTATCCCAATAACGCTCGCGTTGGGGATGCGTTTCAGTACCAATCCGGCTAAGGAACCCGTACCGGTCCCAAGATCTAGCACCTGTGGCCGCTCCCGCTCGATCAGATTGAAGGCCAAATAATCAGCCAGTTCACTGAGCATTTCGTCGTAGCCGGGAATGAATCGACGGATTAACTCATCGTACTCCGCAATATCAAGTCGAAGATGGGATTCCACCGAGTGAGACATAGTCAGATTGCTGGTTACCAGCCGAGCGGTCCCCGGTTGGCCGGTCAATCTCGATATAGTAATCCTTTTCTGATAGGTCGGTAGGGCGAAAATCTCGGCGCGCCGCGGATATTTTCTGCCCAAGATTCAATCGCGCCGGATTTGAGCCATGCGGGGGGGTTGCATCGCCCAGGTTGTCCGCTCGATTTCATCCGTTAACCATCAGCGAGGTGGTACGTCCACGGCGCGGCTCAAATCCGGCGCGGCAAATCTTGGGCAGAAATCGTCTGCGGCGCGCCGAGATTTTCGCCCTACCAGTCTGGGGCAATGGCAGCGGAACCCCACACTCTCAATTTGTCATTTGTCATCTGCCATTTGTCATCAGTAATTCCCCCATGCCCTCCCATCACTATTCATTGACCACAGTCTGGACTGGCAACACTGGCAAAGGAACATCAACTTATCGCGACTACGAACGGATTTACGAGGTCCGAATTCCTCAAAAGCCGATATTACTAGGGTCGTCCGATCCTAAATACCGTGGAGATCCCACCCGCTATAATCCGGAAGATCTTTTGGTCGCTTCCTTGTCTGCCTGCCACATGCTTTGGTACCTGCACCTTTGTTCGGATAAGAAGATCATCTGCACTCATTACTCCGATGCCGCCGAGGGAGAAATGGAAACTTCCGCCGACGGGAACGGCAGATTTACTAAGGTCGTGCTGCATCCAGAGGTCGTGATTACCTCAGAGGACGGATTGAAGGTGGCTCACGACTTACATGAGCGAGCCCATGCTTTGTGCTTCATCGCGAATTCGGTGAACTTTCCGATTGAAGTCAGCCCCACCATCCGGGTGGCGGAATGACAGATAACAGCGGCGCGGCCATACGGCCGCGCCGCTAGATCAAATTCGATGAGACACCGCCGTCGACGATGAACACTTGGCCAGTCACATAGCTGGACGCCGGCAACGCCAGAAAGGTGATCACATTGGCAACTTCCTGGGCATCGCCTACGCGCTGCATCGGGACCCTGGTTTTCAAATACGAGATAAACTCCTCGTTACGCAGAAGATTTTCCGTTAACGGGGTTTGAATAAATCCGGGCGCAACCAGGTTGACTCGGATACCCTCTTTGGCCCACTCCACAGCTAGACCTCGGGTAACCTGCGTAAGAGCTGCTTTTGACGCACCGTACGGGATACCGGTCCGAACCGTGTTAAGCCCAGCGATGGATCCGACAAAAATGACTGAACTGTTAGTGCCCGCTTTCAGTAGCGGCGCCGCACCCCGAATCAGCTCGATAGAAGCAACTAAGTTCGTATTCAGAATATGTAAGATCTCTTCGGACGAATAGCTTTCTATCCCTTTTCGAATGTTCGTGCCGACGTTAGAAACCAGGATATCAACTTGGCCAAATTGATCGTTCGCCGCGGCCAGCACCTTTGAGCGACCTTCCGCGGTGCTTACATCAGCCGCTACCGTGCTAACAGGTAAACCTTGCTTTTGCCAGTCTCGAACGGAAGTAACCAATGTTTCGTTTTCGCGAGCTACGGAAAGCACAGAGGCACCGCGCTGCAACAGCTCGGAAACCGTCGCCAGACCAATCCCTTTGGAACCGCCGGTAACAACGGCAAACTTGCCGTTAAGACTCCAAGAACTGTCGGTGCTCATAGATAAAATCTTTGAAAAGTTGCCGTAAAGTGACGACCGCAAACTGTTCACCGTCAACCTTTATGGTGGGGCGAAAATCTCGGCGCGCCGAGGATGGGTTTTTTCCCAAGATTCAACGGCGCCGGATTTGAGCCATGCGTGGAGGTTGCATCGCCCAGGGTGTCGGTCGAATCCATCCGTTACACATCAGCGAGGTGGTGCGTCCACGGCGCGGCTCAAATCCGGCGCGGTAAAATCTCGGGGAGAAAACCATCCGCGGCGCGCCGAGATCTTCGCCCCACCATCACTCTTGTGCCCCCACCATCATTCTTGCGGCCCCACCATCACCCTTGTGGCCCCACCATCACTCTTGTGGCCCCACCATCACTCTTGTGGCCCCACCGTCGCTCTTGCGGCCCTACCATCTCACAAAGCGCACACCGTACGGCGGGATTTCGATTCGGCCGGTCAGTTTTTGTTCCTCCAATAAATCGAAAGCTGGTTCTTTGAACGTGACCGGCTGATTCGTTTTTGTGAAGTTCAGGAGAAAGCAGAACTCCTCTTGGTCGTTAGTCCGTAGTACGGCCTGAATTGCTGCCGGGATTTCCGCCTTAGTGGCCAGTGGATCTTCTATTCCCAACGCGTCCAATAGGCTGGCTGCATTCTCGGGTGTAAAAAAGGCTCCGAAATGAACTACCCTGCCCTCGCCTTTGCGGCGCACGGTCGCTCCGGGTTGGCCGGCATAGTAATCGGATGTGTACGCAGCGAGCACGCTCACGTCAGCGCCATTGGCGGCAAGGATTTCGTTAAAGATAGGCGCAGGAACCAGCGCGCCGGAATGGTTAAAACGCAGGGTTGAAGTTTCGCCCGGGGTTATCGTGGTGAAATCAGCCACGCGTACCCCGACCAAATCTTCGTAAAAGGCTTTATCCTCCGCACTGTAACACCAATGCTTACGATCGCGGTAACTGCTCCAGCACCCAAATACTAAGGTTCCACCCGCATCCACATATTCCTGTAGAGGCTTCACATCTGCCGCAGTCAGGATATGAGCGTGAGGAAAGAAAACGATTCTGTATCCGGCAAGATCCGCTCCGCTTTGAATGGTTAATAACCCCCGCACGTCAACCGAGAAGTGGCGTTCGGAGAGTGCCTGATAAACGGCCAATTCGTTGCTATCCCGATATTTGCCGGTCATCCGCTCAATACGGGCGTGTGATTCGTTGTCGTAGTCGTAAAGAATCGCTGCTTGGGAAACACATCGGGTTTCTGTCAGCGTGGCGCCCACTCGCTTGATCTCTTCCCCCAGTCGTTTGGCTTCCTCTAATCGCCATGTATTCCGCTCATCATGATAAAGTAATCCGTTCCAATGAGCTTCCGCTCCGTACGGTAACGAACGCCAACGGAAATACAGAAGCCCGTCCGCGCCGTTCGCGATCGAATTCCAACACCAAAGGCGCATCTGTCCAGGTTTAGGCGTCGGGTGCAAGTAATCCGGATTACCGTTCAAAATGCCGCCGATTTGACCACTTGGACCCGATTGTTGTTCTAACACCATGAATTTGGTAGAAACCCCACGCATGCGGGAGAGCAGCCTCGACTCGGCTCGATCACGAAATTCGGCAGACAAGCTGAGGTCGCACACCTTGAACTCCGGATATGAATCGTAAGAAACAAAATCAACCGCCTCCCGTACGAATGCCGGCAGGTCGACATTCGTCATGCTCTGGAACGCATTATGAGTAACGAACTGATGCGGTGCGATCGCTTTGATGATCTCGTATTGCTTAGCTCCGAAACGAATCGTGGCGTCAGAAGTGAATCGGTAAAAGTCCAAAAGTAGATTTGGATTTTGATAGGTAACGGTCGGTCGTGGCAACCACACCTGGTCCCAATCGGTGTAGGTCTGAGACCAGAAAGCGGTTCCCCAAGCCTGATTCAAGGCATCGAGAGTCTGGTACCGTTCGCGGCACCAGATTCGAAAGGCTGCGTGATCACTTTCTGCGAAGCTGGTATCCAGGTGACAATTCAGTTCGTTGTCGATCTGCCAACCAATCACCGCCGGATGATCGCGGTAATGTCGAGCCAGCGCTTCCGTGATCGCCTCCGACTTTTTACGGTAGAGCGGCGATGTATAGTTGTAGTGACGCCGAGAACCGTGGGCCAAACGGGTGCCAGTGAAGCTCGCTCGCAACACTTCCGGGTAATTCTCGGTTAGCCAGGCCGGTGGTGTATAGGTCGGTGTCCCCATGATCGCCTTCAGGCCGTGCCTCTCACAAAGCGCGAGGGCGCGATCGAACATGGCAAAGTCATAGCGGCCTTCTTCGGGTTCCCAAACACTCCATGCACCTTCCCCCATCCGGACCACATTCATACCCGTCTGAGCGATACGCGAGAGATCTGATTCCCACCGTTCCTCCGGCCATTGTTCAGGGTAGTAGACGACGCCGTAAAGGAAAGAGTTATAGGAATACGTCTCAGTCATAGTTCAGCCTTCAGTAGAGAACAGAGCGATGCAAGAGGTGAAAAGTGAAAGGTGAAAACTAAGAGATGATCGGCAGCTCCCGCACATGCGCGCAGGTGCGATTCATTCAGCCCACTCGAGCTGCAGCTTAGCTTGCTTTTGTAGGCGGTTTTCCGCTGTCAATAATGCCTTTCGCCAAACACCGACACTGATGGTCAATCCTTTCACCTTTCACTTTTCACTTCCTACCCTTTCGTCGCTCCTGCGGTTAGTCCTCCCCGCCAATACTTACCTAACGCCACAAACGCGATTAGTAAGGGCAAGACGCTAACTAACGAGCCGATGGCAATTAAGTTGAAAACTGGTTTGCCGCCGGCGCCGGAGCTCACGCTATTCCATACGTTGAGGCCGAGGGTTAGTGGATAGAGTTTTTGTTCGCTTAAGACGATTAACGGAAGAAAGAAATTGTTCCAGGCGCCGACGAACGCCAATAGGGCAACCGTTACCAGACCGGTTTGCATAAGAGGCATACCGATTCGCCAGAAAATTTTGAGTTCACTAGCTCCTTCTAATCGCGAGGCCTCAATCAGTTCGTTAGGGAGTGACGAATCCCAGAACACTTTCATCAGGTAAAGACCGAACGGGTTAACCAGGCTCGGCAGGATCACGCCCAACATATTGTTTACCAGGCCGATCTTGTTCAGCATCAGGAACAATGGCAGCACTAACGCGGTAGAAGGAACCATGATGGTTCCAAGGATAAAATTAAACAGGAATTGTTTGGCCGGGAAATCGTACTTGGAAAAGGCGTACCCTCCTAAAGCGCTAATCATGGTGCTGCCAATTGAGATCGAGGCGGCATAAAGCAGCGAGTTTCCAAACCACCGCACGAAAATACCGTCTTGGTAAGTAACTAGTCCCGATAAGTTCTCCAGAAAATGAAAGGGATAGGCAAACCACAAGCCAAACGTAGAAAAGATTTGGCCGTTATCTTTGGTCATCGCTGTGACGATCCAGGTGGCCGGCAATAGACAGTAAATCAAAAAAACAGCGAGAACGATTTGCCGTCCCACGGTTGCTGCAGAAACTCTTCGTTTTCCCGCAGCGACTGGTGGAACCTCTTGGCTGACGCCCCGTAACCGCGCCTCAGCGCTGGTCAATGGAGTGGTTACGGATGTGGGTTCGGAAGACATATACGTCTGGGCGAATTAACGGGACGCGATTCGCCGGAGAAACGGCCCGCTAATCGCAAAAATTAATAACGCCAGGAGGATCGCTAAGGCGCCGGCGTACCCATAGTTAGCATCGCGGGCGGCGGTTAAATACAGGTAAAGATTCGGCGTGATGTTATCGGCCAAGTAGCCAAGCGGTCGCAGTACAAAAGCTTCTGTGAACAATTGCGAGGTGCCGATTACCGAAAAAATGAAGAGTATTTGCAGCGTGGGCAATAGCAGGGGGATCTGGATACGCCGCACGATATCCCAGGTCTTAGCTCCATCCACTCGAGCCGCCTCGTAAAGATCGGACGGGATATTCTGCAGAGCCGCAAACAGCGTGATCATGTTATAGCCGGTCCAGGTCCAGGTCACGATGTTTGCAATGGAGAAGAGCACTACCGCCGGTGACAGGAAATCGATCTTACCTTGATGAAACGCTTGGAGTATCTGGTTAAAGGGCGAGAGATTCGCTGAGTACAGATAACCCCACACCAAGGCGCCGATCGCGGTGGGAATGCCATACGGCATGAAGAAAGCCGTGCGGCAAATCTTCATGAAAAAGCCTCGGGATTGCTGCAAGAGCAACGCCAGCAAGATGGCTAAGCCCAACATGACGGGCACCTGCACAACACCAAAGACGAACATGTTTTTTAAGCCGTTCAGAAAGTCAGTGTCCTGAACGGCCCGAATATAGTTGGCTAGCCCACCAAAAACTTCTTTTGGTGGGCCGACGCCAATTCGTTTGCGGATGAAGAGGCTTAGATAAAGCGCATAGCCGACCGGCGCCAAGTAGAAGGCGATAAAGACCGCCAGAAAAGGCGTGAGGAAGAGGAACGCGGTTTTCCGGTACCGGCGCATTACTTTCCTACTTCCCTTTTACGTCGTAGCCGTCAGCGGCGGCGTTCTTAAGACTATCCTCTTGCCAGGCATCGAGCGCTTGTTTCGCCGTCACCGAACCGCTAATGAGCGCGGCAATTTGTTTGTTGTAATCGTCGTTCGCAAACGCAAACCAAGGCGACCAAGCAAAATCCACGTTTACGGCCTTGGAGGCATCGGAATAGACCTGAGCTACATTTTGACCTCCGCAAAATTTGCTTGGGTTCTTGTCGGGTTGATTCAGATCCGGTGAAGCGAGCCCAGACGACGACGCCGGGAAGATTCCGTAACTAGTCCAATTGCTGAGCACCGGCCCCTTGGCGGCGTTCAACCACACACAAAACAGGGTCGCGGCTTTCGGATACTTCGATTGCTTAAGGACAACATCGCAACTTCCGCCCCAGTTGCCGGCGCGAAACGGCTGATCTTTACTCCATTGAGGTAACGGTGCGACTTGCCATTCTCCGGAGGTCTTATCATTCAGAGATGCGGCTAACACGCCCGGTCCCCAGGCTGCTTCGATGGAGCCCGCGATCTGGCCGGAACCCACTGCGTTATAGAATTCCGCGGTGAAATCCGGAATCGTAGCGACGTATTTTTTCTTAATTAGATCAGCCCAGAAATCGAGCACCTTTTCACAGGCCGGACTGTTGAGCGATTGAGTCCAGCTATCCCCTTGTGCTTTGAACAGCTCCGCGCCGTTAGCCCAAGCCAGGCTAATGAACCAGGGTGCATGGGTGGGAGGAAAATCCACTAGTTTCACTTTGCCGCCGGTAGCCTGGGCGAGTTTCTCCGCCTGCTTCGCGAACTCGTCCCAGGTCGTGGGAACCGTGAGTCCGTATTGATCGAAGATCTTTTTATTGTAGAGAAAAGCCATTGGCCCGCTGTCTTGAGGGATTCCGTAAACGGCCTTTTCATCTGGAGAAACTTGACCCCAGGTCCAGGGTACAAAGAAAGACTTCACATCGGCAGCGCCGTATTTCGACAAATCCGTGAGCCCCTCCGTAGCGATGAAAGAGGGCAAAAAGTCGTATTCGATCTGGGCAACGTCGGGGCCGCCGGAACCGGCCTTAATCGCGGTTTGAACTTTCTGATACTCGGAGGGACCGCCGCCGACGTTGTTAACGTGCACTTTGATGTCAGGGTAGGCCTGCTCGAAAAGCCTGGCTGCTTTGTCCAATCCGACGACCCAGGTCCAAACCTCGAGTGTGATCGGGCCGCTTTCGGGTTTGAGCTTGCTGTAGTCCGGCTCCTGATAGGCGGATTCAGCACCCACCGTGGGGATTAACTGGCAGCAAACGTACCCCGCGATGGCCCAGAACAGCACAGGAAAGCTGGGGCGACTGGCGGGGGAAGGCAGAAATGAACGCCAAGTGATGGGATTGTTCATAAGGGGAAAAGACAGAGGGGTTTCCGCCCTCAATCCAATGCAAAAGCAGCGAAGACGCAAGCATTTTTGTGAGCGGTCACATTTTTTGTGTGACGCCGGCTGATTCCCGCTCTAAAAACAGGTATTCCTTATGAAACCGCGCCGCCGGGCCCATTTTCATAATGCCACGCTCGATGATGTGGCCGCCCGTTGTGATGTGTCCTATCAAACTGTTTCCCGGGTGGTCAATGCTAGCCCTCTGGTCGCCGAGAAAACGCGGGCCCGGGTTCTCCAAGCAATTGCGGAATTGAATTATCGCCCCAACCTAGCGGCTCGGCGATTGGCCACCCAGCGATCAAGTCTGATCGGTATGATCGGCAGCCACATGACTTACTACGGCCCGGCCCAAGTCATGGTTAGCATTGAAGAGACCGCCAAACGCCAAGGCTACAATTTGATCTTTGCCGGCGTGGAGAATTCACGTGAATCCGAATTACTGGCAGCCATCGATGATCTTTGTGAACACCAGGTTGACGGCCTCGTGATCGGGGTGCGCTTTGAGCGTTGGGTTGCCGCCGTGCGTGAACATTGCCGCGATGTTCCTTTCGTATCGGTCGGGAACCGCCTTCTGCGGGAGATCCCCGCTGTGGTGATTGATCAGTCCTATGGCGTACAGCTGGCGACTCGGCATTTGCTCCAGCTCGGTCACCAACGGATTGCTTGTATCACGGGACCACCCGACTGGCCGGCAGCGAAAGAACGGTATCGAGCCTGGGCGAAAACCATACAAAAGGCAGGCTTGGAGCCTGGTCCCCAGGTTGAGGGGGATTGGAGCACTCAGAGTGGATATCGAGCGGCGATGGAGTTAATCAGTTCCGGTTCTCGTAGGTTCACTGCCATCGTTGCCTGCAATGATCACATGGCTTTGGGCGCTCTCCGGGCTTTGCACGCCAGCAAAATCCGGGTTCCTGATCAAATCTCGATCGCCGGTTACGATGACTTGCCCGAGTCCCGTTTTTTCGAACCTCCTCTTACCACGGTCCATCACGACTTTGTCGCAGAAGGCGCATCCTGCGTGAACATGTTGTTGCAGATGATCAAGCGGGAAACTATTGACGCCACAGTTCAGGTCTTGCGCCCAGAACTTGTCGTCCGCGAAAGCACGGGGAAAACAAACCGCGAATAAACGCGAATAACAATCAAATTTCACCACAGAGACACAGAGTTCACAGAGGATGAGACAAATTCTATATATTTCTTCTTTGAGACCTCTGTGTCTCTGTGGTCCCGCCCTGAGCAAGCCTAGAGCGCGTCGAACGGGGTGAAATTTGATTGTTATTCGCGTTTATTCGCGTGCATTCGCGGTTAACCAGGCAAGCTGCTGAGTACGGGCAAGACCGCGGAGGGATCTTCCCAGTGAGGCAGGTGGCCGGTATCGAATAGATGCAGCGCAACTTTCCCGGGTAATACCAGGGCGTCCTGCCAATGTAGAATGCGGTCCTGGCGGCCAAAGAAAACCCTTACGGGCGCCGTGATTTTCTCCAGCTCAGGCACCAGGAACAATTGCTGCACTCCATTGCGCGCCATCAACCCGCTGATCGTTCGGAGCGATGCGGTGGGTAGAGATTCCAAGATGGCAGCGAGCGCGGACTTGGCATACGAAAGCGGGTGAGCCGTCGTTTTGCGTAGCTCTCTTTCCAAAGCCCCGATGGTTTCGGCCGAAGTAATTCCGTCCAGGAACGATTGGTCGATATAGGTTCCGATCCCGATAGGAGCTAGCAAAGTCAATGAGGCAACCCGTTCGGCATTCCGAGCGGCAATCAGAATAGCAAAAGCTCCGCCCAGCGAATGCCCTATTAAATGAAACTTGCCGGTCGACGGGTTAGGTAACTTAGGGATCAGCTCCGTCACCAGCTCGTCTATACTCGACCCGGTTAACGGTTGCGATCCATGCCCCGGCAGCTCGAAAGCAATGGCCTCGAAACCTTGTTTCGCCAAGAATTCGCCGGTTCGGCGCCACGTGGTTGGATCACCGGCAAAACCGTGCAGGAGGATACAGGTACCGCGTTGTGGTGTACCCCAACGCAGGGATTGCCCGCTAGGATCGACCGTCGACCGAGCTGGGTCTCCCCAGAGACGGTTATGTTGCTGTACATCTGTCCCGGTGATACGCCCTTTCGGTCCCGTGCCTCTGACCTCGGCCAAGTCTATCCCGAGTCTTTTTGCCGTACGGCGGGCTACCGGTGACGCTCGCAGCTTAGTCGCGGCCGCTGGGGCGGGGCGGTTTTCATCGTTTTCGATTTTCTGTACCGGAGCCACGTTCGCTTGAAGAACCGGTTGTGCCTCTGTGGATACAGAGGGGCTGATCCCTAACGCCTTTACCACTGCAATCGGACGATCGACTGCAACTTTCTCGCCAGGTGAAACCAGGTGCCGGACCATCTCGCCATCTTCCAGTGCCGGAATCTCCACATTGGTCTTGTCGCTCTCGACTTCCAGCAGCGTGTCGCCTCTCCGGAATGGCTCGCCCGGTTGTTTCAACCAGGCGACGATGGTTCCCTCATCCATGGTCTCGCCCATGCGCGGGAGTGTCAGCTCTTTCTCAGCCATCCGATGAACAAGCAATAAAGGGGTTCAACACAAAGACACAAAGTTCACAAAGGCGAAGACCGAATTTCACAGCAAGGCCACAAAGGCCACAAAGGTTTGGATCCTAAAATCTGCCACCTTGTATCGAAAGTGTTCTGTCTTTGCGGCCTTCGCGGCCTTGTTGTGAAAATTGTCTGTCTTGGTTTCTCTTGCATATTTGCGTGAGGATTCTCTGTGGTTGCAGCTCTGCCGCGCTGTGGTCTTTGTGTCTTCGTGGTGAGTCTTGGTTTTATTCAACGTACTAACTTCCTGATAACTTCTGTGATGTGGTCCACACTTGGAACTGAGCTCGCTTCTAGAGCAGGTGCGACTGGAATCGGCACGTCTTCTCCGGCGATGCGCACAATGGGTTCTTCGAGAAAATCGAAACACTCCTCTTGGATACGAGCGCTAATTTCAGCCGCCGGGCCGCCAGTGAGACAAGCCTCCGTGACGACGATCACTCTGCCAGTCTTGGTCACGCTCCCGGTTATGGTTTCCACATCCAAAGGATTAAGCGTGCGCAAGTCGATGACCTCCGCTTCCACCCCTTCACTAGCGGCATTGTTGGCTGCAGCTAACACATAATTTAACATCCGAGAATAAGTCACTACCGTCACATGCGCACCCGGACGTCTAACGACTGCCCGGCCCCAATCGGCATCGGCCTGAGTAGGATCGAGCCTGCCTTTCTGCACATAGAGAGCCTTGTGCTCGATGAATATCACCGGGTCAGGTCGCCGAAGTGATGCCCGTAACAGGTGATAGGCATCTGACACCGTGGCCGGCAACGCGAGCCGTAATCCGGGTACTTGGAGGAACCAGCCTTCCAAACTCTGCGAATGTTGCGCCGCAGCAGATCTTCCGGTCCCTCCTTGGGTCCGGAGCACCATAGGAACACCCATTTGACCACCGAACATATAGCGAATCTTAGCAGCCTGATTCGCGATTTGATCCATCGCGATGCCGGCAAAGTCGACGTACATCAGCTCCACCACAGGCCGTAGACCGGTCATGGCCGCGCCGACCGCAGCCCCTACAAAGCCAGCTTCCGAGATCGGTGCGTCGAGCACTCTCTCTTTTCCGAATTCTTGTAATAACCCTTTAGTGACTCCATAAGCGCCGCCGTACGCACCCACCTCTTCCCCGATAATAACAATCGTCGGGTCCTCCACCATTGCCTGGCGTAGAGCTAACCCGAGTGCTTCCCGATAAGTCGTTTCAATCACAGTAAGCAAAGAAAATGGACCGCGAATGGACGCGAATGAAACGGGAGTTCACCACAAAGACACAGAGTTCACACTGAGGCAGAGCCGCAACCAAATAACCGAAAATCTCACAGCAAGGACACAAAGGCCACGAAGACAAAACAGTCTCGACTACGCTTGGACAGTGATTTGTCTTAGCGGCCTTCGCGACCTTGTTGTGAATTATTTTGGCTTCGCGAGGACTTGAATCCCCGTCAAAATATTTGAAGACTTCTTGTTGTAGTACAAAGAGCCGTAAAAATGGATTTCTGCCTCTCCGTGAGCTTGGTGTCTTTGTGGTGAGATTCGATTTCATTCGCGTTCATTCGCGTGCATTCGCGGTTAGTTAGTGGCTAAGATTCGCTGTAAACGTTCTCTTAGTGGTTCAGGTCCCGGTTCGTGGTCATCGTAAACGTCACGAAAAAGATCGGACGGCGGTGGCGGCGCTGCGTTGATGGCGAATTCCATCGCTTCGTCCATCTCCTGGGCGATTGCCTTATCAATTGCTTCGATCTCCGCGAGGGTAACTCCCTCTCTTTCACGCAAGTGAGTGATCGCCCGCTCTATGGGGTCTCGTTTCCGCCCTTCGGCTTCTTCTTCCGGGGTTCGGTAGGGACTCTTGTCCATGCGGGCGTGACCGTAGTACCGATAACAGTCGACTGAAAGAAAGGCTGGCCGGCCCTCTCTGGCTCCTTGGACCAAGTTCTCTGCCACTTCGATAACCGCGAATACATCGGACCCATCCGCCACCTCCCCCACTAGCCCGAAAGCTCGGGCTCGCTCATCAAAGTTGGTATTGGCGGCAGCGCGATCGATCCGCGTCCCCATTCCCCATTGATTGTTCACACACACGAACAACACCGGTAATTTCCACAACGCAGCCAAGTTCATGCTTTCGTAGAGAATGCCTTGCTGCATGGCGCCGTCGCCAAAAAAGGCTATCGACACGTTCGACTTATCCAAAACTTTGTAGGAAAGCCCCGCTCCTACTACCACAGGGATACCTCCGCCTACGATAGCGTTTGCTCCCAAGTGTCCCAGAGCGCGATCCGCGATGTGCATGGAACCGCCCTTGCCCCGACAGTAGCCCTCCGCTTTGCCCGCGATTTCGGCCATCATCCGTTTTGGATCCGCCCCGCGAGCGAGAAAGATACCATGGCCGCGGTGGTGGGTAGTAAAGCTGTCGCCTTCCCTCATCGGATAGGTAACGCCGACCGCTGCAGCTTCTTCGGCGATGGAAAGATGGAGCATGCTGCCCGCTGTCTGCTGTCGAACGAACAATTCCCCCACCCGTTCCTCGAACGTTCGAATCCTTCTCATCCGGCGATAAATATCGAGGCTCGTCTCTTTGGTGGGCGTCATGGTCGTTAGGTCTTTTTATCGTGCTCGTCCTCGTCGTTGTCCTCGTCCTCGAAAAAGCGTTCAATCTCCCACAAGTTTCTTTACCTCCGATGAGCTCGATCTTCGGTCATTCATAGCGGTGGGTGAAGACGGCCCCTCTCGAGGACGAGGACAACGACGAGGACGATTTGATCATCCCTTCTTCCCCCGTGCGGTCGCGGCCCGAACATCCACGCTCGCGTGGTATAGCTTTTCGTAACCAGCAAAGAGCTCTCGATAAACGGCGTGGTTTTTCTGGTTGGGGTCCACTACCGAAGAACGGTGGACCATCGCCCGACAAGCTTCCTGGATCGATTTGAAATGACCGGCGCCATAAGCAGCCAGGATGCCCGAGCCGAGCACCGACGCATCCGGCAGTTCGGTGATAGTTAAAGGAATGCCGGATACATCTGCATGGATCTGTAACCATAGCGGTGACCGAACGGCTCCTCCGCAAACCACCGCTTCTTTGATCCGAAAGTCTTCGCTTTGAAAAACTCGTAGAACTGCTTCGGTACCGAAACAGATCCCTTCAATGATCGCGCGAAATACATGCGCCGGCCGATGAGCCAAGCTAAGCCCGACCAAGGCTCCCCGTGACTTAGGGTCAATGTACGGCGTTCGGTTCCCTTGGAAATGATCTAAGGCGAGTAGCCCGTCTGCACCGGGCGGAATTTCTGCCGCCGCCCGATTCAGTTCGTTATAGTCCGTACCCGCAACGAAGTTACTGGTGAACCATTTGATCACTGAGCCGGTCGAAGTTTGGCCGCCCTCCAGCACGGCCGAGCCCCGGTAAACGCAGTCTGCATAAGCGCCCCATAGACCAGGCCGGTGAAATACGCGGTCGGTCACTGCCAATTGCAGATGGGATGAACCTGTAATTAGCCCTAGTTGTCCCGGGTCCGTTACCCCAAGTCCAATAATGGCGATGAACCCGTCAGCACCTCCCTGGATCACCGGTGTACCAGCTTTCAAACCCAGGTGAGTGGCTGCTTCGCGAGTTAGCTCGGCAATCGGATCACCGGGGGCCACAATTTCTTCCGGCCATTTTCCAGCGAGATCTTCTAACCCTAAACGCGAGAGTAAAGAGGCCGGCTTCTCTCGATTGATCCAGTGCCAACGGATACTAACGTTGTTTAGACATCCCACGTACCGCCCGGTTAAGCGATAGTTTAAGTAATCTTGGTACTCGCAAATCGCATGCGCCTTGGCATAAATCGCCGGCTGATGCCGCTTAATCCAAAGGGCCTTAGGAATCATCCATTCAGCGGAAACCGGGCCTTTACCGGCCGAGTTCAAGCGAAGTGCGGGATCGCCCGTGGCAGCGACATCGGCGGCTTCATCCGCGGCCCTAACATCCATCCAGATCAAGGTCGGACGAAGCGGCTTCATTTCCTGGTCGAACGTCGCGACGCTGCAGGAGGTAGTGTCGACGCTAATAGCATCAATCTCGTCCGGTGTAACTGATGCCGCCTGCAAAGCCTGTTGGGTAGCCTCACCTAGGGCCAGCCACCAATCATCCGGGTTCTGTTCAGCCTGGCCAGGTTCTGGGAAAGCAGTTGGATACGAGACAACGCCGATACCTTTCGGACGCCCTTCCAGATCAAAAACAAAGGCGCGCACACTCTCCGTGCCGCCATCAATGCCGATTACGTAAGCCATGAGTTCCGGGGGGTTTAGATCTCAGTGAACGGTGAAAAGTGAAAGGTGAAAAGTAAGAAAACAGCTGGGGCAGCTATTAAAGGCAGTGACAGCTGGCGGGTGCCGCTGATGATTCGTTGACGGCGTTCTCGGCGATCGCGGCGTTCACGGCGTTGTGTTGCACATATTCACACTTGACGAACAAATGCGTCAACCGATTTTTCTTCCGAGCTACCTCTTCCCTATGTTGCAACCCTCCGAACCCATCACCACCGAATCTGATCAGCTGGTCAGAGCCGCTTGGCTCTACTACATCGGCGGCAATACCCAGGAACAAACCGCAGAGATTCTTGGTGTCTCCAGAGTAAAAGTAGCCCGGCTTTTAGCCGAAGCTCGCGAAGCCGGTATCGTCAAAATCTCGATTGAACATCGGTTCGGACCGATGGCGGAGGTCGAAGAAGTCATCCGCCAATATTACGGATTAGATTTTTGTCGGGCCACCCCGCCTCTCCTATCGGATTCGGTAGAACACCCGGCAAAAATGCTTCCTCCGACAAAACTAGCCGATGAAGGTCCGGTGGCGCGCCGAGCCGTGGCAATGGTGGCGGTGGATCTGCTCCGCGAGCGGATGCAAGTCGACGAGGAATGCATCATAGGCGTTGGCTGGGGACGCACCACGGCAGAAATCGCTAGAATCCTTCCCGCCATGCGCCGGCCGCAGGCTAAATTTGTCTCGGTGATGGGTTCGTTGACTCGGAACCTAGCTGCGAATCTGTTCGAAGTCGTCCATCACTTAGCCGCCAAGACCGGCGGAGAAGGTCATTTTCTCCCGGTACCCTTCATCGCCAATACCGTGGCTGACCGCCAAATTCTGATGTCCCAAAGAATCGTCCAGGAAACACTGGCACTGGCAGAAAAGGCGAATTTTTATCTAATCAGCGTCGGCGAATGTGATGAGCGCGCATTTTTGTTTGAGAACCGTTATCTCTCTGCGCAAGAGCTGAATGAGCTGCGCAAAGCCGGTGCCGTGGGAGACACCATGGGAAAATTTTTCAACGCCAAGGGCGAGGTCGTCAATTCTGAGCTTAATGACCGAACTTTAGCGATCGATCTGGAAACGCTCAGGAAGCACGAGGTAATCTTGCTCTGCGGCGGTCGCAGCAAGTTGAGACCAGCTCAAGGCATCCTCAATACCGGTTTTGTGAATGGTCTCCTGATCGACGGTGACTCGGCGTCACAGCTGTTTCATGAGATCAAGGGTGGCGGCGGTGGTGAGAGGTGAAAAGTGAAAGGTGAAAGGTGAGAGGCCGCTGGATGAGTGAAGCACGCGGTCGAATGGTCGGGGCGCGCAGCGTGTGCCGACCCAACGCATACCCGTTCGACGGAGCTTCCACTGGCCAGAGGACCCCTTTCACCTTTCACCTTTCACTTCCCCGCCGCCGTCGTCGCTAGTCCTGCGGCCGCAACCACCTCTGGCTTCGCTGCCGCCAAGGTCACGGTAAACTCCGAGCCCCTCCCGGGCTCGCTCTTGAGCGAGATGCTACCGGCATGGGCTTCCACAACGGCTTTTACCAGGCTGAGGCCGAGGCCGAGGCCACGCTGAGAACGGCTGGTGTCACTGCGGTAAAGCCGGTCCCAAATCCGGTTCTGTTCCCCTGGCGGAACACCCATACCGTTGTCACGAATTGTGATCAAAACATTTTCCCCGCTGGTCTCGCACCCAATCTCTACCAAACCGCCGGCCGGCGTGTATTTCACGGCGTTATCGACCAGGTTGGCAAAGGCCTGGCGCATTCGGTTTGAATCCACTTCGGCGTAGCCCAGGTTAAGGAAATGACTTTTTATCTCGATCGATTTCTCCTCAGCAATCAGCTGATAAAGATCGGCTACTTCTGCTAACAACGAGCTGATGGAACAACGTTCCAGATTTAATCGCATCATCCCGTTTTCAGCCTCAGTGACATCCATCAGCGTAGTCAGCATGGTCAGCACTCGATCGGTCTCTTCGATCGAGTCTGCTAGTGCATCGCGGGCAGACTCAGGCGTATCCGCTTCCAGAGCCAGTTCAGCTGACGCGCGCAACCGAGTGAGCGGCGAGCGCAGATCATGCGCGACGTTGTCGAGTGCTTCCCGCATACCGCGAATGAGCCGCTGATTTTGTTCCAAGACGCGGTTAAATTGGCGCGCCAACTCGGCGAGTTCGTCTTGCTCTTGGCTTTCCGGAACTCGTTCCGCCAGGTTCCCCGTATTGATAATGGAACGGGCGGTCTGCAACATTTGCCGTACCGGCGCGGTGGCCCGGTGAGCAAACACGGCTCCGGCCGCAATCGCTATCAAGAGAGTCGGCACTAACAGGATCAGCGCGGCGGTAACAAACGGGCCCGTTAGCGTTTCACTTCGATTGATCTTTCGACCAACCTGCAGAACTATGCCGTCCGACAACCGGGCGCTTTCCAAGACATACTCGCTCCGTTCGTCCACTGGAACCCGGCTCCAACCGCCATTCTGTTCAGTTCGCTGCAGAATCTCAGTGAGATTCGGCAGTTTAAACCAGTCTGAAGGCTCCTTGAGATATAAAACTACATCCTTCTGAAAAGTGACACTGACAAAGAAGGGGCCCTCGCGGGGGTCCGCCCCGACCGCTTTGATAGCGTTCGTCAGTCCGATCGACCCATGTTGTTCATAAGCAACGACACACTGCTTCAAAAATTTATCGATCGGGTCTCGCTCACGCCAATCGAAGAGCGTGGCCTGAAGAAAGTAGAGCAGCGCGAACAGCAAAGCCGCGCTAATTACGAACGCGCTAGCATAGTAAAAACTCAACCGAAGCGTGAAGCTGTGCCAAAACCGCCGGTCGCGCCATAGTCCCGCGGCCACGGGAGAGGCGGACCCGTCGCGCCGTAGTCCCGCGGCCGCGGGAGAGGCGGATTCAACTCGCTTTAACCACATAACCGACGCCTCGAATGGTTTGAATGAGCTTAACCGGGAAATTCTTATCGATCTTCGCGCGTAACCGGTGAATCAAAACATCAACCACATTGGTCTGGGGATCGAAATGAAAATCCCAGATGTGTTCCAGAATCATCGTCTTGGTCACTGGCCGACCGGCGTGCCGTAACAAGAACTCAAGGAGCGAGTACTCACGCGGATGTAACTCGATCCGTTGGCCATCCCGAGTGACCTCGCGTGTGATCACGTTCATGGACAGGTCGGCCACGCTTAATTGCGTTTGCTCAACGGTGTGGCTGGCTCGACGAATCAAGGCCTGCACCCTGGCTAACAACTCGGAAAAGGCAAAAGGCTTCGTGAGATAGTCGTCTCCGCCGGCTTGTAATCCGCGAACTCGATCATCGACATTCGCGCGCGCACTCAGGATCAGGACCGGGGTGCGGATCTTTTCTTGGCGCAAGCGTCTCAATACGGAAAGCCCATCCAGCTTGGGCAACATCAGATCCAGAATCACCAAGTCATAGTTGATAGCGGTCGCCAGATCGAGCCCATGCTCTCCATCGACAGCATGGTCTACGGCGTAGCCGTTCTGTTTTAGGCCTTTGATAACAAAGGAGGCGATCTTCTCGTCATCTTCGACGACCAGGACTCGCATAGTAGTAACTTGCCCGAGTTCACGCGGTTGCGCGAGCGTCGTTTGGGATGGCCGAAACGGCGAATGAAACCCTCGACCGGTGGGGCGAAAAACTCGGCGCGCCCGAGGATGTGGCTAACTGGTAAAACTGTTCCGCGCCGGTTTTGAGCCGCTCCGTGGATGTACCACCCCGCCGGGTTTGGAGAGGCCGGAGAACCGATCATATCCTGGGCGATGCAACCCGCACGCATGGCTCAAATCCGGCGCGATCCAGCCAGCGAAGTGGCATCCGTTTCCCCGCGCCGAGATTTTCGCCCCACCGGGTCCTGGGCCCCATTCGCCCACACGCCCACACGAGAAAGCGCCCGCCGGTTTTTCAACCGAGCGGGCGCCGCTGTTACCATGCCACTTTGCTCCGCTTAACCGTTGCCTTCTTGAACGGCAACATAATGACTGCCAGTCTGACTATTCCACAGCTTCACTAGCGTCTGAGTGCCGCCTTTGCCTTCGGTTAGCCGGTCGGCGTCTTCCGCAGATCGGACCGGCTGATGATTGATCTCTTCGATCACATCACCTTGCCGAAGCCCGGCCTCATAGGCGGGAGACGAAGGATCTATCTGCGTAACGACCGCACCATGCACGGTCGTTGGGATATTCATCTCTTGCCGAGTCTCTCGATCCAAGTCGCCTACGCCGACTCCATGAAGCGCGTCGTTCTGCGGTTCATTCTGGTTCGAGTTCGGTTCGTTCTTGGCCAGAGTTCCCCCCTCGGAAAGCTCTTTTAAGGTGACGGTCAGGTTTAGGGTCTGTCCGCTGCGATCGACTTGAATCGGTACCGCTTTGCCTGGTGTCGATTCCGCCACCATCAGTTTCAACGTGTTGTAGTCTTCGATTGCTTTACTATCAAACTGAACGACAACGTCGCCGCTCTTAATTCCGGCTTGGTCGGCTGGCCCGTTCGGCGTCACCTCAGAAACCAGGGCTCCATTTGTACGATTGGAGTTGAACGCTTTGGCGAGGTCTGGGGTCAGGGGCTGAATCACAACACCTAACATGCCGCGCTGAACTTTACCGTTTTTGATCAGGCTATCTGCCACCCAACGGCAGAGGTTCGAAGGAACGGCAAACCCTATACCCTGGTTACCGCCCGATCGCGACAGGATCGCGGTATTCATCCCCACCAGGCGTCCATTACTGTCGACTAGCGGACCACCGGAGTTGCCCGGATTGATGGCTGCGTCGGTCTGAATGAAGTCTTCATCGGAATTACCGTCATCCGACACACCTTGGCGGTCTTTCGCGCTGATAATGCCTTGGGTAACGGTCTGGCCGATACCGAAAGGGTCACCAACCGCTAACACAATATCGCCCACCTGTGCTTCGTTACTGTCTGAAAACGTGATCGGCTGAAGGTTATTCGCCTCGATCTTTACCAAGCCAACGTCACTCGAAGGATCAGTTCCAATCATTTTGCCACTGAACGTCCGCCCGTCGGTCAGTTTGACTTGAATGGTTCGAGCATTTTGGACCACGTGGTTATTGGTCAAAATATAGCCGTCAGACGAGATAACGACCCCGGACCCGAGGGCTTTTTCGCTCGGGTTTTGGGGTTGCTCAGGCATCTGAGGGAATTGCCGTCCGAAGAACCGGCGCAATTGATCCTGAAGATCCTGCTGGCCTGCAAAATTACCCGTCCCGCCGCCTTTGGTAGTAACGTAGACCTGAACCACGCTTGGGGTTACCTTTTGCACGATCGGCGCAAACGAATGGCCTTGCACCGCCTCTCGATTGATCGGCTGACTATCGTACTTCAGGTTGAGAGGTGGCTTTTGGTTGTTGTCGTTGCCGGTCACGGCACTAAAAACAGCGGTACCGCTCGCGAGGAGGCCAATCCCCGCCACCGCCGTTATCCCTAAAAGTCGCTTTTTCGAGTTCATGTGTTCTAATGTCGTCTCTCATTCTGCTCAGGCTACTTTTCATGTTGCTTGCCTGAACATTACAACCGTGAAAGGTCGATCGGGCGACGTGGCGGGAAGGCGACACTCAGATCGGTGGGGCGAAGATCTCGGCGCGCCCAGGATCGGCCATCTAGATTATGCTGTCCGCGCCGGATTTGAGCCGCGCCGTGGAGGTCGTTCCGCGCCGGGTTTGGAGAGGCCGGAGAACGATCATATCCTGGGCGATGCAACCCGCACGCATGGCTCAAATCCGGCGCGATGCAGCCAGCGAAGCAGTATTTGTCATCGTTTCCTCGTATCCGGGCTTTCGGCGATGTCGCCGTCGGATTTAGGTGGCCGCCACCCCACAAAAAGCGTGGAAGGGCCACTCAGATCGGTGGGGCGAAGATCTCGGCGCGCCCAGGATGGACCATCTAGATTATGCTATCCGCGCCGGATTTGAGCCGCGCCGTGGAGGTCGTTCCGCCCCTTTGTGATGAGCTCCCGGAAGACTCTACACCGCGAAGCAGAATCTTGATCTTCCGAATACATAATACATAATAAAATCATGTTATATAAACGCAGAAATCGCCCTGCTCGCGGCGTCTTGGGATCGGCATCAATTCCGACCGTCGTGTTCACGACGGTCTGCACGAAGGGACGAAAGCGTTGGCTGGCGAATCCCGAGCTTCATTCGGCTCTTCGGGCGGCGTGGCTTCGGCACGTACACTGGGTCGTCAGTTGGTATCTGATAATGCCCGACCATGTACACTTTTTCGCGGAACCGGGAGAAAAGCCTTTGCCATTCGATGATTGGGTAGCGGTTTGGAAATCTGGGGTCGCGCGGATCTTAAAGAACCCAGAGTGCCGCTGGCAGGCTGCGTCGTTTCACCATCGGATTCGTTCTTACGAAGATCACAACGAGCGGCGAATCTACATGGACGAGAATCCTGTCCGCGCGGGCCTCGTTGAGCGCATAGAAGATTGGCCTCACCGCGGAGAACTTTTTCAGCGTTTTCATTGGTGGTCCTGAACATGTACCTCGCGGATAGAGCGTATGGGAGACGACCCAGTGTTGGGCGAAGCCACCTCCACGGCACGGCTCAAATCCGGCGCGGATAGGCGTAATCTAGATGGTTCATGCCGGGCGCTCCGAGATCTTCGCCCCACCATCATTCGCCCCACCATCGTTCCCGACCATCATTCGCTCCACCATCGCTCTCCCCGCCATCCTCACAAAAAAACCCGCACGGTCTTCACCGTGCGGGCTCCGATAGTCCAGTCTGACTCGCTCTTAGCCGTTACCTTCTTGGACGGCTACGTAGTGAGTGCCATTCTGGTTCCAGACCTTCACTAAAGTCTCGCCGCTGCCACCTTTACCTCCGGTAGCCTTCATCGCATCGCTGGCCGACTGGATCGGCTGGCGATTGATCTCAAGAATCACGTCGTTTTCACGTAGACCAGCTTCATACGCAGGAGAAGAAGGCTCGACTTGGGTAATCAATGCTCCCTTCACCGTGCCCGGGATATTCAGCTCTTCGCGAGCATCTCGATCGAGGTTGCCAACTCCGACACCGGTTAAGGCATCGTGATCGCCTTTGTTCACGGAAGGCTCGTTCTTGGCCAAGCCGTCTGTGGTGAGTTCTTTCAACGTAACGGTTAGATTCACCACCTGACCGTTGCGATCGACTTGGACCGGGATAGAAGACCCGGGAGGAGTCTCAGCCACCAGGAGTTTCAGCTGATCAGCCGAATCAATCTGCTTGTTGTTAAACTCAACCACCACGTCGCCGCTCTTGAAGCCGGCCTGTTCCGCAGCGCTGTTCTGGCTGACATCAATCACCACCGCCCCATTGACACGATTGACCTTAAACGCTTTGGCCAATTCCGGAGTCAGGGTCTGAATATGTACACCCAGATAGCCGCGCTCGACCTTGCCTTTGGTGATCAAGCTATCCGCGACCCAACGGCAAAGATTGGAAGGAACCGCAAAACCGATCCCTTGGTTACCACCGCTTCTGGACAAGATCGAAGTATTAATCCCGATCAACCGTCCTTGTACGTCGACTAATGCACCGCCTGAGTTACCAGGATTGATCGCTGCATCGGTTTGAATGAAATCTTCGTCCGCTTCCCCGCTGGCAACTCGTGCCCGGTGATTCGCACTAATAATACCTTCAGTCACGGTCGTACCGATTCCGAACGGATCGCCCACGGCGAGAACAACGTCTCCAACCTGCGCTGAATCGCTATCGGCCAGCGTAATCGGATCCAGGTTATTGGCATCAACTTTCACTAGAGCAACGTCCGTTTGCGGGTCGGTACCAATCACTTTGGCGTTCAATTTACGTCCGTCTTTTAGCGTCACCTGAATGGTCTTGCTGTTATCAACCACGTGATTGTTGGTCAGGATATAGCCGTCCGACGAAATAATGACGCCCGAGCCGAGAGCCCTCTCACCCGGGTTCTCAGGTTGCTCCGGCATTTGCGGGAATTGTCGTCCGAAGAACCGGCGCAATTGATCCTGCATGTCGGATCCTCCCAGATTTTTTCCACCGCCAGCCGTTTTGCCGGTGACATTGATCTGCACAACGCTCGGAATCACCTTCTCTACAATCGGTGCGAACGAATTGCCGAGTTTTGGATCTCGGTCAATCGGTGCGTTGTCGACCTTTATGGAGAGGGGGGGTTTTGGCCCGTTCTCATCCCCGGAAGTGGCGCCAAACACCGCGGAACCGCTGGAGATAAACGCCGCCGCCGCGACTGCTCCTGCCCACGCTGAAATTCTCTTTTTCGAGTTCATGGTTTGAATCTGCGCCACCAGGGTGCTCGAACCGAGTTTTCATAACCCTTGCCCGAACATTACAAGCGTGAAAGGTGCCGGGCCGCGAATGGGCGAAACGGCGAATGGGCGAATGGGCGAATGGGCGATACGGCGATCGGCGCATCTGCCATGAAATGGCAATACAGAATAGCCCAGGGCTTTAGCCGGCTTTAGCCCTGGGTAAGGCCAATCCGGGAAGCGCCCTGAAAGCACTCCCAACCCCGCGGACGCGGGGTGCAATTCCAAATTGGCGCAGCACTCCAATACTCCATCACTCCGCGTGGCCGGATTCGAGGACGAGGACGACGACGAGAACGAAGCGCCTCACGAGCGCCCGACAGGGTTGAGCCCGGCCGCGCGTGAAAACCCTCCGCGAAAAAAAAGATGCCGCCATCGGCCAAGTGAGGCACATAGTTTATCATGGAGCTTCGGAGCCATGGCTACCCAGACATGCTGGCCAAGCAACTTTGGCCGACCTGGGTTGCCAAAGGGAATTACCGGTTCGGCATTGAATCGCGAGATGCTTTGGCCCGGGTACTCAGCGTTGCTTATCAAGCCAGCTTGCTGCATGAGGAAGGACGTCAGGTGACGTGCCGAGTGGCGCTTTGTCCGGAGACGGATCTCGATCCTGCCACGCTGGCGCCCTATTCTTTTCGAGTCTTGAAGCTTCGCCGGCCACGGCCGTTCGATGAACAAGAGCTTCGCCGGCTCAGCCCAGCGGCGACTTTCTATCGAACTTTAATTGCGGTAACCTGGTCCGAAGGTCGCGGCTTCGAAATTTCTACGCTGGTCAATACCGGCGAATGGTCGCGTGACCTGCACACGGATCTGCCCGGGATGATTCATCCAATCCCAGAATGGCTGATCATCCATGTTCGAGCCCCGGGTAATCTTGTGGTTCATCTCGGCTCCGAACGTCTCGCCACGTTAATGAATGGCCGGATCGAGGAACACGTTTTCAACGTCTTTTCCACGAACTGGATGCAGCGCCATATCAATACCGCTGCGACAGATGGCGCCAAGTACCCCTCGCTGCAACAAAAGGCCGACATCACGTTTCGCTCGGATTTAAGGGAAATCTTAGATGTCAGTTTCTTTAGACGGGTCATCCGGATAATTCGGGATCGCAGGGTTGGAGGCACCCTGGTAATTGGTCCGCGAAAGCTTTCAGATCAGCTTTTGGAGCCGGGTGGCGCTCTAACGGCGAAATATCGAGTGCAAGTGGAAGCGTCATCAACCGGATATTTGAGCCTCTTGGAGAACTTGTTTTCGCGACTGGCGACGATCGCACGCAACAAAAATGTAACTTCAGTAGGCTGGCTCGAATTCCTGCAGTGGAATGACGAGATTCCTTACAGCTTCTCCTCGAGCTACCTGGATATCGCCGGGTGGCTAGCCGATATGGCCGCCGTTGATGGGTGTTTACTGCTCGAGCCACAATTTATGGTTCTGGGGTATGGTGTAGAAATCCGGGTTCCAGGAATCGAAGACGAAATTGTCTATCGAGCATTGGATCTCGAAGCCAGCGTGACCATTCCTGAATCCGCCGAACATGCCGGAACCCGGCATCGCACCGCTTATCGTCTCTGCCGCGATTTCCCCGAATACCTCGCCGTCGTCGTTTCCCAAGACGGCTCCGTCCGATTCATCGCCAATCATCGCGACCAGGTTACCTATTGGAGTCAGTTGGCACTCTGAAAGGAGTTCAGGAGTTCGAGGAGTTGCAGGAGTTCAGGAGGCGCTTATCGAAACCGCCGGGCGATGTCATATTCAGTCTCCGAAGGGCGCTTTCTGCTTGCGATTTTGCGTTCCACCCATCGAACTCCTGAACTCCTGAACTCCTGAACTCCTTGTACTCCTTGTACTCCTTGAAGTAAGCTGGTCTTCGCAACGCCGTGTCTGCCAGGCTAGCCCATTCAACCGGAGCTCACCGTGACACCCCCATCTTTGAAAATTCTTTTCCTCGGCTCGGGGAACAGCGCCCGCAGCATTTTCGCGGAGTATCTTATTCGAAAACTCGGTAAAGGAAAATTTACCCCCTACAGTGCCGGTATAAATCCGGAGCCGGCCATCAATCCGTACGTGCTCCGCGTACTCAAGGAGTTGTACAAGATCGACGCCTCCGATGCGCGGCCCAAGTCATGGGAGGAATTCAAAGACGTAATCTTCAATTTCGTCATCATCAGTTCGGAACACGCTATGGGCAAGGTCCCCGCCTGGCCAGGCAATCCGATCATCGCGCATTGGTCCACTCCCGATCCGGAACACTTTTCCGGGTCAGAGCAAGACACACTTAATCATTATTGGAAAGTCGCTCAGCTCATCTATCGACGAGTCGATCTCCTCTGCAATTTGTCCATGGACAAGCTGGATCGTCTCCGCCTGGAACAAGCAACGCGAAACATCGCGACGCAAGAAGGGGCGGTGTAAAAAAGGAGTTCAGGAGTTACAGGAGTTCGGGAGTTCAGGAGAGGAGCCAGAATCCAGGAGCTAGGAGGCGTTGGGTCTGGCAGGTGCCGGATGTAGGAAGCGATCCTCTTCAGGACTAATCGGTGTGTCAGTAATCGCTAATCAGCGGCCTGCGGCCGGGATCCTCGACGCCCCATTTGTCTGAAAACTGACTACTGAATTGCTGGTCACTGATGACTAGGAGCCGAGTATGCACCGGCAAGTTCCTGACCGATGCCCGACCCTACGCCTCCTATCTGGATTCTGGCTCCTATTCTTGAACTCCTCGAACTCCTTTTACCGGACGCACCGGATAGGATTACCTATCCGGTGCGCTCTCGACTTCCTTGTGCTAATCGACTTCCATGTACTAATAGAGTGCGACACCTCAACGGCCCTCACAGAACCGTCTTTGGACGGGCGTAGATGCCTCAAGGTCCTAATAAAAGCTAACCGCGTTCGATGAACGGTTTGCGGCGGCTAGCGAGCGGAGCCCGCACCATTAAGAATGCGCATGCATTTTTAATGGTGCGGGCTATGGCTTTAAAGGCTCAACTGCTTGCGCCAGGCTTGGCTCGCCCGCCGAGAGACCTCTATTTCTTCACCGCCTTTAAGAGTCAGCTTCAGAGTCTGACTAAACCATGGCGTGACCGATTCCACGAAACCTAGGTTGACAATGTGTTTGCGGCTGGCTCGAAAAAACAGGTTAGCTGGCAGCCGGTTCTCTAGTGCGCTGGCCGTTCGATGGATCAAAGGCTGATGCTCGCCAAAATAAACTCGGGTATAATCACCATTCACTTCAAGCAAACGAATGCTCTGTAAGGGAATAAACCAACAGGCTCCTCCATCCTGCACAAAGATGTGATCATCTGGCTGAAGGCTTCTCTCGACCTTAGAGGCTTTTCCTGGCTCTTTCAGTTTACTCATCGCTGTAGCCAGCCGATCCGGTGCGATCGGTTTTAGTAAGTAGTCGAGCGCATTTACTTCGAACGCGCGGATAGCAAACGCACTGTAAGCAGTAGTGAAAATGATTTTCGGCGCGGGAGTAGGAAGACTGGACAAAACGGAAAAACCATCACCATCGCGCATTTGTACGTCGAGAAAGACTGCATCTAGCTCTTCTCGCTCCAGGTAAGCAATCGCCTCCGCCGCGCTAGCGGCCTGGCCGATGATCGTTAGCCAACTGTAGGGAGACAGCAATCGCTCCATTTCGAAACGCGCCCATGGTTCGTCGTCAACAATCAATGCCTTCATGATACCGCCACAATCCTCGGTAGAACCAGCTCTGCGATCACCTCTCCTGGATCAATCATCCGCAAACTAAGCGCAGCTCTCCGCCCATAAATCAGTTGTAGCCGTCTTTGAGCGTTAATCAGGCCCATACCGCTACTGCGTGCCGCCACTTTCAGGTAGCCAGGGTTACGCACTTGAAAGCGAACACTCTTTTGGTCGCCGGTAAGCGCGTATTTCACGGTACCCGGTTGATTGCTGGCGTGGGCCCCATGTTTAAGTGCATTTTCAACCAGGGTTTGGCAGATAAGCGGGGGTACCACCGCGTTTAACAATTCTTGGTTGATCGAAACCTCGATCCTCAGCCGATCCCGATGTCGCAACTGCTCCAGGCCCAAATACGCTTGTACGATTCGTAGCTCTTCCTCAAACGTAACCACTCTTTCTTCGGAGCTTTCCAGGGCGGCCCTCATTAAATCTGCCAGTTGGGTAATCGCCTCCCGCGTTAGATCCGCGTCGACCCCGGCGATGGCTCGGATGGTATTGAGGCTGTTGAAAAGAAAGTGTGGATTGATCTGACTGCGCAGCCTCTGTAGCTGCGCTTCCTTCAGCTCGGCATCCAACAAAACTCGATTAATTCGCTCCTCTTGCAGTTCTCGTTGATACTGATATCCGAGATAGAGTCCGGTCCAGGCAACCAGAGTCAACGCATTCTGAATGGTACCGAGAATCATGGGCCCTGAAACCAAGTGACTCACATCCAATGGCATTCCGGTAAATCTGAAGCTGACGGCATGAGTAACGGCGGTTTCGAGGATCCCGAATGTCAGACAGCTGATCGCCACTCGCGGGGCGAACGCGGAACCAGGAAGATCTTTCCAATTCCTGAGGTGGTAGAGGGCGCGAAAGGTATGAGTGAAGACCAGGCCGGATACACAAAAGACACCATGGTTCGCCAAAGCAATAGCATGCCCCCGTTGAAACGGGTCGTGAAGAAAAGCGATCGCTACCAGCACAAATAGACCGCCCCAACCACCGATTTGGCAAATCCAATAAATAGGATGTCCCAAGATCGGCCGTTGACGGTCAACCCCCAGCAACGGGTTTTCTAGACTGGACTGTAACCACTCCGGCCACAGCAAAGAACGTTTCACGCCCCTCACGCTCACAAATTGCGGACACCATAGGAAGTTGACGGTTTGATGCAAGTCTAGTTCTGGCCAGCGGTTATATCGTTCGGTGAAACTGTGGTATTCGTCGGCGAATGGGCGTTTTGGGGCGAAAGGGCGAAATGGGACCCAGGACCCGGTGGGGCGAAAATCTCGGCGCGGGGAAACGGATACCACTTCGCTGGCTCGATCGCGCCGGATTTGAGCCATGCGTGCGGGTTGCATCGCCCAGGATATGATCGTTCTCCGGCCTCTCCAAACCCGGCGGGGTGGTACATCCACGGAGCGGCTCAAAACCGGCGCGGAACAGTTTTA
>Ga0209647_1000729_pt1 | contig 30178 bp, 22 predicted proteins | sample GraSoi_2013_60cm_FD_185827 | JGI IMG/M metagenome (GOLD analysis project Ga0209647, IMG submission 185827) | Grasslands soil microbial communities from the Angelo Coastal Reserve, California, USA - Sample 9_17_2013_60cm (SPAdes) (version 2) | ecosystem: Environmental > Terrestrial > Soil >... | reverse complement strand
CACCGTGAATTTTGTTGGTGCCGCTCTTGGTAACGGTGTTGATCACCCCGCCGGCGGACCGGCCGTATTCCGCCGAATAATTCGAGGTGTTGACCTGGAACTCTTCGATCGCTGATTTCGGGGTTGAGTACCCGGCGCGAGTGCGGCCACGCTCTTCGGAGAAAAACGCCTGGTTATTGTCCGCGCCGTCCACCGTATTGTTGTTCAGCAGTGTGCTGATACCGCGGAAGCTCAGCAATCCAAATCCATTGGAATCGCTCACTACGCCGGGCGTGAGTAGAGCGAAGTTGGACCAGCGTCCGCCGTTGATAGGCAGGTTGGAGATCGCCACTTGGTTCAACGTGGGAGAAAACTCCGCAGAGGTAGTGTTGATCTGCGGCGCTTCTGCAGTTACGTCTACCGTCTCTGTCGCGCTCCCAACGGCCAAGCGCGGCGAAACGTCGGTGACGCTCCCCACTTGCACAATCACCTGCTCGGCTTTGTAAGGAGCAAAGCCCTGCTGGTTGATGGTGACCGTGTATGTTCCGGACGAGAGGTTGGTCGCGCGGAAGTAACCCGAATCGTTGGTGGTGACAGTCTTTGCGGCGTTCGTGCCATTGTTCCGCACGGTGATTTTCGCGTTCGAGACTACCGCGCCGTTGGTGTCATAGACAGTGCCGCCGATGGCGCCATCAGTGGTGGATTGCGCATAGAGCAGCGCGCCAAAACTTATGACGAGCAGCGCTACTGTAACTAGCCGTTGAATAGAACTCCAAAAGCGTGACTTCATGCTCTCTCTCCTGTGAGGGACTTCGCCTGGCGGGATACCGGGGAAACCTAGGGCACCCATAATAATCGTGAACTTCAGAAAAGCAAGCCTAGAAATGGATTTTCCCCCATGTTTCCTGCGCAATCTTAGCTAATAATTGTTACGGCTTCGTGAACACTGCAGCAAAAAACTGTGGATGACTGTGGATGCCTGTGTAAAAGCGCAAGCAAGCTGGGCAGAAGATATGGAATTCTGTAAATCTATCTGGTATTGCGGAGAATCGATGATCGAAATTGGCGAGTTGCGCTTATCAACCGGTGTAAGCTACTTTTGATGAGGAAGTCCAAAGATGGTGAGGTGGCAGGAGTGACGTGGACCGAGACGTTCAATTGCGATATTTGCGGCAAGCAGAAGGGAAGTGTGGACCACTGGTGGCTGGCATGGACCGAAGCTTACAGCCCTCATCGCGACGCACCGGAACGTAATCTCTTTAAGATCTATCCCTGGGAAAATATGATGGCGCACGACGCTACTGTCAAACATCTCTGCGGACAGGCCTGCCTGCAAAAGCTGGTGGACCGCTGGCTGAACACTGAAATGGGCGTGGGTCATGCCAACATCCCACATACCGCAAGATAATTGACGGCAGATAAAGCTGAGATCATTCGGACAAGGAAAACGCCAAGCTCTGAAAAACCACTTGTGCTATCCCACCTGCACTGACAGCATTGAAATCGATCCTCCATCCACACCCTCCACTGGGAAGGAAACGTTTTCTCCGGCCTGGCGTGTAGCGATCACGTAGAGCAACGGCAGATAATGGTCAGGAGTGGGGATGGAAAGCAAGGCGTCGCGCCCCAGCTTTTCATAGTCAACCAGCGGATGATGTTCCGAGGCCAGCAACATTTGCCGCGCCTCCTGCTCAAAGCGCACCGCCCAGTCAAAGGGTTCCACCGCATGCCGGCCCCAGGCATACGCATGCAGATTGTGTACCAGGTTCCCGCTGCCGACGATCAAAACGCCTTCGTCTCGCAACGGCGCCAGTCGTCGCCCAATCTCATAGTGGAAGGCTGGCGGCTGAGTTTCGTCGATGCTGAGTTGGACCACGGGAACGTCCGCTTGCGGATAAACGTGGCAGAGAACGGCCCATGTGCCGTGGTCCAGGCCCCAGCTTTCGTCCAAAGTAACGGGCATGGGCGCAAGCAGTTTTTGTACGTGGCGCGCCAGATCGGGATCGCCCGGCGCCGGGTACTTCACCTGATACAACTCCTGCGGGAAGCCGCCGAAGTCGTGGATCGTCCGCGGCGCGGTGGTGACCGTGACGCCGGTCCCCGGAGCGAACCAATGCGCGGAGACGCACAGCACCGCTTTGGGGCGCACAAAACTCTTCCCCAGCGCGGCCCAAGCCTCGGTGTAAGAATTGCGCAGCAACGCGTTCATAGGATTGCCATGGCCAATAAAGACCGCGGGCAGAAGCTGGCTCATAAATTCCACCTCAAAGAAAATCGCTGGCGCCGGGCGCGCGAGACTTCAGTTTAGATGGAATCTTTCGCTTAGATGGAATCTACCGGCCCAAAAAACAGCTTATTCGAATGCATTAAGAGGATTGATTCTCAGACTGGCAGAGTTCGCTGCAACGCTTGTTTTTGCAGCAAACCAGCACAGCGGAAACGGAGTGCTTAAAGATGAGCTGCGCCTGGGTGTTGGTTTCCAGCACGATGGAATACTTGTCATACGAGCGCACGCTGCCGGAGAGCTTGGCGCCGTTCAGAAGATGTACGGTGATGTGCTTCCCGCCGCTCAAGGCCCCGTTGAGAAAAGATTCCTGGACGTTGATCATAGGCATGATTCAGCCGAGGATTCAATGATGTGTCCATGCCCGGCGCCCCTTGGCCGGACATGAGATTTTCGATCAGCTCAACTCAAAATAGTGATGATTCATCCATCTGTCCAATATATAATTGGACTGTCTTTAATAGGTTCTAACTATGGAAGTACATCAGCTGCGTTATTTCTGCGCTGTCGCGGAAACGGGCAGTTTTACGCGCGCCGCCGAAAGGGAACAGGTGGCCCAGCCTTCCCTGTCGCAACAGATCATGAAGCTGGAAGAGGAACTGGGCGTGCGCCTGTTTGACCGGCTGGGACGCACCGTTCGGCTCACCGGGTTTGGCCAGGTGTTCCTGCCCCGGGCGCGCGCCATTCTGGGAGAGCTGAAGGCCGCCAAAGACGAGGTCGCGGAGCGGCAGTCCGCCGTCTCCGGTCCGGTGAACATCGGCGTGATCCCTACCATCGCACCGTACTTCCTGCCGCTACCCCTGGCGTTGTTCTCGCGCAAGTACCCTCAGGCCACGATTACCGTGTTTGAAGATGTGACCGCGCGTTTGATGGACCGCCTGCGCGCCGGGCAGGTCGACCTTGCCATTCTGGCGCTGCCCATGCGCGGCCATGACGTGGAAGCTTTTCAACTGCGCACGGAACGGCTTTTTGCCATTCTGCCCCGCGTCCATCGCCTGGCCAAGAAACGCAAGCTGATGCTCAAGGACCTGCGTGACCAGCCGTTTCTCCTGCTGCGCGAAGACCACTGCTTTCGCGACACCGCAATTGAAGTATGCAAGCGCGCGAAGGTGATGCCGCATATCGTTTTTGAAAGCGGACAATTCAGCAGCATCATGGCCATGGTGGGCGCAGGCCTGGGCATTTCCATTGTGCCGGAGATGGCGCGGGAACAAAGGATCGATTGCAGCTTTGTCCTGGTGGGCGACGAGCGCGCTTCGCGCACCATCGGCGTCGTCACGCTCAAAGGACGCTATCTCAGCCGGGTGCAGCGCGCCTTCCTGGCGCACCTGCAGACGTTCGCGCAAAAAGACAGCTAACCCGCGGGCTATCCTCGAGCTTCTTCAGGTTCATTTACCGCAGAGTGCGCTGAGATCGCAGAGGAAGGCCATCGCGCGCTCTGATCTGCCTCATAGATTTATTTTCTCTGCGCCCTCTGCCTCCTCTGCGGTGAAGTTTAGACGAGCGCATCATACCTCAGTTGACGGCCTGTAACCGGCTGGCGTTGATCTGCTTCCCGCGCTACCATCTGAACGCGTGCGCGATTTCCAGATCCTCTTTGACAACGCCGAGCCCTCCGCGCTCGATCATGCCGCCTACGCGCCTTACGGCAGGCTGGGTTTTCCTACACCGCGCGGCGAGCGTCCCTGGACGTATGCCAACTTTGTCCAATCGATCGACGGCATAGCTTCCTTCAAAGGCCGCCACGCCAGCGGGGCGGACATTTCTCAATCGGCGGAAGACCGCTGGCTCATGGACCTGCTGCGCGCTCACGCTGACGCCATCATCATGGGCGTGAACACGCTGGTGGAGGAAACTCGCAGCTTTCCCGGCGTGAACGGCGGGCGCGGGCCAGTATACCGAATTGAGAATGAGTCTCTCCGCGAACTAAGAAAGAAGCTGGGACGCGCCGACGAGAAGGTGATCTTTGTTACCGCGTCGGCGGCGATTGATCCACGCGCTTATCGCGTGTTTGACGGCGACCAAATGCAGGCCTTCATTCTTACCACCGTCGCCGGGGCCGCGCGCCTGAAGACAAGAGACCCGCGCGTGCAAGTCATTGTTGCCGGCGAGGACAAGAGGATCGACCTGGCGCAGGCCCTGCGAACCTTGCGCGCTGAGTGGGGAATTGAACATCTCTTGTGCGAAGGCGGCCCTACGCTCTACGGCAGCATGGCGCGCGCCGGCCTGATCGACGAGAAGTTTGTGACCGTTTCGCCGGTTGAAATCGGCTTGTTTGCGCCAGCAGAACAGAAGCTGGCTCCGCCGGAGCAGGAGGTCACGGCAGCGGACACAGCTGGCGCGCTCAACCTCCGTCCTACAACGTTCACGTTCCCCGGGTTCACCAAAGAGAACGCGCCGTGGTACTGCTGGATGAGCTGCCGGCGGGTGGGTGACCATCAGTTCAATCGTTATCGCAGAAAATAGCTCGCCCACCGATGGCCCGAATCCCTGCAAACTCGGCCCACATGCGAGCATCCAAGTTAAAGATACTGAGTTCCTGGCCGGCACTCGAGGGTGGTCTTATGGAGAAATTACGGAATAATTCACATTTCGCCGTGATCGTTTTTGTGGCTGTTTTTGTGGCGTCGATTTTTATGCTGCTGGCCGATAAGGCCATGGCGCGCTAGTCCCGGCCGTACTTTCTTCCTGCCGCTTCCACGGTTCGCGTGGGATCGGCGCCTTTCCAGGTAACATCAGCCGTGGGTCCGTAACTTGAGGGGACAGGCTTGCCCAGAAGCCGCAAATAGCCGCTGAGCTGCGTGCGATGGTGCGCCGTGTGCAGCACGCGCCGCCAGAAGACCCATATGCGCTGGCGCTGAACATCGAAAAAGGGGACAATTTCCAGCCACCAGTCTTGATCGCGGCTTGCCATGCGCTCCAGCCGGGGCTTGCACAGCTCTTCATGCCGACGGCAGAACCCTGCGGGTGTTAGTTCCTGCGGCATCAGCGCGGCAGCTTCGGGCTCGCCGCCAACTCCAATGAACTCGGCAAAGAAACGCCGCTCCGAGAGCAGTTGGTGCTTCATGACGTCGAGCACGCTGCTGGAGCGCTCCGCGGGCTTGAACGTCATGTCTTGTGGAGCGAATTGCCTCCACACGCTGATCACTTTGCTGGTCTCGCTGGCGTAAGTGTCGAGCAGGTGCTGGAACAGCGGGTTGGCTGCGCGCGGCACCTGCGCTTCCGGGATCGCGGTGTATTCGTATTGCATGGGCATGGTTGGCCCCTCGACGGTCGATCAGAAAAATTCTACGCTCCTGCCGCTCTGCCCGTTGCCGCCGCACCGGGCTTCACGATGGCCGCAGCCACCAGGCCGGCAACCACAAATCCCATGGCAATGGTGCAGATATAAGCCAGCGTGTAGTTGCCGGGAAAACCGTACCAGTTCCAGTAAGAAATGTTGGTGCTGATGGCGGCCAGAACTCCCGCGACGGTCAGAAAACGCCAGCGCGCAGCGAAGCTGGTGAGGCTGGTTTGACCAAGCAGGAACACCGCCAGCAGCACTTGCAGGATATTGGTGCCGAGTTCAGTGGCCAGCGCCTTCCCGAAGGAGAAGTTCCACGACGGGTGGTAGACGAGAAATCCCGACGGCCCGCCGGCAATTTTTTGCATGCGCGCTTCCATGGCGGCACTCTGTTGTGCCCGCGTTGCGTTCGGCGGAATGTCCAGAGCGGGGAAAAAATAAAGTCCGGGGTCTGGAATGCTGGCTTTCATAGCGCCCAACATTGCATTTTCGTTGGGCACGTTCTTGATTCCTGTGGTGCCCAGGGGCAATACGTCATGCGCTATGAAGGACCACAAAAAGAAAGCAATCCCGCCCAGAACGCCTGCCAAAAGCTTTTTGCCCATAATCTCCTCCTTGGTTTGCCGCACCATGCTGCTACGGGAAGTCCGGATAGTCAATGGCAATGCACGGTGGCCAGCCATTCGGTAATGTTGGGTTGTGTGGGTCGCGTGTGTATACGAGTTCTTCATCGCGATCGCGAACGAACGTCTGATACAAGTAATGGGTCAGTTCCTAAACTGACCCACTACTAGCCATTTGGGCAGGTATGCATGAAAAATTCCGAAGCTCCTGGTCAAAGCCTGTAATCTAGTGGAAGGAATCCCCGCGAATTGGAGTTGTTCCTTGGCCCCTGAAGCTGATCCAAAAAAGAAAAAGAAATCTGCGGTAGAGCAGCTGAAGTCTGCATGGCCCATGATCGTGGAGCTGGTGCGGCCGCGCCGCCGCCTGCTGGCCGGCAGTTTTATGTTGCTTCTTATCGGCCGCCTCTGCGGACTGGTCTTACCGGCCTCGCCGAAGTTTTTGATCGATAACGTAATCGGAAAACACCGGCCTGACCTTCTCTTGCCCCTGGTTCTGGCGGTTTTGGGCGCAACGCTGATTCAGGGACTGACATCGTTTTCGCTGACGCAGCTGCTTTCGAAAGAGGGCCAGCGTTTGATTTCCGAACTGCGGCGCAGGGTGCAGACACACGTGGGTCGGCTCTCCCTGAATTATTACGACGCCAATAAGACCGGCGCTCTGGTTTCGCGCATCATGAGTGACGTGGAGGGTATACGCAATCTGATCGGCACCGGCCTGGTTGAGTTTTGCGGTGGGGTGCTTACCGCCCTGCTCTCACTGGGGTTCCTGCTGAAATACAACGCCCAGATGACCGGGATCGCCCTTGGCTTTCTGGTGGTTCTCATGGTGGCGCTCAGCCGGGCGTTCAAGACCATACGTCCTATTTTCCGCGAACGCGCCAAGATCAACGCTGAAGTCACCGGCCGGCTTACGGAATCTCTGGGCGGCGTGCGCGTGGTGAAGGGCTATCACGCGGAAGCGCGTGAAGCCAATGTGTTCAGCCGTGGAGTGCAGCGCCTACTGGACAACGTGCTCAAATCACTCACGGCCACCTCTCTGATGGGACTGACCTCAGCGGTGGTTCTGGGCGTGGTCAGCGCGATCATTATGTATATGGGCGCGCGCCAGATTTTTGCCGGACATATGACGGTGGGCGGGCTGTTCAGTTACACCATGTTCATGGGCTTTCTGATCGCGCCGGTGGCCCAGATCGCAAGCATTGGAACGCAAATTACTGAGGCGCTTGCCGGTCTGGACCGCACCCGTGAAGTTCTGGAGGAACGCCGCGAAGACCAGGACCCCGAACGCACCATTGTGCTTTCTGAGATCAACGGTCAGATCAATTTTGAGCATGTGGATTTTTCCTACGAACCGGGCAAGCCGGTACTCGAGGATGTGAGCTTTGAATCGCGGCCGGGGACGGTGACCGCGCTGGTTGGATCGTCCGGCTCGGGAAAATCGACGATCATAGGCCTGGCGGCGGCTTTCTATAAACCAACGTCGGGCCGGGTAACGGTTGACGGCGTTGATCTCAGCCAGGTGCGTCTCGATTCTTATCGCAGCGCGCTGGGCGTGGTGTTGCAGGACTCGTTCCTGTTTGACGGCTCGATCCGGGAGAACATCGCGTTCTCGCGGCCTGAAGCCACCGAGCAGGAAATTCTTGAGGCCTGCCGCATCGCTCACGTGGATGAATTTGCCGAACGATTTGCCGACAAGTTTGACACCATCATTGGCGAGCGCGGCGTGAAGCTTTCCGGCGGACAACGCCAGCGCGTCTCCATCGCGCGCGCAGTGCTGGCCGATCCAAGAATCCTGATCCTGGACGAAGCTACGTCCAGCCTGGACTCAGAGTCAGAGGCCTACATCCAGCAGGGTTTGAAGTACCTGATGGAGGGGCGCACCACATTTGTGATCGCGCACCGGCTCTCCACCATCCGCCAGGCCGACCAGATTCTGGTGGTGGAGGCGGGCAAGATCGTGGAGCGCGGCAAGCACGCCGAACTGCTGGCGCTGCAAGGGCGCTACCATGATCTCTATACGCGCCAGCATGGTCTGGAAGAGAATTTGTTCCTGGCGCCTGGCGAAGGCGACAAGGTGGAAGAGAAAAACGGCGGCGGACGCGCAGGCGGAGCCGCTGTGCCCGATCCGGTGAGCCTGATAAGAGGGCAGGGGTTCTAGGAATCGGGTGATCGCGCGCGATCTGGTGATCGGGTGATCGGTAAAACCCAACGCTTGTACCATTGGCGAAGCGAAAGCTAGAGATAGTCCCTAAGTAAGTAATACAATAACTGCCTGTCGGGATGGGAAAGAGAACGGAGGGTATTATGGCTACTCTCACCAAGTGCAGTTTGCTGGCAGCAACCTTGACAATGGTCACTGTGGCACTGGGTTGTGGAGGACACCAGGCAGCCGGTAACAGCGGAGGAGTGACTTTCGGCAGCGCCAGCCTTCGAATCGTGGTGCTCAATCCTACCGCTGGCGCAGTGAATGTATCAGTGGACGGGGCCATGGTGAGCAGCAACCTGCCCTACCTGGGGAATACCGGCTATGTGCCGATAAAAGCTGACGGAGCTGGCCATCTTGATATCGAAACCTCGAACCCCGTCGCGGTGCAGCCGGTCAATACCACCCTCAATCTAACCGCCAATTCACGAAACACGTTTCTTCTTGATGGCTGGGCCCACTTTGAACAATCCAGCTGTCAGTTGAGGGATGACAACGTCCCTGCGCCCAATTCCGCTGCAAAGCTGCGCATTTTCGACGCAAGTTTGGCCGTGATTCGTGATATTTACCTGCTGCCAGCAGGCTCCACTCCGAGCGGCACTCCGCTTGTCGCTTTGTCAGCCTTCAATAATGCCACCAGCTATCAGGCGCTGGCGCCCGGCAAATATGAGGTCTTCGTTACCAAGACCGGTACAACCCAGGTCCTGTTCGATAGCGGTCCGATTACTCTGGCTGCCGGTCAAAACCGCACCCTGGTGCTATTCAGTGATTGTCAGCCGAATAGCTGCGATTTCAATCTGCTTACGTCGATCATGCTCGCGGACCTGAACTGAGTACATGAATGCACAACACATGAGCTGCTACAGCAGGCTGTGGCGGGAATACCGAGACCGGTTATCCTCGCTGCAGGCCGAGGCTCCGTACTAATCCCATCGCTTCCTCTTTCGTGCTGATCTTCCCATCCAACTGCGCGTCTTCTACCGCAGTCAGCAATTCTTTGAACATCGGGCCGGGCTGGTAGCCGGCGGCGATCAGATCGTCGCCGGTGATGAGCGGCGCGGGGCGGATCTGTTCGGCGGGCAGGGCGTGGAATTTTTCTTTTGCGAATTCGTAAAGGCCCAAGTCGCGATGGCTGCTCATACAATCCAGACGATGCAGCTCAAGCTGCTCTTCGAACCGGGGCAGACGGAAGAAGCGCTTGAGCGTGGACTCTTTCATGCGCGTGACGTCGGCAAAGCGCATGTGGTTGGCGACCAGCGACAAGACCTGCTCCGTGTCTTCATTGGAGAGACGAAAGCGGCGGCAGATTTCCGCGGCCATTTTGGTACCGATTTCGACGTGCTGATCAAAGCGAATGCGGTCGGGCGCCACGCGAAACGTAGGCGGTTTGCCGACATCGTGCAGGAGCGCGCCCAGGGCCAGAGTTTTTGAACAGCCGGCGGGCAGGCCCTCCAGCAGCATGAGCGTGTGAATCCAGACGTCGCCTTCTGGATGATATTGCGGCGGCTGCTCCACGCCCTGCATCTTTTTGATCTCCGGCAGGACCTGCTCCAGCAGCTTCGTCTGGTCCAGCAATTCAAAGGCGCGGCGGGCGTGGCCCTCGGTGAGCATCTTGAGGATTTCGTCGCGGACGCGCTCCCGGCTGACCTGATGAATTTGCGGCGCCAGTTCACGGATGGCGGCAAAGGTCTTTTCGTCAATCGCGTAGCCGAAGCGGGCGGCGAAGCGCACGGCGCGCAACATGCGCAGCTTGTCTTCGGCAAAGCGCTGATGGGCTTCGCCGATGGTGCGGATGATGCCGCGCTTGAGGTCTTCGCGGCCGCCAACATAGTCGAGCACCTCGGCGGTATCAGGGTCGAGCAGCAGGCCGTTGATGGTGAAGTCGCGCCGCTGCACGTCCAGGCGCGCGTCGTTGGAGAACTGCACCTCGTCAGGATGGCGGCCGTCAGAGTAAGCGCCATCGCTGCGGAAGGTGGCGACTTCAATGGAATAGTTGTCGCGGAGGCCGCCGGTATCACGGCGAATGGGCACCAGCACGACGCCGAATTGCGCGCCCACAGCGAAGGTTTGGGGGAAAAGCTGCATAACCTGTTGCGGCGTAGCGGAGGTGGCAACGTCATAGTCAGCGGATTCGCGGCCCAGGAGGAGGTCACGCACGCAGCCGCCGACAAGGTAAGCGGAGTGTCCGTGCCCACGCAGCGTGCGCGCGATGCGGATGGCTTCCTGCGCTTTTTCAGATGAGAGATTCATTTATCCCCATTTTTTCACCGCAGAGAACGCAAAGAACGCAGAGAAAAAATAAACATTCGGATCAATTAACAAGAAATATGCTGTCTTTCTCTGCGATCCCGCGCACTGTGCGGTGAACAGCTCTTGCACCACGCTGGCGCTCAAATCCAATAATATTAGATATATGTCTGAGAGTTACATCCTGGGGATCGAGACTTCGTGCGACGAGACGGCAGCAGCCGTGGTTGGCGATGGCGAACGCGTGTGGGCGAACGTAGTGTCGTCGCAGATCGCCACGCACCAGCCGTACGGCGGTGTGGTGCCGGAACTGGCGTCGCGTGAACATCTGCGGGCGATTGTGCCGGTGGTGCGGCAGGCGCTGGCCGAGGCAGCCCAGAGTTATGAAACGATCGACGCCATTGCGGTTACCCAGGGGCCAGGTCTGGCGGGAGCTTTGCTGGTGGGAATCAGCTACGCCAAGGCGCTGGCATTTGCCCTGGAAAAACCGCTGATCACGGTGAACCATCTGGAAGGACACATTCACGCCGTGCTGCTGGAAGAGAAGCAGAAGGGAAATTTTCAGATTGATTTCCCCTTGCTGGCGCTGGTGGTTTCCGGCGGACACACGCATTTATTTCTGGCGGAACAGCGTGAGCGGGGCTGGACCTACGCCAACATCGGGCGCACCCGCGATGACGCAGCGGGCGAGGCTTATGACAAAGTGGCCAAGCTGCTGGGATTGGGTTATCCGGGAGGGCCGATCATCGATGCGCTGGCCCGGCATGGCAATCCGCGCGCGGTGAAGTTTGGGCCGTCACAGATCAAGCACAGCAATCGCGGGACGCCCAAGGCTCAACAAACGCCGTATGACTTCTCTTTCAGCGGAATCAAAACGGCGGTGCTGCGCTACGTGGAACTTGAAGGGATGCGCGAGTCAATCGCAGCGCGGCAGCAGGCGCTGGCGGGCGTTGCCAAACCCACGGCGGAAAACGTACTCCCGCATTGCGACCAGAAGACGCTCGACCTGGTGGCATCATTTCAGCGGGCCGTGGTGGAAGACCTGGTATCCAAGACGTTGCAGGCGGCGCGCCAGCGCGAGGCCCGAACCCTTTTCGTGACTGGAGGCGTGGCCGCAAACAGCGAGTTGCGGCAGACATTTACCAGAGAGGCCGCGAATGAAGGATTGCCGGTGTACTTTCCCTCACCAAGACTTTCCACGGACAACGCGGCGATGATCGCGGCAGCGGCTTATCCCAAGTGGCTGGCACGGGATTTTGCCGCAGCAGAATTTTCCGCGGAAGCATCGCTGGCGCTGCGCTGAGGAGACTCAGCTCATGAGCGACGGAAAGAGCGTTGCCAAGGCCTGGGTGAGCTGCTGTTCAATGTTGAGATCTTTGTAGATTACGGAATGGGCGCGTGGTTCCGGCTGGTCATGCTCCAGGGGCTTGGATGCCAGCACCAGGACGGGAATGCCGGCACTTTCCTCGCTGGCTTTCAGGGCATCGATGAGCATGTAGCCGTCAAGCCGGGGCATCTGGAGGTCGGTAAAGATGACGTCAGGGTGAAGCGTTTTCAAAACTTCAAGAGCTTCACTTCCATTGCAAACGCATTGTACCGAGATCCCGCGCTTTTCAAGGAAGTGGCGCACGGTATGGCGGATGACCGCTGAATCATCAACGACGAGTGCAAGTGGAGACATGAACCAAGCTCGCTTTCAAAAACACCAAGCTGTATTGTGCTTATCGGCCGAATGCAATCAGGACATTAGGCGATTCTCTTGCGGGATTAGGAAAGGCAAGAAATCGCCTGCGTGAATCCGAATGGCATTGAGCCGCCAGCGCTCGGTGAGAACTCAGGCTTCTTCGGGCCTGATGTTCTCTTCAATGGCCATGTCTCTGAACTCACTGGATTCAAAAACGTCGCCACATTCCTGGCATTCTACGAACTCAGCATCTTCATCGCGCGCGACGACACGCACGCGTGGATGCCTGCAGATTTTCTCCATAGGTATTTGTTCGGGAGGCCGTTTTGCGAAAGGTGGATTCTGACTCGGGTTCATATTCGTATCAAGGCGTACTTCAGCCGGTGCCTGTTCACGAATTGCGGGTATTTTAAGCCCGTCTTGCTGGTTGTCAAGTGTTTCTGCGCCCGGCACAGTGCCATATAGGACACAATGGATGAGAAAACGACCATCGAGGTTGCTGAAAAATCAAGGCATGGGGTAAATTCCAGCCGACCTTGCCTTCTCCACCATTACCTGAGTAACCGTAGAAGGTGCATGTCTGGCCATACCCGTTTCGGCCGACGACACGGCTGCTTCAAAGGTGCTGCGTCCGGTCAGGGCCACATCGATCATCAGGAACCTGGGCGAGCCTTCCGCCACACGAACGCCGGCATAAGCGTGTCCGGGAACGATGACCAGAGTGGAGTCCATTCCCAGATTCTCAAACAGAGAAGCGTACATGACCGCAGCGTCAATACAATTTGCGCTGCTCTGGTGCAGGCTTACTCTGGGCATGCGGACGCGCTCACTCACGCCTTTGTGGTCGCCCAACGTAAACGAACTCTTGACGTAGGAGAGTCCAGAACGCTGCAAAGCAATGAAGATGGCCTTAGCCTGCCGGTAAGTAGCTTGTTCCTGCTGGCTCACATTCTTCCAATTCTCATAACCTGGTAAACGATGATCCGGCGTAAATTGCTTGGCGCGCGTAAGTACAGATTCCACAAGACGATCATGTGGCGTCACCCACGAGGCAATGAACGGTGCGTACTTGAAACCGTTTCCCCAGAAGATGTCTTCAGCCGAGCGAAGGCGCACCGGCATTGTGCTCTCATAGACCTTGCCAGTGGCTGTGTCGCTGATGTTTACATACGCGGTGGCAGCGACAATCTCATGATTCTGGTACAAGCGGGGCAGAAAAGCCGGAGCGAAAACCAGGGTACGAACCGATCCAGGCGCAAGGTCTGCGGTTTGGATTTCTTCGTCGCTCCAGCCCGGAACCTGAACGCTGACCGTGCGGTGCACCGGGGTCGCGCCCGGGTTTGAGATGGTCACGGAGACCACGCCGAACGTTCGGTCACTTTGCCGTTGCAGAGAAGCGTAATTGGCAAAGACAGGGTAGATCTCGCCATCGATTCCCGCTTGAATTTTATAGATAAGGTCGAGCTGCCGGTCAGTGACTGGAGGGCGGAGATCGCCGCGATCAACTGCGGCGTCGCCAGGGAACGCGCGCACGACCAAAACCAGACTTAGCAAAAGGCCAGCCAGTACGCGTAGTTGCCCCCGATCTCGCATGCAGTTCGGATGATAAATCTATGACTTGCAAAGGCAATCCAGCTAATGCCTTAAAGTGCGATGGTAGGGACTAAGGGCCGGCTTACGGCGCCTAAAGTGTGCAAATCGATCGGCGTATTCCAAATTTGGAAGGCATTAGCGGCGAAAATCCATAATCAAGTATTTAATTATAGTTAAGCCTATCTAAACATATGATTCTAAGCTATATATTTGTGGAACTCTGATTGCACTTCGTCCCAGCATAGACAAATGGGGGCACTGAATCTTTTGTATAGGGCTACGTACGCCCTCCTGTTGTCATTTTCACCAACCAAAAACGGAGAGAAGAGGAATGAATACAAAACTGCGCTACATCGCGGCTTTCTTCGCGGTTACGCTGGCATTGGTATGGTGCATCCCGTCCATAGGACAGGTCATTAAGGGCTCGATTTCTGGCTCGGTGACCGATCCGCAGGGCGCGGTTGTATCAGGTGCTCAGGTAAAAGCCAAGAACATAGAAACGGGAGTAGTCTTTCCCACCACATCTGACAGTGCAGGTCTGTACCGCTTAAACCTGCTGCCGGTCGGAACCTATAACGTTGAGATCGCGGCACCAGGCTTCAAGACTACACAGCAAACAGGCGTGGTGGTCGGCACCGGGCGCGACTCAGGTTTGGGCGTGACTCACATGTCGATCGGCGAAGCCTCAACTACAGTTGAGGTCAGTGCGGAAGCTCCGCTCATTGAGACCACGCAGTCCCAGATCAGCAGCACTTTCTCGGGTCAAACGCTCAGCACCTTTGCGGGCATCCAGGAGAACCAGGGTTTGGACCGTCTGGCACTGTTTGTTCCCGGCGTGGTTGCCACGCGCAGCGACAACTTCTCCAATACCAACGGCGGCGGTTTCTCCAGCAACGGTCTCCGCGGCCGCAACAACGATCAGGAAATTGACGGGCAGAACAATAACGACAACAGCGTCGGCGGTCCCGGGCTGTTCGTCAGCGACACCAACTTCGTCCAGCAGTATGTGATTATCACCAATAATTTCGGACCGGAGTATGGACGCAATGCCGGTTCAGTCGTCAATGTCATCACCAAGTCGGGCACGAATGCCTGGCATGGTTCGGTGTTCGGCACGGAGAACAATTCCTGGCTCAACGCGATGAGTAACACGTTGCGGCAGACGAAAAACGCTGATGGAACTCCGAAGTTCAATGACATTCCGAGGACAAACGAGGAATTCAGCGGCGGGACCATCGGTGGACCTATCCTCAAGAACAAGTGGTTCCTGTTTAGCGGTTTTGACAGCGACCTCTTCGCCGGCTTCAATTCCGTGACTTCCAGCACCGTGTCACCAACATCGGCTGGGCTTGCCACGCTAGCGGGCTGCTTCCCGGCGAGCCAGACCCTGGGTATCTTGCAGAAGTTCGGGCCTTACGCGTTCAGCGGCGGCAACCCTACGGCAGGCAACGTCTCCGCGCGCACTTTTGGCTCCTGCACCGGCGTGCAGGTTGGTACGGTCACGCGTACGCCGACTACTCCGTTCCATGGATTCGACTTTGTAAACCGTGTGGACGGCCAGTTCGGAAACGATACTTTCATGGGGCGGTACCTTTTCAACCGCGGTAACAACTTCAACAGCGGGGACAATACCCCGGGTGGCTGGGTGCTGAACGTAACCGCGCTGAGCCAGGCCGTGCTCTTCAGTGAAACCCATAACTTCACTTCACACATGGTGAACGAGGCGCGCATCGGGTTTAATCGCCTCAATGTGGATTTTGGCGGCAATAACCTTGGCAACCCGGGCGAACCTGTAGCCGGGCAATTGCTGAATGCGTTTACGAACATCTCCTTCCAGACTGGGAATATTCTTGGTATCGGCCCAGCCACCAACCTGCCTCAGGCCCGCATCGTCAATGATTGGCAGGCACAGGACAACTGGAATTTTGTGAAAGGCCGTCACAGCTTTAAGGGCGGTGTGAACTGGACCTACCAGCGTTCACCCAACATCTTCCTGCCCAACGTCAACGGTCAGTATCGCTTTGCTAACCTGCAAACCTTCCTCTCCACCGGTGTTCCGAACCGCGTTACCATCGCGCAGGGGAATCCTGTTCTTGACTTCCGCGAGTATGACACTTTCCTGTATGGCGGAGATGATTGGAAGATCTCGCAGAACTTGACCTTGAACCTGGGTCTGACCTGGACCTACTACGGCAATCCGGAAAACCTGTTCAACGATTTCACCACAAAGCGTGAGAGCACGGCCGGCCAGAACCTGTGGCGCCCGGACTTGCCTCTTTCAATTCGCACCAATCCACAGATCCCGTCAATTAAGAACAGCTTTGGTCCTAGCATCGGTTTTGCCTACTCACCACAGTGGGGCGGCTTCATAACCGGCCATGGCAAGACGGTGTTCCGCGGCGGGTACAGAATGCTCTACGATCCGCCGTTCTACAACATCTTCCTCAACATTTCCACGGCGGCTCCCTACAGCTTCCTGCAGACTGTAACCAACCCGGTGACAGTCATTCCGTCCGTTCCGTTTGGTCCGGCTGTGAGGACGGCGCTTGCGTCCGTCATTCCGCCCGGCGTGCTGGATCCTCGGAACTTGCTCGAGACCGATGTGTCGCCCAATTTCGGTCCTGACAAGGTTCACACCTGGAGCCTCGGCTTTGAGCGTGAACTGACCAAGAATGCCGTTTGGGAGACGCGTTACGTGGGCAACCACGGCGTCAATCTCTTCCAAACAGTTGACGGCAATCCGTTCATTGCTGATTTGAAAGCCGCGTTCCCGTCCCTGGTACCCTCGAACCTCACACCCTGCCCGGCGGCGAATGCCTTCGCGGCGGTGGCGGTGGGTCGCGTTGACTGCAACCGGGGTATCGTTCGTACGCGTAACAACGGTGGATTCTCCGATTATCACGGAGTCCAAACCGAGTTCCGCGCTTCCAATCTATTCAAGCAGCTGACTATTCGCACGGGTTACACGTTCAGCAAGAACCTGGATAACGTGAGCGAGATCTTCGCCACCAACTCCGCCGGGAATACGACGTTCGCTGCGCAGAACCCGGTTGGAACGGGAGGGCCGGAACGTTCGATTTCTGGCTTGAACATAACTCACGCGTTCACGGTCGCGGCCACTGAATACGTGCCGTTCTTCAAAGAACAGCATGGGTTGATAGGCCACATCCTCGGCGGATGGGCCGTCTCCGGCAGCTACGTGTACGGATCGGGTCAGCCCTATACGGCCACACAAGGATTGCTTGGGGCAATTGCCAATGTGACGCAGGCCTCGCTTGCTGGTCATAACTTCTATGACTCCGGCTACGTTGGCGGGTTCCTTGGCGGCATTGATGCTGCCCGTCCGTTCTACGGCAATCGCAATGCGCCCATCGACTCAGTTGGCATCATGGCTGGCGACTCCTGCCTGTTCCTCGGAATCGGCTGTGCGCTACCGGCTACCCAACTGATCAGTGTTAATGCATGGGGAGCAGCTGGAAACTCTGCAACCCCCGCTCAGCCTGGCTGTCTCAGAGGAGCGCCAGCATGTCCGGTGGTCCCGATCACGTCTAACGATGTCCGTTACATCATCAATGCGCGGACATCAGCTGGCTTCTTCGGTACTCCGTTCGGCAATGTGCCTCGCAACGACGCCGTTGACGCACCTTCAAACCGCTTGGACGCTTCCATCTTCAAGAACCTGAAGCTCGGTGAGCGATCCAACTTTGAAATGCGTCTGAGCGCCACCAATGCGCTCAACCACTTCAACTTTGCTAGCGTTGTTCCGTTCGTCGAAGATGCAGGGGTCAAGGGCTTCCTGGGCGCGGGTTTTGCTAATCCATCCGTTACAGGGGCAAATGGCCGCGTCGTAACCGTCAGCGGACGTTTCACCTTCTAACCAAAGATCGTTTTTTGATCTGGCCCGCCGGCCTCAAAACCGGCGGGCTTTTTCTTTGCGAGTGAACAACTCAACAAGACTGTTGCGAAGAAGGTTTGTCGCCAGTGGCGCGTCCCGCGAAAGCGCCTCCTGCCAGCGCCAGCAGCGCAGGGAAGCACTCCAACACATAACGCGGCTCGGGATTCTCCAGGGTGGAGAGGAAAACCGTCCGAATCACCACAAATCCAATCAGAAAAAGGCCAGGCACTCCAAGACGCCAGCGCAGCATGCCCCAGAGCGCAGCAGCAATGTAGAAAACATTCAGTCCCGCCCAAGCCAGAGCAAACACGCTTTCATGCTGGTGCTTATCGAACTCCCACCACCGGGTCTCAATATCCAGCATTTCCGTCCGCGGGCGCAGCCACATATCGGACGTACGCAGCACCGGCAGCCACACGACGTAACGCAGCGGATTGTGCTCAACTCGCAAGCGGGCTATCTCTTCGAACTCGGCATCCATCTCCGGGTCGATATAGAGTTGCTGGTTGTAGCGCGCAATCAGTGCCTGCGTCTTGTCGTACTCCGTGCGAGTATCAAACGCACGCTCCGGCAGACGTTGCGGGTCAATCGGCTCTCCAGAAACCTTCCAGTAAACTTCCTCCACGGAAACAAAGTCCACCATCCACGTTCGCACCCAGTGATTGAAACCCATAGGCACGAATTCGCCGGGATCGTTGGCGTATCTGGAGGCCAAAGGCTGCCGGACGTGGAACACGCGCCAGTTACGGATCGTCCAGGGCACAAGCGGGGCCAGACTGGTAACAGCCAAGAGCACGCCCGCGATGATCACCTGGCGCTTGTTTGGCCGGCGCGAAAGCAAGATCAGCAAGGCCATCCCCAGCGCCGCCAGGATTAGTCCGTCATCGGGCCGCATAAAGATTCCGGCGGCAGTCCACAGTCCTGCAAGGCACCAGAGGTCCGCCCTGGATTGTCCGCTCTCCACGGACTTCAGGCCTCGTACTCCGTAGTACAGCGCATGAGCGGCGCAGCATATGGCCAGAGTTTCAGAAAGCGGCGCGGCGGCGTACATCGCGGTGAACGGACAGAGCGCTGCCAGCAAGTAAGCCGCCTTGGCGGCGCGCGAACTTATCAGTTCCAGCGCCAGAGCGGCAATCACCAGGCAGGTATTGGTATCGATGAGCGCCTGTGCAATCATCACCGCGCGGTAGTGTTCCTGCCCGAACACGGCGAAGATAGCGGCGAGGAATGCAGGGTATCCGGGCAAACGAATCAGCGTCGGCCGGACCACGCCGTTGTCGAGTAATCCAAAGACGCCGTGATTCAGCCAGTTTTTGGCGATGTCGCCATAGATCCAGGTATCGCCCGCGAGGTGGGGAAAACGGAAAACAAAGAAAAGCCGTAACGCCAGAGCGGCCATTGTGGCCAGCAGGAAGAAGAGCCAATTCCGCCGCACCAGTGCATAGAGTGGTTTCATGAATGAGGAAGGGCCAGTGTAAAGGCACATGCGACGACGGTTCAACTTAAATGGGCCGCGCCGCGCTTGATTGACCTGCTGTCCTTATGCCGCTTACGATGATGATTAACACTTTCTGGCAATGGCAAAATCCATCTTCTATGATCCGCAACGGAAGCGTTGGGGGCGCTTGCGCATCCTCTTTAGTGTGCTGGGCGCCATTATCAGCGGCCTGGTGCTCTTTTTTATCGTTACGGTTTTTGTCCAGTCAGACCCGTTGCCCCGGGTCCTGATGCCGGAGCAAAAGCGCAACCTGCGTGCATTGAAAGAGCGTGAGCACCGGCGACGCCCCAGGATAAAAGGGACGCATCGCAAGACCACAGCGCCTCCGTCGGAGGTGGTGCTGAATACCGACGAGGGAATCCGCGCGGCGTATTACGTTACCTGGGATGCGGCCAGCTTTGTCTCACTGAAGGAATATTATCCTCAGGTCGACATTCTCTTTCCTGAGTGGCTCCACGTGCTTACCCCTGACGGCCAACTGCAGGGCTTTGACAGTGTGAACCATCCTTTCCGCGTGGTTGAAAACGGCGTTGTCCACTCGACCGACGATCGGGTGATGCCTTTCCTGCGCACGGAAAAAGCCGATGTCGAAGTCTTTCCCCTGATCAACAACTTTGAACCGGTGAGCAAACAGTGGCTCACAAACATTGGCGACTTCCTGAGCGATCCGGAGGCACGGCAGACTTTCCGCTCACAGCTCTTGTTGTTTCTGGCCAGTGACCGCTTCAAGGGCGCGTCAATTGACTTTGAAGAGATTCCGCTCAAGGCCCAACCCGGCTTTCTCGCGCTGGTGGAAGAACTGGGCCGTGACCTGCATGCCCGCGGTCTCAGGCTGTATGTGAACGTCCCGGTTTCCGACAAAGATTACGATTACGTCCGCCTTGCTGCCGCCTCTGACGGCCTGGTGGTGATGAACTATGACCAGCACCAGACCACCAGCGCTTCCGGGCCGGTGGCCGCGCAGGATTGGTTCAACTCCAACTTGAAACAGGCGCTCAAGGACATTCCCAAGACCAAGCTGATCTGTGCCATCGGCAGCTACGGTTATGACTGGGCCATCTCATCCAAGAGCAAGCGCATTGTGAACGTGGACACGAACAACGTGCAGGAGGCGTGGCTGCACGCGCGCGAGTCCGGCTCCGAGATCGAAATGGACCCTGACTCCCTCAATCCGCATTTCGCCTACCAGGAAGATAACGGCGTGCGCCACCAAGTGTGGTATCTGGACGCGGTGACGGCCCTGAACCAGATGCGGTCCGCCCGCGAGCTGGGCATCCGCACGTTCGCCCTCTGGCGGCTTGGCGCGGAAGACCGCTCTCTCTGGAAAATCTGGGACAATCCAACCGAAGCCGGCGCGGAAACGAAGCTGAAAATCGTTCCTTCAGGTGAAGACGTTGACCGTGAAGGTTATGGCGAAATTCTGGTTATCCAGCACCAGCCCAGCCCCGGAGAACGCGAAATCACCCTGGATCCGGACACCAGGCTCGTTGTCTCGGAAAAAATGTCCATCCTGCCTGAGCCTTACGAGATCACGCAATACGGCTGGAAAGAAAAAGAGATTGCCATCACTTTTGACGATGGCCCTGACCCGGCTTATACGCCGAAGATTCTTGACATTCTTAAGCGTGAAAACGCGCCGGCCACATTTTTCCTGATCGGACTGCAGACGCAAAAATTTCCCGGACTGGCGCGCCGCATCTACGACGAGGGCCACGGAATCGGCAACCACACTTTCACGCATCCCGACATCAGCGACATTTCCCCGTGGTACATGAAGAGGGTCGAGCTGCAACTCACGGAAAAACTGTTTGCCAGCACGCTGGGCGTGAAGCCGCAGTATTTCCGGCCGCCGTATTCCATTGATCAGGAGCCTGACGTCGCCGACCAGGTGCGTCCCCTGGAACTGGTGCAGGGAGAGGGCTATATCACGGTGGGTTCCAAGATCGATCCCAATGACTGGAGAAAAGGCGAGACTGCCGACGTGATCGTGGCCGCGGTGATGACGCAGGCGGAGCGGGAATCCACCCGGGGATGTCAGACGCGAGCGCCGCTTTATTGCGGCAACATCATCCTTCTGCACGATGGCGGCGGAGATCGCACGGCCACCATCCAGGCATTGCCCGCCATCATTGAAGGCCTGAGGATGCGCGGATTCAAGATTGTCAGCGTGGAAGAGCTGCTGGGCAAAACCCGCGCCGACGTGATGCCCAAATTGCCCGCGAACCAGGTATTCGCGGCCCGGCTCCAGGGCTTCGTCTTCACAGCCATATCGTGGCTCACAGAATTTGTGGTGCTGGTCTTCTTCATTGGCGACGTGTTGATGAGCGCGCGGCTTCTGGGTATCGGCGCGCTCGCAACCTTTGACCGCTTGCGCAAGCCCGCTCCCGTCGGCGGGCCGGATTACAAGCCGCTGGTCACTGTCATCATCCCGGCATTCAATGAGGAGAAGGTCATAGAGAATACGGTGCGTTCGGTGCTGGCATCGGACTATCCGCGATTGCGGACCATTGTCGCCGACGATGGCTCAACCGACTCCACATCCGCGGTGGTGCGGGAGAAATTCAGCAGGGAAATTGCCGACGGCCTGGTGCTCCTGCTGACCAAGCCCAATGCCGGCAAGGCAAGCGCGCTCAACGAGGCGCTGAAACATACGGACGACGAAATCTATATCGGCATAGACGCCGATACCGTGATTGCTCCAACGGCGATCTCGATCCTGGTGCCCCATTTTGCCGATCCCAAGGTTGGCGCCGTGGCCGGCAATGCCAAGGTGGGCAACCGCGTGAACTTATGGACCCGCTGGCAGGCGCTGGAGTACATCACCAGCCAGAACTTTGAGCGGCGCGCTTTGAATGTGTTTGGCGCAGTGAGCGTGGTGCCGGGAGCGATCGGCGCATGGCGTGTCTCGGCCGTGCGCCAGGCTGGCGGTTACCACACGGATACGGTGGCGGAAGACGCCGACCTCACCATGTCACTGCTGGAAAATGGATGGCGCGTGGTGAATGAAGACCGCGCCCTGGCGTTCACTGAAGCTCCCACCAATGCCAGGGGCCTCATGCGCCAGCGTTTTCGCTGGTCGTTTGGTATTCTTCAGGCGGTGTGGAAGCACGGCGCAGCCATCCGGCGGCGGAGCCGCCTGGGCTGGATCGCCCTGCCTAACATCATTATTTTTCAGATACTGCTGCCACTGGTCTCGCCGTTCATTGACATCATGTTCCTGTTTGGCACGCTAGAATACTTGGCCACCAGGTATTTCCATCCTGAAAGCACCGACCCCAGCAGCTTTGAGCGATTAGCTTTCTATTTCGCGATTTTCCTGGCCATCGATTTTGTGGCTTCCGCCCTGGCCTTCCTGCTGGAACGGCGTGTTGAAGGCACGGGAGAAGACGCGCAGCTCCTGCTGCACTTGTGGTTGCAGCGCTTTTCTTATCGGCAGTTGTTCTCAGCAGTGCTGGTCAAGACCGTGAAGCGCGCCATTGACGGCAAACCCTTCGCCTGGGACAAGCTTGAGCGTACCGCAGCGGTCACAAAGGGCCGAATGCTGGAAGGCAGAAGCTAGCCATTGGCAATTAGTAATTAGCCAAACCGGATCAGCCGCAGATTGCGCTGATTCACGCAGATCAGAAAAAATTCAGGCCGCGAATAAACGCGAAATACGCGAATCAATGGTTCGTGTTCATTCGCGCAATTCGCAGCAGGTTTTTGATCTGCGATTATCTCGCGAAAATCTGCGGCTACGTTTTTTTTGCTAATTGCTCGCCTGCGGCTTAATGATCTCATCCAGAATATCCGGCGGACCTTCCACGCGCACCAGGTGGGGATAGCGTTCGCCTTCGTGATAGTTCACCTGGTATGTGTTGTAGTATTCGCCGTTTTCTGCTAGCAGTGACAATGGTTGCTGGCTATGCATCCCGCCCCGCAGGGCCGCGCGAATGATGTCTTTTGACCATTTGCGGCCATTCACCGCGATGACCTTCATGCCTGACCCCAGCCCGGCAGCATAGGCCGGCGAGCCGGGAATCACGTCGCGAACGTCGCCTTCCTTGGTGGCAATGAAACCGAGCGAGAAGCTCAGGTCAATGTTGTTGCTGCTCTTTTCGCGCGCCTCCATGGTGGCGTTCTTCTGAGCGGTATAAACCAGCTTCCATCCACCTTTGGTGATGCCGTCCATGGGCGCGTGCGGCGATTTCGAATCCAGCCGTTCGCGCAGCAATTTGGCCCAGTCATTCGGCATGACCTGATTGAGCGTGGCCACTACGTCTTCAAACTTGTAAGCGACAACCGCTGGCGGGCCGCTTTGTCCGCCATAGAAAAGGTGGCAAAAGTCGTTCAGCGATTTCTGGCTATTGCTCTTTTGCCGGATCAGCGCATCTACTTCAAGCCAGATCAGATAGCCTTCAGGGTAGTAATCAGCGGTGCGGCGCCAGTTGGTCCACTCCGTGGGCGCGGCGAACAAGGTCTGCACGGAAACGGCCGTATCCTGCAGCGGCCGCCACGTTCGTCCGGCGCGATGGTCGAGCATGGCTGCGGTGTAGGCCAGGCCTTCGCGAAACTGCTCCGGCGAGCGCAGGCCGGTGCGCGCGGCCAGAATATTGCCCAGGTAATCCGTGAGCCCCTCGTATACCCAGAGCAGGTCGCCTTTCATCGGGTCCTGATAGTTCGATGTAGCCAGCCCCGCAGGCCGCCTGTATTTGCCATTCCAGGAATGAACAAACTCGTGCGGCAGCAGGTCGGCCTCAAGATCGTGAACGCCGGCGTCGCTGAACATATCTTCGGCGGCGCCGTTGTCGCTGGACTCATGGTGCTCCAGGCCGTGGTGAGCGGTCTGGTCGCCCAGAATCAGAAGAAAGTGGTACTTGGTGTAATGGCGCGCCCCGAAGAGCTTGCCGGTTTCGGCCACCAGTTGCTTCAGGCTGGCGATATCATTGTCGGTGATCTGAATCGCCTCGTCACTTTCTCCCACCATATCCACGACATGCGTCAGCGATTCACCCGCCGGGTTGATCTGCACCTGGTGGTAAATCGCTCCGGCGATCAGCGGCGAATCTACCAGCGTAGTCAATGAAACTGTCTGGAATTCGACCGAACTGCCCGACTGTTGCGTGGGCGTAAGCGCCGTGCCGAACTTCCATCCTTCGGGAAGACGAACGGACGCTGTCACACGTACGTCGTTTGTCGCAGAGCCTTGCGGATACAACATCACCTGGTTCCAAAGCAGGTCAAGGATTTTGCTGGAAGCCAGCGAACTCTTTCCGTTGTAAGTGATGGTGTCATACGACGCCTGCAGTTCGTTCACGCCAGCCGGCACTTGCAGATGGAACGCGTACATATCCACCAGGTCGCGCTGCCACTCCACTTCCTTGCCCGCTGCTTTGAAGTGGAGGCCGGTAAAATTCTGGATCGGCCCGGTTGGGCGATGGTTCCCGGGAATCCACTTGGGATAGACCAGCGTGACCGCTCCGGGAGCTACAGGAATTGTCAGTGTGGCGTGCAGTATGTTGCGTGGCGCGTCCGTGGCGTCGACACTCAAGCGTTCAACGATGCCGGTTTGAGCTGCCGCCGCCAAGGCGCAAAATAGAAATGCCGCCACTGCGTATAGCTGCTTCATCTTGGAATCTCCTGTCCCAGAGACAAATGAGTGCTGAACCGAAACCCGTTATGGTACCTTTTTGCGGACGCGCTTGGCGAGGAGATTCACTTGCCCACATTGATCGAACGCCCGACCCGTATCCAGGCAGCAGGCAATATGCCCAAGCTGATCGATGAGTATGTTGGACGCGTGAACACCCCCGGAAACGGAACGGCAGCCGCTGGTCACGGGCCGCGCATTAGCGTGGCCCATATGCGCAGTCCTGCCGGTTGGGTAGAGCCTGGGCAGACGCCGGAGTTTGAGGAATACACACTTGTTTTGCGTGGACGCCTGCGTGTACGGCACAAGGGCGGGACGTTCGATGTCTTGGCGGGCCAGGCCGTGATTGCTCATCCCGGTGAGTGGATACAATATTCAACGCCCGAGGAAGCGACGGAATACATTGCCATCTGTCTGCCAGCATTTTCTCCTGACAGCGTCCATCGTGATTCAACGGAATAACAATAAAAAAGCGGCCCCGTCAAAGAGGCCGCTTTCGTGCTATTGGTTGTTAGATGTTATTTCGGGTTGCTCATATCGCTCTTGGGTTTTTCCGGCGTCGAGTTCGAGGCCACCTTCAGGTGGTTCTTAACTTTCAAGCCACCCGAGTTCTCTTTGGCAATCCGCTCGGCCGCGTCTTTCGCGTCCTTGTTCGGGACCGTTCCCGTCAGTTCAACGGCCTTGCCGTTCTTCACGTCAACCGTGATACTGGCACTGGCCAGGGTCGGGTCTTTCTGGATGGCGGACTGAATGGTGTTCTGGACATCGCCGGTTGCGGCCGGAGCAGCATCGCTCTGCGGCAGCTTCTGCGCGCCCTGATCGTCTTTCTTCTGATCAGTGTTGGGCAGGGTTTGAGGGTTTTTGCCCTGGTCCGGAGCGGTTGAAGGTTGCTGCTGGTCCGTGCTCGGGCTGCTCGGCTGCTGCGCCGACGGCGCCGTGGACGGCGAGGTCGAAGGCGAAGTCTGTGACTGCGGCATGCTCTGCGCCAGGGCAAAGCCGCTGCCCAGTACCACGATCAATGCAAGCTTATGGAAATGTTGTCTCACTAGTATCCTCCGTTTTCACTGTGTTTCGCTGATGCGGCCCCTCGGCAACAGATACGCGTATACCAAGGTTGAGCAGACGAAGCTCGCGTAATCGGGGCCAGTTGTGGTTACTACGATTATTTAGATGCCCCGGCTTAAATCGAGTTGGCCCACCAGACCGGGAATCGAGAGCTGCTGCACGACATGAAAAAGGCATAGGGAGGAACTCTGGTAATTGCCAAAATCGCCGGTATTGCCAAAAATCGCCGAAATTGAAAACCGTAATTCAGACACAGGTCCGCACCGCGGGAGGCAAGGCGGCTTTCGGCTCCCATTTTTGCCAATTACCCGATTTTGGCAGTTCTGGCAATTTGCTTGATATAGTTATCGCCCGTGGAACCCCTGCCAACGACAGTTGACCGCGAATCCAGCCTCTATCAGGCGAACCATGCCGCCATGCTGGCGGCGGTGGAGCGTTTGCGGGCCGAGCTGAAACGCTCGACCGAGGGTGGCGGCGAAAAATATGTGAAGCGCCATCTGGAACGAGGAAAGCTGCTGCCCCGCGACCGCGTGGAGATGCTTCTGGACGAAGGCTCATTCTTTCTGGAAATCGCGCCTCTGGCGGGACACGGCATGGAAAACGAGTCACCCGGCGCGGGCGTGCTAGGCGGTATAGGCCTAGTCTGCGGTCGTGAGTGCCTGATCACCGCGAACGAAGCCACGGTGAAAGGCGGCGCGACAGGCGAAGCCGGCCTGTGGAAGAATGCGCGCCTGGCCGATATCGCGCGGGAAAACCATCTCCCCAGCATTCTTCTGGTGGAGTCCGCTGGGGCCGACCTGCCGCAGCAGAGCAAGATCTTTGTGGCCGGAGGCCGCGGCTTCCGCGAGATTACTCGCCGCTCCAAAGAGCGCATTCCTACCGTGGCTGTCGTTTTCGGCAGCTCCACGGCAGGCGGCGCCTATCTGCCGGGCATGTCTGATTATGTGGTGATGGTGAAAAAGCAGGCGCAGGTTTTTCTGGCTGGGCCTCCGCTGGTCAAAATGGCGACCGGCGAAGTTTGTGATGAAGAGTCGCTCGGCGGGGCGGAGATGCATTCCCGCGTTTCTGGCCTCTCCGATTACCTGGCGGAAGACGAGATGGACGCCATACGGCTGGCCCGCGAGATCGTAAGCCATTTCAATCACAAGAAGCCCGACATGCCGGAACTGCAGGCTGTGGCGGAGCCTGCGCACGATCAGGACGAGTTGCTGGGCATCGCCTCGGCTGACGTGCGTGTTCCGTTTGAGGTTCGCGAGGTCATCTCCCGCATCGTTGACGGCAGTAAATTTTCCGAATTCAAGCCTGAGTACGGCCAGACGCTGGTCACCGGCTTTGCCCGCGTCCACGGTTTCACCGTCGGCATTCTGGGCAACAATGGCGTGCTTATGTCGGAGTCGGCGGGCAAGGGCGCACAGTTTATCCAGCTCTGCAACCAGCAGGATATCCCGCTGCTCTTCCTGCAAAATATTACCGGATTTATGGTCGGCCGCAGTTATGAGGAAGAAGGCATCATCCGCAACGGCGCCAAGCTGATCAATGCAGTTTCCAATTCCACTGTGCCAGCCATCACTATTATGGTTGGCGGGTCCTACGGGGCCGGCAATTACGCCATGTGCGGCCGCGCCTATGCTCCGCGCTTCCTGTTTACCTGGCCGAACCACCGCATTGCTGTGATGGGCGAAAAGCAGCTCTCCGGCGTGATGGACATTATTAAGCGCGATGCAGCGGCCAAGACCGGCCAGCCGGTCGATGAGGCGAAGATGGCGATTGGCCGCAAGATGCTGGAGGACCAGATTGCGCGCGAGTCAGATTGCTATTTTGCCACTGCTAGGCTCTGGGACGATGGCATCATCGATCCCCGCGACACGCGCACGGTGCTGGCGATCGCGTTGTCGGCCGCGTATAACGCGCCGGTGAAAGGAACAATGGAGTGGGGAGTGTTTCGACACTGAAGGGGTTGCTTCTGGAATCCCGAGCGAAGCGAGGGAACCCTATAGACCCGAGCTCTCTGTCGGAATTGCAGAATCCCAGGAAATGATCATGACAATAGGGATCTCTCGCTCCGCTCGAGATTTCAGAAAAAGATAGCTCCTATAACCATGAAGACCTTCTCGAAAATCCTCATTGCCAATCGCGGCGAGATTGCTGTGCGGATCATACGCACATGCCGCGAGATGGGCATTGCCTCGGTCGCGGTCTATTCGGAGTTTGACCGCAACGCGCTCCACGTGCGCCTAGCCGATCAGGCCGTGCCTATTGGCGACTCCGTGCCGCGCGAATCGTACTTGAATATCGAGAAGATTTTGGCCGCGGCGCGCCAGACCGGCGCAGACGCCATCCATCCGGGCTACGGCTTCTTGGCCGAGAATGCGGATTTCGCCGCCGCATGTGAGGAAGCGGGAATTGCCTTCATCGGACCTCGCTCCAGCGTGATCCGCGCCCTGGGGTCGAAGAACGAAGCCAGAAAGCTGGCGCAGGCGGCGGGGGTTTCCGTAGTGCCTGCGCCCAGAGAAAACGACTATCCCAAATTGATCAAAGCCTCTGCGGGTGGTGGCGGACGCGGCATGCGCATTGTGCGACGTCCAGCAGAATATCAAGACGCTTACTCGGCGGCCACGGGCGAGGCTGAACGCGCTTTTGGCGACGGCACGCTGCTAGTGGAAAAATATATTGAAGGTGCGCGTCACGTGGAGATACAAATCATGGGCGATCACCACGGCAATGTGATGCACTTGTTCGAGCGGGATTGCTCGATTCAACGGCGACATCAGAAGATCATCGAAGAGAGCCCATCGCCGGCAGTCACACTGGAGTTGCGGCAACGCATGGCTGAAGCTGCGCTGGTCCTGGCGCGCAAGATCGGCTACACCAATGCCGCGACGGTAGAGTTTTTGCTGGCTCCTTCGGGCGAGTTTTACTTCATTGAGGTGAACACGCGTCTGCAAGTAGAGCACCCGGTTACGGAGATGGTGACTGGGCTTGATCTGGTTCGCCTGCAGATTGAGATCGCGCAGGGCGGGCAGTTGCCGGAGGAAGAGCCCAGGCAAACCGGCCACGCCATAGAAGCCAGGCTTTATGCGGAGGACCCGGCAAACCATTTTCTTCCCTCGACCGGGACCCTGCATGTCTGGGAGCCACCGGCCACTGTCCCCGGGCTGCGCGTTGATAGCGGCGTGGAAGAAGGAACAGAGATTGGCGTCTACTATGATCCGCTTCTGGCCAAGGTCATTGCGCACGCGCCTGACCGCGAGGAGGCGATCCGCAAACTGGCTTATGCCTTGCGGCGCCTCGCTGCGCAAGGCGTTCAGACCAATCGCGAGTTTCTGATTCACGTTCTGGAGCATGAGGAATTCCGCGCCGGACGCGCACATACCGGGTTTGAAATCCCCGCTGGCGCAGCCGCGGATGCATCGCTGGATCAGGTCTTCGCCGCCGTGGTGCGTTCTTACATCGATCACAGTGATCACGCGAAGAGAAAAATCCTCCCCTCAATTCCGCTGCGCTTTCGCAATAACCCGTACCGGGCGCCTGCGATGAGGTTCGAGATCTCCGGCCGTGAATATCGCGTGATCGCAGACAATCCAGGCGTGCAAACAGTTGCCATCGGGCATGAATCAGTCGATGCCCTTGTGAATGGAGTGCGCCACCATTTCCTTATCTGCCGGGTGAGGGATACCTACTTCGTTCGATCGGATCTGGGCCAGCGCACCGTGGTCCGGTTGCCGCGCTATCCCAGGGCCGTGAATGCCAGCCAGAGGCAGGCCGCCAATTCACCCATGCCGGGGCAGGTGCTGCGGGTGGTGATTTCGGCAGGGCAGCGGGTGAAGCCGGGTGACGCTTTAATCGTGCTGGAAGCCATGAAAATGGAGCAGACTATTAAGGCTACAATTTGTGGTGTGGTGGACGCGGTCCTGGTAAAGCCAGGCGACATTGTGGCGCCGGGGCAGATGCTGGTGGAAATTCGTTCCATGGAGGATGCCAATGAGCACGCAAGCAGTTCAGCAGCAAAGCACTGAGTTTCCGTACTTCAGTGAGGAGCACGAGCTTATCCGCCAGACAGTGACCCGCTTCTGCAAAGAAGAGATCGCGCCCTACGCCGCCGAATGGGACGACGAAGGAATCTTTCCCCGCGAATTGTTCAACAAGGCAGGCGCGCTGGGCATGTTCGGCATCCGCATTGATCCCAAGTGGGGCG
>Ga0209647_1000728_pt1 | contig 30188 bp, 24 predicted proteins | sample GraSoi_2013_60cm_FD_185827 | JGI IMG/M metagenome (GOLD analysis project Ga0209647, IMG submission 185827) | Grasslands soil microbial communities from the Angelo Coastal Reserve, California, USA - Sample 9_17_2013_60cm (SPAdes) (version 2) | ecosystem: Environmental > Terrestrial > Soil >... | reverse complement strand
CTGGCCTGCAATCGATCCCCATATTCGCCAGTTTCCCAAGGACTAAGCGTGTGCTTCGCCCATCTACCTCTATTGTAATTCCCTCGCTGCAAGGTGTCAAGCTGCCTCTCTCATGTATCAGGGCTATTTAAAAGTTGAGCAAAGCAGGGATCCAAGGGGCAGCAGCCCCTTGGCGGGGTCTGACTTCTTATCACAATTTTGTAGTGAAGAGGTGGTAGAATTCATCAAGGAATGATGAAGACAAGCGCAAGAGAAAGAGCAACGTTGATGAATCCGAGCACCTTGTTGTCGGCCTCGCAGTGGGCCGAATATACCTTTGGCTCCGTGCGCCTGGGGGACCAGCGCCGGACCCAGCGCGCCGTCGCGATGGCACGAGCCATCGCCCACGATCCGGCGGCCTCCTTGCCCGCGCAGATGCAGGATGCGGCGGCCACGCAGGCCGCCTATCGCTTCTTGCAGACGCCCGATGTGACCTATGAGCAACTGATCGGGCCGCATGTGCAGCAGACGCGCACGCAGGCGCGCGAGCACGAGCAGGTGTTGCTGATCCAAGATACGACCAGCATCGACTACCAGCAGCATCCCACGACCACGGGCCTGGGTCCGATTGACAACGGCAGCCATCATGGCTATCTGCTGCAGAGCGTGCTGGCGGTCGTGCCCGCGAGTCGCGAGGTGCTGGGCTTGATGCATCAGGAACCGTTTCTGCGCCAGCCGGCGCCCCCAGGAGAAACGCGGCGCGAGCGCGAGCAGCGCGAGCGGGAGTCGCAGGTGTGGGAACGCAGTGTGCAGGCCATTGGCGCTCCCCCCGCAGGGGTCCACTGGATCCACGTGGGGGATCGCTACAGTGACATCTTTGCGTTCCTGTCGCTGTGCCGGCAGCAGCAGAGCGACTTTGTGGTGCGAGCGGCGCAGGATCGCTGCGTGGATCTGCTGGTGGAGCAAGCCGACGCCCCCGTGCCGCCGCGGTCGCATCACCCGCGTCGTGCTGAGCAGCAAGCCGCAGCTAAGCCGCAGCATCTGTTTGAGGTGGCGCGTGGCTGGTCGGCGGTGGGTGAGCAGGAGTTGAAACTGGATGCGACCAAGCAGGCGAAAGCGCGCGTGGCGCGCGTGGTGATCAGCTTCGGCTGCCTGCGCCTGCTGCCGCCGCAGAACCAGCAATCCAGTGGGATGCATCCCCTGGTGGTGTGGGTGGTGCGGGTGTGGGAACCCGAGCCGCCGGAGGGTGTGGAGGGACTGGAATGGGTCTTGTTGACCTCGGTGCCGACAGCGACGGTGGAGCAGGCCTGGCAACGGGTGGACTGGTATCGTGCGCGCTGGCTCGTCGAGGACTATCATCAAGGCCTCAAAACCGGCTGTCGCATCGAGGTGCGCCAACTGCAGAGTTACGAGGCGTTGCGCCGTGTGCTGGGGTTGCTGGCCCCGGCTGCGGTGCGCCTGTTGCAACTGCGGGCTGCGGCACGCGAGACGCCCGAGCAGCTGGCACACGAGATCTTGCCGACGGACCTGGTGCAGGTCGTGGCGCTGCTGGCCGCGGTGCCCGCCACCGAGTTGACCGTCCAGCAGTGCTGGTACACCATTGCCCGCTATGGAGGCTATCTGCACCGGCGCAGCGGCGGCCCTCCCGGCTGGAAAACCTTGTGGAAAGGCTGGTTCTACATGCAAGCTCTGCTTGAAGGCGTCCATTTAGCGACTCGACTTTCTCTCGACTAGAAAATTGTGATAAGAAGTCAGACCCCGGCAGAGGGCTGTCGCCCTCTGCACTCCCGGTAGGCGGAACTGTTCCTCGGGACCTCTGCCAACCCCGGCAGAGGGCTGTCGCCCTCTGCACTCCTGTATTTAAAACTCGTTTGGTTGGTAGTGTACATACGTGTATCAATTTGCGTCAAATTGCGGTGCTTACGATAGGACTTGTGGGGGAAGAAAGGCTTGATCTTAACCATAACGGTTTGGTCTGAATCAGTTATGATTATAGAACTCGATTTTCCGGCGCCACTCGCTGCCACCGGCAGCATTCCACCATTCCAGGAGTGTACCGACTTTGCCCCCTGTAATATCAAATCCGCTTACATAGTTATCATTCAAATCAGCACGACTGGAGAAAAATCTATACGAAAAAAGTTCATATGCTTAGCGTCTTGATAATGATTAAGCGGATTTGATATAAGATAACGAGGTCGCCCTGGTCCGACGCCTCTGACCAGTGATCCTCGCACTATATGTTTGCTCTGTTGAGAGCAAGCTTGAACCTCTTATAAAGCACATTTTCTATAGAAAAGATTTTTTCGTTTATAGAAATGATAGTTGAGATAATATAAATACTTGACAAAGTAACACATACGACGTATACTTTGTGCGGTGACGAAAAGAGGACCTGGTTGTAACAAAAGCGCAGTCTTCTTTTAACGGGCCTCCCAGAGCAGTTTCAGCACCAACTCACTCGTGTGCGCTGTTGTCCCAGCTGATCTCAAATGGAGATTTGAAACTCATGACTGGATTTCACATCCTTGAGTTATTTGTGTTTCTCGCGGTCGGCATTGGAGTACCGGCAGCTTTTGTTGTGGGTTTTACCTATCGCTTGAGAAAGAGGACCATCAAAAAGTTCTGAAGGCAATCATATTGAGCTGTACTAACCGTTTTAGCTCAATGCAGCTGCCGACGGATAAGATGGGAGTAATAATGCTGCCCAGACGAGAAAGGATGGTGTTTCTCGCCCAGGCAAGGACGGCTCTCAGACGGCAGATTGACGTTTCTTCTTGTGCTCCCCCTGGCTGGTTCCGCCATCCTCGTCGACGGAGAAGATGTGTTGACCCTCGATACAGTAATATAAGAGGTTGCCGTACTCGTCGGTTTCAGGGACTGTTTCGGTTTCGACATCTACCAGCAAGGTGGCTTCCTCTTCGTCTTCCGGACAGGTGTGGTGTTTGAACCAATGGAGATTCATGTTGCTTCCTCCCCTTTGTTGTGTTTAAGGAATTGCTCGCTGCTGGTGAATATATTTATTTTTTGCTGTTCTTCAACATTTAGCTCTGAGAGAGACAGAAAGTACTAGTGCTTTGTGGCACAAATGGTTCGATGGCGTATGGCATGATTGGGAGCCAGTTGGATGACGAGCATTATTTAGGCTCGGGTGCAGGGTGGAGTGCCGGCTGCTCGCGGATTTTAAGGACAAAGACGGCTCCAAGTAGGAGAAAGATGGTTGCGACTGCGAAGATGAGGCGATAGCCGAGGGCCGTTGGGGCATAACTACTCACCAGGACGATGATGAAACTGCCCAGGGCAGGGGCAAGGATAGAGGGCAAATTGCTGGAAGCACCCCAAATGGCAAAATCTTTGCCGACATTTTCTAGTGAGGGCATGGAATCAATTGCTAAGGCCCAATCTACGCTGGTATAGGCACCGTAGCCCAGGCCGAAGAGAACACCGAGCGCCCAGAGAGGGAAACCGCCGGGAGCAATGACGAATGTGAGCGAGGCCAGTGCCATACAAATGGTAGCTGCGCAGACGACAGGGGCGCGCCTGACGCGATCAGAGTAGATACCAAGCGCGAAGGCACTGAGGATAGCTCCAAGCAGTGCCAGGATTGCCACCCCCGCCGTGGCTTGCACAAAATTCGTCACGTGCGCGACATTGGCGAAATAGTATTCGATGAATGTCATGAATAAGGTAAGCCCCATCATGACGGCAAAGCGCGTGATGAAGACGAGCGTGAAGTTATATTCGCGCCAGGGTGCGATCCAGTTCTGGGCAAACCAGCGGCGAAAGCGGAGTATGGCGCTTGCGCTCGAGTGGGTAGATCCGGCTACTGGAGGCTTGGACGGGATTTCATGCACACCAATAACTGTAATGAGCATACCCACGAACAAGGCGATGGCTGTCAGGATGTAGAAGAGAGTTGCCCCGCGCCGAATAATGTCACCGCTGGTGGAGGTCAGGCTGACCTGCGCCAGCAGGAACGCTGCCAATCCCAGGCTACCCACGTTGCCAAGAATGGTCATCAGTCCGTAGTACCCCGAGGCCGCGCCACGTTGTTCCCTGGGCACACGATCCGGCAGGAGAGCTTGATAGGCGGCATTGGCGGCATTGCTGCCGACCTGCCAGATGACTAGACCCAGCAAGAAGATGAGCACGTTGCCGGCTGCAGCCAGTAAGAGTGCGCCGAGTATAAGCAAGAGGGTGCCTGCGACGATGTATGGGCGTCGACGGCCAAACCTGCTGGTGGTACGATCAGAGGCCATGCCAAATAAGGGCGGCATGATCAATGAGACGACAGCCCCCACCGTCGAGATCCAGCCAAGTAACAATGCCTGCTGGGCGTTCCCTACCTGGCCAGAAGGTAGAAAGAGCAAAATCTGTAGTGGAATCACGATGGGAAAAAGTGCTGCGGACTGGGCATTAAGTGAAAACCAGAAGATGCTGAGGGCAAGCTGATCACGAATGGTCAGCCTGGGGGGAGAGGCCTGCGAGTCCATGTACATCGCCTTCTAAGCTTAATTTAGCCCGTCAATGGAAAAGTGTATTGAAAACAGGGCTAATACGATATCATATCATATTAGCCCTGGGCTGCTTCGCCGCGAGTTCCTGCACCAGCTTAATAGTTCACGATCGCTGCTTCGGTATCAGTGTTGCCAAAGCTGGTCGCGCAGGCACTGTCGGGGTTGGGCGCGACCGCCGTCTTGGAGCCGGCGTATACGGCATTGCGAAAGTTATCAACCGCCTGGCAGGGAGTGGCATTGCGCGCATCGGTCCACACGACGTAGGCGCTGGTGGGTCCGGCCACGATGTCGATGTAATCGCCGATGAATTGTTCTTGTAGGTTGTTGTAGCCGGAGCCGTCGGGATTCGAAGAGGCCGTGCTGACCCGGACCGGTGCATCAAAGGCCAGTCCACCTACCGGAGACTCGGCGAAGTAGTTGTCGTAGACCTGCACACCCGTCTGAAAGGGGTTGTTTGCCGGGGGCTGCGTCAGGGCATCAAAGGTGAGGCTGACGGTGCCATTTGGGGCAATGCTGGCCTCTGGGAAGAAGGCATTGCGGCCAGAGACGCGGGCAATCGTGCCAAGCTGGGTCCAGTGGGTGCCATCGAGCGAGACCGCGCCTTTGACGACGCCCTGCCCGCTGCCAAAGTCGCACCAGACGACATAGACACGCGTGCTGCTGGGATCAGCCGCCGGGTGGGGATAGCAATCCACCCGAGCGCTCATGCCCGGCACGCGGTTGAAGAGGTCCACCACATCAAAAGGCGTGCCCGTCAGCGGGTAATCGGTCACCTGAGCGATGGTGACCGGTGCAGCGAAGGTCTGGCCGCCATCGGTGGAGGTGGCGACGACTTGCAGGCTGGGGAGTTTGGTCGAGTCGGCGTTCTCTGTCCAGAAGGCTTCCACGGTGCCGTTGGAGGAGACGGCCATCTGGCCGGTCTCACGGAAGCCCTGCGCGGTGTTGTTGTTGGCCGCGCTCACTTGCACGGCGTGGGACCAGGTGCGCCCCTCGTCGTCGGAGTGGGCGACATAGAGCTTGACACGGCCGTTGCCGGAGCAGGTGTTGCAGAAGTCGGCCCAGTTGACATAGATACGCCCAAAATGTGGACTGCCGGGGAAGTGGTCAACGGCGATCCAATCGTGATCGTCGAAATCGGACTTGTTATCGGTGGAGGTGGCCGCCACCGGATTGGCCCAACTCTGGCCGTCATCGTAGGAACGGGAGACGGTGACCTGCTCACCGCCAAACTCCGGGAAAGGATCGGCCAGACTGCCGTAGTAAATAGTGACGCCGCAGGAGAAGCTAAACGTGCCGTTGGTACAGAGCCGGGGGCCGTAGTCCAGGCTGGGATCGCCGCCAGAGGCTCGACCAATGGTGCTAAAACCGGGCAGGAAGTCGCCGCTCCACGTCTTGCCGTTATCGGTCGAGCGGTAATAGGCTGAGATCGGGACGCCAGGTCCGAAAGGGCAGGGGCTGGCGAGCGGGGTAGTTGTGCTATGGCAGAGCGGCTGCCCAAGCTCGTCATTGGCCCCGGCAATCAAGACGCCCGTCTGCGGGTCGCGGGTGATGGCCGGCTCGTTCTGCTTGTTCTGTGAGAACGGCAGGTTGTGATCCTGATCCACCAGGAAATTGCTTACAACGGTAGGTGGTCCTGACGGAGCGGCGCCCGCCGGGTTGATGAGTGCTGCATGGGCCGACGAGCTAGCACCGACAAGGAAGGTGGTGACAATCAGCGCGAGAATGGCAAGGGCACAGAGCCAAATAGTCAGGCGTTGGTTTGTTCGTTGCTGATGCATGAGAATCTTCTCCTCTCGAAGGAACGGCAGCACCTGCTGGAGGGGATCCGAGTGAGCTAGTGCTGCGAGTCCGGTCAAACCTTCCCTGGTTGGGAAGGTGACTATAAATACTATTTTGGATCATTATAGCAGCATTTTATACATCGCGACATCAAGCCAGGAAATTACGATTCCTTCGCGATCCCAGGCTTAAAGGCTACCTGCTCTCTCCGGAGACTGTCTCATATCATGCTTCGCGTGGATGGGCGCTGATCCGTGGCTGGGGGCGCTGGTGCAGCGTTGAGAGCGTGAGAATTGAACGGATGGGTGCAGGACGCCAGCTCATCTCATGGGCATAAACGCAAACTTTAAACAAGTCTCTCACACTTTCTGTGAAAGCTCTAGTATACCCAAGGAGCGAACAGTTTGTATCTACACCTGTCTGATTTATGCGATATTAGCGTTTGGGACGTTTGAAAATGTATTCTAAACCTTGCGTCCATTCGCACTGCCAATCCCAGAATAATAGGTGGAAAGATTTACTATGGTAACAAGTTTCCCCCCTTGAGCACCAAGTTTTAGAAGCTCCACTTCGCTCATATTCTGCTTGCATTTCCTCGAAAAACTTGCTAAACACAAGTTTAGCAGGAAGCCAGCAGCGTGCGGCTCTCTAAGACTTGCTAGAAGTGGTGTCTATCCCTGAAATCAGAGACTTACTCAGCGCCATTAAAGTGTAACGCAACTTGCCGGCCCGCGTGGCCATTTTGAGAGGAGAGTTAAAAATGCAGGTGAGTAGACCGTGTTCTCATCCCTCAGACCCCAGCTTCGACTCGCAGGTCACGCACAAGCTGGCCCAGGGAATAGCCTCCAGCCGTTTTTCGGGGATTGGCTGCCCGCAATTGCTACAGATACCATACGTCCCATTATCGATGCGTGCCAGCGCCTGTTGTACTTCGACGAGCAACGTTTTCTCATTGTCCAGAATAGCTTGATCCACGTCTGTTTCCTGCAGATCCACCGCCTCTTCTTCCGGCTCTTCAACGCCATCGCTGGCTTGGATTGCATCTTCGGGGGGCGCGGGGCTTCCAGTCAATGTCGCGATATGCTGCTGAATTTCAGCCTGCTTCTCTTCAAGTCGCTGTCTCATGACAGCCAGGTCAATTGCCATCTATTTGTATCCTTTCGTCGCACAGTTCTTATGAGAGAGTATTATACCTCTTTTTTCTCTTCTGGCATACTCTTTTTATATACGCGCTCCGTAGGTGGATAGATACGGATGTGACGCTGGTCGGTTCCATCAGGGGGACAGGGGATCGGGCAGGAAATGCAGCCCCATCTCTCCCGAGCCCGCGGCATGGAATTCCAAAATGTACACCCATGACGCAGCTCATGACGCTTTCATGACACTTCCTCCATAGAGTAGGACTAGCAAGGAGGTTTTATGAAGACGTGAGGAGGTTTTATGAAGACGTTGTTCAGTTTCGCCGAGCGCCTCGCGGGGCCGCTCTTGCGCATTAGTTTAGGCCTGGTTCTGCTCTGGATTGGAGCCATCCATCTTGCCATTCCCCAACCGGTGGTGAAATTGCTCTCGCTGTCACTTCCTTTCCTGGCCTTCAGCGCGTTCGTCTATGTGCTCGGCGCGCTTGAAGTCATTGCTGGCATCCTGCTCATCGCTGGCCTGTGGGTGCGCTATGCCGCTCTGCTCTCCCTGGTGCTGTTTGCCGGGACGTTGACCATTTTCGTGATTGCTCCAGAGGTGACAGGCTTCCCCTTGCTCACCCTGATGGGACAGTTCTTGCTGAAGGACGTGGTTCTGGCTTCCGCTGCAATCACGGTGATGGCAAGGGATGCGGCCAGCCATGAGGCGAAACGGGCTCAGCATACCCAGCTTTCTAGCCGTTCAGGAGATCACACGCTCTCCCCTGTGAACAGCGAGAGCAAAGCAGGTGAATGATTCTGTAATGAGGGAGCAAACTCATTATATCGTAATGATTTTCACCGAATTTTGGGGCAAAATCCTGTGGTTTCGCCTCCCCTCAACCCTTTGGTGGATGCCGCTACATGCATTCATCCCGTAACACCGGTAACACATATATCTGCCTGGTCTATGAATGCTGTTACATCAAGCAGTTTTGCTCCTGGCCTGGATGGTATCAGACTCCCCCTAGTACTTTTTGCTGGTATAAGACTAAAACCTGAAAAAATTGAATTTTTGTTCTACCATCTTTTCCTGGATACCGGTATCAGTAAAGACATTGTGCACGATGCATAAAGTTGTATGAGTTGATTTGTATTTTCGGGAGCAGGAGCCGGGCGGGCGACCAGCGCCGGGGAAGGCCGTTCGTGCACTAGGCGCGTTGCGGACGCCCAATGCTCTCTGCGGACCCAACAAAGTGTAAAGGAAGGATGGCTCATGTCTAAGCGATATATCCGGTGGATACTGCCGTTCGTGGTTCTGGTACTGATTGGAACGTACTTTTTAGTGTCGCCTATGCTGGCTACTCATGCAGCGGGGCCAAGTGTACCGGGGACACAGCAACAAATCACAGTGCCTCAACACGGCCAAACGCCAAACTGGTCCTGGTATCACTAATAAATAAAGCCCTACATAAGGGGTTCGAGCGAGAATAATTTGATTCTCCTTGAACCCCTCGCCATGTTCAACCTATGAGCAAATTCAACCAGTCTCTAACCTCTTTTGTATTGCGGTGCCCCAGCGCTTCCAGAGCTGTTACACTCGCTTTCCCGAGCCTCCGAGCCTCATCGAAGTAGCCGCGCGCAGCAGCAACGCGAGCCAGGCCATATTGTGCCAGTGCAAGCAAATCGTGATCTTCTTTAGAAATGATGGTAAGCATTTCACGAAAGCTTGATTCGCCAGCCTCTATCTGCTGCTGATTGAGATGGAGAATGCCATATTCATATAGAACAATAGCGGTCATCTGAGGCCTGCCGACTTGCCAAGCTAAGGTCAAGCTTTCCTGGAAGCACCTTTCTGCCTGGGTGAAGTTCTCCTGCCTTCTTGTCATCAATCCCAGGTTAATGAGCAAAGCACAGATCCATTCACGGTGTTCGATCTGGCGTGCCAGTACCAGCCCTTCCTCATAGTAAGTCTTTGCCTGAGCAAAGCTTCCCAACTCACCTACCGCGTCTCCCAAATTGAGGAGCAGAAGACAGACCTGTTCACGATCCCCGATCCGGCGTGCCAGTACCAGCCCTTCCTCATAGTAGACTTTTGCCTGGGCGAAGTTTCCTCTCTCGGCTGCCGTTGCTCCTAAATTGATAAGCATAGTACATATGAGTTCACGGTCTCCGATTTGCCGAGCAAGCGCCAACCCTTCCTGCAGATAGGCTTCTGCTTTGGTATAATCTCCTCGACTGCCAACTACAGAGCCGAGTACCTCGAGGAGGCCACTGATGCGTTCCCGGTCTCCGATATTGCGCGCAAGTGTCAGACCTTCTTGCAAGTACACTTCAGCACGGGCATACTCTCCGCGTCTCCAGGCCACCCACCCAAGATCGTTGAGCAGCGCACTGATGCGTTCACTATCTCCGGTCCTGCGTGCCAGTGCCAGCCCTTCCTGTAAATGAGTTTCCGCCTGTGCATAGTTTCCCTGCTTCTGTGCGATCTCTCCCATGTATAACAGCGTAGTTGTGATACCATAGCTATCGCCCAGCACCATTGCTGCATCATAGGCCCGCTGCAGGTGATCTTCTGCTGTAGCGTAGATGCCACGCACCAGTAGAAATGGCGCGAAAGCACAGGCACAGCGCACCAGGTCCGGCCATTGCCCTAATTCGTAGGCTGTTTCCAGGGCTGCGAGGATGATATTGCTTTCTGTTTCGAGCAATTCGTAGTCTTTTTTGTGGGATTCGACGTAGCCGGTGAAGTAAGTGACCAGGCGTGCGTAGGGCCTGTTATTCTCATCCAAGTGTAAGCGGGCATAATCGGCGATGGTCTGGTGCAGGGCGTAACGGCCTGCGACGCTACTGTCCAGGAGACCGGTGTCTAAAAGAGTGTCGAGAGTGTTGACTGTGCAAGCGCCGACGTACAGCGCGGCTTCTTCGGAGAAGCTGTTGGGTTTGGAGGGGAAAACGGAGAGGGCGTAGAGAGCGGCACGCGCTTGCTCGTCTAATTGCTGGTCGGTGACGGCAAAGACCGATTGCAGTGAGAGTGATTGCTCCCTGGGCAAGCTGGGGTGGCGATCGAGGGGCCCAAGTGCTTCGTGCAGTTGCAGGCGTTCTTCGGCCCTGCTCAGGCGCTCGAGGGCTGCTGCGATGCGGCGAGGTTGCCCGCTATAGGCCTGCACACGCAGATATTTGCCCATGAGGGTGAGCGCGAGGGGCAGCCCACCGACGGCGTTTACGAGGTCGTGCGCCTTCTGTTTTTCGTGATCAACCACCCTGGGGGCCAGCATGCGCAGCAGGGTCATGCCTTCGTGCTCGTCGAGTTCGCGTATGACGATTGCATCTTCACTGGCAATGGCTGTGGCGATGGTGGGAAAGCGCGTTGTTACGAGGTGGGCGCAGTTAGGGCCGCCGATTTTGAGCGCCAGGGCGTCTTCAATACGCCAGGCATCGTCGATGACTAGCAGCATGTGACGCGAACCGATGGCGCGGCTCACCGCTATGGCCCTGGCATCATTGTCACTCAGGCCTGAAATTTCTGTGGATGAGAGGCCCAGCAGCGTTCCCCAGCGGGTCAGGAGACCAGGGATGTTGGGTTCGGGCCCCAGAGCGGCCCAGAGGATGCCGTCACGGAAATGGGCACGGGTGTCGAGGTCGTGGGCGAGTTCGATAGACAGGGCGGTTTTGCCTACACCGGGTAGGCCGTTGAGAGCGGTGAGGGCGACACTGCCGCCGTTAAAGAGGCGCTGCTTGAGTTGTACCAGTTCGTTGTCACGGCCTACCAGGCGCGTGGCCGGTTGCAGCGGGATGGCGGTGTCGTATACGGGTTCGGCGATGGTGGGAAACGGGGCAGCAGGTTCGGCGAGGTCGAGCTCCTGTGGGCTTTTGCCGAAGAGCGCGCAGAGTTTGCTGCGAAAGTAGGGGCCGGGCCTGGTGATGCCACGCTCCCAGCGGCTGACGTTGAGATGCGTGGTACCAATGAGTTCTGCGACTTCTTGCTGCGACCATTTGTGGCCTGTGCGTGCTTTGGTGAGGTTCACCCGGGGTTGAGGGTCGGACCTGGGTGTTTGCATTGTCGTTCCCCTCCTGGTAGCGATCGACGATTCGATGGTGGATGATTGTCACCCTGCACGATTGCAAGGGTTGTATCCGAGTAAACGAGAAAAAATGATTAATTTGATTAAGGAAATGATATCACAAGTCATTCCATAATTGTCGTTTTGTATCCATACTATAGGTAGGCGAGCAGGACGAGGGGTGCGAGAGGGTAGGCAGGACGACCACAAGGGGTCCCGCTCCGCATCAGTCCCGTCCCTACGAGGAATGCGAGGAGTGCCACTATGCAGACAGTTTGCCTTCCTAAAGGAAAACCTGCTGATTACTTTCTACAGCAGCAGAAGCGAGAGCAAGATGAAGAGAAGATGCTGTACTTTCCTTTAGATGGGATGCTACCGGCAGGCGATACGCTGGTGTTGAATACTGCCCTTAGCACTCTATCCTATCTCTCCAGGGGCATCGATTGTCCACGGCTGGAGAAACAACAACAGTTTACGAGCAGCGAGTTGAGCTTGCTGCGCCCCTTGCTGGAGCTTTTCCCCCATTATTGCCCCTACGAAGTGATGTTTGCCAGCTTTTACAATGGTACGATCAACGAGGTGACGGTTGAGCATTGCCGGCAGCTCCTGTACGAGGCGCTGGAAGATGGTGCCTGGGATCAGCAGTTGCGGCCGATACGCAATGTGCTTTCGCGCACACGGTTGAAGCTGCGCCCCTTTGGGATCGATATCTCTTCGATTTTGGAGACGGGGTATATTCTGATGGTGACGCCAAGAGAAAAGTAAGAATCTGCTGCATTGGCGGATACTGCGCTACCTGTCACAAAACTAGGGTTTTGCGTTTTTTCTCCTCCAAAGTCTTGCATTTTGCGAACTTGTTGTGTACTCTGTGTACCATATACATGTTTTTAACAAAAATATGTGCACCGAAGATATTTTCACGTATTACCGTTTTGAGAGGAGTCACGCCATGCAAAGAATATCTTTCCGTAAAGTGAAAACCTCCGTCTATCATGTACAGCCAACCGAAGATGATATCTTACACTTTTCCCTGGATGGTCTCTTGCCAGAAAGCCACACGCTGGCTTTGAATCTCTACCTGGGCACACTCTCGCTGCTTGCCAGTAGCCCTACCAGTTCCTACCCGTACTTGCTGGCGGAACAGCAATTCACAAGCAGTGAGCTTTCCGTGATTGTACCGCTGCTGAAATATTACCCGCATTATTGTCCCTACGAGGTGCTACTGGCGAGTTTTAACTACGGGAATACCAGCGAGACGATGATTGAGCGCAGCCGGAAACGTTTGCACGAGGCACAGCTTGAGGGTATCTGGGACCAGGAAATGAGGCCGGTGCGCAATGTGCTCTCGCGCGCACGACTCAAGATGAGGGCCTTCAGGATTGAAATCTCTTCCATCCTGGAAACCGGCTACATTTTGATGGTGCTATCTGAACGCAAGCGCCTGGAGGCGTAGCCGTTTATACGCCGGAAGTGCGCAGTTTGTGTACCTTGATGGCAACCTGCAGCGGCAGCCAGTTACTGGGCTGTTCGACGTTGATGGTGCAGAGCGATTGTATGCGCTCTATACGTTGGGTCAGCGTGTTGCGGTGTACACCCAGCAGCTCGGATGTGTCTTTGATATTGCCTCCATGCTCAAGATAAAGCTCCAATGTATCCAGCAATCCAGACCTTTTATGCCCCTGGTCATAACGAGAGATCAGGGCGACCTGATCCAAATACAGGTCGCGCTGGCTGTTTTCACGCGCAAAGGTATAGAGGTAGCGATAAACGCCAAGGTCGTTGAAATGCAAGCTCCTTGCTTGCTGGCTAAGGCACTGCCCAATCCGCAAAGCTTCCTCTGCTTCAGCGAATCCTCGCCGGTAATGTGCGATATCATGACAAATACCGCTAATACCCGCGAATATGCGAACACGCTGCTTGCGTTCCACCTGTAGTACGAGCTCATCCAGCCATGTTTTCAGACCTCCACCGGTCATGTCTTTGTCGAGGGGCAGGATGCAGTAAAGAATATTCTCACGCTCATACAGCAGCGAGCCAGGATAGTTATCCTGTAGACGATAGCTGGTAAGCTTGATGGTATGGTTGAAGGCGGAGAGTTGGTTTTCGTGTGTTGGGGGTTCATTGCTCTCGAGCATTTGTATGGCTGCAAGCATGACCATGGCATGCGGGATAGTAAGATCACAGCCCAGCGAGGCAGCCCGGCCTCGCAATGATTCCTCGCCGTTGATTTTTTCCGAGAGCAGGTCATCGAAGAACTGGACAATGGAACTGCTGCGCGCTGGAGCATCTGCGAACAGGCGACCTTGTATGGCCAGGGACGCCTGCATGGCAATAGTGCTGAGCAACAACTGGCCTTCAGCCGAAATGTCGAGATATTTGCTTGAATAGCAATTGATTAAACCAAAGCAGCCGTTGTGTGCAATCAGGGGGACAATCAACAATGTCTCGTACTGCACATTCTTGAGCGGATTGAGCTGTTCTTTCTCATGCACGGTCAGATCGGGCAATTGACCAGGTTCGCTCACATGGCTGAGTTTCGTCCAAAGATGCTGGTCAATTTGGGGGGAGACAACGATTACGCCACGCTCGTACAGGTCAGGTGATGAAGTCTGCATAGTCATTTGACCATTGAGGGATTCCAGGAGCATCACTACGCAGAGATCCTGCGAAGTAGCCTGCCGGGTCAATGTTGCCAGGGAACGCAACATTTCATCGAGCGGGTGCGCCGGAGAGAAGATTGTTAGTAACCCCCGCAGAATATCGTAGAGCTTATGCGCGGGAGCGGAACTGGTGGTTCCCGTAGCCTCAGTAGGGGATGTGTGCTGCTGTGGTTGTGTAGTGGACATTTCTACAGTGCTATCCAGGCCAAGTTCTGCCAGCGAGATCCCCTTTGCGGATGTAGTCATGCTAATCCCCCCAGAGATGAGTATAGTGGAAAAAAGTTGGCTGCTGTTCTCTCAAGAATACGGACATAGTTCACATAAAATCAAGGCCAGGCACAAGTGTAACATATATTTCGGGCAGTGTCCAGTGCAATTAGCACAAATTTGTATAAAAAATGTTTTTCGGTATGTAGAGACATAGGACAACTTTGTCTGTTGAGAAGACCGGTATAAGATTGATAAGTAGAGGTAATGATTTTCATCGATGGCCTGGATGGTATCAGACTCCCCCTAGTACTTTTTGCTGGTATGAGACTAAAACCTGAAAAAATTGAACTTTTGTTCTATTATCTTTTCCTGGATGCCGGTATTAGTGATTCGTCTGTCGTAAGTATGGGAGGTAGTCATGCATTCACTATGGCGTACAGTTGCCAAGATGGTAGCCTGGATAGGGGCGGCAATGGTGGTGATTGTCGTTCTGCACCTTGGAGGTATAGTTGCGCTGCGCGTGGGGGAGTTCTCTCCACTGACCGGCGCGTTCATCGGCGGCACAATGGTACTCTCAAGTACGCTTTTGCGGAGGCGTACAAGAGAAAATACTGAACCCTGGATTGGTTACGAGCAGGTGGGATGGGCGCTGATTGGCCTGGGTGTGGTGATGTGGGGCTCTGGGGAGACATTCTGGCGCTACTATATGGCTACCGGGCAAGCTCCATTCCCATCGACAGCAGATATCGGCTATGCCAGCTTTCCGGTGCTGGTGTTCACCGGGCTCCTCTTGCAGCCGTCATCCGAAACCGGTGGCAAGCGCTTTTTGCTGTTGATGGATAGCTTGATTTCAATGGGCTCGATCCTGGCAATCGCCTGGTATTTGTTGTTAGGCTCCCTGGCGCAAGCGCCCGGCGAGGCTAATCTCGCAAAATTCCTGGGATTGTATTACCCTATAGCCGATACAGCACTGCTCAGTTGCGTGGTGTTCATGCTGCTGCGGAACCAGGGACGGCGGTACCAGGCTAACGCGCGTCGCATCAGCCTGCTGGTAGTCGGCCTGGGGCTGTGCTTTTTCGTGACTTCGGACTTCATTTTTAATGTGCAGAACAATGCAGGAACCTACGTGGAGGCTACCTGGACTGACCTGGGCTGGCCACTGGGCTTGATGACGATAGGGATCGCAGCCTACCTGCGCCGTTTCCTGCCCGCGACTCCTGCCGAGGTGATTGAGCAACGTATGGAGGACTACGAGGAGCGGCATACCTTCGGTGTGACACGCTTCATTCCCTATATCCTCTTAGCACTGCTCTTCCTGGCGCTGACCCTCAACGTACTTTCCAGTGATCCTGGGCAACTGGCCATCCGGCCATTGCTGCTGTTCGCAACAATGGGAGTAGTGGCGCTGGTAGTCGTGCGCCAGCTCTTTACGCTGTGGGAGAACGCGCGGCTGGCGCACGAGCAGGCAGAGGCGCTTACGGACCTGGAGCGAGCCAATACACGCATAGAAGACCAGGCACGCCAGATCGCGGATCACAATGTCGAGCTGGAACGTGGTATTGTGCACCTCAAGGATGTTCAGGCACAGTTGGCAAACGGCAATTTGCGGGCGCGGGCCAATCTCACCAGCGGCGCACTGCTGCCACTGGCAGGCAGCCTGAACCTGATGGCTGAGCGCCTGATGCGCCTGGGACAGACGAGTGTGTATATGCAACGCCTGATGCGAGCCCTGGGCGAACTGAGTATCGCCTTTGAACGCAGGGCGGCAGGTGCTCCTTTTATTGTTCCCGAGTCCTGTAATGAGTTTATAGAGATTAACCGCCTCTTAACCTCGATGCACTTGAAGAGCAACGCAACAACGTTGCCCAACACTCACCCATTGACGAACGGGCATGCCACGCAGCGGCCAGCAGCTATGCAAAGTCCGGTTATGCCATCTTTCACGAATGATGCTCCTAACATGCCGCGACAAACGCCAGTGCCCCGGCAGACTGATACGCCGTTGCCGCAAAACCCCTTGATACCGAAGCTGGGCATCAGGGCCGTATCGGCCTCACGACAATTGCCATCGTCAGGGTCACTGGAGAACGGGGTGAGCGAGGGAGATGATCACTTAACCAGCTAGCTAATCCTCTCTCATACATACGGCGATCACACTGATATTGTCTTTGCCGCCGGCATCCAGCGCGGCCTGGACGAGCATAGAGCACAACTGTGACGAAGAGGAAGCAGGTGTACTGAGAATCTCCTCGATCCCGGTGTCGCGCACCATCTCCCATAAACCGTCGGAGCAGAGCAGCAGGATATCGCCTACTTGCATTGGCACGGTGAAGGTATCGACTTCCACAGTTGGATAGTTGCCCAGAGAGCGGTAAATCTCGTTGCGCTGGGGATGCGTGTACACGTCATCGGCTTTGATCGCTCCGCGCTTTACCAGGCGGGCAACGGTTGAATGGTCCTGTGTTACCTGAATAAGCCCCTCTGATTCTCGATAGAGATAGGTACGGCTATCACCTACGTTCGCTACATAGGCGGTTGCGCCCCAGAGCAGCGAGGCCGTGATGGTCGTACCCATGTCCGCGTGCTGCTGCTGGTTGCATTTATACACACTGTGGTTGGCACTTTGCACCGCTTCGACCAGCAATTCCGGAAGGGTGTCATCTTCCACGCTTAGTTGTAGGGCAATCAAGATGCGCTCTCTCATAGCGCGAAGCGCCAGTTGGCTGGCTTCGCGTCCATTGCCATGACCTCCCATGCCGTCTGCTATGAGAAATAGGCCAACCGGGCGGGGAGCTGTTATAGAGCTGGTTATGTTCTCAACTGCGAGCAAGCTGTCCTCGTTCGGTCTGCCCCTGCGTTTGATGCCGGCATCCAGACCCGTACCTACATCCAGGTATAGCAGGTTCCTGCTCCTGGTTTTAGCTCTACTCCGCCCTATAGCAGGTCGCCAGCACTCAGTTATATCGGGCTCACTCTGCGGGCTGAGATTCCCATGCATTTGTGCACGATCTCTTTGCATAACGGGTGCGCGGGCCAGGGAGATATCTCTCTGACCGAAAGGGCTTGATCGTGGGTAGATTGTTGGTGCGTTGGCGATGCCTGCATGCGGGGATGACGCAGTCGCAGCCAGTTCGGACGCTGTTGAGTAGTGGCGCGCGTCCAGGTCTTCCCGTGTTACCTGCATAGCTTCCGACTGGTACTGCGCTTCCAATAACTCTGCGTTGAAACGTTTGAGTTCACGCCGTTCCCGCCACCAGCCACGGACCAGGCGTATGCCGATCAGCGCAAGCGCTCCCCAGGCGAAGAGTAGCGTAGCCGATAGCAGCGCTAAACCGAGGAGGGGAATGAGCGTGAGCGGGCCGTGTGCTGCCCATAAGTTGGGCAAGCGTGGCAGCGCCTGGAATAAGAAACGCCAGGCCCATGGAGGAAAGCCGCCGCCGATCGATAAGAGGAGGATAGCCCCCAGGGGCAATGCGATGCAGGCGGCGATTCTCAGCCACTTGTGGGTGGCATATAGGGTTTGCATGTGTTCCAGGATGTTGTTAATCATGTTGTCCCTTTCTCTTCTCGCGCCAGATCAGACTATGTTATTCACTGTTGTCTCGTGAAACATGGTTACTTTGATTACTGTGTTGTTCTGCATGAGGAAACGCAGGCCGCCAAAGCCAGTTGAGAACGCTGTGTCCATGACGGTGAGCATCCAGGCATTTGGTTCGGGCTGGCTGCTGGGCCAGGCTTTGACAGAGAAGGCAGCGCCAAAGGCACGGAAACGCAACGTGTAGGATGTTCCACTTTGAGCCTTGTATGCTACAGAGCCGAGTGAGGTGGTTTTTCCGTTGACGCGCTTCAAGATTTGCAGTTTGGTGCCATCGATGAGCGCTTTGTACCAGTTGTTGCCACCGGTCCAACGGAGGACTGCGCCCATGTTGACACCACCATTCTGGGTGAATTGATTCACGACTCCGCTGAAAACTACTTCTACGTTGGTATTGGATGGCCCAAGGATGGCGTTAAACGCGCCCTGCGCGTGGTCTACCTGGCCGATACCGCCGGTGATAGAAAAGACTTCGATGCTGTTAGCATCGCCGACCCACTGCCGGCCGTCCGAGGCTGTTCCCCAGAAGACCTGGTTGGCACGGTGAAAGGTATCTTGCGCCAGGATGGTCCCTCCGTTTGCTGTGGAGGGTGTTGGCGCGGGGGATTTAGCCGTTCCCATGGGCATGGTAGAGCCTATATTTGTCGATGGGTTCGTTTTGACGCTTAACGGCAGTGTTAACGCGGCTTCTATGGAGCGAGAGAAGAGTCCGGCGGTTAATCCACCGATTATACATAAACCTATAAGGGTGATGCTAATCGAGCGAATTTTCATTTTTTATTACCTCACATGTGGTTAGAAGCGCTACAGTACTATTGGCATTTGGCATGATTCAGGTGGCGAAATGCTGGTGATATAGCGGGTTACGGTAAGCGCTGCCAGGGCTTGCAGGCTTTCGTGAATCCAGGTGACGCCCGCGCGCATTTGGCCGGTTACAGGATCCACATTGCCTACATAGGCAATGTTGGCTTGCGCTACCATGTCATTGAGCAGATCGAGGGCTGAGGGCTGGACCAACTGAGCGCCGGTCATGTTGACGATCTGCCTGGCATCGGCGCGCAGCTTTGACAGCCCGAGCTGGACATTGTTCATTGCGGCGATGATAGCAGCAGCGTTCTTGCGTATATCCGGGGTTGAACCGGGAGCCTGGATCAGTCCACTGAGATGATACACAATGTGTCCAAGGTAACTGGGCGGAACCTGACTTGCGCCATTGACATTCACCAAGCCGACGCTGGCGAGACGCGCAATGTCGCCTGGGGGATCGGTGTCAGGAGGCATATCCAGGTGAACGAAGGCCATTCCATCCAGGTAGGTCAGTGTGCGCATCGTCTGACGGCGCACGAAGCCCAGGTCTTTGGATTGATCCCAGATGTCCCTGGCGCTGACAGTCCATTCCAGTAACTTGCCGGTGTTGCGATAGAGCCAGTTACTGAGTCCACCTGGTAGTTCCATCTCATCGAGCAGGGGGTCCGACGCCAGCAGGTGGCGCAGGTGGTCAATGAAGCTAAAGTGGTGGCTGTCCAGTGGATCCGGCGTCTGTGGGAATGCGCCGTAGTAACGCCAGGTGCTGTAGTCAGGGGAAGGTGTGATAGGTGTCACGGCTGCATCTTCCTCTGTAACCAGGAAACGGCTGGTAAATGCCAGCAGGTTCGCGTGCTGCTGATCACCGGGATAGAGCATACTGGCGCTGCCTTGCACTACAGGGAGCCTGCCAAGCAAGATTGCTCGCGCTTCACCCTGGTTTTTATCGGCCAGCAGCCAGGCATAATAGCTTTTACCTGGAGCAGGATTAGAGAGTCCATGCAGGTCGATCGACACTTCGTCATCGATGCCCTGGTCGCTATTTTCGCTGACATGTTCGCTGCTCAAGAAGCTAATATGACCTACAGCTTTAGGTTGGGGCACAGGTGCGGCAGGTGATAATGCGCGAAAGTACCACAGGTAAGTAACCACACCGGCAGTACTTAGCAGCAGTAGTGACACGAGCAGCAGCACGAGGAGCAGACGCCCGCGCCGCTTGCCTGCCACGGGTGGGAGCTGCGGTGATGAGACGGATTTGGGAACACTCTGAGCTGAGGGCTCGGTTTTGGGGATGCTCTGCTGAAAAGAGGGAGGGGTGGGCGCTAGAGGAATGGCTTTCAGGTCGGAGATAAATTGCTCAGGCGCGGGTGAGCTGAGCGGTATAGTTTTCCTGGCAAGAGTACGCTGGCGTGAGAGTGAGAGGTGTCCCTGCGACAGGGAATCGACGAGCGCATCAATTGAGACGTAGGCTGGAAAGCCGTTGCGCGATGCGATTTGCCGCAGGCGCTCATTGCCTGCTATCACAAAAACGATGGGCAGGTCAAGCTTGCGTTTTACATGTTTGAGATCGCCAAAATCATCTGGACGCAGAAATACCTTTGACCTTGAATGAGCCGGCAGCATGATTACTACGGGCTTTTTCTGCTCGCTGATGAATTCGTGCAGGGCAGCTTTTTCGTCTGCTGGTTCAACGTAAAGCATGCAAAAGTCGCCAGCATCTTTAGTCTTCATCGTGACCTCACTCCACAAGTTCTATGACGCCGAGGCGCTGCAGGCGGTCTTTGCGACGGCGCTGCACGAGCGTTTTTTCTCCTTTACGCGAGATTGAGTATGGGACCGTTCCCACCTGCCGGTGAGATTGGACGTTCCATGCCGGTACAAAGCCGACCAGCACCTGCGATGCCCAGGATGGGTTGGATGGCTGCTGGATGGTCTCGTCAGCTGGTTCCTGAGTTGATCGGCGGGCATTGCCCCAGGTATGGATGATTGCGCCTACGACCACCAGGGCACCCCCGAAATAAGCCTGTATAGGCAGCATCTCGTGCAGGTAGATGTTTGCCATGACAGCGCCCAGAATTGGCTCAAGGATGTAAATAAATGAGACGGTGACGGGAGATATATGCTTTTGTATAAGCACGGTAATCAGTGTCGGCAGGAAGGTGCACGCACCCGCGACATAGAGCACGATCCAGATATCATGAGGAAACGATGGATGCAGCGCGTGCCAATCGCCGAAGAGCAAGACGACGAGATTGGCCCATAACGCCATCGTGAGCAACTCGATGCCGAAGAGCGGCCAGGGCGCAATTTCAGCCTTTTGCTCATGATCTGCAAGGAACACATAACAGGTGTAAAGGACGCCGCCAAGAAAGGCGATCAGAGAGCCACGCCAGTTACCCATCGAAGAGTTCATGATCAGCAGGATCGCGCCAGCCACCGACAACAGGCCCGCGAACCAGGTGAGCTTTTTTACAGGCTGCCGCAGGAAGATCCACGCGATCAGCGCAGCAAGAAATCCGTTGAGAGAGGGGAAGAAAGCGGTGCCGGTGGCGCTGCTGTACTTGAGGGCGATGGCGATGGTGAAGAGCGCCAGGCATAGCCAACTGCCCAGCAGGAAACCGCGCTTGATGACGGCCCTACTCATGTCCTTCCATGAGAAAATGATGATGATAAGAGCAGCCGGTACGAGTGAGATCATTTCGAAGAATGAGAAGACGATCGGGTCGATACGGACAAGCGCCTCTTTGGCCACGGAGTAGTAGGTGGCAAAAAGGATGGTGTTAAGTAAAAATGCGAGCCCGGCTACCAGTTTCATGTGCTTCACTCCAAAGTGCAATAATCCTTACTCTCCATTTATGTTAAAGTGGGTGTAGAGGGACACTCAATGGACTAGTGGAGGGCTGTAGTTCTCTGCACTCCTGCTGCATGAGCTGACGTGTCGAGATGCGGGGGGAGCGGACTGCGCGTTCTACCACGTGCACCTCTATGTCGTTGGTTTGAAAGGCGCGGCAGGCGAAAGCGACTACGTCTGCTACTGAGAAATCTTCGCAGGAAAAAATATCGAGATTGACCATGCCATATGGCGCCCAGGCATGCAGGCTGACGTGGCTGGTGGCGATTATGACAAAACCTGAATAGCCATTATCTAAAGGATTGCTCGTCTCTATATAGCGCAGTTCAACGGGGCCTACCTTTTGCATCTCGATGCGTGTGGGATACTGATCGAGCACTTGTCGCAGATAAGCCTCGTTCTCCAGTAGACCAGGATTGCACCCGTAGAGGTCGAGCATGACATGTAGCATAGGAACATACCTCGCTTTGACACTATATAAATATGATTTGTGCTACCTGGCGAGGCTTGCCCCCGCCAGGCCTCCATCGCTAGATTCTCCCAGCGCTTACCAGGAAGTATACTTAACGTATTGAGAGGTTGGTTGGTTTTCTTCTTCTTCTTCTTTGTGTGGAAAACCAGGGTGTTTTCAGGTGGACGTCGCAAATTTGAGGTATGTGGATAGAAGAAATGTGAGTTTATATGCTAGTTTTTCGGCTCCGTACTGCAAGGTGGAATGCAGGATGCCGATGTATGTTTGCAGGTCTTCGCCGCCGCTTACACGTATACGGGGTAATAGGTAGGGGGTCCGCGCATCCTGTATGGCGGAATCAAAAGCAAATGGGTCCAATGTAGCCCCAATGTAACCATCTGCGAGGAGATCGGTCAGCACTATCATCTGTTCATATATGGAATCGTGATGAAATGGTTCGCCAGAGGGGTAACAGAAGAATTGGATGGGTCGTCCAAGCAGTGTTTGCAGCATTGATTTAGAAACAACCAGTTCTTCCTGCGTAGTCGTTCCTGCCGGAGGTTCTCCAATATTGACATGATGGACGGTATGCGAGGCAACCTGCATGCCATCTTGCGCAAGTGTGCGTACCTGGTTCCAGGTCAGGTAATTTCCACCAATCATGCCTGTGATGATAAAAAATACGCCGCGATAGTGGTGAGCCATTAATGCCGGTAAGGCATCCGTATACATGTCTTCGTAACCATCATCAAAGGAAAGGATCATGGGATGCGCGGGTAGTGCTTTACCATAGTAAAGCGCATCAAAAAGCTCGATCAGGTTGATACCGTGATAGCCTTGCTGCTGGAGCCAGGTAAGCTGCGCATTAAAATCGGTTGTTCTCACCGTCAGGCTGTAGTCCAGCAGGTTCTTTGTTGGCTGATTGGAGACATGATGATACATGAAAATAGGAACGAGGAGTTCGGTCGCGGGAGGGGATGCTGGCACGAGAACAGGCGCATCAAGGTCCGCCGGACCGGCAAGCAGCACGCGCCAACTGCCATGATAGGGTAGCAGGGCAAACTGGATATTGTTGAAAAGGCCATTATCCAATGCAGCGCTTGAAGGGGCAGTAAGCAGACCGCGCGGTGCGGCAGCTGCGAGGGAGATACGTAATGTTGCCACGCCTGTATAAACCTGGGTCGTATCGGGATCGAGCCAGGAGGACTGAATTTGTGTGGGGGTAACTTTATATATGATGAACTTCAAAGAACCAAATTTTGCCTGTTCAAAGTGTATGAAATCTTTTTTCCCCTGCCACAACTGTTGAGCAGCGGGGGTAAGCATAGACCACATGTCAGCCCAGTCTTTTTTCGTCATGGCATTCATGAAGCTTTTTGCGGCATTGGCTATCAAAGTTGCTTGAGACGAGGATGGAGGAGCGACGTGTACGTGTACAACAGGACTAGACGGTGCTGTGTGTGTAAAAGTATGAGACAGCCAATTCCCAATTGCCACGCGTTGCGTGAAAGCGTCTCCCAATAATAACCCGACTAGCAGTATTACACTGAGCAATACAGTCAACCGCAGCCGTAAGCGCTTGTCTGGTTTAACAGGCATTGGCGACGCTGCCCGATCTGGACGCTCCACGACCATTGGCTGCGTCGGCTGCTGCGCTATGTCTTTTGGTGATTTCCCTTGCATGACCCTACCCCCTATAATGCATATTAACTAATGAAGCGGGATAGCGGAACAGCCACCGAGGGCCGATAAAGAAATTTAATGACCAAGATCGGTAATAATCGCGGGTCGCTTGTCATCCTGAGCGCAGCGAAGGATCTCTCGATGGGCAGCCAGATGCTTCGCGGAGTTTACCCTGAGCGAAGCGAATGGGCTCAGCATGACACGACCGGCTTTGGTCGTTACTCTTCATAATCGGCCCCTACAGATGGCCGGATTATTTAGTTAAGAGACATCATATACCTAAATCTGAAAATACAGAGAACCATGTGAGCGTCACAATCTACTAGTAAACAACGCCTTTGGCCACAAAATGTTGCATTTGGCAACAGAAATAGCCAACTCATCCTTTTAAGCAAGAGTGCTGGTGAAAATCGGCTTGAGGGCCGGATAGAGCGCCCGGTATTGCTCATAGGACCGGGCATAGATGCTCTCAAACTCGGGGCGCGGCCGAGTATGTTCCACAATATGCACAACTGCTTCGCAAGCTTGTTGCACAGAAGCATACACTCCGGTGGCCACACCCGCCAGGAGCGCTGCACCAAAAGCTGGCCCTTCTTGCGCGTTTGTTGTGACCAGTTCGACACCAAGCACATCGGCAATGATCTGCCGCCAAATTGGGCTCTTCGCGCCGCCACCGGTGGCACGCATCTGTTCAATTTCTAAGCCCTGCTCGCGGATAATTGCATAGCAATCTTTGAGGCTAAAAGCGACTCCTTCCAATACGGCTCGAATGAGATGGCGTCGATCATGGCTGGCTGTCAAGCCGATCCAGCCTCCGCGCGCATATGCATCAAGGTGGGGTGTGCGCTCACCCTGGAGATAGGGCAAAAATGTGAGACCTTCGCTGCCTGCTGGAGCGCCCCCGGCTTCTTTTACCAGGAATTCGTAGGCGTCGATTCCTGTCCAGCGTTCGAGGGCGTGTTCTGGTAGCCCAATGTTATCGCGCACCCAATGCAGCGAGAGACCCGCGCTTTGTGTCACGCCCATCAGATACCAGGCGTCCGGCACCGCGTGATTGAAGGTATGCACCTTTGGAATGGGGCCGGAAACATCCACTCGAGGGGCAGCAGAATGGGCAAGTAAAACTCCACTGGTGCCAATTGAGACGAGAGCTAAGCCGGGGCGAACCACGCCATTGCCCACAGCCCCGCAGGCGTTATCTGCTCCTCCTCCAGCGACGGGTGTCCCCGGCGAGAGGCCGGTCGCTGCTGCTACTTCGGTGGTAATGGCGCCACACACGGCAGCAGAGGCGACAACATGCGGCAGCAGCGATGGAGCAAAACCTATCGCATCGAGGACTTCGTGTGACCATGTACCGTGTTTCACATCCAGTAGGCAGGTTCCGGCTGCATCCGATATTTCCATCGCCAGGACACCCGTCAAATGGAAGCGGATGTAGTCTTTAGGCAGGATGATGGTGCGCGTGCGGGCGAAAATCTCAGGCTCGTTGTCGCGTACCCACAGTGCTTTAGGAGCAGAAAATCCAGGCAGAGCGGGATTACTGACAAGTTCAATCAGGCGAGCCGCGCCTACCTTTTCGGTCATCCAACGACACTGGGGATCGCTGCGTTGATCGGCCCAGATGATGCATGGTCGTAATACCTTGTACATTTCATCCAGCAACACGACACCATGCATTTGACCTGAAAGCCCGAGGCCGCGCACGTCGGCCGGTTTGATACCCTGCTGCATGCCACCTGCCAGGCAGGCCCGAATGGCGACAAGCGTCGCTTGCCACCAATCTTCAGGATTCTGTTCGGCCCAACCCGGATGAGGATGAAATAAGGGGTAATCGACAAAGGCGGATGAGAGTACATGCCCATCGCCGGCGGCGAAGAGCGCGGCTTTGACGCCGGTTGTGCCGAGATCGATGCCCAGAAGCGCTTGCATAACCCTGCTCCTCTTATCTAGTTTTAGGCTCTCATGCTCGCCGCCTGCGGCGGCGAGCGAAATAAAAAGGAATTTCTGGGGACACCCCAGATCCCGGCAGAGGGCTTCGCCCTCTGCACTCCTGATGAATCTCCAAAGGGTACAGTTATAACATTGCCTGGAGGACCGGTAGAAGACGAAGCCCTCTGCACTCCTGATGAATCGGATTTCAGGAATATCAGCGACCCAGGCAGGGCGGCGGTGCCCCTGTACAGTATCGTCTGCATTTAAGAAACTTGCTAGCCTCGTTTATGTCTTGAAATAATACGTTCGGTGTACGCTTTGTCCAATCCCATGGTTTCGTAAACGATTCTGTAGCCTTCGACGGCGTCGGCGCGAGAGCGGGCTTCGGCGAGGGCCTTGCGATCGATTTTGCGGGCAAGGTCGTCAATAAATGCCCACTGGAGTACGGAGCGGCGCACTGCGGCCACCTGATCCTCGGTGTATGGGTAGAGGTCATATCCGATACGCTGGCCTTGAGCGCCGTAGTCTACGTCTTGCAAGGTCATGGCCAGTTCGAGGGTTTGCATGAAGAAGGAGGCGCCGACCATGTTATCGTCATCGAATGTGCCCCAGCCCGAGTTGGCGTGCTGGTGGCCCAGTTTGCCCTCGCTGTACAGTAGGGCCGCGTACTCGGCCAGGTTCTCGCCGTTCATGATCAGGTGCTGCCAGTCCATGTTGACGAGGAGACGCGAGGTATCAACGCCCAGGCGGCGCACGCGATCGATGGTATAGAGGGTGGCGGAGATGTTGCGCATGAGGATGTTCATGGCAGGCTCGCTATTTTTATGCTCCATGAAGACGGTTACGCCTTTGGAGGCCGCGTGTGCGACAACCTCACCTACTCCGGCTACGAACCAATCCCAGGTCTGGGCATACTCGCGCTGGAAGTTATAGTTGTAGCCTTCGGCACCGGGCCAAATAATGAAGTGGGCTCCAAGTACTGCTGCAAGATCTACGCCGCGTTTGAGCGTTTCTATGCCCTTGCGGCGCAGCGTGGGGTCAGGATTGATGAACGCGCCCAGTTTGTAGGTGGGATCGGTGTGCAGGCCAGCGGCGAGACAGTAAATATCCATTGGCCCTAACGCTGCTTTGATTGCATCGACGGTGTCTTCGTTGATTTCGCCAGGATAGTGATACTCCAGTCCGTCCACCAGGTCGGCTAAGCCAGCGACGACGCGCTTTGTGCGTGTTATCATGTCTTCGTGAACCACCTCCGGGTGGTAGCCGCCCGGTACGAAACGGGTGGCATTGGGTCCGAATGCCCAGATGCCGACGCTGTTTTTTACTTGAGTGCTGTCCAAGTTTTTTCTCCCCTCTGGGTTTTGACCGTTCAAATATCCTGTGATTTAGTATAGCACAGTGTAGGACACGGCTAATGAAAGCCTAAGATTCGTGTGCTCTTAGCACGGCAAGGACGATCTTCGGCAATGCCAGGGTGGTGCTGGCTATGATATAGCGGCTCTGATTGGAGGAGAGAGCAATAGCTTCTGCTTCCTATCTCTTTTTTGTTGAACCTTGTTCGAGCAATGCATGTAAGGTCCGCGGATTATTCTCAAGAGAAACTAAGGAACCTTTGCGGCGTACGAGTTTGACGATGAAGAGGCTCAGAAAGAGACTCAGAAGGAGAAGCAGGACAACAGCAATGATATAAACAAATATCCCCCCATGTGAGGTCCAGAGTGTTACATCAACGACCAGGACTGCCAAAATCGCGAAAGGCAAGACAAGCATGCTCATGCCTTTCCTTCGCGGACGGCTTCCTTTGAGCCTATTCATCAATTTCTCCTTTCCAAAAGAGGCATGATCCAGGCAGAGATCTTTGCCGTATATCTCGTAACCTTCTTTGATGACACGTATGGCTGATGGAAAACGAAGACGAGTATGTTAAGGTGAGGCTATGAAAGAATGACCTATTGGTAACATCACAGGGAATGGGCTATTATTTATAATGAGCTTACGCATAAGAGCCTCATGGCTATAAGAAGCGTAGCTGCCCAATAGGGGGAGGTTAGAATCTGATTTCCTGTAGAGTCAGGAGGGTTTTTATGAAAATTGCCGTTGGCAGTGACGAACGCACACATCTTACCGATATGTTGACAGAGGAACTCAAGAAGCGCGGGCACGAATTGCTACTCTTCGGGCCGCTGACAGAGAATGATCTCGAGGTAGATTGGCCTCTGACCAGTAGCAAGGTTGCCTGGGCAGTAGCACGTGGCGAAGCAGACGAAGGCATTGTGTGTTGTTGGACAGGCACGGGCGCTTCAATCGCAGCCAATAAAGTGCCGGGTATTCGCGCCGCGCTGTGCCATGATGAAGAGACCGTTCGTGGGGCACGCACCTGGAACCATGCTAACGTGCTCGTGCTGAGTTTGAGAGCGACGTCAGAGGCGGTTGCTAAGGAAATACTGGATGCCTGGTTTGCGACGCCTTATGCGGAGGATGAGTGGAACCGGCAGCAGATTGAGAGGATTCGGGAACTGGAAACGCGCCAGGGCTCATCTTAGTACGCAACGAGGTTTTCCGCGGTAGCGTATCCTTCGCTAAGTTGCACCGTTGTGTTTGTCCAGGCGAAGCTGCACTCTTGCAGCAGCATTGCGCTCGATACCTGGACTCTATGTACTCTAACACAGGTTATTCTACACTGATGAACGAACCGAACAACACGCACGATACAAAGAGACACCGTCGCCGCTTAACAAAACGCGGGCGAATCATCCTGACTATTTTGCTCGTCATTGTTGTACTGCTGGCTGGCTTACTCTACAGCCAGCGGCACCAGATTCATCTGCTCCTGCAGGCCTTTAGCGTACCACCACCTCAACCTGTGCATATCACGCCGTTAACGCTCCCTCCGAGCACTATGACGCCTGGTCAACTGACCAGTGCCGATTGGACCATGTACCATGGTAACAACGCTCGTAGCGGGTTTGTAGCAGGCGTGCCTGATCCTACCGGCCTCACGAGCCTCTGGAAGCAGCCGCTCGATGGAGCGGTCTATGCTGAGCCACTCGTGGTCGATGGACAGGTGGTTGTGGCGACGGAAAACGATACCCTTTACGCGCTCGATGCACGTACCGGGCAGGTACAATGGCGTACCTCTGTGGGGACCCCTGTGCCACAGTCAGATTTGCCGTGTGGCGATATTGATCCCCTCGGCATCACCGGCACGCCGGTCTACGATCCGCAGACGGGTTTGGTCTACGCTGTGGCTGAGATACAGGGGCCGGGCCATATTCTTGTCGGCGTTGACGTCAAAACGGGACTCATCAAAGTCCGCCGCCTGGTGGATCCTCCCGGAATGGACCCACAAGCGCATCAGCAGCGGGCGGCTCTGGCCCTCTCTGGGGGCAGAGTCTATATTGCCTTCGGTGGGTTGTATGGCGACTGTGGCAACTACCATGGCTGGGTAGTGGCCTCGCGCACCGATGGCGCGGGAGCGTTGCTCACATACCAGGTTCCGACCACGCGTGAGGGAGGCATATGGGCGCCTGCGGGACCCGTCATAGACGCTCAGGGGAACCTCTATGTGTCAGTCGGCAACGGCGAAGCCACGCAGGGGGACTGGGATCACAGTGATTCCGTCTTGCGCCTGTCCCCCACGCTCCAGCTGGAAGATGGCTTTGCGCCGCAGAGCTGGCAGAGCGACAATGCATCAGATTCCGATCTCGGCTCGATGGGGCCGGTCCTGCTGCCCAATGGTTTGATATATGCCGACGGGAAGTCGGGCCAGGGCTACTTATTGCGTGCAGACCACCTGGGAGGAGTAGGCGGGCAAATCCAGACGACCTCTCAGTGCAGTGCTTATGGCGGGGCCGCTGTGAGCGGTCTGTCTCTCTTCATTCCTTGCAGCGAAGGGCTGCGACAGCTCCAGCTCGAAGCAGGAACACACCTCGTCCCTGGATGGCGCGCTCCACAGCAAGTGACCGGCTCACCGGTTGTAGGAGGACAGACCGTCTATAGCCTCGATCCTGGTGGTGGTGTGCTCTATGCCCTCAACGCTACCACAGGTGAGGTGCGTGCCACACGCTCCGTCGGCGCAACATCGCGCTTCGCGACGCCAACGCTCTCCCAGGGAAGCATCTTTATCGGAACCTTGACGGGCATCGTCGCTGTGGGAACGACATGAGAATCTGTTGTGTGTTGCATATGGATTAAACTACGCACTATAATATTTTGTGTAATTACTTATCGTCTGCTAGGGGAGCTCGGGGCAGCCGGGCTGAGAGCACCACCGTAGTGTGTGGCGGACCCTCAACCTGATCTGGATAATGCCAGCGAAGGGAAAGCGTCGATTGCCGCTAAAATGCAATAACTCTCGATGCATCATCTATCTTACCTCGCTTGCTTCCATGCTTGAACTCCCTTTGCTTATGCACATAGGAGGTTGCCTATGCCACTTGAAGCTATGCCGACTGCATCGGAGACTGGCAGGCAGAGACTGAGCGAACGCCTGCGTGATAGCGTATTGCCGCTCTGGCAGCGCCAGCTGGAACATCCCTTCGTGACTGC